>ERZ650311.1463-NODE-1463-length-11640-cov-4.019335_pt1 | contig 11640 bp, 12 predicted proteins | sample MGYA00376247_ERZ650311 | MGnify/ENA primary metagenome ERZ650311 (study PRJEB26733, sample SAMN07839324) | wastewater metagenome | biome: small river; feature: stream; material: water | place: USA: North Carolina | collected 2016-07-28 ... | reverse complement strand
GACGGCTCGCCCCCGGTGTGCCAGTCCCGCGCCAACTAGGCGCTCGAGTGGCTTTGCTTCAGGAGTGGTCGCTACGTAGTGCCCATCAAACACGTCCGGGTGGGCGATTTCGAAGGAGGCGGGAAGCGAGCCGACCAACTTTGAGTGGCCGATCACTCTGCCACGCCAGGCGCGAATGGCTAGGTACGCGAGCGCCGAAATTACGATCGCGAAGACCGTCGTGACTTCCACTAGCTTGTCTTGCATTAGGCGAGGTCCTGAATGGTTCCATTTAGAACGGTCGGGCGTCCGCGGTAGACCGTGTGCAGTACGCGACCTGGCAAAGTGAGGCCGGCGTACGGGTTGTTTTCGCTCTTCGACTCGGTCGAGCGCAGTACCTCGCGCTGCACCTTCGGGTCGATGAATGCGAGATTGGCGATGGCGCCCACAGCAATCGCCTCACCTTGCTCTGGGTCACCAGCGATGCTAGCCGGATTGACCGACATTACCTCGGCCAGGCGCTGCCAGGTTGATGCGCCAGATTCGATTAGGACCAGCTGCGCCACCGAGGCCGCGGTCTCGAGGCCAACCATTCCAAAGGCGGCGCTGTCCCACTCGCACTCTTTTGCCTCGGCCGGGTGTGGTGCGTGGTCGGTCGCGATGATGTCAATGGTGCCGTCGACTAGGGCAGCGCGCAGAGCGGTTACGTCGTCCTGTGTTCGCAGTGGTGGATTCACCTTGTATACCGGGTCGTAGGTGCGGACCAGCTCGTCGGTCAGTAGCAGGTGGTGTGGCGTGACCTCGGCCGTAACCTGCACGCCACGCTGCTTTGCCCAGCGCACAATCTCAACCGAACGAGCGGTCGAAAGGTGGCAAACGTGGATTCGCGAGCCGAGCGTCTCGGCAAGCATGACGTCGCGAGCGATGATCGACTCTTCGGCGACGCCGGGCCAGCCGGTCAGGCCGAGCTGTGCCGAAACGACGCCCTCGTTCATCTGGGCACCTTCGGTGAGGCGAGGGTCCTGTGCGTGCTGAGCGACTACTCCCCCAAAGTTCTTCACGTACTCAAGCGCGCGTCGCATGAGCAGAGGGTCGCTCACGCACTTGCCGTCGTCGCTAAACACGCGCACCTGAGCGCGTGAGTTGGCCATAGCGCCGAGTTCGGCCAGTTGCTTGCCATCGAGCCCCTTGGTGACCGCGCCAACCGGGAACACATCGACGTATCCCGCAGCAAGACCGAGACCGTGTACCTGTTCGACGACTCCCGCGGTGTCGGCGACCGGCGAAGTATTGGCCATCGGGTGCACCGCGGTGTAGCCACCCTTGGCCGCTGCACGGCTGCCCGTCAGAACCGTCTCGCTGGCCTCGAAGCCGGGCTCGCGAAGGTGCGTGTGCATATCGACGAAGCCAGGGAGCACTATCAGGCCGTCGGCGGCGATCACGGTTTCACCGACAAGGTCTTGTCCAAGCTCGGCGATTTTTCCATCGGAGATTGCTATGTCGGTCACCCGACCGTCGGCGAGGGTTGCGTTCGCAAATACCAGTTCAAAGGTCACTGCTGATCTCCTGCCATGAGGTGGTAAAGGGCTGACATGCGGACGGAAATTCCGTTTTTGACCTGGTCAAGCACAGTGGATTGCGCCGAGTCAGCCGCGTATGAAGAAATTTCGAGACCGCGGTTCATCGGGCCGGGGTGCATGATCAGGGTGCTCGATTTGAGCCCCATGGCGCGTTCGACCGTGAGACCCCAGTTGGCCGAATATTCCTGCGTTGACGGAAAGAAGCTTGCCGTCATGCGTTCGAGTTGCACGCGCAGCATCATGATGGCCTCGGGTTTGAATGCCGCGATGGCCTCATCCAGGTCGAAGTAGTGCTCCGACACGAGAGCTGATGGCACTGCCGGCAACAGGGTCGCTGGCGCGGCAACGGCAACCTCGGCGCCGAGCGTGCGCAACAGCAGGAGGTTGGACCGGGCGACGCGAGAGTGCAGCACGTCACCGACGATAAGCACGCGCACACCGGCTAGGTTCTTGCCGGGGGAAGCCGCTCCGTGAAGTCGCTTGCGGATCGTGTAGGCATCGAGCAACGCCTGCGTCGGATGTTCATGCTTACCGTCGCCAGCATTCACGACGTGAGCAGAAATCCAACCGGCGTCAGCCAAATTTTGAGCCGCGCCGCTCGCGTGGTGCCGCACGATAACTGCGTCCGCACCCATCGCCTCGAGGGTCTGGGCGGTGTCCTTGAGGCTTTCGCCCTTCGAGACGCTTGAACCCTTGGCGGTAAAACCGATAACGTCGGCCGAGAGCCGCTTGGCGGCAAGCTCGAAACTGATCCTGGTGCGGGTGGAATCCTCGAAAAACAAGTTGACCACAGTCCGGCCGCGCAGAGTTGGAAGCTTCTTGATTTCGCGCTCGTTGACGAGCGACATCTCCTCGGCCGTGTCTAAGAGCGCGAGAGTCTGGTCTACCGACAGATCCGCTGCCGAAATCAGGTGTTTCAAGACTCGATCACCACCTGGTTGTCGGAGTCGCTCTCGGTCAACTGCACTCGAATTCGTTCTTCGCGTGACGTAGGCAAGTTCTTGCCCACGAAGTCAGCGCGAATCGGCAACTCGCGGTGACCACGGTCGACAAGAACTGCAAGTTTCACGGCGCGCGGGCGCCCGTATTCGTTCAGGGCATCAAGCGCCGCACGTATCGTGCGTCCGCTGAAGAGAACATCGTCGACCAAAACCAGGGTCTTGTTCGTGATGCCGCTCGCAGGCATGCTCGACGCGGTCACTTCCTTAGCGGGATGCTGCGAGAGATCGTCGCGATACATGGTGATGTCGAGGCGGCCGACCGAAACCGAGGGGACGAAATCCGGATAGTTGCGACAGATTGCGGCTGCGATACGGCCAGCAAGGACAACCCCGCGAGTCGGGATGCCGAGTAGAACGAGGTCGCAAGTGCCCTGATTGGCCTCGACGATCTCGTGCGCGATGCGAGTCACGGCCCGATCGATGTCGGCGCCTGTGAGGACTATGCGTGAAGACACGCTGACTCCTTCTCCGCCTCTCTGGACGGTCTTTAAAGGATTTGCTTGCAGCCTAGTTTAGCAGGCTACGAGACGCTACTGCGCCTTGCGAGTGGCGGCAATTCGACCCAAGAGTCCGTTGATAAACGCACCGGAATCATCGGTCGATAGCTCCTTCGCGGCCGCAACCGCCTCGGCGATCGCCACGCCGTCCGGTACATCGTCGTTAAAGAGGATCTCCCAAACGCCAACTCGAAGGATGGCGCGGTCAACGTGAGGCATGCGGTCGATCGCCCAACCCTGCGAGTAGGTCTCCAGCAAGTCGTCGATCTCGCCGTGGTTAGCTACGACACCATCAACGATCTCTCGCGCATAGCCGAAGATTTCGCTTTGGTTTTGGCGATCAGCGACCAGGTCGGCAACTTCGTCGAGAAGCTGGTTTGGTGAAACCTTTCGCAGGTCAGCAGCGTAAATTGCGTCGATGGCGCGCTTGCGCGCCTTAGTGCGGGCGCTCAATTAGTCGGTGATTCGGCCGAGGTAGTCACCGGTGCGGGTGTCAACCTTGACGCGAGTTCCGGTCTCAAGGAACAGCGGAACCTGAATCTGCTTGCCGGTCTCGAGGGTCGCAGGCTTGGTGCCGCCCGTCGAGCGATCGCCCTGCAGGCCAGGCTCGGTGTAGGTGACCTCGAGCACGACCGAAGCAGGCAGTTCGACGTAGATCGGGTTGCCGTCGTGCAGTGCAACCACTGCATCCTGGTTCTCAAGCATGTACTCCGATGCGTCACCGGTGATCTCAGGCGTGAGCGTGAACTGGTCGTAGTTGTCCTTGTCCATGAAGACGAAGCCCGAACCGTCGTTGTAGAGGAAGGTCATGTCGCGCTTGTCGACGTTTGCGGTCTCAACCTTGACGCCCGCGTTGAAGGTCTTGTCGACGACCTTGCCGCTCATGACGTTCTTCAGCTTGGTGCGCACGAATGCAGGGCCCTTGCCAGGCTTGACGTGCTGGAACTCGACGACCGACCAGAGCTGGCCGTCGATGTTCAATACAAGACCGTTCTTCAGGTCGTTGCTAGTTGCCATTGAATTCACTCACTTCGTTAGTTGCCCAACCCTTGGTTGGAAAATTGCCGTATTCGGCCGCCCACTAGTCTAACGGCAGGTGCCGTGGATTGCTGGCTAGGCGATGGCCCGCAGGGCGAGTTCGTAGGAACGGGCGCCAAGGCCGGCGATCACTCCCGAGGCAACCCCCGAGATCACCGAGGTGTGTCGGAATTCCTCGCGCGCGTGCGGGTTGCTCAGGTGCACCTCGATGAGCTTCAGGCCGGCCTTCGTGACCAGAGTCGCGGCGTCGCGCAAGGCGTACGAATAGTGAGTGAAGGCTGCAGGGTTGAGCACGACGTGCATTCCTTCGTCTACCGCCTCATACAGCCATGAAATCAGTTCGGATTCGCTATTGGTTTGACGAAAGTCGGCGTCATGACCGAGTGATACAGCCTGTGCGGTGACAAAGTCAGCCAGCTCGGCGTAGTTCATCGCACCGTAGATGTCGGGTTCGCGCGAGCCGAGACGGCCGAGATTTGGGCCATTGAGAACAAGGATCTTTGCCATGTCTAAAGGTTAGTGGCTGGCAATCTCTTGATAGGCGATGTGCAGCATCTCCTCGGTCGGGGCCGACATGATGGTCGGCTTGCCGATGGCATCGAGCACAACGAAGCGCATCGTGCCCGCACGCGACTTTTTGTCGCGCTGCATCGTCTCGAGGAGCTGCGACCAGCGATGTGCCGAATAGGTCGTGGGCAGGCCAAGTAGATCGAAGACGGATCGATGACGATCGACCTCCGCGTCGCTCAGGCGCCCGGCTATGCGAGCCAGTTCAGCGACGAAGACCATGCCGATGGCGATCGCTGCACCGTGGCGCCACTGGTACCGCTCGGCGTGCTCGATCGCGTGTCCCAGGGTGTGGCCGTAGTTGAGGATCTCACGCAGCCCGGCTTCCTTGAAGTCTGACGAAACCACTCGTGCCTTGATCGCCGCGCAACGCTCGACAATGTCGAGAAACACGGCTGATTGCGGGTCGGTCGCCAATTCGACATCGGCTTCAATCAGCTCGAGGATGCGCTCGTCGGCGATAAAGCCGTACTTGGCTACCTCCCCGAAACCAGCCAGGATCTCGGTCTTGGGTAGCGAACTCAGAGTTTCAAGGTCGCATATCACGGCCGCAGGCGCGTAGAAAGCTCCGACAAGATTCTTGCCCTCGACGGTGTTGATGCCGGTCTTCCCGCCAATAGAAGCATCGACCATTCCCAACAGCGTGGTCGGCACCTGGATCAGCTTGACGCCACGCAACCACGTTGCTGCCACGAAGCCTGCGAGATCCGTGGTCGTGCCTCCTCCGAAACCGACGATCACATCGCTGCGAGTGAAGTCCGCCTTGCCCAGACGCTCCCAGCAAAACGCCGCGACGTGCACATTCTTGGCGTCCTCGCTATCGGGTACTCCGACAAGAGTGGTGACATACCCTGCAGAGTCGATGCGTTCCTTCAGAACTTCGGCACTGGTCGAAAGTGCAATCGGGTGGATCACCATGACCTGGCGCGCCGCGGGACCTATGGCCGCAACCACCTCGTCCAGCATGAACCGGCCGATGCGAATTTCATACGGGTCTTCACCCGTTACCTGCACCACGCGTGTTTCAGTCATCGCCTGCCAGCTTTCGTTTGATTTCGTCGAGGGCGCTCGCCATCGATTGGGTCGAAGTGTTGATCTCGTAATCGGCACAGGCCTCATACACCGGACGACGCTCCGCATAAATGCGACGCCAGTCCTCGATGCCATTTTGCAGCAGGGGCCGGTTACCATGAGCAAGCCGCGATGCCATGTGCCGGCCGTCGGTCGAAAGGTAGAACACCGTGGCGTTTCGCAGAGCCGCCTGATTCGCTGGGCTGAGCACTGCTCCCCCGCCCGTTGCTACTACGGCCGGGCTAGCCAGTGCTTCGGCAACGGCAGCTTCTTCGAGCTTGCGAAAAGCGGGTTCACCCTGTTCGGCGAAGATTGCCGAGATTTCGCCATGCTCGGCCACGATCATGGCGTCGGTGTCTCGAAACACTAGGCCCAAGGACTTCGCCAGCTTTTTGCCGAGTGTCGTTTTCCCCACGCCCATCGGGCCAATCAGCACTACGACATCACTGCTGGTAGGCACTAGCGCACCACGCGCGACTGCAGCACCTCTGGAATAGCCGCAAGGTATGCCTCGAGGTTGCGCTTGGTCTCGGCAACCGAATCGCCACCAAACTTCTCGAGGACTGAGTTCGCGATCACAAGGGCGACCATAGCCTCGGCAACGACACCGGCGGCAGGAACTGCGCAAACGTCAGAGCGCTGGTGATGCGCCTTGGCGGCCTCACCTGTCGCGACATCGATGGTCTGCAGAGCACGTGGCACGGTAGAAATCGGCTTCATGGCTGCTCGAACGCGAAGGATCTCGCCGTTCGACATTCCACCCTCTATGCCACCAGCACGGTCGCTAAGGCGCTCGGAGACGCCTTCGGTGCGCACAATTTCGTCGTGAGCAACCGAGCCTCGTCGCCTCGCGGTTTCGAAGCCGTCGCCTACCTCAACGCCCTTGATGGCCTGAATCCCCATCAGGGCAGCGGCAAGTTGCGCGTCGAGTCGTCGATCCCAGTGCACAAAGCTGCCAAGGCCGGGTGGCATGCCGTAGGCAAGCACCTCGACGACTCCACCAAGGGTGTCGCCATCCTTGTGGCACTCGTCGACCTCGGCGACCATGGCGGCCGAGGTTTTCTTGTCGAAGCAGCGCAGCGGATCCGCGTCGAGGGCGGCTACATCGCCAGGTGTAGGTAGCGCGCTGTCATTCGGGGTCATGACCTGCCCGATGCCAACGGTGTGGCTAACTAGGCGAATGCCCAGAGCGGCCAAAAAATTGGCAGCGACCTGGCCAAGCGCGACACGCGCCGCGGTCTCTCTCGCGCTCGCGCGCTCCAAAACCGGTCGAGAGTCCAGAAAGCCGTACTTCTGCATTCCGGTGAAGTCGGCATGGCCCGGACGTGGGCGGGTCAACGCCTCGCCACGAGCACCTGTGACAGTTCCCTCGGCGAGAGGATCAGCCGACATTACGTCTTGCCACTTTGGCCACTCGGTGTTCGCAACACAAACAGCGATTGGGCCGCCCATGGTGAGACCGTGGCGGACGCCGCCAGAGAACGAGACCTCGTCCTGCTCGAACTTCATGCGGGCACCGCGTCCGTAACCCAGGCGTCGGCGCGCGAGGGCGTCTTGCACCTCGGCGGTGGTGATGGCAACACCCGCAGGCAGGCCTTCCAGAACGGCGACTAGTTCAGGGCCGTGCGACTCCCCTGCGGTGATCCAACGTAACATGCGTTCAATATTGCCACAGCCTAGACGGAGTGGCGCATAGCTTCTAGGACAGCCGCCTCGTTTGGCAACGGTTCATTGGGATTTCCCGCGGTGAAGATGCGCAATTGAGCGACGGCTTGCCAGATCAACATGTCTAGCCCGCTACTAACTCGTGCCCCAGCGGCCAACCAAACTTGCGCGGCTGCGCTGGGCCACGGCTCGTAGGCAACATCGAGGAGCAGGCCAGAGATTCCTGTGCTTGGCAAGTTTCTCTTGACGGCTAGATAGCTTTCAAGGACACCGGCCGGCAGGGTCGAAATGGTCAGACGTTTCTTGGTAATCGCCCTGCGAAAAGAACGCGTTGCCTTTACCTTCAGCCCGATCCCTTTGCCGAACTGGATCAACCCCTTCGCGGTGGCGCGATTTCGGGCGAAAACTCGAATACTGGCCGACGGAGCGAGTATCTGAAGTGCCATCATCGCGGAATATGCAGTGGCACCACTGCCCAGAATCGTTGCATCGTCGCTTGGAACATCACCGGACATCCGAACTGCTTGGACAATGCCGAAAACGTCTGTGTTGTATGCGGCCCAGCCCTGTTCAGACCGGACCAAGGTGTTGGCTGCGCCACTACGACGGACAAACTCATCCGCTGTATTGGCGAGCTTGGCAGCCTCTTCTTTTAGGGGCATCGTCACACTGAACCCGCGGAGAGCCTCAGGTGCGTTGTCAGTAACTTGTCGGAGGCCACCTTTGCCAACCTCGAGACGTCCGTAATCCCAATCCAAACCAAGAACTCGGTACGCCGCACGATGAATCACCGGCGACTTTGAGTGATCGATCGGTGACCCGACCACCAGGAATTGGTTACTCATAGCCGGGGTTGTCCTTCATCCACTGCCGCCAGACGGCAACAGCCTTCTGGTGCTCCGCGTAGGTCGAGCTAAACCAGGTCTCACCGGTGGCGAGGTTGACGGCGCAGAAGTACAACCAATCCCCTGCTGCTGGGTGGAGAGCCGCGTCTATGGCAACACTGCCCGGCGCCGAAATCGGTCCGATTGGTAGGCCGAGGTGCAGGTACGTGTTGTAGGCGTTGTCGTCCGCGCGATCCGAAGCAGAGGTGCTCACTGTGTTGCCGCCGACGCCGTAGCTGACCGTAGCGTCGGACTGGAGCTTCATGCCCCTCTCGATCCGGTTTAGAAAGGTGCGCGAGACCTTATAGAAGTCGGCTTCGATGCGGGCCTCAGCCTGAATGAGACCGCCCAAAGTCAAGACTCGGTGCCAGTCGGCGCGAGCCACGCCGTAGCGATCAAGCTCTTCGACCATACGGCCATTCATAGCCTGCAGAATCTGCAATGCGGAGGCCTTGGAATCGAAGTCGTAAGTCGCAGGAAAGAGATAGCCTTCGATTGACGGAGCGCCCTTCCCAAGAGCAAATTGATCGAGCCTTGAGGCCGCGGTTACGAACTCAGAGACCGGCACTTTGGTCGCAGAGGAGAGGGCCTTGAAGACGTTGCCGAGGCGCAAACCTTCCTTGATGGTGACGTGACTCATAGCAGCATTTGACGCATTGCCGACGATTTCGAGCGCGTCCAGCGCCCGCATTTCGAGCTTCAACTCGAAAGTTCCAGGGAAAAAGACGGTGCCCTGCTCGGCTGCAAGCTTCAGCGCAAGGCGTTCGTTCTTGATGACGCCCTTGTTCGCCAAATCCGCGATAACGTCCGCACCGGACTCGCCCGCGGACACCTCGATAGTTACCATGCCGTGCCCAGGACCCGCGTAATCGTTGCCAAGTGCGGCCTCGAACGCCGAGCGGATCTCGGATCGGAAAGCAAACGTTAGAAGCCCGAGCAAGACCAGGCCGATGGCCACAATGCCGACGCGCCGGCGCAGCCGAATGCGCTTATCCATTGTCACTCTCCAAGTCGTCACGGGATAGTCCCGGCATACAGTCGCTGCTGCGTTCTGTCTGCAACGCCTGTTCCAAAATTACCGTCGCCGCTACCGAGTCGATTTTGCTGCGACCCTGTTTGCTTGCAACCCCGTTCGCGCGCAATTGAGCGGCAGCGGTAGCGGTCGTCAGGCGCTCGTCGATGAACCGCACGTGAATGCCCGTGTGCCTCTCAAACGCCGCACCGAACTCCAACGCGTCGCGCGTGGAGGCCGTCTCGCCGCCAGACAGCGAGATCGGTAGCCCCACATAGCACTCGATGAATTGCTCGCCCGCCAGACCATCCGCGGTAGCGGCGAGGGCATCCCAGGCGGCGAGGGTTTCGTCAATCGTCGCGAGACGGGCAAGATTACCGGTAGGGCTCGCCAAGATTCCATGGAAGTCGCTTACGGCAACGCCTACGCGAGCCTTACCGACGTCGAGCGCCAGGCGTCTTCCGGTGCGCATCGTTAGCCGATAGCGGCGATGAGTGCCTGAATCGCCTGGTCAATCTTGCCAACGTCTTGGCCACCACCCTGCGCGATGTCGTCTTTGCCGCCGCCGCCGCCACCAAGAATGGCGCTGGCGGCCTTAACAAGAGCGCCAGCCTTAATACCGGTGGCCTGCGCGGCAGAGCCCACAGCCACGACGAGCGCTGGCTTGCCGTTCACTTCGGCGAAAGCAGCCGCAACACCATTGACGCCGAGTCGTTCGCGCAACTGCAATGCGATGCCACGTGCATCCTCAATCGAGTCAAGTGAACCGAGGTTAGTCGCAACTACCGAGGCGCCGGCAATTGGCTTCGCCGAAGCCGCAAGCTCGGGGACTCGGGTGGCAAGTGCCGCAGCCTGGAGGGCTGCCAGCTTCCTTTGAGCGACCTTCAATTCTTCGAGAGTTCCGGCGATACGCTCTTCGACGAGCTCTCTTGGAGCCTTGAAGAGTTCTCCGAGGCGCGAGACGAGTGCACGTTCGGCAGCGAGAGCCCTGAATGCTTCGATGCCGACGAGCGCCTCAATTCGCCGAGAGCCCGAGCCAACCGAGCTGTCACCAATTAGCGACACCATGCCGATTTGGCTCGAACGTCCGACGTGGGTTCCACCACAGAGCTCACGCGACCACGGACCACCAATTTGTACTACACGCACGTCCTCGTCGTAGGTTTCACCGAAGAGAGCAACGGCTCCCCACTCCTTGGCGTCCGGCAGAGACATAAACTGTGCAGAGACCGCGAGATCGTTGCGGATTGCAAGATTCGAAACCTCTTCGATTTCGCTCTTAGTGGCTTCGCTCAGCGCCTGGGTCCAGGCATAGTCGAGTCGCAGGTAGCCCGGCTTGTTGTACGAACCGCTTTGTAGAGCGGTCGGACCAAGCACCTCGCGCAATGCAGCGTGCACGATGTGCGTTCCCGAGTGTGCCTGAGCGGCACCGAGACGCCATTCGCGATCAACGTGTGTCGTGGCGGACGAACCAACGCCGAATTCGCCACTGCGAACCAAGACCTTGTGCGACACAAGCCCCTTGACAGGCTTCTGCACATCGAGGATCTCAAGTTCAAAACCATCACCGAGGATGCGTCCGGCGTCTGAATCCTGACCACCCGACTCGGCGTAGAAGCTTGTTTCACTCAGGAAAACCTCGGCGATATCGCCCTTGCTCGCACGCTGAACCTTCTCGCCATCGCGAAGGAGTCCGATAACGCGCGACTCGGTCTCGAGTGCGTCGTAGCCAACGAACTTGGTCTCGCCCAGGGCTCGAATCGACGAATAGACGCTTAGGTCAACGCCACCGAGCTTCTTCTCACGCGCGTCGGCCTTAGCGCGCGACTTCTGCTCGGCCATAAGGGCGATGAAGCCATCGCGATCCACCGAGAGCCCGGCTTCTTCTGCAACCTCTAGCGTGAGATCGATAGGGAAACCGTAGGTGTCGTGCAGCAAGAAGGCAGATTCACCGGAAAGTTGCTTCGACGCACTTGCCTTGACGGCATCGAGTGCCTCGTTGAGCACAACTGTTCCTGCAGTGAGCGTGCGAAGGAAGGTCTCCTCCTCGGCAACTGCCGCACGAACGATGCGCTCGAAATCGGTCTCCAGCTCGGGATACGACTCGCGCATCACGTTCTTCGAAGCCAGGAACAGTTCGGCCATAACCGGACGCTCGACACCCATAAGGCGCATGGCACGCACAGTGCGGCGCAACAGGCGGCGCAGCACGTAGCCGCGTCCGTCGTTGGCTGGCGTCACGCCATCACCGATCAGCATCAGAGCACTGCGAACGTGGTCTGCGACAACGCGCATGCGCACGTCATCCTCCACGCTGGCTCCGTAAGTCTTGCCCGCTAGTTTTGC
>ERZ650311.1462-NODE-1462-length-11646-cov-4.679148_pt1 | contig 11646 bp, 2 predicted proteins | sample MGYA00376247_ERZ650311 | MGnify/ENA primary metagenome ERZ650311 (study PRJEB26733, sample SAMN07839324) | wastewater metagenome | biome: small river; feature: stream; material: water | place: USA: North Carolina | collected 2016-07-28 ... | reverse complement strand
ATGCTAATATTCGCGTTTTACCAGTAAATTGTGAATGTGAATAAGCTTGCATCGGGCCAATGCCGGGCCAACGTCGGCATACGTTGGATTGGCTACCCTACGTGGGGCCAATGTAGGCCCAATGTATAGAATATTTTTTAAATAAAAATTAGTTTAATTTAGGTTTATCAATGATTCACGCTTAATTACATACTTATAGCAATTATTTCATCGATTTAATGCTAATATTCGCGTTTTACCAGTAAATTGTGAATGTGAATAAGCTTGCATCGGTCCAATGTAGAACCAATGTGAGCATTGCACATATTATGCATTGGGCCAATGATGAGCCAACGTAGGCCTCCATAATTCTAAATATCGTTTATCTTAACCATTACCTGGTTATTATTGGCAATCTTGTAGCTATATTGCCGTACATTGTGCCAATATTCAGCTAACATTAGTAACCATAATTTCAATTCACAAATATTTGCAAGTTGGTCAGGCGGCATTGAGCCGATGGAGTACCAATGTGAGGATTATTTTATATTGGTACTACGTTGGCAACACATTGGCTTAACCAACATCTGTATATTATATCGATGAGTACAATCATATTTACATGTAAATATAAGCATGACAATGTTGCATATACTGACTTACTGACGCTCTGAAATCGTTGTCATAATTATCGTTCACTGTACGTGTGCACTTAAAGCTAGGCTTATTTTACATTTAGACTGACTTTAAGCAATCACACTTTAGGTTGAAATTTTTATCATTGCACATCATATTTAATTCATTGCCCATATTTTATGGCAGCTAATTTTGTGAACAAACGGTTTTATGACCTTAATTATAGGTAGTAAATCTTATTAACTTTGTAAGTAATAAATATCTTATAGTATATATCGATAGATTTCAATATGGCAAATACTAGCAACACAATGTTATTTCATTATAATTATAACTATTGTTACTAAATTTTTTTTGTTGGTGTGTATAAACTGAATTGCAGCAAAAACAAAAATTGAGATTAAACATTATCTCATTTTATTATTACAACACAGTTATAACAATGTATTAAACAGAGATTAGAGTATTTTTGGTAACATATCAATTTATTTTTGTTACTTGCATTTAATTTATACTCGTTGCTCTAACTTCTAATTATTAGGAAAATGCTGTGCAATTATTCAACTATTTGCTATTATTTAGTAGACAGTAACAAAACACAATTTGATCAGCAATTAACGTATGTTAAACACAGCAGCAATTGATCACTCATTTAAATTCTTACATAAGTATTTGAGATTGACAAGGATAAGCCTCAATAAAGTTTTCATATACATGGCAACCATATACGAGACAAAATATAAAAAATCATTGCTGTATATAAAAATACTAGTAGATCATATAATATTAACTCCCCATATAAGCTATAATACACTTATACACATCCGCTAACATTTTCTACATAGTTTAATGAGCTACTAACATATAAAACAATACTAAATACAACAAACATTACTCGTTGGGAACATATCCGATGGACAACACCCAATGGCTAGTTGAGCGTACCTTCCATCTTCCGTAGTTCGTTACCCAACATATACAACAGTACTTAATAAAATAAACATTACTCGTTGGGAACATATCAGATGGACAACACCCAATGGCTAGTTGAGCGTACCTTCCATCTTCCGTAGTTTGTTACCCAACATACACAACGGTACATATAACAAAAGACAATATTTGTACAAACACAAGAGCTTAATTAACGTACACGTTAAAGTGAATATTGAATGCAGAAACAAGTTAAGTACCTTAAAACAAAGTCCCCAGCACTAAAAATAAACAACCATTTTTAAATATGATCCTAACCAACTAATATTCATATAAAGTCTACAAAGAAATAAAATGATGAAATACTTTATAAGCACATAGAAATGTAACAGTGAAATTTCACAAAATTGCAATTCATTCAGTGAACAAGAAGAAAATAATTATCGAGTGTAAATTTATAAATCAAAGACTAAAATGTTTATACAGATTAACAGTATAACATAATAAAATTCAGCATGTGTGATATTATAAAATAATTAGTTCATTACATTGGAGTATTGTACATATGACTAGCAGAAAGCTAGATATATACAGACCTATAAATAAGCACATATAAAACGAAAGTAACAAAAACAGTAACAAGTTAATATGCATAAATTGATTGCAATAAAAATAAGTTGCCATGAATAAAAATAAGTAGTCATGAATAGATCTCTTTTATATAAATTTTTATTATACGGCCGTAGTCAAGTCATTCTTCATCCCAGCTGCTGTAACTTGTACTTTTCTACAAAGTTAACATTTAATTGTTTATGCAAGTTAATAACAATGGTGAAACTTATGAGCACAAATATATATATTAATTATGAGAGTTGTATTAATGCTGAATTGTTCTTCATAGTAATGTACTCAATGGCACACAGCATAAGAAGCACAATATTTAATGACTAATGAATGCATACATGTAAATGCACAATTATTCAAGATATTTAGTACATACTACCTATCTTGCTTATATTTAATTGTATATACTAGATACTTTATGTACAAAATAATAACATTATAATACTACCTAACATGTTTATATTGACTTTAATACACTTTATGTACAATAAAATATTAACACAATTATAATACTACATGTTTATATTTACTTGTTATCACTAGGTACTTTATGTACAGTAAAATAATAACAACATTACAATACTACATATCTATGTTTATATTTCTTGTATACACTAGGTATTTTATGTACAATAAAATAATAACAAACTTATATGGTTTGAGATCTATTTACTAAAATTAATTAGTTTCTTATATGAGAAAATTAAAATTCAAACTTTACACATTATTAGTCTTCAAGTCAGCAGATTTTTTCTTATCGTATTCATGACATGGTCTTTATGCAGAAGTTCACATGACTGCCACACAAAACTTTGAAAACCAGTTTCTCATTTATTTCAGGTACTCCCATGTTCCTTTATCTGTGACAAAGAAAAAATAAAATTAAAAAATGCAAAACAGTACGAATTCTAAACTTTAAATACTTTTTAACAATTTACACAACTAAAAATTAAAGTAGTTGTCAATATTATGGCTGCTGAGAACTTTGTAGTTGTACCAGGCTTCAAAAACATGAAAATTACACATGTAACATAAATTAAATGATGATTTGATGTACGAAAATATGATACATACTCTCATAGTTAGCTAATTATTGCATACAATTTTTTTTTCACAAGGAAGCGTATAATGTGAATAAAAAATAATGGAATTTTGATGTTAGCTATTCCAAGCGTTACATATTTCTCAGATTACTTCGAACTCAAAACTTGATTAATGTGAATATATGTGTAACAAGTAAATGCACATAAATAAGGTCAAACACAAAAATAATATAGCCGAATTAATGGGTATTGTACCACGTGTGACTGCCATTCACAGAGCGAACTGAAAAAATGATTAGTCAGCATTTTTCCTCAGCTGTTTCAGGGTTTTCTTATTTGTTCGATATTCTTGCTGCTTTGTCAAGTTCATGCCATATTGGTAATCTTAAAGCAAAAGAATAAAATTAAAAAAACACTCAATAATCGCCTGATTGTTTCAAAAAAATTTTAAATTTCGAAAATAATCATTTAATTGTTACAAATCACACAATACTAGGCAGAAAATAAAGGCTGATATAAAATAACAATTCTAGAATTAAATAATGTTAAGTGACATGTTACTAAAAAATTTATGAAGTAGATAAATCATAATGCTGCAAAGCAACCATGGAACATTAACATTGAAATTGATTTGCTAGTTTCAGTCAAACTGAAAATCAAGGACGAAAGACTGCACAAATTTTGATTAAAATATAATTCTGCAGAATGTCTAAAATACAATTTCGGCTGAAATTGAAGCTTGAATTGTTAGTATTATACTCAGCGAGATGAAAATGCTAAATATGCTAACAAACTACAAAGCAGCACAATAACCTGTGAAACACGTTACGTCTGTTTAAAAAAAATAATTATTAAATTTAATTCTTATTATTATTTCAAATGCATTTAATGCAATGATTAAAATTATAAGATCATGCTATAGATACGTATGTAATTATTATTATCGTTGCAAATGCATTTAATGCAACGATTAAATAAATTAAATGCTTTAAATATGTAATTATTAAAACTATTTAAAGTCGATGCGCAATATAGCATTTGCTATAGTTAATTTCTGATATGTATACGTGCGCTCTGCAATAAGCTACAATAAATTTTTCACAGTAGTTAAAATTAGCTCTATCTCCCGTACTCACATCATGATAGCACTGCCATCATTTAAGTAGATACATATTCTGTACTATCTATATACACTTCAAATTCTATGCCGAACTTAAACTTTAAAAAAACTGTCTGGAAAGTGACTATTCGTCACCAGCTAACACACTTTTTATTCATTAATATTAATAATAAATAAAATGATGAGAGCTACATCTAAATACAACAAAGTTAACTTTTAGTCAAAATATATTTCATTTTGATATAATGTAGGCTACTTATTCATGAAGAAATGCTATAAAATGTGTTACTGTTTTAGAAAATTATACAAGACATGGGCCCATAGCTTAACATGGTCGGCAGAGGGTACACCACTACCACTAGTTGGAAAAGATACGAATTAGGATTGATATGGTGACTCATCATGTCTATAAATAAGGCATAGATAGGATCCACATTGACAGTTGCAAATACATTACGTATGAGTGCATATAATACAGCCTTAGCCATGCAAACAATCAATATATTCGTTTCAGTTTAACAAACAAAGCACCGAAAGATATTAAAATTTGGCTTAAACTAAAAGTGAACCAAACCAGACAATAAACCTGTTGCAGTGCTGAAATTAAAACCTGAATTTAGCTCGTCCTTAACATTAAAACAACATTGCAAAATATGAGAAAAAAGAATATTTAATAATGGTTTATGAAGGTGAGGCTATGTATATGGTAACATATTTTAGATATGGTCAAAAAAGTATTTTGCAGCTAGTCAAAATAATAAATCACGCGACAAGAGTTAATATTAACTAATTATATATCTACCATTCATGTTACATTTACAATATTAAGTAAGCAAAAAACCTAACCAACAAAAAGTGAATAAATTATAATAGTTATAAGATGTATATTACACTTTAAATATTTGTTATTAATAACATTAAATTTATATATAATTCTATGATTGTTAAGCACAAGTCTTATCAATAGTTTAGGTCAAACACATTAAAAGCAATTGCCACAGAAGAGCATTAATGTATAATAACAACGCTTTGTTGGTAACAGATGCTTCTATTAGCATGATGCACGTGTTTGTTTAGCTGACTAATGCTAGCTCTGCACTTATTCTTGAGCTAAGTAAAACACTGACAAACAGCTGACAAATTATTATAATCACTATAGCTAACGCTTCATGTTTTAAAACCATACTTTGCAATACTGGCACTTTTACAATATTTAATTATTCATTTAGCCCAACAAGCAATTTGCATACTCACGACACACACCTATTCCTAAACTGGTAGATGATCTTCCATAAGGCTTAAATTAAATTACTTTTGGGTAAAATCATGCTCAGGACAGATAGCTAATCTTTTCTCAGCTGGCCTCGGGGAGCGCTCGCGCTTTTACTTGTAACTGAGTATAAAAAAATTGTATTATTATTAATCAGCATTACAAACTTATTTTAAAATCAAAGGCACTGTAATCAATATAATTTCCTATAATAATCAGCGAGTAAATGATATCAAGCCACAAAATCATACTATACAAATGACTGACATTGGGCCACCATCCTCTTATATAGCCGATGAGCAAAACCAGAGGCAATTAATTACAACAGATTTGTAATCAAAATTCATGCAGTCGAACAACAAATTAAGTATTTGTTTTTTGTTATACAAACAAAACCAAAGAAATTGCTGCAAGTCCTGATAGTCTTCATGAATTATTTTATAAATTATTGTTGCACATTATTAAATCTTTGCATAATAATTTTTCTTACATAATATATGAAAGCTGTATACCATCTACATTAAAAAAGCTCTCGACTGGCATGTAGTATATCGTACAATACTACATCATCTTAACAGCATCATACTTATGCAGTGGTTTTAAGTCACTGTCCGAGTCTGATAAATAAGTTATGAATCACGCTCAAGGCAGATCTGTATAAATTGTGCAGGCTATTAATTTGCAACACAAAAATTTGTTATATGGTTTTGAGTATAAAGAAAATCTATAAAAATAACAAACAAAAATGATGTGTCAAAATCAATATCACAACTAAAGACACTTCAAATCAAATTAAAAATCTGCATAAGTAAAAATTTCAAACAAAATGATTTGTAATCGAATTGAATACACTTAATGGGTGCACATTTGGTGTAGCTCTTACTCTGCGAAGGCTAACTTTTAAGCTGCCCAAGCACACACTGTTAGCATGCTAGCACTAAGCGAGGTCTGAATTAATAATGATACCGAGTATACCTGATAGGCAACTTTTTGATAATCACTAAACACTTTTTTATTACAGCTTGGGACTTCCCAGCAGTACGCAAATTGATGTGCTCTTCATAGATTAGATGCAAAAAACATTTTTGTAATTGACTAGAAGCCTACAAGTTATATAGGCCCTACAAAAACGCTGCCGCTTACATTGTTACTTAATATTTAATATTATTTAAAGCCAACCCATTAGCAGAGTAAGTAACACGTTAACGTCTAGTGTTAAAATTGCATTAAACACAGTCACAATTTAAATTAGCAAAATGCAAAGAAGCTAAACTCCACTGGAGCAAATATATGCATACGTTGCAGCAAAGAGTATGTACACTTATATTTATTCCAACTTAAATAAAAAAAAAATAAAATAGTAAAAATACTAATGCAACACAATTACAAAACATAAAATCAACGATTAATATTATTATAATAAAAGCGTAAACAAACCTGCTCTATTTATTGGAAAGTAGTTATATGAAAGGTAATTGAACTGGTTCCTGCCAGTACATCGGCACATTGGAAAACCTGATACAAAATGATTACATTGCATATTGAGCCCGACAAAAAGGGATATAAAAGTTTAACGACAAAATATCACAACAACTTCGTATATGCTATCAAATTCGCTTTATACGCTTAGCTTAAGACATGCAAAGAACCTAAGACCTCTCGTTAGGAGGGTGTAGTACATTGATGATAAGTAATTTACTATTGAGTTAAGGTACTGTAACACTGTGCCTTATCAATTCAATTTTTGTATTTATTTATCATTATAATCGATGTCACCTAAAATTTACAATGTAAGTTTCATTCAAAAATATATTTAAATATACAGCACATAATTTTAATTAAAATATATTATAATTACCTGTAACAAACTTTTTCTGTTTTTCACTTCTTCACGTAAACACGTAAGAAAATGATAATGGCGGATGAACTAAGACCCCGTTTACGAATAAACAACCACTAGTTCCCGATATTTTATAAGATTATCTTGGTGAAAAATAAATATAATTTAGTTGGTAACTTTAGAGCGTCCTGTGGCGCAAGACCACCTGACCAAATGAGACACGCGTGTAACAGGCACCGCAGACGCGCGACCTATAAGAGTGCAAGGCAGGTTCCCACTCTAATTCGAATGTTGTTTACGCGAGATTTGAACGTATCCTGTTATGCTGTTAAACATCTAAATATGTTTGTAAGTATTTTAAACCCAATATTTTATATTTTTTAATATTCTAGTATAAAATCTGTGTGTTTACTAAAATTTTTTTAATAAATGTATTAAATAAAATTGTGTATATGGATATTATATCACAAGATTAGCTTCTTTATGCTGTGTGCATACACGTCAATTTGCTGTAATATGAAAATGTGAATTGCAAGTATTTTGTAGCTCTTTTTTATGAATTTTCTATTATGGCGTTAAAGTATACTTCAAACTAAAATTATAGTTTACGGTACAGTGCCAAATTATGAAAAGGAAAGGTGTATTTATATTTACCTGCATGATTTGTAGCTGCAGAGTACTCCTGGCAGCAGAATGCGGAAGATGCAAATTATGTCCAGGTGTAAAATTAAAAAGTTAGTTTTCTTAGGAACAGTTATACTACGTTTTACTCTAAAAATATTTTTCTTGTATTTGATGATAACAAAGTTTTTTATTGTACTATATATTTTTAAGTTTTGTAAAACTGGTTATTACATATTTTCGTTTTTAATTTTGCTATTTTGCCATCGTAAAATGATCTTTAAATTAACAATATTTGCAAACATAACATAAGCATTGTACAATAGTGTACGTATTTATCGCAGAGGCCTATATATATATTTGCTTTTAACATTGGCTTTTAACGTCATACGACAGAGGTCGCGGTATAAAGGCCGTACAACGTCGGCCAGTGTCCAGAACTAGTGCTTCTCTGTTTGCTTGTCGTGCTCCATCTCAATGGAACAAGCTCCCAGCTAAAATAACTGCTAGCCGAAATATTAATGTTTTTAAAAATAATTTGTTTAAACACTTACAGTCTACATATTAGTAAGCTATTGCTACTTCATTAATGATATTACTTTTTATGAACCTGCATAGTTGATTATATGTCATATTATGTTATTGTTTGTCTTGTACGGGGGTTATTTTATCGCCCAATTGGGCTTTTTACCAACCATTTCTCTTCTTGAGAATAAATGATTTTAATAATAATAATAATATAAACTTCTGCATGGATTGCGTTAAAAAGAAACAATTTGTTTCAACTTGTTTTGAACGAAACTCTATTGACCTGGGCTATTTTAAAGCGCCAACTATAAACTGCATACTGTTATGCAGATTGTATTACTTATACTTATTGGCCTATAATATAAAAATAAAACACTGCTTACAGAGTACATACAATTTTGCAATCTCGCACTCCATATGTTGCAGCGAACTATCAAAATATTCAAGCGTATTCAAAATACTTGTGGCTTTTATTAATTATTTATTTATATGATAATAATCTTAATGAACCGTATTCAACTAAAACTTGCAAAATTAACATATTTAATCTGAAAAAGTTAAGACATTGGCTTTTAATTGCGAAATATGCGGCTACGGTCAGCAACGACTTTATTGGCCAAATATATACTAATTACTATACTTGTGGTATTAGTCGAAACATACAATTTGCTAGGGTCCGTGTTAGTTGGCAATTTCTTGTTTAATTACAGATCAATAAAAGAAGTGAGCTTCCCTCATAAATAATTTTTCTTTTATTTGTTTTGTTTTTTGCTCCCTCAAAGCATAATATATAATACATGTTTAGAATTTATTTTTCTTTACATGGATTTTAATCGCAGTAATTTATGAACTTAAACCCTTGCACACCCCTGTAGGCAGTTGCAGAATCTGGTTTTTCTGTTTTTTATTATAAACTCTTATCCCTCGAAGCACAACGTGTTTGGCCTGCAAAAGCAAACAGTAAATGTCGTTTAACAACCAATATTGTGACCTGAATTGAATAAAAATTCATCAGCAGCTGATAATAAGCTTGCACTATAACAGTTATCATAACTAGGTCTATATCACCACTATCATCTTATTACTATTATAATTATTTATACTAGTATGTTTTATGGATCTTTTATTATTTTTCAGTAAAATGTTGGTTAAACTTAGCATTTCATTATTTTTTCTAATTAATTTGAATCTGTTTTTGCACATTTTAACATTATATTGCAGGCAGCTACATCTGCTAGAGCATTGATTACTAAGATGGATGGCTGTCAGAATTACTGTCAACCCTTACAGGAAATGCATTTGGTATTATCATTTTAGTTCATACTGCTTACTCTGCTTTTTGCTTAGAATTGCATTATTTAGTAGCATAATATGCTATACATAAGAAATATTGTTAGCCAGTGGCGTCGCCAGCTATGGGGCATTGGGGCACGTGCCCCCCCCCCCCTCAAATTTTGAAAAATCGATTTTTTACTATGAAAATTGTGCTTTTTATGTTAAAAAGTAGGGTTGTGCCCCCCTCAAATATGTAAAAATGGGGGTTGTGCCCCTCTAAAAGCAAGTATTATACGTATTTTGTAGGGAAAATAGGTTGAAAAGTATTAAAATTAAAGTAAAAAGGACTAAAAAAAAAGGTCCTCACTTATTTTCAAAAATTTTTATGTGCCCCCCCTCACACAAAATCCTGGCGACGCCACTGTTGTTAGCTTAATAACAAATGTAGTCATCATAGCTGCTAATATACAGCACAAAAGTGAAGGCACTTTGTAAGGTAAACTGTAAAAAAACTTAACTGATAATTGTTGCACTTTTACTTTTTGACTATTTTATTTAAGTCATCCTAGCTAATTTTACTCCGTTTGGCTAATTTTGTAATTATTGCTTTTTAGAACTTTATTTGCTGAGAGTAGCAAAATATGTCAATGTAAAAATAATGCTCAGACATTGAAGGACTTCACCCCTGTCAGGTATTGCTCAATCAACATGAACTAATTCTTCGCATTATGCTACGGCTAAGTAGAATCATATTGGTTACTGACGATGTCCAACTTTCAGTCAAATTCAGTAGAGAATTCGTGGAGCTGAGTGAACTATTAGCTGACGGCAAGAATATTTATGATATTTTTAATGGCTATTATAGCTACATTTCTGTCATATATTTAAAAGTTCAATTTGTATTAACAGTAAATATTGTTCAATATTTTTGTGTAATTCTTAAATTACGAATGATTAATTTGTTACAGCGAAGTGGGCTGAAAGATATTGGTGGGAAAGTACTATTAATACAATACGACGCATGTTGAATGCATTGCTCACAACAGAGTTATCATTGGTGCAAAACTTCATTTGACAATAGGGTTGAAAAACTGGGCTATAAAGCTGCCAAGACTTCTTGATGTTATTATGGTGAGCATGAATGTGGTCAACATTTGAAAATTTAACAGCTTGTATTCCATATCATGCTTTTTATGAGCATTAAGTGCATTAGTTGTAGATTGAGTATGACACCAAGCAATAATATTTTTGAATAATAATTTTTATTAAAGGATGTGATGTCTTTTCAGGTGTTGCGCGAAGTAATGGCTAACTTGCAAAGCATTGAAAGAAGCTCCATTAATGATGACAATAATGCCTGGTGGAAGTGGTAGCCTACAGCAAGTAGCAGAAAGTTATCAGATGGCACAGGAGATCGAAAAAAACTACATCTTGCAATAGTTATAACGGGAATTGATTTGACTTTAAATCAACAAACAGTTATTCTCACATATATTGTATATAATCGTATTATATACAAGATTTTTGACACTCGCGGCTTCATTTAACAGAAAGAAAAACTCTTAAAATTTGATTTGACTTTGGTTATATATTTCTTATGGTGTAAAATTGCTTTGAAAACTCTTTAAAATATATTTATAAAAAGAAGAACGTACAGTATTACTGAATAAAGTTTTATACACCATGTCAATCTTGCATATTTAAATGTTAAAAACCATGTCAATTTTACATATTTACGTGTTAATGCATGTATTTATAAATATTTATATATTATGCGTAT
>ERZ650311.1460-NODE-1460-length-11664-cov-5.382290_pt1 | contig 11664 bp, 14 predicted proteins | sample MGYA00376247_ERZ650311 | MGnify/ENA primary metagenome ERZ650311 (study PRJEB26733, sample SAMN07839324) | wastewater metagenome | biome: small river; feature: stream; material: water | place: USA: North Carolina | collected 2016-07-28 ... | reverse complement strand
ACGAGGTCACATGCCCTTGCTACTCCCAGATCGCTACGACTCCGTCTGAGATCCCACAGGTGGGAGACGATGCCCGGCCAATCTGGTCTGACTGGACCAGCGCAAACGCTTTCAACCCACCTCAGCCTCCTGGCTTCCTGGCATCAAACAAGGTCCAGTTCACTGCCTGGGTAGTGAACGCAGCAAATCGAGAGATTGCAGTCTGGGACCAGCGAACGATCATCAACGGCCAGCCGGACCTCTCCGCCTTCTTTCCTCCAGGCGGCATCATCAAGATTCGAACGACAGCTCCCTGGAGCGCCTCTCTGCCTCCACAGGGTGGATACACAGACACGTTCAACCAGCTGTTGCCTAACGACGTCTGGAAGTATTACCGCATCATCCGGAGCTACAGAAGCCTACTGGCTAACCCTGGATCCCCAGCGCCTGCTCAGGTGACTGTCACCTCAGTGATTCTTGGTCCAGAGGCATCCGAGACTAGCTACGAGAACGAATTCAGCGGCCCTCTTCGGACCCTGTCGAGTGCTATAACCCAAGCATGGATCGAGCCTCTCGACACGGCCAACAGGGATGGCATCAACCCGATCCACATGATCGATCAACTCCTGTTCGCACGCTATCCCTATGGGGCTGGCAAGAACCGGGAGAAGTTCGACCCTCGATCGATCGAACACGCAGCTCAGGTGCTGCATGACGAGAGGATTCGCGGAAGCCTTGTGATCAAGGATGGCGAAAGCCTCCGCAGCGTGCTGTCCGAGATCATGCAGGACATCGGCCTGTTCATCGTCTGGGACGTGAAAGTCGGCCGCTACGTCTTCAACGCGATCCGCTACGAAGAGTCCGCGACCAACCTGCCGGCCGAGATGATCCTCGAGTCGCCCGAAGCGATCGGTGTGATGGGCTCGCGCCCATCGGACGTGACCGCGTTCACCTTCAAGGACCGCCAGCGCAACTACCGCGAGGTGCCGGTGAAGGTGTTCGACAGCGGGCAGGTGGCTGAATACCAGAGCCAGCGAGCGAAGAAGATCTCGATCGGGGTCACCAAGGACCGAGACTCGGTCACGCGCCTCGTGCCGCGGCGGCAGCAAGAGGTGATGGCCAACCTGGAGGCTCTGCGCTTCGTCTGCAACCACGGTGCGGTGCTCGCAACATCCGGCCAGCGGTTCACCGCCAACGAGGTGGAGGAGTTCGGCATGCAGTTCCTGATCTGGGAAGTGCAGCGCTACATCGACAGCTCCAAGGTCGAGATCTACGCGCCGATCGACTGCTACAACCCGCCGTCCTACACGCCGACCAGCGGCATCGCGAAAGCCCTCCGTCTAGCGCCTGCAAATCGCTCCGACAGCAACCTGCCGGTGCTCCAACTGCAGGCTTTCCGGGCGTTCGAGATGCCTCGCGCTCTTTCCGATGGCCGCGTTCAGATCCTCGTGCTCGGTGCTCGCAGCGGCGAACAGACGCAAGCAGGACAGGTCTGGTGCTCGCAGGATGGGGTCACCTTCGCAGTGGTCGGGGCTGCTCCAATAGTGATCTCGGGAGTCCTCTACGAAGGCCTGTCCGCGGATCTCGCCTACGACGAGGGAGACCACTTCGTCGACTTCGAGACCAACGTGGACGTGAACACGATCGACGACCTAAGCCTGACGCCCGACCTCTGGCGTGCTGGCAAGCAGATCATGGTGATCGGCGAAGAGGTCATCTTCCTGCGCGAAGCAGTCGCTGCCTCCGGCGGAGACTCCATCATCCGCGGTCTGATCCGCGGTCGTGCCGGCACCCGAATCCAGAGCTACCCGGAAGGCACTCGCTTCTTCATCCTGCAAGCAGCTCAGGTGGTTCCAATCGAATCCTCGTTGTTCGCTCCTGGCCGGGAGCTGACCTTCAAGGCGCAGGCGGTCACCAAGAGCCGGGTCTCCGACCTCGAGTCGATCGTCGGACAAACCCTGGAAGTCCAGGCTCTCGGATACAAGCCGCTGCAGATCACCGCACTTCGACAGAGTAGCCTGAAGAGCACATACTCCATCGGAGCGTCCAACATCAACCTCACTTGGTGCTACTACTCAGACGAGTTCAAACGGACGGGGTTGGGAACCCAGTTGTTCGGTGCTCCAAGCGGTCAGAGTCCTCCGCGTGGGTATTTCCTTGTCACGCTTCCCGACGGTAAGTCACTGGAAACAACCACGAACTCGGTTAGCATTCCTCTGAGCCTTCGCGCGGTCCTGGACACTCTGCCTTCGTGGGATGTTCAAGTGACCCATGTCGAAGGGTCCTTCTCTTCTGATCCCGAGACTCTGACCCTGGTTCCTGTCTAATGCCTCGTCCAACGATCAACCCAGACGCTCTCGTCACCTCCATGGAGGGTTGGGATGCCCTGGTGCGCGATATGATTCGCGCCATGTCGCAGAACCCGTATCCGGTTCCGCAGTTCGCCAATCTGGCTTCCTTGCCAGCCGCATCCGACTACTCCAACTGCCTCGCCTGCACGGCCGACACCCACAAGCTCTACTTCAGCAACGGGACCGTGTGGAAGGAGGCCAACCTCCTGTGATCCAGATCTCCAACCACGCAGCCATCCCGTTCTCCGGCTGGAAACGCACCACGGTCAGCGAGAAGCCGCCCTTCGAAGCAGGCGTCTTCGCAGACGGCACCAAGTTCGTCCTCGTCTCGCAACAGGGACTTTCGACCTGGGTCGTCGACATCTGCCCGTCCTTGATGAGGCCGGACGAGCGCCGCACCTACTTCTTCGACGATGCCTCGCCCTGCACAATCAGCGTGGACCCGCTCCCTTCCGAGCCTCTGGCATTGTTCGGGGTGCCGACCCTGAACGGTGTGCCGTTCGAGCTCGAGGACCTGAAGCAGGAAGGGGCCGGCTACAGGCTGCAGATGAAGCGGCGAATCGGCCGCATGTTCCTGGTCCGGATCTGGGCGATCTACCGTCCCAGCGAGCCGGGCTTGATGACGTGCGAGGCACTGATCGTGGCCAGCAATGGCAACGTTCCGGACTTGACCGAGCAGACGCCTCAGGAAGGGCTCGTGATCCAGTGGGGCAACGCTCTCTGCCACGTCGCAGGACGCTGGATCACCAACGTTCTGGTCCCTCCAGGTGAGACTTTCGCCGATGGGATGGCCCGTGGTTTCAACTTCCAGCTCGTGTGGCCAGCTCTCATCGAGCAACAGAACAACTATCTGTTCGGAACGATGTCAGGTCTGGTCTCCGCGTGCGGTCAGACCAAGCTCTACCCGCAGGGCAACCCGGTCTACTCGACGAGCTTCCGGGCTCGCGATTGGGTCGCTGCGCGCTTCATGGAGTCTCTCCGCCGGCTGCACACCTGGGAACCCGGTGTCTGTGGCTGGAACCCTCGCTCGGCCGACGCGGGAGCGCAGGACGACCAGATCTTCGTTCGCGGCGAGAGGCTCCTCCCTGGTGGTGAGGGTGCCGAGATCGTCGCTTACAATTCGGCGCTGAAGGTGCTGAACCGGCCGTGCCATCACCTCGAGCACTCCGGTGTGTTCGCGGACTCGAACGTGCACCCGAACTGCATGTTCTGGTGGGGTCGGCCACACAAGGCTCTGCCCGATCGTCTGGGCAAGGTGGACGGACTCGACACCGACAGCGGCATCTCCTACGGCTGGGCAGGCCCTGACGACGAGCACTGGTTCTACAACACGCTGTTCGCCGCATCCCGCCTCACTGGTTCGGACATCCTCCAGTGGGAGATGTCCCAACAGGCTCACATCTTCCTGTTCCAGGAGACCCTTCCCTCGCAAGCCGGCAAGGCAGGCTGGTTCACGACCAACTCCCGCAGTGCGCGCTCCGTCGGCTGGGCGTGCCTGCTGGCCGTCTACCTCTACGAGAACCTCGCTGACCGGGTCCTCGCGGAACGGGTGAAGGAGCGGATCAAGGCGCGCATCCGGGAGGTCTACGTGGTCCAGCTGGGACCGCGGGAGGTCTGGGATCCTCGCCTGGACGTTCCCAGCCTCGGTCCTGGGCTCCGCTGGATGCCGTGGCAGCAGGCAGTCGGTGCCTATGGTCTCGACGTCGCCAGCAAGTATTTCGGCGTCGTGGAGGGCATCCCTGTGGCGCTCGCCGCGGCGAAGAAGGTCCTGCAGGACGCCGTGCTCACGAAGTTCGGCCGCTGGGTCGCCATGGACATCCAGACGGTCGAAGGCTCTCTGACCGAGACGCCCAACACCTTCTTCCTGTTCGGCTTCCCGCTCGCCGCCGCCACGGTCCTGAAGCACGAGCCGCAGAACATGCGAGCCGTCTCGATCTGGAATCAGATGGTCGGCGACGCCCAGGCCTCTGGCAGCACGTCCTGGATCCCTCCCGAGTTCACTTCTTTCTGAGCTCGCGGAGGAGGTCTCCGAGTCGCGGAACGAGGTCCACGGTCACCCGGACTTGCTGACTCTCGATCAACCGCTTCAACTTCTGCGCGCCGGGGAAGTCGACGCGCGAGGCGATGACCGTGATTGAGCTCTCGATGTGCGAACACTTCGGGCACTTCAGGTTGCGGGTCTCGTAGACCTTGTTCACGGGATAGACGTGTGTGACGTCCATCCGGGTGTCGCACTTGGGGCAAATCATCCGCTTCTCCGATATCGAAGGCCTGCGTTGCTCGCGTAAGGATAGAACGCAAGACACGTCGCTTCGGCACGGTCAGGAGATGTGAACTCCTCCCTACCTACGCGATCCATGTATTCGTCCTTGTCCTCGATCGTGATCAGGCCTTCTTTGTAGTAATACAATCGAGTAACCAGCTGATTGAACATCATCTGGTCTTCCTTCAGGTGGATGAGGCGCTTGCGCGTCATCTCACGCATGTGCCAGTAGGCTTCCGTGATAGCGTTCTTGAAGAGCAGCGGTTCGAACGGAGTGCCGCCGCTGTGGAACTCGAAGATCCGCTTCCCAGACTCGTAGAACCGGTGCATGACGCCCTGTCCCATGCCACCGGCATCGGCGCAGTAGACGGTCTCGTCGTCGGTCCACCCGAGCTGCTGCTGCAGCTGGAATGCCGCGGAGATCACGTCCGAGGGTTCCTTCTTGTTGAAGTAGAGGATCCGGACCATCGCACTGTTCCATCGGGCGACGATCACCGACTCGTCGCTGCCGAAGCGAGCGAAGTCGATGCCGATCTGCTTCGCCTCGACGTCCTCGCGAGGCTGGCGCATCATGAACGCGTCGAAGAACTGGACTTGCCGCACCGCGTGGAGCAGGTCCTCGAAGCGGATGATGACGTTCGGGTCCTCGTTGGGGAACAGCCCGAGCACGCGCACGCGGAATACGTCCGACTCGCGGCCATACTCGGCTTCCATGCGCGCGATGTGCTTGCGATCGACGTTCGGGCTGTCCTCGGCGCTCCAGTGCTCCGTGTGGTAGAGGTGAGCGTCCTTGTAGAAGGCGTCGAAGAACTCGGTGTTGCGATCGTTGGGGTTCCCGATCGCGATCATCAGGTTGTTCGGCTGCGTCAGCGTGCCCTTCAGGGGCTGCCAAATCGCTCGAGGGATACCTGACCCTTCCTCCACGATCACTGTGAGCTGTTTGTCGTGGTAGCCCTGCAGGTTCTCCTCTCGGTTGCCCGTTGCAGTGCGTATGCCCCACCCTTCGACGCCCTCGATGGTCACCTTCTTCATCTGGATGTCGAATTTCCGCTGGAATTCCCAGGGGCAGTCGGCAATTCGCCGCCTCAACTCGCCAATCCAGACGTCTTGCACCTGTCTAGCGGTCGGTGCAGTGACCAAAACCATCGCATTTCTGACCTGCAACGCCCTCCAAACAGCGCAAATTCCGGTCGCTGCGGTCTTCCCAGTGCCTTGTCCAGAGGCAATAAAGATGCCCTTTTTCGTCTGTTCTACGGGTGCAAAGGTCTCAAATTGGACCTTTCGCATGAGACTTTCCTGCTGTTTGGAGGGCCAAAAGTGGAAAATCTCAGTCGAAAACCGTAGAATATTCGTTAGGCAGCCCTGTAAGTGCCTGCTGAAGTCAGAAAACCCACCGTTTTGCCTCATGGAGCGTTCAAACGTGGTATTTCCAGGGGAGGAAGGTGCGCCAAGGCCTCATCCCGCTCTGGAGCCTTGTTCAGCAGCATGAACAGCTCTTTCTTCTTCTTTTCGTCATCTTGGAACGTGAGACCCAAGATACTGGCCAATGCACGGGCACATTGAGCCTCCAAACGCACGTCTAGGCTCCTTCTGGCCCTGTCTGCGATGCTTTCGAGGCGTGCGACCATCAACATACGGTCTTCCTCTGTGCTATTGCTGGCGAACTCCCGCAGGTAGTTGACAGGCAAAGCGGCCCAATCGCGCCGCTCGAAGACGGAAGGCTCCCCAAACACCCGCTCGAGCCGCTTGAAGGCGTAGGTGCGCCCGCGATTCACGAGCACCCGGCCGACGTTCTTCAGCAGGGCCGCCTCGTAGGCCAGCATCTCGAAGAAAGTCGGGTAAAATTCCTCGAAATGGTCCTCCTGGAACCAGTGCAGGGCCGGATCGTCTGGGTCCGCACCCAGCAGCAGGGCAACCAAGCAGTGGCCCTTCGCCAGCGCCACGATCTCGTCGGGGCTCGACCGGACGTCGGGGAGGGTCGGCCGGCCGTTCAGAAAGGCTCCTGCGTCGCGCAGGGGCGTGGAGGGGTCTATAGGGACAACCCTACCCGTCGTGTCCCAGGGCAGCTCCTGGAACGCGCTGCCTGCTGGGAGCAGGTGTCGGGCGATGAGGATGGCTCTGGTCGTGCGGTAGGCCAGGGCCAGGAAACGCTCGCCGACGAAGGTCGGACTTTCAGGGTTCGGGACTACCACGCTTCAGGCGCTTCTTGCGGTAGATGCGGTGGCCGGTTCGACCGGTGAAGTAGAGGAGAGCCAAGCTGCCGACGAAGTTGAGGCCGTCGATCAGCCAGGGCGGTGTGGAGGGCTTGCTGGCCTCGATTTCCTCGCGGACGGCCGCCACCTCCTGCTGGACCTGCTGCTGCTCTTCGGGGGTCGTCACCTTGCGGCGTTCGAGAGCCTCCAGCTTCCGCTCTGCCCGTTCGAACCGGGTCGCTTGCTCGCTGGTCATGCACGCCCCCATCAGCACCAAGAGCAGGAGGGATCCGCGGGTCACTCGCGCGTCTCCCTCCCGCGTGCGAGAGCGAGCTTCGCCGCCATTGCGACGAGCACCGCACTCCGTTGCGGGTCCTGCACGGCACGCGCGAACGACTCCACCTCGGCGAACTGCAGCTTGCCGTCCTTCGGGTTGGCGTCGAGCAGCTTCAGGAGGTCAGGGGCCTTCGATTTCACGTAGGCTGTGCCCTCGTTCTCGAGGACATCGTCACCGACCTCCTGCAGGAACGTCAGCCAGAACACCGTCGCCGGGCTGGTCTGCCCGTTCGGTTGCTGGTTCCAGCAGCTGCAAAGCGTGCAGACCAAAGTAAGGAGCAGGGTATAGATGGTTGTGAAACGCATGCGCTCTTCCTGTTGCAGAGAGATCGTCACGGCAGTCGCCGTGACGCTCGTGGTTGGTTGTTCCGGGACCTCTTGGCTCTGGTCGATACGGTGGAATGATACCCGTAGCATAACTCCAGCGGAAGCCCTTTCTCTGGTGGGCCGGACCTACCCCCAATACAAAAGGGATCACCTCGCCAGAATTTTTGGCGAAGAGGCCTTCGAACAGCTTCTGGGGCTCCGGTGGTTGGCCAAGCAACCAGACGACATCGAAGCCAGGGCCTGGATTGAGAAGCTGCGTGAGGAGCTAACCAAATGACGCAGCCATATATCACGGCCACCCCCAACCCAGTCAGAGCAGGCGATTACCTGACTATCTGCTACACGTTTCAGGAGAAAGGGCCTGATTACGTGGAGCTAACCGTTAGCTTCAAGCTTCCGTCTGGCGATTTCGTCGAGTATGTCCTCGAGCTCGATCGCGAGCACCCGTGCATGGAGCCGCCGGTTCACGTCCCCAACACAGCGATCTCCTGCGTGATTCACGACGACATCGGTGGCAGCGACGACCTGACGGTCACAGTCTTGTGAGCAGCAGGTAGGCGAGCACAGCGGGGATGGCCACGAAGGTGAGCAGGATGAGCGTGCCGACCACTGGGTGTCCTGGGCAGCCGACCCGGCCGCAGAGGGAGCACAAGGTGATGTTCGATGGCGGGTTCATTTCGCGGGGCTCTGGGCTGCAGGAACCGGGACTGGGATGGGCACGCTCGTCAGTTCCCCCGGCAGGTCGTGCCAGACGATATTGGGGTTGCTGATCCGCTGCCGGAGGATCCACTCCCGCGCTGTTTCCTTGCTGACGCTCTCCGTGAACACGCGGACCATGTCCAAGCCGAGGTCCTTGATCGCCTTCTCGACGGACTGGATCTCCGTCTTCCGCTCCGCGTTGTCGTTCTTCCGCTCTGCGCGCTCCGTCTCGAACCTCATGTCGTCCCTGTGCGTCTTCTCGCGCAACAGGTCTTCCAGGCGAGCCAGTGCCTTCACTGTCTCTTTGTTCTCGTTCGTCTGAGTGTCATCTATGACGTTCTTCGTCACCACCCATACAGTTGCCGTGATGGTGAGTGTGATGGCCGTCGCGATGATTGAGAACACGAACTTCGCGGGCAGGCGGGTTCGGTCTGGATCCACGTCGAGGGTCTTTGCCGGCATGGTTCCCCAGGCTAGCCATAGGTCTTGACCGCGGCAAGCACTTCGGAGGGGGTCAGGTCCAGCTCCTCGGCGATCATCTTCTCGTTCGGGACCTGATGGTAGGCAGCTGCAGCCCGGATCAGCCGGTAGACCTTGCTGTCCCGAGGTCTCCCCCTCGAGGGCGAGGTGGTCACCCGCAGATTGTCGGCCCTCACGTTGCTCTCGTCCCCGTCGATCGCCTCGATCCGGGCTCTGTCGTGGAAGTTCTTGGTCTCCTCCCACCCAGGCATCCAGGCGTCTGCAACCAGATGCTTCACCATGAGAGAGTTCTTCCGATACTTCAGCACCATCTGCTTACCCTGGGGATAGACAGACTCTCGAATCAAACGGAAGATCACACCTTCTTGGCTCACAAACAGGTCTGGGATGATGCCGGCGCGGGGCAGGGTGATGGTCGAGCCGTTCGTGAGGTTCAGGGTGACCGAGGCTACGGAGGGGAGTTTGTTGCCCATTTGGCGCAGAAAGTAGGGGTGGAGGGGGCAAAAATCAATGATTTTGCGCTGTGAGGATGAATTTTGCGGCTTGATGTGAGCTCTTGGGGGGTTCTTTTTTGCAGGGTCAAAAAAGTGGGGTTGAGCTGTCTATGGGCACAGCATCCTATCCTTGAATCGCTCTACGTAGCGGCCTTCCCGGTAAACCTTCGTCGCAAAAGTTTGAGTGAATCATGTAGCGTTGCCGATGCATGGAGATAGTCTCTTGTGTGCGTTTGATCCCTTTCACTTTGTGAGGATAGCCAAGTGAGTGACGCTACGTTCGTCGTGTGTTCCGTCTGCCTGTCCACCATTCGGTGCTACTGCGCCGACGTCGTTCGGGGGGGTGGCCGATGATCCGCAAGCTAGTCAACGGGCGCTCGCCCCTCCCCCTTTCCATCGTCGCGACCGTCGCGGAAACCCTTGCCGCGATCGCGGGCACGGGTTCCGCCGTTCTCGTTCCGCCGCGCGATGCGGTCCCCCCTCCCCCTGCCGCAGCGCCAGAGACGATCGGCGCGGCGCTGCCGGCGGTCAAGGCGCTTCGCCTCGTGCCGTTCTTCGAAGCGTTGACGCAGGAAGGTTGGGATGATCTCCACGACCGCGCCACGAAAGCGGCTCGGCGCGGAAGGCTAGCGGGGCACGTGGGCAAGCTCGGCTCGCATCCGAACGTTCCGCTTCCCCCCATGCTCCCGTGCGAGGATGCCGACGCGGCAACGGATGCCATCGCGGACGCGTGGTTCGCCATGGCCACTAGCAAGCGTGAGGGAGCATCGCCCCGCGCCCTTGCACGCCGAGCCGCGCGGAAGGTCACACGAGACGCGATGCGGGTCAAGCTTGGGCTCGAGCCCGTTCCTGCGGCCGAGCCCGTTGAGGGTGCGGTGTCCCTCACGTGTGCCATTGCGCGACGGCTCGGCCAGCGTCGCGAAGCGCATCGAATCCGTCGCTACCGGACCGGCCTCACGGTCGCCACGGATCGCACGACGCCCTCATTCGACGCAGGGGCGACCGTTGATACACTCATCGATGCCGTCCCGCCCCACCGCCGGCCGGCGTTCTTCCGGGCTGCAGAAGCGCGGCAGTGGGATCGGGTCCGCGGCATGATCCCGAAAGGGTTCCTCGATGCGGTGGGGGAGACCCTTCCCTGGCCCCGCGCTCGCAAGGAAAACAGAGACGCGATGTAGCAAAAAGAGCCGTTCCGGTATTAGAGGGGTGAGGGGCACGGCACGCGCAGCGCGTGCCGTGCCGTGGGGTGCGAGGGGCGAGCGTGCAAGCGCTCGCCCCTCGCGGCCGTAGTGCGTAGGGGAAACCCCGTAGGGGGCACCCCGGCGCGGTGCGAGGGGCGATCCGCTAGTGGGGGTCTGCCCGTGCGCCGAGAGGAACCTACCCGGCACCCTCCGGGAGGACTGCCAGCGAGGACTGGACAAGTCGACTGGTCTATTTTGGACCTTTTGGCTTTGTAACAACTTTCTGGAATGTCCTAACTTGAGGGGGGACCGTGGGATCTGACGACTCATTAGAACTGGTGCAAGTTTCGACTAGAAAGTTCTAATGGGAAAAGTAAAGTTCGATCTCCAAAGTAGGTAGTTTCTAGTTAGGTTGACAGATAGGAAACCTAACATTTAGACAAACGCATTCAGCTCGCCAATATAGAAGGTATAGAAAAATTTGCAAGTCGTTTTGGCGCGCTCCTTGCACACGACAGCCCACAGACTTACGAGGATTCAAAATAATCGTTAGCCTCCTGTTCGGGCAGTCATCCCCCTTCGCCACAAGGGTTTGCTGCTTTCCATGGAAACGACCTTTCGGAAAGCACGCAGAAAAAACAGTTTGCCCAAAAACTCGACTTTCCGTCCAGGAAACCTAAACTTTCCGTTTAGGCAACCTGGACTTTCCTTTCCGTCACCTACCATGGAAACTCTCTCACCCGCATACGGTCGAGATTATTCCTCTCGGCAGGAAGTTCTGGCGGCGCTGAAGGCCAACAAGGATTTCGTTCGCGAGTCCGCTGGCATGTTCGGCAGCCCTCCCGGAACCTACTGCAACCTGGAGGACCTCGCCGACGAGCCCGACTCCACCCAGCTCCGCGTTCGCTTCCGCAAAAAGCGGCAAGTGGTCGTCGTTTCGCTGGGCGAGCTGCGGGCCCCGTGACACTGGGCTCCATCCGGGACAACCCCACAACCGGGAGATCCGCGCCTGACCGCGCGGTGCCTCACCGTGGGGGATCTGTGCGCGTTGCACGGGTCGACCGCCCCCGGATGGGGCCTTTTTCCCCATCCGTCGATTCAGGGATGGGGCCTTTTTCCCCATCCGTCGATTCAGGGATGGGGCCTTTTCCCAACAGGACGGCCCCAATGAAGAACGTTGTAGCAAACCCGGCCCTTCCGGTATTAGGAAGGCGAAGGGAGCGTGAGGAAGAACGTGCGGCGCAAGCCATACGGGACGCCGAGTCCTTCGTGTGGTGGCTCCTGTTGGCCAGTGTGCTGACAGGACTGCTTTGGGGCTAAAGTAGCCCCACCACTGAACCGATGGCCGGCCTGACGGCCGGC
>ERZ650311.1458-NODE-1458-length-11672-cov-6.386244_pt1 | contig 11672 bp, 9 predicted proteins | sample MGYA00376247_ERZ650311 | MGnify/ENA primary metagenome ERZ650311 (study PRJEB26733, sample SAMN07839324) | wastewater metagenome | biome: small river; feature: stream; material: water | place: USA: North Carolina | collected 2016-07-28 ... | reverse complement strand
GCGAAGTCGGGTCTGATCACCGCCACCATCCTCGGTGTGGCCCGCGTCATCGGTGAGACTGCACCGCTGATCCTGACCGTAAACAACGCCAACGGCACCACGGTTGACCCAACCCAGCCGATGGCCGCGCTGCCGACTTACATCTTCCAGTACGTTCGCTACGTCAATGACACCAGCGTGCAGCGTGCCTGGGGTGCCGCCCTGATGATTCTGGTGCTGGTTGCCATTCTGTTCACCGCCGCCCGCCTGGTGGGACGCCCGAAGAAAGCAAAGAAGAAATGACTCTAGAGACTCCGCACCTGCGCGCCCAAGACGTCAACGTCTGGTTCGGCGAGCGTCACGTTTTGCGCGACGTAAACCTGACCTTCCCTTCCAACCAGGTGACCGCACTGATCGGCCCTTCGGGCTGCGGCAAGAGCACCTTCCTGCGTACCCTGAACCGCATGCACGAGCTGATCCCATCGGCCGGTTTCAGCGGCCAGGTGCTGCTGGACAACCAGGACATCTACGACCCTTCGATGGACCCAACCCAGGTTCGCCTGAGCATCGGCATGGTCTTCCAAAAGCCAAACCCGTTCCCGACCATGAGCATCAAGGAAAACGTGCTTTCGGGTCTGAAGCTTTCGGGCCGCAAGAGCAGCAACACCGAGGAACTGGTGGAGACCAGCCTGCGACGCGCATCGATCTGGAACGAGGTCAAGGACCGCCTGAACGACCCAGCGCTTTCGCTTTCCGGTGGCCAGCAGCAGCGTCTCTGCATCGCCCGCTCGCTTGCCATGAACCCAGAGGTTCTGCTGATGGACGAGCCATGTTCGGCACTTGACCCAGGCTCCACCCGCCGCGTTGAAGAGACCATCATGGAGCTCTCTCCAACCATGACCATCGTCATCGTGACTCACAACATGCAGCAGGCCCAGCGCATCAGCGACCAGACCGCGTTCTTCCTGGCAGAGGACGGCAACCCTGGCCGCGTCGTTGAATTCGGTGCCACCGAGGACGTCTTCAACAAGCCGATCGACCCTCGCACCAACGACTACGTGAACGGCCACTTCGGTTAATTCACAGGTCGTTCACCAATCGGTAACCAACTGACACAGTCACTGTTTACCTAGTAACGCGAACCTTAACTTGCACCTAAACATGGGTACTAACAAGGAGAAATAATGCGCAAGACCGCTGGCATCATCGCCGCAGTTGCAATCGCAGCGTCGGCACTCATCGCCGCACCTGCACACGCTGACGCCCCAGTAATCACCGCTGGTGGTTCTTCGTTCAGCGCTGGTCTGTTCACCACCTGTGCAGCCAACTACACCGACGCTAAGGTCACCTACACCGGCAGCTCGTCGGGTACCGGCCGCACCAACTACATGTCGGGTACCTTCGACTTCGCTGGCTCGGACGGCGCCTTCGGTGGCACCGAGAAGCAGCCTGCCGCTGCAGACTTCCGCTACATCCCAATCACCGGTGGCCCAATCGCTATCGCTTACAACCTGGACGGCGTTGCCAGCCTGCGTCTTGACGCAGCAACCGTTGGCGCCATCTTCCTGGGCAAGATCAAGACCTGGAACGACGCAGCAATCGCCGCTCTGAACCCAGGTGTAAAGCTTCCTGCAACCGCGATCACCCCTCAGTACCGCAGCGACAAGTCGGGCACCAACGGTAACTTCACCGGTTACCTGGCCGCCAACAAGGTTGCCGGTTGGGTAGCTGACCAGACCTGGACCAACGCGACCAAGTCGACCACTCCAGCCGGAACCGGTGTTGCTAGCTCGTCGGGTATCGTTTCGAACCTGAAGAGCACCGCTGGCTCGATCGGTTACGTAGACCTGAAGGACGCCAAGTCTGGCGCGCTGAAGGTTGCTGCCCTGAAGAACGTCGCTGGCCAGTTCGTCCTGCCAAGCGCTGCTGCTGCATCGGCCTTCTTGGCTAACCAGCCAGTAGCTGCAAACGGTCTGGTAAGCATCAACTGGGCCAAGTCGGTTCCTGGTGGCTACAACGCCTCGCTGATCACCTACGCGGTTGTAAACACCGGTAAGGCACGCGCCAAGGGTGCGGCTGTGAAGTCGTTCCTCCAGTACGTACTGAAGACCTGTGTTCCAGCTAACGCTGCGAACCTGGGCTACGTTGCTCTGTCGGGTGGCCAGGCCACCAAGGCTCAGGCTCTGCTGAACCTGATCAAGTAACACATTCCTGTGTGGGCAGGGGAGTGGTCGTCAATCTGACACCACCCCCTGCTTCACGGGTTTAAGCACCAACCACTTAGGGAAGACAAATGTTTGCACGAATCGCTCGACTGGTAGCCGTGGTTTCAGTTGCCTCGGTGGCTCTGACCGCCTGCACCCCACCGATGCCACCCGAGGTCAAGGCTGCACTGCTGGAGCGCAGCTACACCTGTATCGAAGGTTCTGTCGACGTTGCTACCACCGGGGCCATGGCCAGCGCGGTTCCAAACCTGCAGGCTGCCATGGGCGGTAACTGCCCTGGCATGAACCTGGTTCCCGCCACCGCTGATGTCGCGAGCGACATCGTGATTGGCAAGGGTCCCTGGACAAGCACTTGCGAGGCGGTTTCGACCGTTCCTTACGCTCTGGATGCCGGCGTGGTTGCCGCCACTCTGAGCACCGCCGGGGGATTGATTCTGCGCCCTAAGACCATCGCCGGCATCTTTGACGGCTCGATTACTTCATGGGACGACGCAGCCATCGCTGCGGACAACGGCGGAGTTGCCGTTGGTACCGGCCCAATCCAGGTTCTTCCAACCACCGACAAGCAGGCTCTGGCAGCCTTTGGAGCCTGGTACCAGCAGCTGACTGGTAAGGCTTTTAAGGCCACTTTGCTGAAGCCGGTCTCCGGCCTCTCGGTAGCTGCCCTGGGAGGCAACGATGCTTCGGGTGCGGCCACCGGATTTGCGGTCGACGGCACGATCGCGCTGCTTCCTTACTCGGTTTTTAGCACCTACGCGGTTACCGCGATGACTATTCCGCTGGCGGCTTCGGTGCTGGTGGATGCGGCCAATCCGTACGGCGCAGTGCCTGACGTTTCGGGCATTGGTTCGGCCGGCACCCAGTTGACTTACAAGAAGTCGGGTTCGGATGCCGCGGGCGACATGCAGGTTACGCTGGCGATGAACTATGGGGCAAAGCCGGTTCCGCCGCAGGGTATGGATGTTGCGCCGGCTCCTTACCAGGCGATCTATCCGGTCAATCTGAGTGTCTGTGGCAATGGCGCTGGGGCTTCTGCCGGCAAGCCTTCGAAGTTGGTTCGTGCGGTTGGTCGCTACCTGCTGCGCCAGGACGCCCAGGGTGCGCTGACCACCTACGTTCCGCTGCCAGAGCTAATCCGCGCCGAGTCGCTGGACGTGGTCTCGGTTGGTCTGCCTCAGCCAAAGGTTGATGCGCCAGCCAACTAGCTCTTCTTCTTGTATCCGGCAGGGCACTTCGGCGCTTTGCCGGTTACTTTCTTAACCAGTTTGCCCTTCACGCACGTGATTGTGGCCGTCTTTGCAACTGGCTTGGTGTCTGATGAAGGCGAAGGAGTACTAGATCCTTCTTTCTCGCCCTGAATCTTTACTTTTGCGGTTGGTGACGAGAAGGTAAAACCGTAGGCTGCCAGCTTCAACCATCCATTTTTCTCAGAGACTGTCGAAGTAGCGATTTCTTCGTTGTGGCCATCGGGTGCAGTGATTTGAATCGTCGCTGAAATTGGCGCTGAACTGAATTGATAGAGACATCGAGCAACACTCGCCCGCATTATGAGGTCGTAAGTTCCGTGGGCTAAGCTACCGTCTTTGTTGTAATGCAGACCGCCCATCTTGTAGTTGAGATATCCATCTTCAAAGGCGGGAGGGTTCCACGAGTATCCGACCGCATTTGTAGTGACCAGACCATTAACCTGACCCGCGGGATAGCAGGAGGTCTCTGGAAGGAAAATTGACTTTAGCTGCCATACATTTATTTGTCCGGTGGCGGTGTCTTTCGCGTAGGGACGAAGTTCTTCCACCCAAGAAATTGCAGTATCGAATCCGCTTTCTATGGCGAAACTGCCATCAGGCGGCATAGCTAGTGCCTTCATTTGAGGGGTCAAAGTGTCATTGGGAACATTTACCGACAGTCGATTAACTGCAATCGATTCCGCGTCCAAAGTTATCTCCGAAAATTGAGGTTTCCCTTTCACGGCGGCAATGTCAATCGTCGGATCCTTGAGTCGTCCGGTGAACCACCCACCGATTTCCTGCGGAACTTGAACAGACAAACCAACGCGTGTTCCAGCCGCAAAGTCAAAGCGTTCGCCACCGATGTATCCGAGCGGATTACTTCCATTTGTGAACGGCTGGACAGTGATGTAAAAAGCATTGTGACCACACTTATAGTCGGGGGCGCTGCACCCCATGACGTAGTTTGCGATCACTGCGTAAGTAGTTCCACCACCGGCATGAGGTGCGCCAGGTGCATCGAAAATAAGTGGTCCGCCACCTCGAGGTAGGTTGAACTCTGGCTGGGCATCGAACTTATTACCTGGTGCCTCTCCCAGGTACTTCGCGGGTGTAACTTCTTGGCCTTGCTGATAAATGTTTACGTTCTCCACGCAGTATCCAGTGTTGCTTCCGTCGCAGAGGGGTAGGACTGCGGAGGCCATGATCCACCCCTTCTCGTCATTAGTCTGATTCAATGCACATGCGCCAGCGCCAATAGAGGCACAGGAATTCCAGTCAGGTGAACCCATGTGGTTCTTGTTGAGGTCAGACTTATCCGTCATTTCACCATTCATGCCAACCAGAGTGACCATGCGATTGCCTGGTAAGTGGTTGGACCAGCCATCTTGCCCCGCGGCGGCTGGTTGACCTGCGAGGAGCGCAATCGACATCGCGAGGCCAATTGCGGTTCTAAAAGCAATAGTTAGATTTTTCATTGGTTACTTCTTCTTGTAGCCGGCAGGGCACTTTGGTGAAACAGCCGTCACCTTCTTGACGGTCTTGCCCTTCACGCAGGTGATAGTTACCTTCTTTACAACCGAAGTTGAAGCCTTGGCTTGGCTTATTTTCACGTTGAGAGTTGGGTTGCTGAATGAGAATCCGTAGGCAGCCATTTTTAGCCAACCGTCTTTCTCGTTCACAGTAGTTACGGCTGTTTTTTGCTGGCCCTTGTCATCAATCACCGAGACGGTGGCAGAGATCGGTGCGCTTGTGAAGCCATATAGACAGCGAGCAACATCGGATCTAATGACCAAGTCATAGGTTCCCTCGGTGAGGGTAGTTTTGTCGCTCTCGTAGTGCATGCCTGATACGTGATAAGTCAGCATTTCTTTGTCGAACGAAGGAGCGGTACCGTCATAACCCATGGCGTTAGTGGTTACGATGCCCATGACTTTGTCGTTGCTTGTAAGGCAGTTGTTGCCGCCGGAGCCATTGATGGTTGAGAAGTTCCACATTGATGTCTTGCCGGTGGATGAATCGCCCAACTCGGTGCGGTAGCGTTCAATGAACTTCGCGACGTCCCGGCTGCTGGCCTGAAGGGCAACAAATACGTACCCGGCTCCGCCACCCCATCCTAGGTCCATGCCCGAATTCAGCAGAGCGTCCTTTTCTGCCATTGGCTTCACGACGCCAAGTTGCGGGACGTCAACTGCTTCCGCGCTTACTGTCAGTTCATTCACGCCGGAACCTTTTGGTGCAATCGCTATGTTTGGGTCCTTGAGTCGCCCCATGAACCAGCCAGTAATGCTTGTCGGCATTGTGAACTTGAGGCGAGTTTTTGTTCCGGGGACCCAATCCTGTGCAACACCGCAATAACCCGGCTCAGTCCAGACGCAAACGTCTTTGGTGTTGCCACCTTGGCCGGGTCTTCCCAGAATCGCGTCGTTTGCATATCCGCGATATGGAAGCACCGAGGCCATCATGTCGTGAATATCAAACTTGGTATTGCCGGGATTCCAGTTGAAGTGGAAAGTAACTTGAACTGCATAGGTGTCCAGCCCGCCAGCAGTTGGGGCGTTTGGGGCTTTGAAAAGAGTCTGGCCGCCGCCGCCTGGAAAGTTAATCTCTCGATCAGCGGTCCATACCGTCTGTTTCGTTTCACGAACAAAACTCGCCTGCTGGAAATCTTGACCCGGGGCTGCGAGTTCAAGAGACTCAATGCAGAAATCAGACTTCGTAACGCTGCAGTCTTCAATGATTGCGGTTCCCTGGTAGTAGGCGTCGCCACTGCGGAAGTCGCAGGATTTGTCCGATAGTCCATTACAGTTCTGCCAGCCTTCACGATTGGCATCCTGCAGCTCCCGAGGAATCTCCTTCATAAGTCCGGTCCAGTCGCTACCAGCTTTGTCGCTGATCATCGCTAGCACCTGATTATCAGGGTCGACTTTCGAGTTCTCGCTTTGATAGGCATCGCCATCTGCAGCATGCGCCGAGACCCCAAAACCCAACAGCAAACTCGCTGCGATCACTATGCCCAGAAACTTTTTATACATGTATCCCTCTGATAGCAAAAGTCTAGCCTCGGTGAGATTCTGGTTCTAGTGGGGTTGTTTACTGTCGCCACCGAGTCCTAGACTTAAATCACACCGCTATAGGGGGATAAAAAAATATGCGTATCAAAAGCGCTCTAGTTGCAGCAGCCTTAGTTGCTGCCAGCCTTGTGGGTGTCAACTCTGCGAATGCAGCTGACACTCTTAACGTTCCAAAGACCAGCTTCCCAGCATGTTCCGCTACCCGAACCGACTTCTGTGTTGAGTCTGTAGTTCTGGCAGCTGCGGGTGCGGCCGAGGAGACGCTGACTTACCAGCCTTACGGCACCGCACTTCCAGTGCCGACCCCTGCACCGAGCGCTGCCGCTAGTGGCGATGCTCGCTCGGGTGATGCTCGCACCGCAGAAGTTCGCGTTCCAACCGTTGACCCATACGCTGACACCACCGATGCCGGAGCCGCGGCTGCCGGAATCTGGACCAGCCCAACCTGGGTTGACAATGGCCACAGCGCTCTCGGCTACGCCGGTCTGATCATCGACGCACGGGCGGTCAACAGCTTCTCCAACCACCTCTGGATTCAGGTGAAGCCGGGTAAGGTCGACAGTGCCAACAAGACCACTTTCGCTCTGAAGAAGGGCACCCCGAACCCTGCATCGTTGAACTTGGACGATGTGGTTCGCGTCAAACTGCGCATTCAGAACTTCCAGGCCGGTGTCACAATGGCATTCGCTAACAACGTCGTTGTTGACCGTGCCGGCACAGCCGCAGCCAACACCATTACCGTTTCGGCTCAGGCCATTCCTCTGGCAATGGCAAAGAACACCAAGGACTGTGACGGTGAGGCCGGCATTGCTGGCTACACCTACAACGGAATCGGTGTTTTCGTAGCTGCCATCAACGACCCTAACTCGGGCTTCGGTATTGACGGTGTCTCGGGTGACATGGTCATCGAGACCAACGGTATGTGTTCGGCATCCACCCCGGTTTGGGACGAGACCGCTAAGGCAATGAACTGGGTTGCGGCTGCACCTCACTTCGCTGAAGATGGCACCACCATCAACCAGGGTGCCTACAAGGCTCGTATCCCAATCGCAGATGCCAAGCTCCTCTGGGGCCTGACCAACGCTAACGATGCTGCGACCGCACTGACCGTAAGCATGACCAGCGATGCCACTACCGGTGGCGAGGTTAACACCGTCAAGAGCATCTCCGTGAAGAACGGCTTCATCATCATCTCCAGCACTGGCTACCAGTACTCGAAGCCAAAGTTCAAGATCATGATGAACCCTAAGTACAAGCCAAGCACTGGTTCTTCAAGCTCTTCGAGCAGCTCAAGCAGCTCGAGCTCGGCCAAGAAGACCACCATCACTTGTGTGAAGGGTAAGACCACTAAGAAGGTCACCGCAATTTCTCCTAAGTGTCCAGCTGGATACAAGAAGAAGGCCTAACCACCACCGAGGGGGCGGAACCGAAAGGTTCCGCCCTTTCGCATTCCCGTAGGCTTAATCGGTGACTTCATCCGATAACCCCAGCCACGAGCTGACCACTTGGGGCGTTGGCCCTTGGCAGGGCGAGTGGCCGCTGGATGAGAACGGCCAGTTGGATCCGGTTCTGGACCCCGAGCTGCTGACTAACGGCGATACTCGAAATGTTTTGGACAAGTACCGCTACTGGCGGATGGAAGCCATCATCGCGGACCTAGATGTTCGCCGCCACAAGTTCCACGTTGCAATCGAGAACTGGCAGCACGACCTAAACATCGGATCGATTGTTCGCACCGCAAACGCCTTCTTGGCCGCCGAGGTTCACATCATAGGCAACAAGCGCTGGAATCGTCGCGGGGCCATGGTCACCGATCGCTACCAGCACGTTCGCCACCACCCGACGGTCGAAGACTTCCTTGCATGGGCTAAGTCAGAATCGTTGCCGGTAATCGCAATCGACAACGTTCCGGGCTGCCAGCAGATCGAGCGCTATGCGCTGCCAGAATCCTGTGTCCTGCTATTCGGCCAGGAGGGACCGGGGCTTTCGGAGGCCGCCATCGAGGCATCCGAGGTGGTGCTGGAGATCACGCAGTTTGGTTCCACCCGCAGCATGAATGCGTCTGCCGCTGCCGCGGTTGCGATGCACCGGTGGATCATGCAGCACGTCTTCGCTGGCTAGGCCGGTGGCTGGGGCGTCGGGGGGGTGCCCCGCCGAGTGACTCGCACTTTAGAGCCATTAATGGTGCTTAATTCCAGCTGTTACTGCAGATTTTTAGAGCTGTAAATGGAGCTTAAATCCACGCTTTAGCACCAACTTAAGCGCTAAAGCGTGAGTCTCTCCATGTAGAAGGTCTACCCCCAACCGAGGATGCTTCCCCAACGCGGGACACTTCCCCAACGCGGGACACTTCCCCTAATCGGCGGTTCCCCTTAGAGGCGGTTCCCCTAAGGGGCACGATGACAAGGTGGCCCGACCTGGCTCAATCCCAAGTCTCGATTTCGCTGGGAAAAAGTGCAGGCTTGTTCTCAAACTCTCCTTGGAAGCCGGCACCTTCTTCAAAGTTCCACTCTTCGACTAACTCGTCCTCATCTCGCCAGTTCGCGACTATAGGTTCGTCAGCCCGCATTCGTACCGTCCGGTAAGGCACGGAACCGATTAGTGGCCACCTAGGTGCAGCTTCATTGACAGAGTTCTTAGAATCTTCCGGTTCAATCCTTTTGCGGTACTCGGGGTCAAGTTGACTCAGTATGACCCTGAGTTCAGCCAACTCTTTGCGAAGGCCACGCATCACCGCCAAGAGCTTGTTATAGGTCGCAATAGACAAAAGGATGCCCTGCATCTGACCATATCTACTGATCACAACTGGCACATGTCCGGAGTGAACTAGATAAAAGGCAGGATTCTTTTTGAAATCGGACATTGTCACCAGGTTGTAGTCCGCCAGCCCCTCGGGGCCGTCGCCTTTGGGTAAAGCATCGGGGTTGAAGTCAGGACGATAAGTCAGGCGAAGTCGCCGGTAATGCCCATTTGGTAACCCCTGCTGCCCAGTAACGCGTTTGATACTCATCCCAGAAACCTATGGTCCCCTGTCGTCACAGATCGGATGCCGCCGCATCTTGTGGATAAACCAAAAGCCATGACTTGTGGGCAGAACCCGTTCCAGTCTCAATTCCATGTTCCAGCGCTTGCCCAGCCGCGGGGCCAACCTCCCAATCGGTAGGCTAGAACCCATGGCAGATAGAAGCAAAATCACCGCTTGGCTCACCGACATGGACGGCGTCCTGGTGCACGAGGGTCACGCGATTCCCGGCGCATCAGACCTCATCAAGCAGTGGATCGACACCGAGACCCCGTTCTTGGTTCTGACCAACAACAGCATCTATACGCCACGCGACCTAGCCGCCCGTCTTCAGGCAGGTGGCCTGAACGTCCCAGAGAACCGCATCTGGACCAGCGCCATGGCAACCGCGGCATTCCTGCACAAGCAGAAGCCGAACGGAACCGCGTTTGTGATTGGTGAGGCCGGAATGACCACCGCCCTGCACGAGGTGGGCTACGTGATGACCGAGCAGAACCCGGACTACGTGGTCCTGGGTGAAACCCGTAACTTCAGCTTTGAAAACCTCACCAAGGCTATCCGCCTTATCCTGGCTGGTTCCCGCTTCATCGCCACCAATCCGGACGCAACTGGACCATCCCAGGACGGCGTTCTGCCGGCAACTGGCTCGGTAGCTGCATTGATCACCAAGGCAACTGGCCGCGAGCCCTACATCGTGGGCAAGCCAAACCCGATGATGTTCCGCAGCGCTCTGAACAAGATCGGTGCGCACTCGGAGTCCACCGGCATGATTGGTGACCGCATGGACACCGACGTTGTCGCGGGCATCGAGGCCGGTCTACATACCGTGCTGGTGCTGACAGGAATCAGTGACGACGCCGAGATCGCCAAGTACCCATTCCGCCCCACCGAGATTCTGAACTCGGTGGCGGACCTAGTCGGCTAGTTCCGGCCGGGGTATTCGCGGGGGATAAGGTGGCTAAGTGCACATCCTGATCTTTCTGGACCAGAATCCCGCGTCTCTTGGAGGCGTTCAGGCCAGTGTGCTGCTGCAGCAAAAGTACCTGGAGCGTGCCGGCCACCGAGTCACCGTCGTGGCACCGGCTAGCAAATTTGGCCGCCGCTCGGTTCATCACCCGGACAAGAAGTCGGGTCAGATTATTTATCCATCGATTCCGCTGACCTGGAATCGCGAGTACAACGCCTGCGTGAATCTTGGCGGCGCCTACAACCAGATTGTGCGCGAGCTTGAGGAAATCGGCGAGCCGGTTGACGTGGTTCACGCGCAGGCCGACTGGTGGGGTGCGCTGCTTGCCGCCGGTTTCGCAACCCGACAGAAGCTGCCGCTGGTCAACACCCTCCACACCAACCTGATCATTGGCGTCAACAAGGTGGTGGGCATCATTGGTGCCCGGTTCCTGTTCTGGCTGCACTCGGAGATCTTTGGGCGCTGGGTGGAAGGCCGAGCCTGGCAGGGTTCGGTCAATGGCTGGCGTTACCTGCGTCAGATCTGTAGCCGCTCCGAGGTGATCATCGCCCCGAGTGGCCACTTTGCTCGCCTGGTTAGGGAGATGGCGGTTGCCGCCGATCCGGTCGTCATTCCAACCGGGGTCGACGATGCTGCCCTTGAGGGGATCCTGAAGGAGCCGGCCAAGCGCAGCGCCGACGCCGAGGTCGTCTTTGCCTGGAGCGGCCGCTTCAGCCACGAGAAGCGCATGATGGAGTTTCTCCAGGCTTTCAAGCAGGCAGATGTCCCGGCTCAGGTCCAGATCTTTGGCAACGGCCCGCTGGAGAAGCAAGCCCGGCAGTTCATCGCCGACAACTCACTAACAGACCGGGTCCACATCGTCGGTCGCGTCTCCCACACCGAGATGCTGCGCCGCCTCGCCGCTGCGGATGCGCTGGTTCAGACCTCGGTGGGCTTTGAAACCCAGGGAATGACCGTTTATGAAGCGGGTGTTGTGGGCACGCCGGCAATCCTGTGCGACTGGAACATCGCTGACGACCTGCCTGCGGACTCCTATTGGCGGGTTGAGGGCCAGACGGTCGGGGCGCTCGCCGCGGCGATTCGTACCGCCTATGAGCAGATAATTGATGGCCAGGCCAAGCAGATTGACCTGCGCGGATTGATGTATCAGAGCCAGCTCTATCAGCGCTCAATCGAGGT
>ERZ650311.1457-NODE-1457-length-11679-cov-4.629129_pt1 | contig 11679 bp, 10 predicted proteins | sample MGYA00376247_ERZ650311 | MGnify/ENA primary metagenome ERZ650311 (study PRJEB26733, sample SAMN07839324) | wastewater metagenome | biome: small river; feature: stream; material: water | place: USA: North Carolina | collected 2016-07-28 ... | reverse complement strand
GTCTTGCCAACGCCCCCCTTGCGGGTCAGGACCGGCACGAACTTGGCTCCGCCCTCGAGCGGTGCCCCGATGCGAGCGTCGATAGCCTTGCGCTCACGAACCTTCAGCGGGTCGCCCAGGTTGATGGTCTTTAGGCTCAAGAAATACAGGAACCGACGGAAGCCCGATTCTGGCGCTGGGCGGTTCTTGGCCGACGAGTCCAGCAGACGATCGGCAGTGAGCATCGCAGCTGGCTCTGGCTGATCAAAGGTCTCACCGCGCAGGCTGTCGCGGCGCGAATAGTTGCTGCGACGAGTGGTCGCAATCATTCCGGTGTCGGTTGACTGCAAATCCTGGTTCAGAACCTGCTGCTCGGTGACAATCTGAATGGATGAAGTAGATGGAGTGATGTCAACAATCCCGGCGTCAACGGCAACCTCGGCTAGCGAGTAGTCCTTCTTTGGCTCAGCGGACTCGTTCTCGGTGCTTGCACCCTGTGGCTGACCAGCAGGACGCGGTGCCAGGAAATCGTTGTTGTTGTCGTCTTGGTTATCCCAGATGCCCAACTCGTGCTCCTTTGGTTGAAGTCGCCAGGCGACAAGAAACCAGTTTACCTGTTCGCATCGAATCGGTCTCGGGCAATCCGAGCTCGAATCTCAGGATTTCGGTTTGGCTGAGCGACTAGGCAGGTTCCACAACCAGCAGCAGGTCACCCGCATCCACCGGTGAGGTTTTGTTGATGGCAAGTCTGCGCACAACTCCGCTGACGTTTGCGGTAATTGTCGCCTCCATCTTCATCGCCTCGATGGTTGCCACCGCCTGGCCAACCTCCACGTGAGCGCCCTCTACCGTCTGCAAAGTAACCACACCCGAGAACGGGGCAGCCACGTGACCCAGGTTTGACGCATCCGCTTTCTCGGCCTGCGGAATGTCGGCAGCAATCTTGCGGTCGCGAATGTTGATTGGGCGAAGCTGACCGTTGAGAGTGGCCATGACGGTTCGGTAGCCCTTGCCGTCAGGCGAACCGATTGCCTCTAGACCAACGAAAATCTGGACTCCCTTGGCGATTTCAACCACGTGCTCCGCACCAGGCTCGAGCCCGTATAGGTAGTCGATGGTTTCGACCGCATCCAGGTTTCCGTAGGTCTCGCGGGCCTTGATGAAGTCGTTGGTTGGGCCAGGGAACAGCAGTCGGTTCAGCAGCATCCTGCGACGGTCTGTGTCGTCACCTGACAAAACTGCCTGGTCTTCGGCCGAAATTGGAGTGATTCCGAACTTTGGCGACTTGCCCTGCAGCACCTTGGTGCGGAATGGCTCTGGCCAGCCACCTGGCAGATCGCCCAGCTCACCAGCCATAAAGCCGACAACCGAGTCTGGGATGTCGTAGTTCTGCGGATTCTCGGCGAAGTCGGCAGGGTCTGCATTGACGGCTACCAAGTGCAGTGCTAGGTCCCCAACAACCTTGGAGGACGGAGTCACCTTGGTCGGGCGGCCGAGAATCTGGCTGGCAGCCGCGTACATGTCCTCGACGCGTTCGAACTGGTCACCCAGCCCCAGCGCAATTGCCTGCTGGCGTAGGTTCGAAAGCTGGCCGCCCGGAATCTCGTGCCGGTAAACCCGACCGGTTGGGCCTGGCAGACCAGACTCGAACGGTGCATAAACGTTGCGAACGGCCTCCCAATAGGGCTCGAGCGCGCAAACAGCGTCCAGGTTCATGCCGGTGTCGCGCTCGGTGTGGGCCAGAGCGGCAACCAGGGCCGAAGCCGATGGTTGGCTGGTGGTTCCCGCCATCGGGGCACTTGCGACGTCAACCGCATCCACGCCTGCGTCGATTGCGGCCATCAGGGTCGCCAGCTGACCACCTGCTGTGTCGTGCGTGTGCAGGTGCACCGGCAGATCAAATCGCTCGCGCAGGGCTCGTACCAACTTTGCGGCGGCGGCGGGACGAAGCAGACCGGCCATGTCCTTTAGCGCGATGATGTGGGCACCCGCGTCAACGATTTGCTGCGCAAGATTCAGGTAGTAGTCGAGCGTGTAGAGCTTCTCGTTCGGGTCGAGCAGGTCCGCGGTGTAGCAGAGACCGACCTCGGCAATTGCGGTCTTGGTCTCGAGCACGGCTTCAATCGCTGGCCGCATCTGTTCTACGTCATTCAGTGCGTCAAAGATTCTGAAGATGTCGATCCCGGCGGATGCAGCCTCGGCTACGAATGCCTTGGTCACCTCGGTCGGGTATGGCGTGTATCCGACCGTGTTGCGGCCACGCAGCAGCATCTGAATACAGACGTTCGGCAGAGCGGCGCGCATTGCCTCGAGGCGCTGCCAGGGGTCCTCACCCAAGAAACGCAGGGCCACGTCGTAGGTTGCGCCTCCCCAAGCTTCAACCGAGAACAGTTCCGGGGTCAACCGGGCAACATACGGGGCAATCTTGACCAGGTCGCGGCCACGCACGCGAGTCGCCAGCAGCGACTGGTGCGCATCACGGAAAGTGGTGTCCGTCACCGCAACAGGAACCTGCGCGCGCAATTGGCGGGCGAACTCGGTTGGGCCAAGTTCCAGCAGACGCTGACGCGAACCCGCTGGTGCTGGAGTGCTCAGGTCAACCTTCGGCAACTTGGTCGAAGGGCTGACGTGACCCGCACGGGGTCCGTTTGGCTGGTTTACGGTGACATCGGCCAGCCAGGTCAAAATCTTGGTTCCGCGGTCGGCAGATGGTTTGTTCTGGAACAGGTAAGGGCGCTCGTCGATAAACGAGGTGCTCAGGTCGCCGCTGGCAAAAGTCTCGTCGGCCACAACAGCCTGCAGGAACCCGATGTTTGTTGATACACCGCGGATGCGGAACTCGGCGAGCGCACGCTTGGTGCGGGTGACCGCTGACTTGAAATCGCGGCCGCGCGAGATCAGTTTCACCAACATCGAGTCGAAGTGCGGGCTGACCTCAGCGCCGGTCGAGACCGTTCCACCGTCTAGTCGAATACCGGCACCGCCCGGTGACCGGTAGGTGGTGATTTTGCCGGTGTCCGGCCTGAAGTTCTGAGCTGGGTCTTCGGTAGTGATTCGGCACTGAACAGCGAAACCGTGCATGGTGATTTTGTCTTGGGTCAGACCCAGATCGCTGAGTGACTCCCCTGAGGCAATTCGCATCTGACTCTGCACCAGATCGACATCAGTGATTTCTTCGGTAACGGTGTGCTCGACCTGAATTCGAGGGTTCATCTCGATGAAGACGTGCTTGCCTGCGTTGGCACCAACTGTGTCAATGAGGAACTCGACGGTTCCAGCGTTCTGGTATCCGATGGCGTTGGCAAAAGCAACCGCATCCCGGTAAAGGGCCTGGCGCAGCTCTTCGTCAATCAGCGGAGCCGGTGCAATCTCGACTACCTTCTGGTTGCGTCGTTGAATCGAGCAGTCGCGTTCGAATAGGTGCACGATGTTGCCGTGGTTGTCGGCAAGAATCTGCACCTCGATGTGCCGCGGGCGCAGGACCGCCTGCTCCAGGAACACTCTCGGGTCACCGAATGCACTTTCGGCCTCGCGGGAGGCCTCGATGAGAGCGGCACGCAGGTCTTCCTTCTTTGCGACGCGGCGCATACCGCGGCCACCACCACCGGCAACCGCCTTGACGAAGATTGGGAATCCGATGGCGTCGGCCTGATCGACAAGCGAGTCCACATCGGCACTCGAAGGGGTTGACTTGAGCACTGGAACGCCGGCGCGAATCGCGGCTTCTTTTGCAGTGACCTTGTTTCCGGCCATTTCGAGAACGTCGTTGGTCGGGCCGATGAAAGTGATGCCGTTTTCTGCAGCGGCCTTGGCAAGTTCGGGGTTTTCACTCAGAAACCCGTAGCCCGGATAAATTGCATCCGCACCAGATTCTTTGGCGACGCGGATGATTTCCGAGACATCCAGGTAAGCACGCACCGGGTGGCCCTTTTCGCCAATCTGGTAGGCCTCGTCAGCCTTCAGTCGGTGGGTTGAGTTTCGATCCTCATAAGGAAAAACCGCGACGGTCTTTGCGCCAAGTTCGTAGGCGGCGCGAAAAGCGCGAACCGCGATCTCGCCTCGGTTGGCGACCAAAATCTTTTTGAACATGTCAAACCTCGAAAATCGTTTAGTTGAACGTCAGGGTTTTGCGCGGTCGCCTAGAAGACACCAACGCGGAGCCAGCCTTGAAACGGCCGGCGCACTTCGTTGTGTTGCTACTAATCGTAGCCAGAAGGATGCCCTTGAATAAACGAAAACCCCGAAAATCGGGGTCAAAATACAAAGCCGTCAGGATGCCCTAGACGGCGCGACGGGTCTGGCGTCTCGCGGCCAGTTCATCGATCTCATCGATGTGGCTCGAAACCATGTTTACCAGGCTCGCCTCAACCTCGCGCAGCACACGTCCGACAGCAATGCCGAAGACTCCCTGGCCGCGACCCAGCAGGTCAATGACTTCATCCTCGGTGGTGCACAGGTAAACGCGTGCACCGTCGGACATCAGGGTGATTCGACCCAGGTCGTTGATTCCGGCTGCGCGAAGCTGATCTACAGCGATGCGGATCTGCTGAAGCGAGACACCGGTGTCGAGAAGTCGCTTCACAAGCTTCAGCACCAGGATGTCGCGGAAAGCGTAGAGGCGTTGCGAGCCTGAGCCGCCGGCAGGGCGAACGCTTGGTTGAACCAGTCCGGTGCGGTCCCAGTAGTCGAGCTGACGGTAGGTAATGCCCGCCGCTGCAGCGGCCGAGGTGCCTCGGTAGCCGGTTTTCGGGTCAACCGATGGAAGGCCGTCGGTGAACAGCATGTCCTGCGAGTATTCGTCAACGCCTTCTGGAAGCGACTTCGGTTCGTTGGCCACCGAGGCCGAGGTAGGTTCAAAAACCACGAAGGCCTCCTAACTGGTGCGAACTAACTCTTAAGGTTCAACTACAGGTTTAATTGTTGCCGCTTACGGAACAGTCCGCGGTTAATTTTTAATCTCGGCGTGTCGTACTGTCTAGCGAATATTTTGAGTTTGGCACCGCGGGGCGGATTACTGGTCGATTTTGTTGATGACCGCGTGAATAAGTTCACTGCGAATTGCGGCGAACTGATTCTCGATTTCGGCGGCGTAGTGAGCCGCACGCGAGCGTGCGCCGGTGTCATTCTTGCGAAGCACAGGAGCAATAACGCCCTCGATGATTCCGATTTCGCGATCCGCAGCAGCCTTGAGTCCGCGCAGGTGGCGAGGTGCGATTCCGAAGCGCTGCAGGTGCACCAGGGCCCGAGCGATTTCGACGTCGCTGTGTTCGAACGGCTCTGCGGCGAGTAGCTGAACCTCTTGAGCCTGCTGCAGCAGGTCATCCGAGATTGCGGTCTCGGCAATCAGCTCGATCAGGCTGAACTTGCGGTTGCGAATCTGTCTGACGTGGGCTGAATTGACCGACGATTCACCCGGCAGTGTCGGCTGCTTGCCAGCATCGAGGTCAGCTAGGTAGTCGCGAATAACCTTGAGCGGCAAGTACTTGTCACGCTGAAGTTCTAGAACGATACGAAGCCGTTCGACATCGGACTCGGTGAACTTGCGGTAGCCCGACTCGGTGCGCTGCGGGGTAACCAGACCCTGCTCCTCAAGAAAACGCAGTTTCGATGGGGTCAAATCCGGAAACTCAGCGCTGAGCTGATTTAGAACCTTGCCGATAGTGAGTAGTTTCGCAGCGCGAGCGCTCGAAAGCGATGTAGCTAGAGCTTGTGCCATGGTTACGCGACACCGCCCGAGGATGCCTTGACCAGATCGGCAGGTGCCGCGAAGAAGGTCAGTCGGAACTTGCCGATCTGAACCTCATCGCCGTCGCTGAGTGCAGCGATATCGACTCGCTCGCCGCCCTTGTAAGTGCCGTTGAGCGAACCAAGGTCGCGAACGATGAACGAACCGTTGTTGCGAGCGAATTCGGCGTGACGACGGCTGACGGTGACGTCGTCCAAGAAGATGTCGGCATTTGGGTGACGCCCGGCTGAAGTTAGGTCTTGGTCCAGCAAGAATCTCGCACCGTCGCTTGGCCCATTTACGACGACCAGCAGGGCCGAACCCTTTGGCAGCGCCGCAATCGCATCCCGCTCATCTTGGGTCAGCGCGGCAACTTTGTTTGCGATTAGTGGGTCGGCAAAACGCAGGGTTGATTCGACTTCATTCGTCGATTCATCTGCCATTTTTGACCCGTCCCGCATCGCTTGCTCGCTTTTCTAGAAACATTAGCCTAGTGGTTTTTGCGGGTCTCAAAATTCACGATTTGTAACACTTGTTTCACGTAAACAAAGCCCGCCCACCAGTACAACCCGATGCCCCACCAGGCGAATGCCCAGGCGATTGGCAGGATCACGAAGTCGGCCTGTTCCCAAATGTTTGCCATCAGCAAAAGCGGAAAAGCATAGAGCAGCGCAAAGGTGCCGGCCTTGCCCAAAAAGTGCACCGGCAGTGGGCCGTATCCATAGGATGCGAGCACCGGATACACCACAAGCAAAACCACGTCACGGGCGATGATCGCCGCAGCCAACCACACGGGGATATGCTCGGTGATCGTCAATCCGATAAGGGTCGTAAAGATGTAGAGCCGGTCGGCTGCTGGGTCGAGCAGCTGCCCTAGGCGGGTTACCTGATTCAGTTTTCGAGCAAAGTAGCCGTCGAGATAGTCGGTGAGCCCAGCGCTAGCCAAAACAATCAGCGCGCTCAAATAAAAGTGGTTGAGAATCAGGATCAGAAAGACCGGCACCAACGCCAGACGCACGGTCGAGAGGATGTTCGGCAGGGTGCCCCACTGTCGCCATAGGCTCATCTGCTGCGTCGCATCCATGACCCGATTCTATTCGGCAAAGCGACACCGGCGATACCGCCGAATCGACACGTTGGTCGGGCTGACCGGATTTGAACCGGCGACCCCTTGTCCCCCAGACAAGTGCGCTACCAAGCTGCGCTACAGCCCGTCAGGATCGTTTCGATCCTGCTGCGCTCAGGTTAGAGCGCCTGCTACAACTCTAGACGCGCTTGCGCTTCTCGCGCACACGCATCCCGAGCTCGATTGGTGAACCCTCGAAGCCATAGGTTTCGCGAAGTCGGCGCTGAATGAAGCGACGATAGCCAGGCTCGAGGAACCCGGTAGTAAACAGCACAAACTTCGGTGGTCGGCTCGATGCCTGGGTGGCAAAAAGGATGCGTGGCTGCTTGCCGCTGCGCACCGGGTGCGGGGTTTCCATCGCGAGTTCCTGAATGAAAGCGTTGAGCTTTCCAGTCGGGATGCGGGTATCCCACGAGTCAAGTGCCACTTCGAGTGCCGGCACGAGCTTTTCGAGGTGACGCCCGGTCTTAGCCGAGATGTTCACGCGCGGAGCCCAGTCAACGTGAGCGAGATCCTGCTCGATTTCGCGCTCCAGGTAGCGGCGGCGCTCGTCGTCCAGTTCGTCCCACTTGTTGAAGGCCAGAACCAGGGCTCGACCGGATTCGAGAGCCATGTCGACGATGCGGATGTCGGCCTCTGAGATTGGCTGAGTCACGTCGAACAGCACCACAGCGACTTCGGCGCGCTCGAGCGCCGCCGCCGTGCGAAGCGATGCATAGAAATCAGCGCCCTGCTGCAGGTGAACCCTGCGACGAATACCTGCTGTGTCAACAAAGCGCCAAACGCGACCGCCAAGTTCGACCTGTTCGTCGATTGGGTCGCGAGTGGTTCCCGCGAGGTCGTTCACAACTGCGCGCTCTGAGCCAACCGCCTTGTTTAGCAGCGAGGATTTGCCGACGTTTGGACGCCCGATAAGTGCTACGCGACGCGGGCCACCGATCTCTTCCTTCGCAACGGCTGAAACCTCTGGCAGAACGGCCATCGCCGCGTCAAGCATGTCGGCAACACCTCGCCCGTGAAGTGCCGAGACTGGATACGGCTCGCCGAGGCCAAGAGACCACAGGGCGCTTGCTTCAGGTTCGAGCCGAGCGTCATCCACCTTGTTAGCCACCAAAATAACTGGTCGCTTGCTGGCGCGCAGCAGCTTGACCACACGCTCGTCAGTGCTGGTGGCACCGACGTGAGCATCGACCACAAACAGCACCGCGTCGGCGAGCTCGATGGCCACCTCAGACTGCAGGGCAACTGACTTGTCGATGCCCTTGGCGTCTGGTTCCCAACCGCCCGTGTCAACCAGTGTGAACTTGCGACCATTCCATTCGGCCTTGTACGAGACACGGTCTCTGGTTACGCCTGGCTTGTCTTCGACGACGGCTTCGCGGCGACCGAGGATGCGGTTGACGAGGGCTGACTTGCCCACGTTTGGACGACCAACAATCGCAAGCACAGGCAGGGCTGGCATGACCCGGTAGCCATCGCCGTAATCCTGCCCAGAGCCGAGTACCTCGAGGTCTTCGTCGTCTAGCTCGTAATCGGCAAGACCGGCACGCAAGGCATCAGCTCGGCGCTGCTCTTCATCCTCGGAAATTTCACCTAGTCGGGCTTGGAACTGCTCAGCGTCGAAGTCGTACTCTGTGTCATCGTCAACGAGCTCGCCGGGCGTCGCATCCTCGTCGAATTGATCGTCAACTTCGACGAAGTCTTCTTCGGGATTGCCATAGGTGTAGGTCACCTCGACTTCTGAAAAGTCGTCGTCTGGCTTCTTAGTCATTTGAAGTTCCTTTTTGTGCTGCGGCGAGGCCGCGCTCGATGATTTCTCGAACCGCCGCTACGGTCTGTTCGAAGTTCAATTCCGTTGAGTCAACCAAGATGACCCCTTCTGCGGGGGTCATAAAGTCAACGACTTTGGAGTCGTTTTGATCACGTTCTGAAACTTGGCGGCGAACCTTGATCGCCTCTTGAGCCGATAGCTCCGCAGAACGTCTCTTCAGTCTAACCTCTTCGCTCGCGCTTAGCAGCAGTCGAACTGGCGCATCCGGGGCCACGACAGTGGTTATGTCTCTGCCTTCGACAATCACACCAGCGCGCTCGGATCGTTGAACGATGTCGTGGGTCAGACGCTTCATGTAGTCGCGCACGGGCTGAATCCTCGCCACATGTGACACAAATTCGGCGACTCTAGTCTCGCGAATCGCGGCGGTAACATCCGTTACACCGACCCGAACCCAGTAGTCATCCGGGTCAACCGAAATCTCGTAGTTGAATTCGGTTTCCAAATCCGTTTCGGCCAAGTTTTCGAGCGCGAAGCGACCCTCCAGCACGGCCCAAGCCAGGGCGCGGTAGGCGGCTCCGGTGTCGAGATAGCCGAAGCCGAGGTCACGAGCGACCTGCTTGCTAACTGAGGACTTGCCCGAGCCAGCTGGTCCGTCAATGGCGATCAGGATAGTCATCCTGCCAACCTCCAACCTCTCTGCTGCAGCTGATCCGTCAATTTAGCCAGCACCGACGGCATCACGAACAGTTCAACCAAACCAACCTGTGCACTCGGCGAGTGCTCAAGCTTGAGCTCTTCGATGTTCACGCCAATCTCACCCACCTCATTGAACAGACGACCCAATTCGCCAGGCTTGTCTTCGATGATGACCACCAACTGGGCGTACTCGGTGTTCTTGCCGCCGTGCTTGCCCGGAATTCGGGCTACACCCGCATTGCCCGACTGCAGCACAGAATCGATTGCCGCCAGCGCGCCAGGCGCATCCGGGTTCTCGAGTGCCTTGACGACCTCGGTCAGATCCTGCGCCAGCTCATTCAGGACTGCCGCGACCGGCCTGGCATTTGCCGAGAGAATCTGCACCCAGAGCCTTGGGTCGCTGGCTGCGATTCGCGTGGTGTCGCGCAATCCCTGACCAGCCAACGAGACGTCGGCGGGATCCGCATCCGCCAATCGCGCAGCCAACAGGCTCGAGACCAGCTGAGGAACATGTGATACCAGAGCGACAGCGCGATCGTGCACCTGCGCATCCAAACGAACCGGGGATGCGCCGAGGTCGAGCGCGAGTTGCTCAACCAGGCGCACCGCGTGTTGTGAGCTTGCGGCGTTGGGGGTAATCACCCACGGCCTCGAGGCAAACAGGTCGGCGCGACCGGCGATTGCCCCACCGCGTTCACGACCGGCCATAGGATGCGATCCGACGTAGCGCGTGAGGTCAGCACCCGAGACCTCGAGCTCGCCCAGGATTTTAGTCTTTACGCTGGCGACATCGGTGACGACAGCCTTCGGAAAAGCCGCGAGCTCGGCCGCAACCACCTTTGCAGTGACATCGGGCGGGACACAAACGATGATGATTTCGGGGCTGTCCGCAGCGCCTGCCGCCCGACCGGCACCGTAGTCGATTGCGAGCTTCTCGTTTGCCGGTGACGCATCCACCAGCACCACATCTATGCCGAGTTTGCGAAGCGCGAGCCCAACCGAAGACCCGAGCAGACCTGCTCCAACGACTCGAACCAGTCCAGAGATTCGGGCTGGGGTCACTGTGCCAAATCCAATCTCAGGGCCGTCGCGCCCTTGAGGTAAACGTGCTGAACCTCTGATCTGGCTGCATCGGTATCAAAGTTGATCATGATTCGAATCACTCTTGGCAGGGCGTGTTTGACGTTCATCTCGACGAAACACATCAGGGGAACATCACCGAGGCCGAGTTCGCGAGCCGCCAGAGCCGGAAACTCACTGGTGATGTCGGGTGTCGCGGTAAACAGAATCGAGATCAGTTGGTGGTTCTCGACGTTATTGGCGTGCAGACACTTCGCGATGAGCTCAGCGGTCGATTTGAGCAGGTGTTCGCGCTCATCGACATCGAGTTGGATTGCTCCACGAATTGCCCTGATCATCGCTATGCACTCGTTTCTTTGGTTACCGAGCCGATTTGCGGCCGGCAGTTGGTTTAGATTTGCGCCGGCCGGGCTTTACCTCGGCTGGACGCGGGGTTCTTGCGTTTTTGCCCTGCGCAGCCTTGAGAAGAGCACCAACCTCAAGTTTACTTAGCCGACGGATATCGCCCGGGCGAAGAGTCCCCAGGTGAATCGGACCAAATTGCTTGCGAACCAGTGCGCGAACAGGATGCCCAACCTCGTCGAACATGCGACGCACGACTCGGTTTCTGCCCGAGTGCAGCACGATCTCAACCAGAGTCTCTTCGCCCTTGACATCGATGACATGCGCTTTGTCGGCGCTGATTGGGCCGTCCTCAAGCTCAACCCCCTCGAGTAGTTGCTGAATCGTGCCTGGAGTGACGATGCCCTTGACTCTCGCAACATAAGTCTTGGTGACGCCGAACTTAGGGTGAGCCAACTTATGTGCCAGATCGCCGTCGTTGGTCATCAAGATAAGCCCGGTGGTCTCGGCGTCGAGGCGACCCACGTTGAATACGCGGTCGTAATCCTGAACGAACTGCCGCAGATCTGGCCTGCCCTGTTCGTCATTCATCGAGCTCACCACTCCGAGTGGCTTGTTCAGGGCCAGATAAACCCGAGAAGTGTCGAACTGAATTGGGGTGCCGTTGACGGTGACCTGATCGACCGCTGGGTTGATTCTGCTGCCCAGCTCGGTAACAACCTTGCCGTTCACTTTGACTCTGCCCTTGGTGATCAGTTCTTCGCAAACCCGTCGTGATGCAACTCCGGCGTGCGCCATCGCCTTTTGCAGACGCACTTCGGTAGCCTCTGGCGCATCCTGGGGTTCGAAATCTGAGTCGAACTCCGACCCAAACTCTGACTCAAACTCACTCATTGAAGTCCGCATTCGCATCTGGCAGGTATGGGCTAATCATCGGCAACTCGTCGAGTGAGTTGA
>ERZ650311.1456-NODE-1456-length-11680-cov-9.053419_pt1 | contig 11680 bp, 18 predicted proteins | sample MGYA00376247_ERZ650311 | MGnify/ENA primary metagenome ERZ650311 (study PRJEB26733, sample SAMN07839324) | wastewater metagenome | biome: small river; feature: stream; material: water | place: USA: North Carolina | collected 2016-07-28 ... | reverse complement strand
GACACCTTCGCTGCTCAAAGAAATGGGATCAAGACGGGACAGGGACGACGCTTACCCTGGTTCGCGGTGCGCAGAAGCTCATCGAGCAGGTCGTGAGCGAGCTCGCCCGCGCGCTGCTCTGCTGTCAGCTGGGTGACGTTGGGCGTCATACTCATGCTCCACCCCCTTCCATGAAGCCGGGTGCGGGCCATGACGGTACGCCCAGCGAGTACAGGGCCACGTTGCGCCGGATGCGCCCGCGAAACTCTACTTCGGGCAGGATCGTCGTTTGGACGTGAAAGCCCAGGGCACGCAGGTCATGAATGCGGGCGGCAGCCTCGGGAATCGCAAGCTCAGCGGTCATGCGGAAGGACAGCACGGCGCCTTCGCAGCGCAGCAGTTCGAGCACCTCGGCGCATTGCCCGGTGACGGCCGGTGGCCTATGATCGCGGCTGAAATCGTCTTTCGGGCTGCCCTCGTTGGGGTGGCCCTTTTTCTTGTCGGTCATGGCGTCCGCTCCCGTCAGGCAGTGGCGCCGGACTCGCGGGTGCGGGCCTGCATCCATGCCTCAAGGTCGGAGCGGCGGTAGCGGACCTTACGGCCAATTTTGAGGAAGGGGAGGGCGTAGCGGCCAGTGCTGCGCCAGACCGAGAGGGTGCCGGGGGAAACGTCGAGAAGTGCGGCTGCGGCGTGATCGTCAAGCAGGTCGGAGCCGGTGGACAGGACGGCCCGGAGGCCGGAGGTGTGGGCGGTTGGCTGAGTGTGCATGGTTCGCATCCAATTAATCCCGCTGAGGTGCGGTATGGATGCGGACTTTTGATTAAGCAGGGACCTGACAGGAAGCAGAAAAAACTGACAGGAAAAAGCCTGTCAGGTACCTGTCAGGCCTGCCAATACTGGGCTTCAGGGTGCCAGGCAAAAGTTTCGATGGAGCGACGTGGCAGGCTGAAATTCGGCTTGGTGTCAGTTCTTCAGGCCAAAGTGTTGGGCAATGATGACGCCGAATACGTGAGTCTCTCGTTTAGAAAGTCCGGCTTCCTTTTCCATCCAGGGGCGTACATCTGCATCTAGCTTCGCCTTGGATCGATTTGGGTATTGGCTCGGAAATTTGGCAATGAGTCCCAAGAGTTTCTTGAAAGTCTCCCCTTTGATCTGGAGTGCTTCTGAAGCATTCTCTCTCCAAGCTGACACCTCCTGCGTCATTGACTTGAGCTGCTCTAGCTCCGCTTCCAACTCGGTAATCCGGGCCTTCGCTCGGGTCAGTTCATCTCCTGTTGAGTGAGAGCCATTCGATTGGGGGAGGCTCTCCAAGTAGATGCCATGCAACCACTCGGGGATCTCCCACTTGCCGACTTCAACCGCAAACTTCAGTGCGTCGGAAAGCAGCAGCATTCTGTTCGCGGGATGTTCTAAACAAGCTTGATCTTGCTTGATTCCCGGGATAGGCCTAAGTAAGCGGTGGGTCGGTACCCCATACCCAAAAGAGGCGTCTAGCCTATTGCTGTCGATTGCATTCAGGATTTGAGTGGTTCTCTCTTGACTGTCCGGTTGTCGCTCAACTGTCTTTGGGTTTTCGTTGTATGTCAAAAGTATGAAGTCCGCCACCGTCAGAGTGGTGATTCCAGCCCAAAAGCTACGCCAGTCTTCCTTCATAGCGTCCTTCCCGCGTTCGCCGTATTTTCAGGTAGCCCGAAAGGCTTGAAGCAAGGGAGCGTGAGCCCCCTTGCTGCCTAAATCAGTCCCAATCTGCCCTGGCGGAAGCCACTCGAATGAAAATCTGATCGGCCAGTTCCTTGACTCGGCGAGCCCAGTCCAGCAGATCATCCGCCGCTCCAAACTCACGGCTGAAGGCGGCAGGGTCGCTTGCTTGTAAGCGCACCAAGGTGTCGAAGTTCATCTGTCCAAGCCGCAGGCACTCCGCCACGATGGACTTCATTTGCTCGTTGCTGAACAGCCTGAGCAACTGCACGCAGGCATCGGTTTCGCCCTCGAAAACGGCAGCCTCAGCAGGCCGCCAATGTTCTTGCGCTCCCATCATAGCCCCCTGATTGCGACAGATTTCAGGCGGTTGTTCCTCGCCCCTGCAGAGGCGAGGAGCCGGTGGACGTAACGCGTTTTCTCGCGAGCTTTCGCTTTGATGGCGGCCGAGGCCTCCTCTTCGGCGAATTTTGCCGCCATCTCGTCGAAGGTCTCGCCGAACCTCTCCCGCTGCGTCTCAGCGGAGCAAAACAGGCACTTGCACTGGGCTGCCTGATCCTCCGGCACGCCCTGGGCCCGAAGGCAGGTTGCAGCGCGTTCTCGCGCCATCAAGGTGGCCATCAGATCAGCCAACTCAACGCGCTTGTTCGTTTCGTTTCGTTTGTTGCACAACGAAACAGAACCAAACAAAACCGAACATCCGATAAACTTTTTGGTAGCCATAATGTGAACCTCATTTTCACGTGGTGGTCAGGGCCGGCGGGTGTTGGTAGCACCTGTCTGGCCCGCTTTGCCGGAGGCCGTCCGGCGGCGGTAAAACTCGGTCAGGCCGCCAGCAACTCCGGCGCCCGCTTCACGACAGGGGCGCCCGCGGCGCGCGCCTTCCAGAGGTCGTAAGCGGCCTGCTGTGCGATCCAGGCATCGGCGCTGCCGCCGTTCTTCACGCCCAGCCAGCCTTCGAGGCGCAGCGCCATCTCGGGTGAGATGGCTGCTCGGCCGTTGAGCACGCGGGACAGTGCCGCGCGAGTCACGCCGAGCTGTTCGGCCGCCTGGGTGACGGTCAGCCCCAGCGCCGGCAGCACGTCCTCGCGCAGCGCTTCGCCAGGGTGGGGCGGGTTGAACATCGTCGTCATGGTGGATCCTTTCAGTGGTAGTCCTGGTAATCGACCAGAACTGCGTCTCCGCCGTCGAAACGGAAAGTCAGGCGCCAGTTCCCATTCACCGTCACCGAGAAATGGCCCGCCAATTCGCCCTGAAGAGGGTGCAGGCGCCAGCCTGGCAGATTCATGTCCTCGGGTGCGTTGGCGGCGTGCAGTCGCGCCAGTTGGCGGGCCAGCTTCGGGGCATGGTGGGGCTGAATGCCTGCCTTGGTTCCGGTTTCGAAGAAGGCCTGAAGCCCTTTGTGCTCGAAGCTCTTGATCATGGCTCAGTGTATAGCATGGGGTTACATTGTTCAATGTAGCGTTATGACTTGCTGCGCTTCTGCCGAAGCGGAAGCACATCAGCACCTTCCTTCAGGCCGGCGGCTTCGAGCATTGCAGCGGTGGCGACGTTCACCGACTGGCGCACGGGGTCCAGATCCAGCCGCGCGTAGATCGCGGTGGCCTGGTGGGTCTTGTGATTCAGGCTCTTGCCGATGATCGCCATCGATGCGCCGGTCTTTGCCTGCCAGCTGCCAAGGGTGCGGCGCAGGTCATGGATCCGCAGGTCGGTCATGGCGAAGTCAGCAGGGTTGATCTGCGCCGCGGTCGCCAGGGCGTGATGCCGCTTTTCAGCCTTGGCGATCCCTTGCGCCAGTAGGGCGTCGGCCTCGGTGCGGGCGGAGTCTTCAAGCTTGAGGGCATCCAGCAGGCGGAGCAGGCTGGCGGTGCGCAGGATCGTTGCCCATGCCTTCTTCGGTTCAACGAGGTGCCCGGTCTTGCCGGTGCCCGGGAAAACGAACGGGGAAGTGCCGGCACGCTCCTGGCGTGCCTTCAGCACCATGACGGCCTCTGGCGACAGCGGAACATTCTGCGGCGTGCCGTTCTTGGTCTTGACGATGCGCCACACGGCGCCGGGAAGGTCGAGGTCGCGCCAAGTCATCGCCTGTACGTTGGAGCGGCGGGCGCCGGTGAGCAGTGACAGCAGGAAGTAATCCCTTTGGTCGGACCGCGCGACGGCCTCGAGAAGGTAGGGTAGTTCGTAGCCTTGGGCGAAACGGTCGCGGGACGGCGGCGGGTTCTTCTGCACACGGCTGGCGGGATTCGGGCCGGTGAACACTTCTTGGTCGGCCATGAAAGTGAAGACTGCGGACACGACTGCCACGGCCCGGTCTGCCTGCGCCGCGCTCTTGGTGTTCGCCTTGCGGTGGATCGCCTTCACTTCGGCGCGTTCGATCTGGGACAGTTTCTTGCCGGCGATGGTGCCCAGGTAGAGGCGCATCACGTCTTGGTAGTCGCGCTTGGTGCTCTCGGCCAGCGGTGTGCCATCGCGCTTGCGTTTGCCAGACAGGAAGGTCTCGAAGGCTTCGGAGAATGTGGGCTCTCCGCGCACCGCCCGGCGCGCAGTCGCCGGGCTCGCTCCGGCCTCAATCTCGGCATTCACCGACGCTGCTGCCTTTCGCGCTTGCTCCACGGTCATGGCCGGGAAGCGCCCCAGGGTGACCCGCTCAGGCGCTCCCCCCTTGGTTCGCCGGTAGATCGAGAAGGTCTTGACGCCCGTTGATGAAACGCGCAGCTGCAGGCCGGAAATCTTTGAGTCGTGGTACGTGTCGCGACTGCCAGGCTTGGGAGACGGAAGGGCCTCAATCTTTTCTTTTCCGAAGAGGAACCGTTTCACTTCGCCCATGTTTTCACCGTTATGCGTTTGAGAAAGTCGGGGTTACGCTGGGGTTACGGTCTGGGTCGAAAAACAGTAGGTTTCGTGTAACCCCGTTAAGCTGAAGTATAGGCTAAGTTCGTTGATTTGTATGGTGTTATTAAGGTTTGTTTGTCTAAGTTAAAGTTGGCCCCCTCTAACTTGTAATGCGAAGGTCGAGGGTTCGATTCCTTTCACCGGCACCATTGGATTCAAGGAGATAGGCCGATCCGTCAGGGTCGGCTTTTTCATTGGGCTCGCGCGGCGGAAGAATCCGCCCGGCTTTTCTTCTTCCTCCAGCATCAACTCTGCATCCTGAAATGCATGGAATCGTGGGTTACATCATCATCGGCGGATGCGTCGTCGTCGCGCTGGTGGCGGTGGCATCGTTTGTGATCGACATGCGGCAAAGCCGGCAGGGCGCCGAAAAGCGGCGCCGGCTTTCGTCGCGCCTGACTGGAAAGTGACCCCGCCATGAAAACCTACCTGCGCGTACCGTTTGCCGAGAAGGATGAAGCCAAGCGCCTGGGCGCGCGCTGGGATCCGGCGAAGAAGCTGTGGTACGTCCAGAGCGTTCCCAATCTCGCGGCCTTCGAGCGTTGGCTGCCGGCCCAGGGGGATCTGGTGGAGGCCGCCGCGAAGCCGGCGCCGATCGACGCCGCGGCCGAAAACGCGGTCAGCGTGCCCTGCGCGATGTTCAAGAGCAGCGAGCTGCCGCCCGCCGCGCCGGCGACGCCGGCGGCTCCTGCCGCGGCCGTTCCGCCACCGATGCCGAGCGATGCGGCGAGCGAGAGCGCCAGTTCCATCAGACCCTCACTTCCTTTCGCATCTGCCGCACCGTGAAGCGGCCAGGCCGCGTCTGCAGGAGCCGCGCCTGGCCGCCTTCGGTGAAGCCGGGAAAGCCTTCCAGATGCACGGTGCCGGTGAACGGGCGGTCGCCGATCGCGTCGCCGATCTCGAGGTCGCCGCCGAGCCGGATCAGCGGCACGGGATGGACCGCGCCTTCGTTGACCTGGACGGCCAGATGGTCGGTCTCGTAGAGCGAGAGATGCAGGCAGAACACCCGCTTCTGCCGCGCCATCGGCCGGCGCGCTTCCTCGTCCTTCAGCACCGGCATGTCGAGGACGTCGGCCAGCGTGGCGAAGCCCGCCTCGATCCGGTCGGATGCCGGCAGGCCGGCGATCGACCCGGCCGCGACAGTGCGCGTGCCGGCGTAGGCGCCGTCGCAGAAGACGTGCAGCACCTCGCCGTTGAACTCCGTGCCGACAGAAATCGACGTGATGCCCGAGCCGGTGGCGACATGCGCCGCCTCGGTCACGCAGCCGTCGTCGATCCTTTCCAGCCAGAGCCTCGCCGTGTTGCTGGTGGTGCGGGCGATCAGCAGCCGCGTGTTCTGCTCGCTGTCCGTCGTCAGGGCCTTGATCAGCCCCTGGCTGGAGCGCAGCGTGAAGCCGGTGATGTTTTCCGAACGCAGCGCCGTCATCTGGACCAGCGTGCCGTCGCTGTTGACCAGATAGACCAGGTCGTTCTCCTGGCTCTTCACGGCGCGCCGGTGTGAAAGGTCGACCGGGTTGTCGAGCAGGTGCGCCGAGATGACGGAGATGTTCTTGGCCGAAAAGTTGCGGGCAAGCTCGGAGAACTTCAGCTCGCGCACGATGTGGCCGCCGGTCTCGGTGTAGACAAGACCGCCCTCGAGCGTCGCCAGCGGCAGGCCGCGCTTTATCCCGGGCTGCTCGGTCGGCTTGAACACCGGCGTCGAGGTCGGCGTCAGCGACGTGCCGTCGAGATAGTGGACGCCGTCGCGGAAGAACACCAGCAGCGCCGCGCCGCCGTGCAGGTGGACGATCTCGTTGGCGGTGCCGCCGTCGATCTCGAAGAACATGCCGCCGAGCGCCGTGGTGATCTCGATGTCGAAATCGTCCACCTCGCCGATGCGGCTTTTCATCACGTGACGCGGCAGGCTTTTCAGGCCGGCGACGATCAGCGCCTGCTGCCAGAAGATGCCGGTGCGCGGCCAGCCGCGTGTCGCCGAGATGGCCGCCTCGCCGGCTTTCTTGCCCTTCACCAGCTCGCGCACCACCACACTGCCGTCCTCGTCGAGGCCGGTGCCGGACATGACCAGCCACGGCCGCGCGATGTTGTCGCCGCCTGTGAAGGTGACGTCGAAGGTCTTGCCCTCGGCGATGTGGGTGACGGTCAGCCCGGCCGACACGCCGGGCAGCGCTTCGAGCGCGGCCTTGATGTCGGCTGCCGTCGTCGATGGCGTCGTCGAGCGCACGATCGCCGTGGTCGTGTTGCCCTCCAGCGTCAGGTCGAAGCTTTCGCCGTCGTCGTCGGAAATGTTGAAAAGCTGGATGCGCTGCTTGGCGTTGACCCCGTTCACATAGGTGCCGCCGAAGTCGTAGAGCGGCACGTTGACATAGGGGTAGGGCGCAAAATTCCACTCGGTGTGGCGGCCCTGGCGCTTCACCTGCGGCGTCTCGAGGTCTTCGTGGAAGATCAGCAGCGTGTCGAGTTTCTGCGTCCAGTCGATCTCCGGCAGCATGGCGGCGGTCAGCTCGCTGGCGATCGCCGCAGCCCAAACGCCGCCGAAGAACACGTCGATGTTGCCGGGCGTCGCGACCAGCGTGTACTCCTGGTCCTTGCGGAAGTTGAAGTTGATCGTCCGGCCGACGCCGGTGAAGGCGCCCTCCTGCATCAGCCGGATCTCGGCGATGCTGATCGTGCCGAGCCCGCTGCCGCCGGTCGTCACCAGCCGGATGTAGCGGGCGGAAATCGTCGTGCCGGGCGGGCAGGCGAAGCGGCGGTTGCGGGCGTTGGCCGAGCCCTTGTCGATGTCGAAGGTGGCGATGTCGGTCCATGCCGAATTGTCCGGCGACCACTGCGCCGTCAGGCACTGGTCGCGGGCGATGAGCTGCGCATAGACCATGTAGACGTCGAAGGCGCAGAACGACTTGGTCGAGCCGAGGTCGACATGCACGGCCACCACGGTGCCGGCGCCGGCGGCGCTGGTGGTGGTGACGGTGGTCAGCACGCCATTGGTGAGCACCGAGGCCGTGCCGCCGTTCGGCATGGTGATCGTCGCGCCGGAGAAGCCGAGCGAGGTGACCGGGTTGCGGCATTGGCTCTCGCCGCGCAGCCCGGGCAGGTTGGTGATGCCGCCCTGGGCGAGCGCCACGACGTTGCGGGCGCGGGAGAGAGCGGAATAGTAGAACTCGACGTCGCGCCGCTCGGACAGACGCGGCTCCGCCTCGCCCGACGAAAAGGAGGATTGCACCTCGAGCACGCGCGCCATCGTCTTGTCAGCCGCCGCTGCGGTAGAGGGAGGTGAACGGGTCGTAGCCGTTGCCGGCCTGTTCGGAAGGCTGCGCCTGGCTGTCCATGCCGGTCGCATGGGCGAAGCGGCCGCCCTCGCCGTGCAGCTCGGGCGGGCCGAAGCATTCGCGCAGCAGCGTCGCGCGCAGCCTTTCGTCCTCGCGGATCGCCAGCGCGTATTCGGCGGCGAGGTTCAGCGTGAACAGATCCATGAAATAGCCCGGCCACAGCCCGGGTTCGACCAGCCGCGGATAGCGGCACCAGATCTCGGCGGCGTCGCTCATCAGCAGGTTGTCGAGATACTGGAACACCATGAAGGGCGAGCGGCAGTCGGCGCGGTCGTAGATCGCGACCGGCAGGCCGACGCGGTCGGCCGGCAGGGTGAAGGCGTAGCTCCACTGGTAGTCGGCCGGGGCGTCCGTCCGCGCCAGCTTGGCGAAGCTGCGGAAATGCTGCCAGGGATAGGCGGCCAGCGTCTCCAGCACCGTGTCGTAGAGGAGGAGGATCGCCGGGCCGGATGGATGCTCCGTTTCCGTGCCGTTCAAGGTCAGGCAGCCCGCCCGCGCCAGCGCGCGGTTGATGCTGCCGACCCTGGTGGCGGGAAACGAAGGCATGCCCGGCGATCCTCCAACTAGAGCTTGGCCCCGAAAAGTTGCGGACTTTTCGGATCAGGCCATGCGACCAACTAATCAGGCGTCGGGCAGGCGACGGCGCCGCCGGTGAAGGTCAGCAGCGCCCAGTTGTCGGTCGCCGTCTTCTTCACCTGGAACGACACGTTGGCGGCGATCACCGCCTCGTTGCTGTCGGCCTGGCCGCCGTTGATCTTGGTGGTCGACGACGCCGGCGTGCGCATCTCGCACGCCGTGCCGCCGTTCTTGCCCCAGATCTCCTTGCCGAGCGGCACGCTGGCGATCGCCGGCAGCGTGATGATGTGGTCGGCATTGGCGCTCGTGACATCGACATAGTCGTCGCTGGCGACCAGCAGGCCGGTGGTCAGGCCGCCGGAGGTCGGCACGACCGCGCGGGCGGTGGCTGCCAGGCTTTCCTCGTCGGTTTCGCCGCTGACCACGACGGTCGTGCCGTCGTTCGACAGGACGACATATTCCTTCATGATCGGCGTGCCGGAGAAGGACATGATCGCCGTTACCTTGGAGCCTTTCGGCAGCCGGGCGGCGGCGCTGTTGAAGTAGCCGGAGGCCTCGACGGCGGCCGGTGCCTCGTCGGTGACCAGATAGGCATGCACGGGGATGATCGCGGTCTTGCTGGCCGAAGCCAGGGGGCCGGCGACGCGGAGCTGATAGGCCTGGAGGGACATGGTTGCTTCCTTCGGGTGTCAGGGTGTCGGAAGCGCCGGCGTCGGGAGGGACGCCGGCGCGTGGAAAAACCGGCGTCAGGTGAAGTTGATGGCGCTGTCGTCCTTGAACTTGAAGCGCTGCACGGCCGCCGCCTGCATCACCTTGGCGCCGATGCCGATGACGTTCTTGTGGTCCCAGCCGCCGCCCTGGCGCTTGTTGTCCCAGGTGACGTAGCTGCGGATCTGGTCGCCCAGCCCGCCCGAGCCGACGGCGCTCGGCAGCCACATGTGGAAGTCGAGGTCGCTGGTGTTGGCGGTCTTGAAGTAGGGGTCGGTCTTGCCCTTGCGCTTCGGCAGCGCAAAGAACAGGCAGTTGCGCCAGACCTTCATGCTGGAGCGCTTGACGAAGGGCATGTCTTCGCCGACATAGTCCCTCGAGGCGAACTCCTTGTAGGTCATCAGCTGGGAGAAGGCGAGGTGCGGCAGCGGGCACACCGCCATCTCGCTGTCATCCTCGACGCGGTCGTAGAGGCTGGTGATCATCGTCGCCGCCGCCTCGAGGTCGAAGCCGGTCGAGTAGTCGCCGGTGACCTGGCTGCCGGTCAGCACCAGGTCCTCGAGCGATTTCAGGATGACCTTGTCGTGCTTGCGGCCGAGAGCGCGCGCCGTGGCCTGGGCATAGCCGCCGACCATGGCGATCGTCGTCTTGTCGAGGTCGACCTGGTTGAGCGCGTACTGCACCTCGTAGTGCTTCCACAGCTCGGGCACCAGCGTGAACTCGGCATTGTCGGGGTTCGACACGTCGTTGCGCGTCACCTCATAGGCGGCGAGCTCGCTCATGAAGGGGAAGTACATGACGTCGCCGTCGATCTTGACCGGCGGCGTGGTGCAGCCTTTGAGGGCGTAGCCCTTGGCCTGATAGATCAGCCGCACCTGCGTGTTGTACTCGGGGGTGTACCAGTCGGGGGCGTGGGGATTGCCGGGAATGGACATCGGGGAAACTCCGTTCGGTTTGGGAAAAAGCGAACCGGAGCCAAGTGCCGTGCCGGCGGTCGGGTTTTGCCCTCCGTTGGGGCTGGAGGGCCAAGTGCCGCCGCCGGCCGGGTTTTGCGCGGTGCGGCCAAAGCATACGGCCGCCCGGCGGGTGTAAACTTATCGCGCTCCCCGGCCGTGAGGCCGCAAGGGCGACTGCCCGTCGCGCCCGCTGGCGCGCCCCGCAGGAGGGCCAGCCGCCGGCAGGCGGCGGTGCGGCCCGTGAGGCATTACCGGGACGAGAAAAGCCGCTTCGACATCGCGCGCGTCTCGGCCGCGTAGGCCGGGTCGGTGGCGTTGCGCGGATCCTGCAGGCGCTTTTCGTATTCGGCCTGGCTGTTCGCCGCCGGGTCCGGCCGGCCGCCGGGATTGACCGTATCGGCCTTCGCCGACTTCATCAGCCGTTCCACGAGACTGACGCCGCCCGGCGAATTGACCATCATGCCGAGCTCGGCCCGCTCATGCGCCGAGAAGCCGCTGGTATCGTCCTTCAGCCCGTCGACCCATGCCCGGGTGTCGGTCAGCCGCTTGGCGCTCGCCGTCAGCGCCTCGGCCCGCTGCGGCCCCTGCAGCGTCGCGTCGATCAGGCCTTCCGCGATCTTGGCGTCGGATGGCATCGGCGCGAAGGCGCCCTTGTCGTGCATGATGTTGATGAAGCCGGCGACGAACTTCTGGTATTGCGCCTGGCTCATCCCGGCCTCGTGGGCCAGCTTGCGCGCCTCCGGCATGATCGGATCGTTCTTCAGGCTGTCCGAATAGCCGGCCAGCGGCCCCTCGAGCGTCAGCGCGTAGGCGTCCGCCTTGTCCGGCGCCTTCGGCATCCTGCCCAGCTCCTCGCGCGCCGGCAGATACGCGCCGAGCAGCTTTTCCACCGTGCTCGCCGCGTCGGCGCCGGCAAGATGCGCCGGCAGCGTCGCCGGCGGCGTCCACGCGGCCGGCTGCTGTTGCTGCTGTTGCTGCTGCTGGCCGCCGCCGCTGCCTCCACCGCCGCCTTCGCCCTCGCGCAATGGCCGCAGATAGCGCTCCAGAACGTCTCTCATGTCGTCACCCCTTGTGCCTGTCTGTGCTGGTGGAGCGCGGCGACGATCTGGAAGACCAGCATGTTCTCGCCCTCCCGCGCCGCGCGATATGGTCCGGTGTCCGCGAAGCCCTTGCCCCACTCGATCGGCAGCACCGGGTTGAGCAGCGTCTTTTCGATCAGGAAGGTCAGCACCCGTTCGCCGGACGGGCCGGAAAAGACGTAGGCGAAATCCTGCGCCAGCGACGCCATCTCGGCCTGCCGGGCGAGCACCTGGTCGCGCATGCGCCCCTCGAGCTGGGCGAAGAAGTCGGGGCCGGTGCGGCCGATGGCATCGACGATCTGGTCGATGCCCATGTTGAGCGCGTTGGCCGCGCCCAGCCCGCCATAGGGTTCCATCCGTGGACCCTCCTGTTCTGTCGAGCGTCAGGCCGCCGGCGCGGCGGCCTGCGGCTGCGGCATGTTGCGGAGCGCGATGGCGAGGACCTCGTCGATCCACTTCACCGGAG
>ERZ650311.1455-NODE-1455-length-11692-cov-11.139383_pt1 | contig 11692 bp, 9 predicted proteins | sample MGYA00376247_ERZ650311 | MGnify/ENA primary metagenome ERZ650311 (study PRJEB26733, sample SAMN07839324) | wastewater metagenome | biome: small river; feature: stream; material: water | place: USA: North Carolina | collected 2016-07-28 ... | reverse complement strand
GTCGTACCGTCGACTTTAAGAACACTGTCATCATCATGACAACCAACCTCGGTACCCGCGATATCTCTAAGTCACTCGGACTCGGCTTCTCTGCTGCAGATGATGATCTTGGAAACTACGAGCGCATGAAGGGCAAGGTTGCTGACGAACTTAAGAGCCACTTCCGCCCTGAGTTCCTCAACCGTATCGATGATGTCATCGTCTTCCACCAGCTCAATAAGGAGCAGATCATTCAGATTGTCGACCTCATGGTGGCAAGCCTTGATGATCGCCTTAAGGCTAAGGACATGGGAATTGAACTTACTCAGGCTGCAAAGGATCTTCTTGCAGCTCGTGGTTACGATCCGCTTCTCGGTGCGCGTCCATTGCGTCGCGTAATTCAGCGCGAGATTGAAGATGCTCTCTCAGAGCGCATCTTGTTCGGTGAGCTCAAGTCAGGCGAGATCATCGTTGTCGATGTTGAAGGCGTTGATGCGGAGGCTAAATTCACTTTCACAGGCGCACCTAAGGCGATGACTCCAGATTCTCCTGAAGATCTCGCTGAAGCTCCTACCGCGTAAGTCTTTTCTTCCAATCGATTGATCCAAGGGCGACTAGCCCTGCAATCATTGCAATCTGCACTGCAATCGCCCATGGTGATTTGAGTTCATGAATGACCAAATCACCAAAGTTTGTTGCCGCAATCACCGATGCGCCTGTTACATAAGTTGAATACGTAAAGGTGCGACCGAGTGCGAAAGCGGCAAGTAGTGGTTTGAGGTTAACTGTCTTCATTAAACCTGCTGCTTCAAAGAGTTGCGCTGAAGAAACAGGTGAGAGAAAGAAGATGCCGAGAAGAGCAAAACGCTTTGTTGAATGTTCAGTGAAGTAGTGGCCGGCATATTCCATATTCTTTGAAAAACGAGTCGGTACCAGATGGGCAAATTTGCGGAAATACCACGCTAGGAACGCTCGGCCAGCGGTTGCGCTTAAAACACCAAGGATGACCAGGGCAACTGGATTTGTATCGTAGTTAATTAGAAAGAAGACGAGCGCCATCCAGGTGGGTGGCGCAAATGCCGGCAGTGCATTCATCACAACAATTGCAATGATTGCGATTAAGTAAATCTCCACCTGACTACTTTAGCGGGGTAGTGAATAAGTGTTCTTGCGACGCTCTTCAATTAAGCCATCATCGAGCAGCGTCAATAGCGCTTTCTCTACTTGTGATGGCACATCCCATAACAAGTGAATCTGCTTCTTATTAAGGGTTGAGTTCTCTCGAAGAGCTTGCACAATCGTTCCTCGACATTGGCGATCTGTGCCATGCCATGTCTGAGTGCGCTTTACTCGTTCGAATGCTGGGTAATCAAGGCTGCGCCATTGGCATTTATCGGCAACGGGGCAGCGACCACAAACAGGGTTCTTAGCGGTGCAGATGAGTGCGCCGAGCTCCATTGTTGCAGCAGCCCAGATATGTGCGTTCTTCTCTGGAAGATACTGCGCATATTCAATTCGTTCAGCCTTGGTTGGTGCAGCACTTGGTGCTTCTTCACCTTTATAGAGTCGGGAGAAGAGTCGGCGGATATTGATATCGAGAACGAGAGATTTTCCTTCAAAGGCAAAAGCAATCATGGCAGCTGCGGTGTACTCACCGATGCCGGGCAGTTTGCGAAGTTCCACTTCGGTATCAGGGATGACACCATTGAGTTCGTTGGTAATTACCTTGGCGCATTCGTGAAGACGTAATGCGCGACGTGGATATCCAAGTCGTCCCCAAGCAGTAATCACTTCTGCTGGCGTCGCTTTAGCTAAATGTGCCGGCGTAGGCCAGCGCTTGATCCACTCGTTGTAAACAGGTAGAACTCGTTGCACTGGTGTTTGCTGCAACATAATCTCTGAAACCAAAACACCCCAGGCATCGGTTTTGCGCCATGGCAGGTCACGCTTATTCTTCTTAAACCAATCAATGATTAGCCAATCTAGACTTGCATTGGCGTACATTAGTCAGCGTTGATCTTTACTCGTGCAATAGCTTGATCGAGGCGAGAGACTTCAACGATCTCCATTCCGGCGATTGTGACATCGCTGCCCGCTGGAACAAGTGCGCGCTTAAATCCAAGGCGATGTGCTTCGGCAAGGCGACGAGATACGCCACTTACTTTACGAATCTCACCAGCGAGACCGACTTCGCCAATTGCAACTAAATCTGCGGGAAGCGCCAAGCCCTTAGCGGCTGATGCAACTGCGAGAGCAAGTGCTAAATCTGCAGCTGGTTCAGTCATCTTCATTCCGCCGACTGTTGCGGCATAGACATCGCGACCACCAACGCGTACATGGGCGCGGAGTTCGAGGACAGCCAAAGTCATTGAGGTACGGGCAGAATCAAGGCCACTGACAACGCGACGAGCATTACCGAAGTCATTCTCGCGACCTGCGCTTACCAGCGCCTGAATCTCAGCCAACAGTGGGCGACGACCTTCTAAAGTAACTGTGACACATGTACCGGGAACTGGTTCGGCATGGCGAGAGGTAAAGAGTCCGGTGGGATCGAGAACGCTTTCGATACCAGTATCGCTTAAATCAAAGCATCCAACTTCATCGCTAGCGCCGAAACGATTCTTGATAGCGCGAATCAAACGAAGACGTGAGTGACGTTCGCCTTCGAATTGAAGAACCACATCAACAATATGTTCGAGTAAACGTGGACCAGCGATAGAACCATCTTTAGTGACATGGCCTACCAAGAGCAGAGTGATATCGCGATCTTTACATATACGAATGAGCGCACCAGCAACTTCGCGCACCTGAGTTACACCACCAGGTGCACCATCTACATTTGAAGAGCCTATAGTTTGAATTGAATCGATAATCAGAAGCTCGGGCTTGACGGTATCGATGTGAGAGATAACAGCACCAAGATCGGTTTCCGATGCTAAGAATAAGTTTGGATCAATCGCTTTAATGCGCTCGGCGCGAAGGCGAACTTGAGATGCAGATTCTTCACCGCTGACATAGAGCACTGGAATCGCCTTATTTGCAGTCTGTGCTGCAACAGATAAGAGCAGTGTTGATTTACCAACACCAGGTTCACCAGCCAGCAAGATGGCAGCACCTGGAACTAAACCACCACCGAGAACGCGATCGAGTTCAGAGACGCCGGTTGCACGTGCATGTGCGGCAGATAAGTCGACATCGCCAATTGCAGTTGCCTTTGCAGAGATGGGACCTGCTTGAAGTGAAAGTTTCTTAGGCGCACCGATTTCTTCAACTGTGCCCCATGCTTGGCATTCGCCGCAGCGACCAACCCACTTCTGGGAAGTCCATCCGCATTCAACGCAGCGGAATGGATCTTTCTCTACCTTGGCCATGGCCTTAGGTTACTTGTTGGCGCTGACAGTCGCTGGGTGCTGAATTACATAGAGCGGAAGTGACTTTGCCTGCGCTTCACGAATACCCGCCATACGGCGATCACAGTGCTCAGCCAAGATTGCATAGGCAGCTTCGCCCATCATCTTCTGAAGCTCTGCCTTATTAGAGATGTAGACCGGCTCTTTACCGACATGAGCCTCGGTATTGCTGGTGCAGTACCAATCGAAATCCTCTCCGCCATCGCCCCACGCTAAACGCTCGTATTCACCAATAACGATAATTGAATATTCGCGCTCACCAACTTCACGAGTTTCATATGCACGACGAAGCGGTAGCTGCCAGCAAACATCAGGCTTGGTATCTGAGAAGTGCATGTCGCGCTTTTCCGCTAAATGGTGAAGCACGCAACCAAATGATCCGGTGAAGCCATCAGCTTCGTATCCCTTACGATTTAAGAAGATACATGCATCATCAACGGTGCGAGTCTTTCGCTCATCATCCTCATCGGTGTCGGTAATTCTTAACTTTCCACCAGGCTTCTTTGGGCGAGCTTGCTCGTAGAACTGCCACATATCTGGAGTAAGAAATTCAGCGGCGCGAAGTGTGCGCTCTTCATCCGCAGCATCGGAATACATTGCGCCTTCGGTGCAGCAACCATCGTTAGGGCGATCAGCAAAGACACCTTTGCAGCCATCGCCATAGATGCAAGACCAATTTGAAGTAAGCCAAGTGAGGTCACACTTATAGATTTCTTCTGGGCTATCTGGGTCTGAAAATTCAATCCAGTCGCGTGCGAAACCTGCTTTAACCTCTGACATAGGGAGAGAGCCTACGCGTACTCTTACGCCATGGCTAATCACATTGGAGTAATCGGAGCGGGTGTAATGGGCGAAGCTCTTATCGCTGCCTTGATTCGTAGCGGTGTAAATCCAGCCGAGATTTCATTTGCGGAAAAGCGCGCAGAGCGAGCAGTTGAGCTATCTGATCGTTACTCCATCACCCATAAGGATTTAAGCGCCGTTGCCGCTGAAAGCACGACGATTCTTCTCGTTGTGAAGCCACAAGATATGTCGGCAACCCTGGCAGACCTGGCACCGCATATCTCTGCAGATACTTTGGTGATCTCATTTGCTGCCGGAAAGACCATTGCAACAATTGCTGCCGGCCTTGGCAAGAACAACCCAATTGTGCGCGTGATGCCAAATACTCCAGCACTTGTAGGTAAAGGTGCATCCGGTTATTCATTGGGCGCTGGAGTCACTGCAGAACAGAAGCACTTTGTCGCAACTTTCCTAGCTTCAACCGGCAAGGCGATTGAAGTTCCCGAAGCTCTACAAGATTCAGTAACTGCAACGAGTGGTTCTGGGCCTGCTTACTTCTTCGCATTTGTTGAGGCGATGATCGATGGCGCAGTTGCGCTGGGGCTTTCGCGTGAGGATGCAACTCTGCTGACAATTCAAACAATTGTGGGTGCGGCAGAGCTACTAGATTCCTCCGGTGATTCTCCAACAACATTGCGGGAGAAGGTAACCAGCCCTAATGGCACAACCGCCGCAGCGTTAGCATCTTTTAACTCCGCCGGACTTTCAACAATAGTTGCTGATGCGATGGCTGCGGCGGCAAAGCGCTCTCAAGAACTTGCCTAAGATGAAGCGCGTTCTTCTTCTCTCCCTGATTGCATCTCTTTCACTTACTCCGGCAGAAGCTGCACCGAAACTAATTGCAGTTCAACTAGGCTCGATCTTCGCTGCACCAACTGGAGCAGAAGGTTTTGTTCTCTCGGGTAAGAACGCCATCTTTCTTCAAAACGCCACAGATAAGAGCGCCGATGTTGTCGTGACAGCTTTAGACCAAGGCGGAGTGCAGGCTTGGCAAAAGACTATCGATTCAGGTTTTGATGAGGTAGCAACGGCGATTACCACTGATCCGCTAGGAAATATTTGGATTGCTGGATCGTCTGCTGCTGCTCCACAACTTGAGACACCAACATCATTAGTGGGAATTGATAATCCTGATGCAGTCAACGTCGATGGTTCAATATCGTTGCGTGGCGATATGAATCTATTGACGCTGTGGAAGGTAAGTGCAGTCGGCGAAGTAACGGCAACCTACACCTCTGCGCAGAAGAGCATTCCAATTGTAAACTCAATTTCAGCGAGTAATTCAGGGGTATCTATCGTCGGCGCAGTCGATGGCAAGTCTTTCTTGGTAAATCTCATCTCTGGAGTATTCGGTAAGGTAATTCCAATTGGAACATCCAAGACCGAGCTAAACGTCGTCACGCGTAACTCTGATGGCGGCTCATCTATCTTCGGTTCGAGTTCAGAAAATTTAGCGGGCAAGAAGTTGGCTGCAATACGTGATGGTGTTCTGATTAAAGTCTCTAAGGCTGGCGCGATCACATCACTCGTTCGCAGCTCTGCCATAAAAGCGTCGCGTAGTTGGATTTCAGGCGATGCAACAAATCTAGTAAGTGGCCCTGTAATCACAGGTAAGGTGACGGAAACCGCAATTACAAAGTTTGGTTCAACATTTGCACCAGTGTGGACCTTTCGCATTCCAAGCACAGGTGCATCAAGCTCTATTTCGACAAATGGGAATTCTTATCTCGCCTTCACTAGCAAAGGTTCCGTCTCGGGAATCGCTGGCTGGAAGCCAACTAATCCATCACTTCTTGTGATCGCCTTTGATAGCAAGGGCGTAATTAAGGCTGCAACGGCTCTGCCAGGGCTTGTAACGCCCCTCTCGCTCTCATATTCGCCCGCTCGAGGGGTTACCGGTCTAGCTACTTCGGCCGATGGAACCGTTTCGATTTTTACCCTCGTATCGCGGTAACCTTTGCCATCGTTTTAATCCAGAAGATTCTGGGCACTACTACTAGGAAGAGCGTGACTTATGGGTTCCGTTATCAAGAAGCGTCGCAAGCGTATGGCTAAGAAGAAGCATAAGAAGCTTCTCAAGAAGACTCGTATTCAGCGCCGTAACGCGAAGTAATAGCGCAACTTAAGGACGGAGCATCGATAGCTGGCCATTCACGCCAGCGACAAGATACTTCACACGATTTACGACGACCCAGGTGGAATCAATTCCATCTGGGTTTTCGCTTGCTCCGATAAATGAAATCTTTGGAACGCTCTTAGAGGTATCAACGGCACAGAGTCGCGCTTCGCAGTTAAAAGCAATCAGCGAACCATCGGTTGAAAGATACTTTGCTGGCTTTCCAAAACCTTCAGTCGTTACATTTGTCAGCGTTGGATTTGGCTGGATATAGCTCCAGCGAACGGCCGATGCATTTGGCATCGTTGCAGGAGAAGAATTCAACCAAGTAGCGAGAATTCCATTGGGAGTTTTTCCAAGTGCGACGTCGTAACCAGCAACTGGATTAGCAGGCGCAGTTGCTTGCAGAGTTTGGTAGTTCCAGCCAGTCGACGAGAGATTAGATCGTGTTGCAACACGTACTTCGCCAGTCGTTGCATCCTTCTTCTGATTAATAGTCAGAATTGAATCGTAGATAAAGTAACTTGTCTTGCCATCGAATGCTGCCATAAGGTGGAAAGCAACATCACCGGTAGTGCGGTTATCGGTCTTTCGATCACCATCAACTAATTCGTAGCTCCAGCTCTTGGATGAAGCGAGCTTAACCGCGCCTAAGAGAATGCCTTGGCTCTCATCTCGATAGAGAACTTGCACTCCACCAGCCGAAGCAACACAAGCGCTAGATACGCTGACATCAGAGCTAGTGCGAACGCGAATTGGATCTTCGTAGTTATTGATAGCCGTAGCGTTGCCATCGACAATTTCATACGTAAATTTCTTTCCATCGTACTTTGCATAACGCAGATCTGCATCTTGCGCATCGGAGTAGAAGATGTGAAGTGTCTGTGTCTTACCGCTTCCATTCACACAGAGCGAGAGGGCTCCCTTGATGTTTGAACTTGTGCGACCAGAAGATCCGCCGGCGCCATCAATAGTGACCTTCGTCCAGACTGTTCCGCCCCATGTCGCCAACTTCAAATCACCGCTTTTAGAGTCGATGTAAGCCACTGCTGGCTGACCATTAAAGGTTGTGCTGGCAACTACAACAGCATCACTCTTATTATCGATGACAAAGCGCTTCCAGCTAGCCTGCGGAGTGACAGCCGTTGTTATCACTGGTTCAGACGTTCCATTGGAATTCGAAGCCGTCACTGCAAATGTGTAGGCAGTGCCATTCTTTAACCCAGTAATTGTCGCCGGTGAAGAGGTGATTGATTTAATCTGATTAGTTTTCAAGTTCTTTACTGCATAAGAAGTGATCTGCGCAGTGCGGGCATTTGCCGGTGGATCAAAGGTAATAATTGCTGCGCCATCGGAGACAAGGGCAGAAACATTGCGCACCTCAGTCGGAATTCCCACGGCAATTCCTACAGGAGGCTTGCGACGCATATCTTCCATCATTGCTAAGAGCAGTGGACCTGGTTCGTGGAAAATCTCGCCGGCATCAAGATTTGGAGTCATCACCATGTCGAATTGAGATTTTGAATATGTAGCTTCATCGAGGTGGCTTACTGAAGAACCTTCTTCATACTTCTTAGGTGTGTAGAGCAGTGGTTTTGTTCCACCGTTTGCCGCAATACCAAGTGCACCAGACCATACGAGAGGCGAGGTCAGCGCTTTGCCGAGTTCGATTGATGGAGTAGGCAAATCTGAGAGCCGACGACCATCTTCAACCTGAACGTATGCATCAAATGGGGTTGGCTGCTCAATGCTTCCATATCCAAAAAATGAGTCGTAAGAATCAGTAGATAGAAAACCTAATCCATGACCCATCTCGTGCAAGAAGACAGATTGCAAGTCATATTGATTGGCATGTGACTGGCCGTCGTTTGTTGAATTCCATTCGGCCAAGGAATTTACCTGGATAACAATTTCAGATTGCTTGGGATCTAAATCCCTTCCAGCTAGCGCATTGGCAAGTGCTGATGGATACCAGAGGCTGGAATCTGGTGCGCCATTAAAAGCGGCGAAGTAGCTGCCAGGACGGGCGCTTCCCAATACACCAAAACTTGAGATACGGCTCCAGGTTGCATCGATAGTGATTGGAACAGTTGATGCAAAGTTTGCAGACCAGACGTCAACTGCCGCCTGAAAATCGCGCTTTGCCCAATCCGGAAAGTTCTTGTAATTGACGACGAACTTCGACTTTGATTCAAGATGCGCAACTTTTTCACGAGGTGACTGCTTAATTTTTGTAGCAGGTCCTGCGTAGATATTTCCCCACTGCTTTGCCTCAACTTGTAAGAAAGGCGTAAGTGCATCTGCATGAATCGGAGCGAGTAAACCTGCGAGGATGGCCAAAGGGAGTGCGGCATATCTCGCACGCTGGAAAAGGCTCCTCATAGCGGGCAACGCTATCAGGATGGGAGAATATAAATATGGTCACCGTTTACTCCCGCCACGGCTGTCATCTCTGCGAAGATGCTGTGAATATTCTCGAGGGACTTCGCGAAGAGTTGGCATTTGAAATCGAGATTATCTATATCGACGGTAACCCAGAACTTGAGAAGTTATATGGAGAACAGGTTCCGGTAACTCATATCAATGGTGAGCACCATGACTTTTGGCGGGTAGACCCAGAACGCTTTAGATCTTCCCTTGAAAAACATCGTCGGCATCAATAATCGTGTAGCTGTAGCCCTGCTCAGCTAAGAAGCGCTGACGGTTCTGTGCAAAATCTTGATCGATGGTGTCACGCGAAACAACTGAGTAGAAACGAGCGCCGCGACCATCTGCCTTTGGACGGAGTACGCGACCAAGGCGTTGTGCCTCTTCCTGACGTGAACCAAATGCACCAGAAACCTGAATCGCAATCGTTGCTTCAGGTAAATCAATTGAGAAGTTAGCAACTTTGGAGACGACCAGACAAGAAATTTGACCGGTTCTAAATGCTTGGAACAACTCTTCACGTTCTTTCTGCGGAGTTGAACCTTGAATTACTGGCGCACCAAGAGTTTCGCCGAGATCATCTAATTGATCAAGGTACTGACCAATAACCAGAATCTGTTCCTTCGCATGCAAGCTGACAAGTTCTTGCACAACATCGCGCTTGGTACGAGTTGTTGCGCAGTAGCGATAGCGCTCTTCAGGTTCGGCAGTCGCATAAGAAAGTCGCTCTGCTTCAGTCAGGTTAACGCGGACCTCAATACATTCAGCTGGAGCGATATATCCCTGAGCTTCAATCTCCTTCCAAGGAACATCGAAGCGCTTAGGACCAATGAGCGAGAAGACTTCGCCCTCCATGCCATCCTCACGAACCAGCGTTGCAGTGAGCCCAAGGCGGCGTCGAGATTGAATATCAGCGGTGAAGCGAAAGATTGGTGCTGGTAGCAGGTGCACCTCATCGTAAATAATCAAACCCCAGTCGTGGCTATCAAAGAGATCGAGGTGCGCATAGACACCATTCTTCTTCTTAGTCATTACCTGATACGTCGCAATAGTTACTGGGCGAATCTCTTTCTTTGAGCCTGAGTACTCGCCGATTTCATCTTCATTTAAGGAGGTGCGCTTTAAGAGTTCATCGCGCCATTGGCGCGCAGCAACTGTATTTGTCACCAAGATAAGTGTTGTCGCCTTGGCATGAGCCATGGCGGCAGCGCCGACGATTGTCTTTCCAGCGCCACAAGGAAGCACAACTACACCAGAGCCACCGTGCCAGAAGCCTTCAGCTGCATGCTCTTGGTATTCACGAATCTTCCAACCATCTTGCTTAAGGTCGATCGGATGCGCCTGGCCATCAACATATCCGGCGAAGTCTTCGGCCGGCCAACCAAGGCGCAAGAGTGATTGCTTAATTGCACCACGCTGACTTGGATGCACCGCAATCGTTTCATTATCGATACGAGGACCTAGCAACGGTGCAATCTTCTTTGCACGAATAACTTCTTCTAGCACTGCGGTATCTGTTGTTACCAAAATCAATCCATGCACTGGATCTGCTTCAAGGCGCAGACGTCCGTAACGTGACATCTGTTCTGCGACGTCAATCAGAAGTGCATGTGGAACTGCGTAGCGCGAATACTTAATAAGAGTGTCAATTACCATCTCGGCATCATGGCCAGCGGCGCGTGCATTCCAGAGCCCTAAGTTTGTCAGGCGATAGGTGTGCATATGTTCTGGTGCGCGCTCAAGCTCTGCAAATGGTGCAATCGCACGGCGGCACTCAACTGAGAGAGGATGATCGATATCTAATAAGAGCGTCTTATCGCTCTGAACAATAAGTGGTCCGTCGCTCATGCGAGTAATTCTTTAATGAATGCATGAAGGAAAGCGCTGCGGGGTTCGATGCTGGAGAGGCTTATCCACTCATTTGCTGCGTGCGCACCACCACCAACTGCGCCTAGACCGTCAAGAACTTTTGCGCCAGCAGCTGCAGCGAAGTTTCCATCACTTGCTCCACCAACTTCAGCAGAACCAAGTGGTTCCATACCAATCGATGCTGCAACCTTCTCTGCAATCGCATAAAGATCGGCGGTAGCAGAAGGTTGCAATGGTGGGCGGTGTAGACCACCAGCAACCTCGATTCGGGCGCCAGGAATAGTTGCACCAATCTTTCGGATGGCATCGTCTACTCGTTGCAAATCCGCTTGTGAGAACGAACGAGCATCAATCTCAAGTACAGCCAAATCTGGGACAGTATTAATTGTTGAACCTGAGCGAAGCATCGTCGGCACAACAGTTGTGCCATGTTCAGGATTTTCTAACGCAGCAAGTGCGAGGATTACATGTGCAACTTCGGTAGTTGCGTTGATGCCCTTCTCTGGCTCAAGACCGGCATGAGATGCCTTGCCATGAACAGAGATTTGATACATCGCTGTTCCCTTGCGGCCGGTCTTTACCTTGCCATCGAGCGAGGCTTCCAAAACCAGAACTGCATCCGCGCTGCCAGAAAGTTCGGCAATCAGTGCCTTTGATTTGTGGCTACCAATTTCTTCGTCAGTAGTTGCGACAAGTGCGACATCGCCTTCAATTCCCTTAAGGGCGTAGAGCGCTTGCACGAATCCCGCCTTCATATCGAAGACGCCAGGTCCGAGAACTACATCACCTTCAACGCTCCAGAGTGGAGTGAACGATCCAATCGGATGGACAGTGTCGAGGTGAGCAAGGATCAAAACCTTTGGACGTTCGCTGCCCCACCAGAAAACTGGACGGCCTTCAATCTCTTTAATTTGAGCTGGCGTTCCAAGAACGCGAGTTGCAATATCGCTCGCTAGTGAAACAACAGAGCGGCAAGCATCGAGATCTTCACTGGGAGATTCGCACTTCACCAACGCTTCGATTGCAGCCAACATAGGGGTAAGTCTGC
>ERZ650311.1454-NODE-1454-length-11695-cov-3.461254_pt1 | contig 11695 bp, 13 predicted proteins | sample MGYA00376247_ERZ650311 | MGnify/ENA primary metagenome ERZ650311 (study PRJEB26733, sample SAMN07839324) | wastewater metagenome | biome: small river; feature: stream; material: water | place: USA: North Carolina | collected 2016-07-28 ... | reverse complement strand
CTTGGGCCTCCTGTGTGCCGGTGCCTATTGGGGATCCAGTAGGTGCTCCAGTAGGTGCTCCAGTAGGTGTTGGGCCTCCTGGTGGTGTTGGTGGTGCGAACATAAGATAAAGCTCCTTTGGTTAGTAGTGATAACTATTGATTGTAACTATTAGCTCTCACTGATAGTTGGGTTTCTCGGGTTAGCCAGGCTACCCTTGTTCTCCAGGCGTGGCATCTCGTTACCACTTGGAGGGCGACCTTCCTTGCCTCCTCCTCCGCCCTGAGGCGCAGGCGCTCCTCCACCAGGCATTCCTTGACCCTGGCTCATCATGGCCAGGAGCTGCATACGCGGATCTTGCATCATCTGCAACTGACCCTCCATGCGAATCTGGTCCGCGAGTACGCTGGCCTTGGCCAGGATAACCGCCTGGGTCTGAGAGAACATCTCCTGCCAGGCTTGATAACGTTCCATCTGATTCTTACCTGGTGCCTGGCCCATGTTACCCAGACCCCAGGCTTCGGCGAGTGTCCAGGGATCCATCGGGAACCTACCATCACGCCAGAGCTGGAACTTGAATAACTTATCCTGAGTATCAGTGAACTCGAAGATACTGTTAGGCACGACCAGGAACATGAACTGTCTGCCAAACACCAGAGCGCGTTGCATGAGGCTTGCGTGCTTGGGCGTGCCTGGGACGTGCACTGGCAGGATAGTACCAGGATCAAAGTCAAAATCAGTATAGGTGAGTCCGTCCACGCCAAGCAACCGCATACGACGCTGGGTGGTGTCGAACTGGAGGAAGATCCACGCAGCAAGGTAGCCGAACTCGGTGATGGCTTTCTCCAGCTCTCGGGCATAGTCAGTAGCCAGTGGCCCTTGGGCTTGCAAGAGCCGATCAGTAGCATCCGCGCTCGGGGCTTGTTGGAGATCCAGGAGTGAGCTTACATCCGCCACGCCTACCTGATGGTCCATGAGCTGTAGCAGCATATTGGTAATCGCTGGTGCCTGGGGTGGGATGTCGTATCCACCATCCAGGACGGGCGTAAACACATCCTGCGCCGGGTACATACCAGAGCGCATGATCCTGGCCCCAGGTTCGCGCAGGTCCAGTTTCTCCAGCTCCGGTCGTGCAACCTCCTTCGCATTCACCAGCAGCGGCGGGTCGAACTTCAGCTTAAAGGTATCTACGATCCCTCGGATTATTTCATTAACAGCATCGCCCATGCTGATGTTGCCCATAGCGAGTGAGTAACCGATCTTCTCCCAGGGCCATTTGTCGAGGGCAATTGGCACCACCGGTACCCGACCGTGCCAGTAGAAACTCGGACCATCGTAGATGACCCAATCATCTGTCCAGATCAGAAGTCTACGAGTTGGATACAACAGACAATCATCCCCCAGCGCGATCCGCTTATGCCCTGCTTCGTCAATCTCCAGCTCTTGCCCTACGAAGGGAACTGTGTATTCCCAACTGGTACCGGTGGTTTTAACTCCCGTGATGTTGTCCACACAGAGGGTATCTGAGTGAACTGGCTCTCCTGTGTTGTTGATGTTCATATCCAACACGTAGGTGTAGTAGACCTCCACCTCGGTGCCCAGGAAGCCATAATGACTCCCGCCATCACCAGCGTCTGCGTTGCCAGTACGGGAGAAGCCGAAAGCGTTCAGCAATGGTGAGAGCCACCCAGTGATCTTGCGGGAGTCCTGCGCACGATGGGAGCTGCGAGGCTTGGTGGGACGCAGGTAATACTTGCTCAAGGGCATCCGCGTGATGGCTTCGGAGACGTTGTAGGTACGACGGATGGTAGTGGCGTAGGCGCTTTGTATACTCCTGCCCTGGTCAATCAGTACATCCTCAGGACCCAGGACTTCTATTTCCAGATCTGATTCCATAAACCCCGGATACGCACGGCTCCAGCCTGCCAGCAGATACCCAGTGCCTGTCATTGCCCATTGCAACGCCGCCTTAAGGCTACGGTCGAACATGTTCGTATCAAACCATGCCTTGAGACGCTTGGTGAAGATGAGCGCGGTGTCCTGCCACTGGGGATTGCAGGAGTAGTATTCCCACCGGGGTTTGATGCGCTGGGTGAGTAGTGAGACAAGCTCCTGCATCTGACGCTTGATGCGATTGAGAGAAGCGCGAGACTTGCGCTTGCCAGTGGTGGCTTCGATTTTCTCCATCACACGGTTGGCGATGATGTCAATCGCTTGTTGGATGCCTTGGTATGGGTCACTGGCACGAAGCTCCCCTTCCGCGCGCGAACGACTGCCGATCAACCAGGCGAGCTTGTGGTGCATGCTGGCGGTGACAGGCGGGCACAAGGGGGAGGTATCAATTTGTCCCGGGGAGATAGGCGGTGGATGAAGCATAGCGGGTTCCTAGTAGTAGTAGAAGTAGTAAGGGTAGTAGTTATTACCACTAGCCCTCGAAGTTATGTAAGATGTGAAAATGGTAGCCCAGGTCCTGGGCGGAGAAGTTCCGGCGCTTGTTACTCCGCTCGATGGCTTGCAGCATCATATCCCTGCCCTGGGGGGAGATGTCTACCATCCGTCCGGTGTAGACGACCTCGCCGCGCTTTTGTGAGAGCTCCTGATCTATCTCCGGGACTTTACCGCTAGCCAGGTAATGCCGCATATCCGCGCGGTCGCTTTGATGATCCAGCTCATGGTAGTAGTCACGGAGTTCTACACTCTCGCGGAGTTTCGCCTGCTCCTCGCGGGACATGCGCTGCTCCAGTTGCTGCACCTCGTGGAAGGTCGTGGCTTCGCAGCGAGTGAGCCCTTTAGGTACAGGACCATCTGAGCGCCCAGGGATGCGGATCTCTCCAGTAGGAGTAAGGTAGTAGACAAACGGGCTGATGGTGGTGGTTGCGCGGCGCGGGAGCACTACCTGTTCCGCGAGCTCCGAGCACTCACAGGTGATGGTGAGATTCTCCTGCCATTCTGTGAGGGGGATGAATTTTTCCGTAACGTGTCCATTCGGGCAACGAAAATCATAATTCGGCATGGTTGATAATTCTCCTTCTGGTAGTAATAGCTACTATCTCTACCACTTGCGGTTAGCTATAGTAGCTTATCTGAATGCTCCCTGGCAATTCCTCGGGGGGTAAAGTCGGCAGGTGCTGTCCCAGTCCTCCACGCGGGAAGGTGAGCAGTTCTTTTTTCTCGTCCACTACTCTGCGCCAGTTGGGGGTCTCCGCGTTGAAGATGTCTACCCCGTGCAGACAGACCAGCGCAATGATAAAAGCGAAGATCCGATCATCCTTGGACCCTGCTCCGGCCTCTAATCGTAGCTTGCGTTGCAGTTGCACAGTAACGAAGTCCCGCAGTTCCTCCAGCAGGTACTTGGAGTTAATCTGTGCCCAGTGGCCTTTGACTACGAAGAGAATCCATTGGATGAGTTGATCTCGAGTCTTGGGTGTGGTTTCCCAGCCGAGTTTATAATTGCTCACGACCGAGCGTAACGACGCCAGCTCCACCCGGCGATAAACGCTGGCCCAACCCTGCTGCATGATCTGCATCAAAGCAGCGTCTCCACCACGGTTAGTCTCGGGAGCTGCCATCGCAGGAGGCTGTCCCGGGAGAGAGAAGTAGTTAAGCAGGGATAACCAAATTGGCCATATCTCCAGGGTGGCGACGTTGTCACTCGCCAGCTCTCCCACCTGGGTGGGTGGGTTAAGTGGCGTGCCTTTCTTCCAGATGCTCATCGCCGTGCGATCCTGGCCCTTGCCCTCTGCGCCATCGAGCGAGACCACATACTCCGCGCCTGGTATTGGAGCCTCCCAGAGCAGCAGCCGGTTAAGCCCACTCATATCCGTGGGGGAGGTTGCCACTGGCACCAGGGTCCAGGAGAGGGATTTTCCCTGGGGGGTTAAGTGGGTGATCGGGATAATTGGTGCTTCAGGGATAATCTCGGAGCTCTCAGGCAGCAACGGGGCCGGGACGTGGGGACCAAGGAACTTGTAGCTCCCTGCTACTGGGACCAAGCGATCTTCGTATACTTGAATCTGCTCGATAGAGAACACGCTCCCGGTGAGGGACTGGAAAGCCTGGGTATCGTTGGCGGGCATTTCAGAGTAAAACTTCGCCAGGGATTCCTCGCCCTTGGCTTTCGCGCGCTCGTACTCTACATGGTAGAACCACATCTGCGAGAGCGGCATGCGCCAGCCCAGACCCAGGGCTTGCCAGAGCAGCTTATTATCCAACACATACTCACGTGCCTTCTCCGCGTGACGGATGATATGTTCCGAAGGTTGCCAATCAGCAGGGATCGGGATGGCGCGTAGCCAGACCTCCGTGGGGTAGATGTCCGTGCCCAGGTACCAGGGAAGGAAGATGGGGATCTCCAGGGAGAGACCTTTGGGATATTCTGCGCAGTTGCTCAGCCAAAGTTTATGCCAGTAGTTTCCCCGTCCATTCGCGGTGCTTTCTTTCACCCCAATAGTCAGCTCGGTAGGGTGCATGGTCTTCATCAAGCCTGCTTCGATGAGGGCTTCTGCGTCCGTGAAGTCCGGGAGCTCCGAGAGATGATAGGCGTTGATGGTATCACCGCGTGAGATGCCAGAGGTTTGACGACCATGTTGAATACCAAGAGTCATCACCTGGCGGGGGGATTCAAGAAATACCTCACCGCTGGCATATTGTTTGAAATCCTCAGGGATCAACCACCAAGGGTGCTGACGGAGCGAGCGTGAGAGCATCTCGGAGAGCTTCCAGGTTTTGTCTTCATCAGAGGATGCCAGCACTCCACTGGTGTTGGGGATGAATAGCGCCCGGTGGAGAATCCGCGCGGTGGTGTCGGTGGTGACGCCAAGCTGCCGAGCTTTAAGCGACTGGATCATGATCGGCACGCCGCGCAGTTGTTGCTCACAGTAGACTCCGTTCAGTACCTCCTGGGCGAAGTTGCGCCGGAAGGGAATCATTTGCTGGGTGTTGGAGTCGCGGATTTTATGGTAGTGGGTGCTCCAGTAGTCAAAGTCCAGGGTGCAGAGTAGTTGTTCGTTCTGGATAAACAACTGCTCATCCTCTGTCAGCGGGGCACGGAGTTCCTTGAGCTGCCCCTTGTCGTCCAGCACTGCCTTGGCCTGGAGGACCTCGACGCACTCCTGGACATAGTCTGCTGGGTAGTAGCGAAGTTCCCGGCCCAAGCGCGTGGAGAGGTCTTGGATATTCTTAGCGACTATTTCTCGATGGTACATATTGGATTGGTTTACGAACAGGGGGAGCGGGGGTAGCGCTAGGGATAGGGATAGGGGTAGTAGTAGGTGTGGGCGCAACTGCTACTTCCTCCACCTCAGCGTCAATAACCGGCAACTGGGGAGCACTGGCCGCCGGTGGGAGTTCTCGGGCAGCGACATCTGTCAGCGTTGGTTGGTTGCTTGGAGTATTGTTGCTACTGTTGCTATTGCTATTACCAAAATAAATCCCCTCCACCAACTTCATCCGATCCTCCCACTTGGGGATATTACCCACACTAACCCCTACCTGGTTGTTGTTGGTGATCTGCACCATGGGTTGCTTACCTTCCATGCCCGAAGCCTCCAGCACCAGCTTCTGTGCCAGGTGCTTCACGTGTCCCTCGCCTTCCAGTGCCTCATCCACTACCGACTCTACCACGGAAGGAAGATTCAGACTTAGGATATTCTTGGCGTCCTCCAGGGATAGCAGCATGCCCAACGCAGCGATACTGCCAATGAGTTCCAACTTATCCACTCCAGATTCCTCCACCACCTCCTCCAGGGTCGGTGTGCGATCTTCCAGTCTCGCCAGCATGAAATCCAACTCCCCCCAGCGTTCAGCATCAAGCGCCAGGAGTAGTTTCTCATGTACACGTGCGATGCTGGGGAATCTGCCAATGCCGAGCGCCAGGAAATTCTTGATCTCCTGTAGCCTGGGGGTGATGGAGAATCCCAGGCGTTCGAGTACCTGGATTATCCCACGTGAGCGCGCGACCATCTCTGCCTCCGCGAGGTTGACGCGCAGGGATTTTGTCCTGCCCCGGGAGGTTGTACGCGCGGGGGTAGTGGGAGTGGTGGTGGTAGCTGCTGGGTGTTTTCTTCTCATTTGTTCGATAAGTCGTGAACTACTTAAAAAGCACCGCACGCACCGCACAGTCTTTCGCCTCCAGGAGCTTGCGCAGTGCTACAGTACGCTCTGGGTTACGTGGTAAGGTCGCAACCATCCACTCCGCCAGTTCGCCGAATGATCTACTAACCACTTGTAAATGCTCAGGCAGGTGCGCGTAAGTAAAGAATTGCAGCAGGGGCTCGTTTGGTTGGTTTTGTTCAACGATAGTGTTCATGAATACCTCCAATAAGTTTCAACCTTGGTTACTCTCACGGGCTTACTCTATCCCGATTGGTGGTGGCGGTGGCACCGCGTCCTCGCCGGACTTCACAATCCCACGTGAGCGCAAATATTCCAACCATTCATCGTTGATCTCGGTGAGATTTCGCCTGCCTGGGTCATGATAAAACACTCCCAGGGCTGGGGAGTTCACAACCGGCGAGTTGGTGGGGAGCTCCAACTGGGGAATATGGCGGGAAAGCTCTACCCTTTCTGCACTTTTTGGCAGCCTACTCAAAATCTCCACCAAAGTCTCCACCAAATCCCTATACCCCCGCACTTCCGCCCCTAGTTTCGCTACTTCTTGCGCAAGTTCTGCCTCTTTGGCGCTGGGAGAGGAAGAGGATTTGAAGAATTTCCACATATTTGCCTCACTTTTGTTGGAAAAATGGGAAAAAGTAGCGAGTTGTCGGTGATCCGCGCTACTTTTTCCCCGGTAATACCTACTTACCGACTACTTTTTCCCTACCACTGGGGGCTTTTGTCCACTCTGGGGCGCTTTATCCAGCCCAGTAACCGCCTTGACCGCCCCTTCCAGCTCCGCTCCGGCCATAACCGGCACTTCCACGCCCACCATAGCCGCCTCCAGGCGCACTTTCAGCCGGTCCCAGATGGGAAGTCCGCTGAGAATTCGCATAACATCCGGGGGATTGCTTAAATCCAACACCACTTGGTCTTGGATTACCTTCACCAGGTTCGTTTCCTCGAAGGGCTGAGGCTGAATACGGACCAGAAAGTCCACTCGCGCCCCTGGGTAGCCTACGAGTTCGCTGAATGTCCCCTCGGCGCTGGCCAGTTTCTCCGCCATTGCTGCCAACAGGATCTGCATGAGCTCGAATCCGTTCAGTTGCAGTAGATCTTTCCTGGGAGCGTTGGAGATCGGCAGGGAATTGGTGCTCTGTTTGAGTGTCTCGCCCGCGATGACGGCGCTGGTCGCTTGGATGTTCATGATAAGTTGTCCTTTTGGTTAGATATCAGGTTAGCTTAGAGAAGAGTAGGGAGTACTACTACTACTACTCATATAACTCCCTACTCTTGCTCTACTATTGGGCATTGTTGATAGTGGATAGAAATCTCCCACGCTCCTCTGAGACCTGAGCTTCGTACTTTTTCAAAACTTCCTTGCACTCCAGCACCAGCACGGGACACCGTTGCTCAACCAGCTCAGGCAACTGCCCCGCGATCCACAGCACCCTACGCGCCAACACAGGCGTGATCTCGCTCGGATGCCAGTTCTCGCTCAGCATCGCAGGCAGTAGCGTATGTTTGTACTTCGCCGCGCCGCCGCCTACCTGGCGAGTGGGATTGTACGTCCCGTCCGGGTTCCACAAGTACAACTCCCCGTCGTAGAAGTTCCCGTTCTCATCGGTGAAGATGATCTTCTCGTGGACATTGAGTAGGGCTTTCTCCTCGGCTGAGAGATAATACAACCTCCCTGCTGGCCAGCAGTACAGATCCGCTTCGACCAAAGCCGTGTTGACGATCTCCTCTATCCGCGCCGCTTGTTCTCGTTTGTCCTTCTCACGTTGCAGCGCTGCGAGAGACTTCGTGTTCTCCACCTTCACCCCATCCTGGCCCTGCGCCTCAGCCCAGGTAGCCAGCAGCTTGCGAATCACCTCGCTGAGCGAGTCCCCATTGAGCTCCGCCAGCCTGCCATACCGATCCTTGAGTGGCTCCGGCACGCGCGCGCCTACGAATACCTCAGCTACGGTTCCAACTCCGGCTCCTGCCGCTCTCTCATCTCTCGTAGCTCTACTGTTCCTGCCCTTCGCTACTTGGTGGGTGGGTTCCTTGGATAATCCATTCTTCTTCGGTCGTTGTCGAATAGCCATGATGCTCCTTTTCTATTTCACTGAATCCCTTGCTTGCAGCTTCAGCCTTGGCGAGCCTCGCCTGCCGGTAGCTGCTGAGTAACTCTGCCATCGCCTCGGTCGGGTCGCTCGCCAACCAGTGGCCCAGGCGTTTGTGGAAAGCGCGGTCGTTGTCGTTGAACACCTTGATAAACCCGCGCAGCACCTCGCTCATGGTAAAGCCCCCCACGCGACAGCCAAGCAGGAACTTGTTGCGTTCAACCTCTGGCACCTCCACGGCAATCACGCGCACGACGGATCCGAGCGAGGACACCGTGCGCGGACGGCCACGACGGCGACGGGCAACCTCCTCCGGCTTGCGGATAACCAGGTTTTCCACAGGCAGCTCCGGCGCAAGCTGCGCGACGATTGGGCGCAGGATCGTAGTAGGAGCAGCGGGTGTACTAGGCTTTGATTTTGGGCGACCACGTTTTGCCATAACGAGGGAATTATGACTTAAGGAAAATTATCTGTCAAGGAATTTTCTTTAAGGAAAAATACTTTGGTATTGGGTATTCGGGCCCTACCTACGTGTGCGAAATATTAGAATCCAACATCTCCTATAATTCCCGATCCGAGCACCCCCCTCCCCCGCCCCCCCCCTACGTGCATTTTTGAAAACGTTATACGTTATACACACCACGAATGTCCTTTGTTCGCAACAACATTCGCTGTATAACAAACTTCTTGTGGTGGGGAATTTGTGTTCGCAGAATGTGATAACTACCACTATTCTACCCACTAGCTCTAGGATATTAAATTCTCCATTAGAAAACCCCTCGACCACCACAAAATTTTGTTATACAACGAATGTACTAGTGAATAAAGGAGATTCGTCTTGTATAACGGTATAACGAAAAAAAAAATTGGGCGAGCCTTTTTTCTGAAAAGGGGCTAAGGGTAGGAAGTATCATAAGTATTTCATGGTAATATTCCCCACCATTCCCCCTACTACTCGCTAATGTCAACACACGATTTCGGGTAGAGATCCAAGATTATTAACTCCTACCCACCACTATTACCTAATACCTCACCTATTTTCTCGTACACTACGAGCGTGTGCGTGAGCTGTGCCAGAGAATTGTGAGAAATCCTACTGGGGAAAATTCCCCTTAGCAAAAATCACGTATAACGTAGTTATAACAGCAAGTTTTCACAATAACACTAGGGGTGGTTAATGTTGGAAGATGGGAGAGGAAAAAAAAAATCAAAAAAAAAAATTGAGAAAAAAAAATCTGTGGGACCTAAACTATATTTTCCCGCCCGCACCCCTACCCCCTTGGACAACTATCTAGGTAACTACTACCACCAGGCACGCGAGTGGGTCGAGATGGAGCACGCACACTGGAGCGAGCGAGTCCGTTATCAGACGCACGTTATTAGATCGTGCGCGTGGATTTATATAAAAGATAACAACTCCCTAGGGACAATAGGCGAGAAGGCGAGCGGAGTAGCGGGTGAGGAAATCTTCTATCTTATTGAAAACAAAGGAGATAAACTAGTTGTATCACTACCCATACTTATGCTATGCTCTCTCCAGTACCCCCAATTGATATTGAAAATCATTTTCAGAAAGAGGCAAAATATGACCACGCAAGACAAGATGATCAACACAACCACAACAACAACCGTTACCTTGTATACTTGCGAGAATCGCTCCACTGCAAAGCATCGCTACGATGCGCAACGTTGGGATGAGCTTGCGCAACTAGACGCCCAGGGCGTAACAACATCGTGCGAATCCGCATTGGTGCTAGATGTTCATTATCTCGTTACACCAGAAGAGATTGAAGCCATTTTTGCCAGTTTATAAGAAAGGAAATTGACTATGGCCACACAGAACATTACCGCAACCGCTCTGACTCTCCCTACTGGGAGCAAACTGCCATCTGGTAAGCGGTTCAAGCCGATTGTGAAGCTACTCTTGGTCGAGTGTCAGCGACTACAGACTGAAATCCAGTTACTCGCCAGATTGGAAAGCCAAGAGGCGCAGTTTGCACAATCGCTACTCTCCGCGCAATTGCTGCGGCTGCTGGAGATAGCCGAGGCGCTTCAAGGCGAACCGTTACTTACAGCAATCTAAGCAGAGGGGGTTTTCCTTAATCTTTAAGGAAAATTCCTAATCATCAACCCTTAACCGAGAAAGAGAGCCTATATATGATCATTACCAAATTACTCACAACCGGCGCGCTCGCACTTGCCTTGACTTTACCTGCCATTACGCAAGGTAGCGGCAGTCAGCGAACGCCCGACACACGGTTCAAGCTGGCAACGGCCACAAACAAGCTGGCCGAGCGCGCCGAGAAACTGGGAGAGAGCGCAATTGCAGCACAGATGCGCAAGCTAGCAGTGAAGCTACTCTTGGCGGAGTTGGGCGATGGTACACGGCAAACAAGCCACGTCGTACAAGGCAAACGCAAGCCACACACGCCGCGCAAGCGCACCATTGGATACGACTTGCGCAAGTATCGCTTGCGCCCGTGCGCGCCTCGCAAAGGCGATTGTGTGCGCGCGCACTAGCTCCCAGGGCGGCACTATTTGCCCAACATCCGCACGTAAAGGCGCGACGCTGGCGATTCGGAATTGTCCGTGCGGAATTTTTCTTGATAGATTGAAAAAAAAAAAAGAAAGACTTGACAAACTACACTGACTAGACTTATAAGACTCACGCTCTATTTGACAGTTTTTTGGCTGTCTTGCATCTTTGACAATCTGGCAAGCTGACGCGGTCGAGCCGCGTGTAAATCGGGTAGGGAAGAGGGCCACCTTTTGTGGACTCCAGTACAGACGCCCGTTGTGGTATGCCAAGTCCGTGACTTGGATTTCATAGCTTGCCTTCATAACCGAAAAGGTAGTTTTTGCTGTTGTTTGTTTTGGCCTAGGTTTGCCTAGTTAGGGTAGTGGCTTTTCCGATAACCACTAATCAAGAAAGAGGCAAACACTTATGAGCAAAACAACGATCAACAACAATGGCAACAAAGCAACCAAAGGCGATTTCACACGAGGTGATTTCATCATCCCAAGTGTGGCATACTTGGAAGGCTTCTCACTGGATACGGCAAGCGCAAGTTTGCTCAGACTTCAGGCAAGCCACTTCGAACAAGAGGCAAAGTCTATTGCCCAAGCTGGCAAAGAGGCTTTGCAAACCGCAATGCTGCCCTTTACCCAATGGGGTGAGGGCTGCGGCAAGCTGGAGAAAGAGACCGATGATGAATTCGCGTCTAGGTCAGTAGACTTGACGTTGGCCAATGGTGCGCGCGTCAGCGTGCCCGTTAGCGTTGCATTCTCGAATGCTGTACAGGCTGTCTGTACGTTGGTAGCGACCGGGCGTGTGACCACTGGCAGCAAGTTCAAGGCGCTGGCTTTAGACAAGAAGCTCGTGGGCGCAGCCGTCGCAGAGACATCCGACACGGTGACAGCAAGTCACGGCCAGTTTATGGCCAGCTTGCGTGTTGTCGATGCAAGCGGCACCGTCATCGGTCAAGTGCGGGCAGCGGATTTGCTGGAAAACGGCC
>ERZ650311.1453-NODE-1453-length-11698-cov-5.890406_pt1 | contig 11698 bp, 12 predicted proteins | sample MGYA00376247_ERZ650311 | MGnify/ENA primary metagenome ERZ650311 (study PRJEB26733, sample SAMN07839324) | wastewater metagenome | biome: small river; feature: stream; material: water | place: USA: North Carolina | collected 2016-07-28 ... | reverse complement strand
TTTCCCTACACGACGCTCTTCCGATCTAAGAAGCTCGAAGCTGTGATGCGCCCCAGCGCCACACTGAATGCTGCTTTGGCAAAAGTCTAAGTCGATAAAACCTTTGTCTGAAGCCCTCTAGGTCAATGCCTAGAGGGCTTTTTTGTTTATATTCGAGCAATCTCAGCTGCCTCAAGTGACACGCATGAACTTATTGCCCATCGACGACGCGCAACGTGTGCAACTGCATAACGAGGTGCACGCGCGTCCCAGTGCCCGTATTCGTTTGCCTGCTTTTATCTTGTTGGTGGGGGTTTTCAACGAAGGCATCACGCGTGAGCAAGAGTGCGCGCATCTGCAAAGGCTTCAGCCTGATTTGACCTTGCAAGATGTGCAAGGTAATTTTGTGCGAATGCGTTTGGGAGATTGCACCGTCAAGTGGGAGCGTCATACCGAATTCACGCGCTATTCCTTGGTACAACCCTTGCCGTTGGGCGCGGAGCTGGGGGCGAAGAATCCTGAATTGCTGTCTCATCTGATGTTGCCCCAAGGTTGGTTGGCAGACATTCCGGGGCGTACCTTTTCTGCCATTGAGTTGGTGATGCTAGAAGGTGATGTGGATGACGCACAGCAAACGCTTGAACAAGCGCGTGCTTGGTTAGGCGATCAGGCAGTGATTGCCTCGCGCATGGGCAGCCCTGCGCATTCGATGGTGGTGACGGATTTTCAGTTGCGAGACAGTGGCTTTGAACGCATATTGGTCGTGGCGCCGCAAGGCACAAGCAAGGCACGGGCTGGGCGTATTTCGCAACGTCTGTTGGAGTTGGAAACCTACCGGCTGATGGCTTTGCGCGGCTTGCCGGTTGCCAAGTTGGTGGGGAGTGAGTTGGGTGATGCCGAAAAAGAATTGGCTGACATCATCGACACGCTAGAGCACAACCGTGGTGACGATCAAGCGTTGTTGGCGCGGCTGGTGGGATTGGCGAGCACGGTCGAACGTCTGACAGCTGAGCATGCTTTTCGCTTTTCGGCCACATCTGCGTATGACAAATTGGTGCATGAACGCATTGCTGAGTTGCGCGAATCCGCCATCTCAGGGACACAAACGATCGGTGAATTCATGAAGCGTCGTTTATCGCCCGCGATGGCGACGGTGGCCTCTACGTCACAACGGTTGGCCTCGTTGTCGGTGCGCATCAGCCGTGCCAGTGCGTTGTTGCGCACACGTGTGGACATTGCGACCGAAGAGCAAAATCGCTTGTTGCTTGAAAAGCTCACCAAAGGCCAAGCTTTGCAACTTCGTTTGCAAACCACGGTGGAAGGTTTGTCCATCGCGGCTATTTCTTACTACGTGGTGAGCTTGTTGCTGTATGCCGGCAAAGCCGCCAAAGCCGTGGGCTTTGGCGTGGAGCCTGAACTTTTAGCCGGTGCTTTCATTCCCGTGGTGTTGTGGCTGGTATGGGTCGCCACGCGACGCATTCACGCCAAGATTCACAGCGGCGATTGAACCGCTGTCCATCGTTCAACGGCGCTGTTTAGAAAGGCAGACCTACGTAGTTTTCGGCCAACGAGCGTTGCGCGGCTTCGGACGAGAACAGGTACGCCATTTCGATTTCTTGCAACTTCTTGTCGTACTCGATCGAGTCGGGGAAGGTGTGCAACATCGACGTCATCCACCACGAGAAGCGCTGGGCTTTCCACACACGGGCCAAGGCTTTTTCTGAGTAGGTGTCCAAGCCCGTGCTGTCACCGTCTTTGTAGTGGCCGAGCAGCGCGTGGTAGAGGTAGTAAATGTCGGAGGCCGCGCTGTTCAAGCCGCGTGCGCCTGTGGGCGGCACGATGTGGGCGGCATCGCCTGCCAAGAACAAATTGCCGTAGCGCATGGGTTCGGCCACGAACGAGCGCAGTGGCGCGATGGACTTTTCAATCGAGTCGCCCGTGATGAGCTTGTCGGCCACTTCTTTGGGCAAGCGGCGCTTGAGTTCGGCCCAGAACGCTTCGTCCGACCAGTCTTCCACCTTGTCGGTTAGCGGCACTTGAATGTAGTAGCGGCTCAACACCTGTGAGCGCAACGAACACAGCGCAAAGCCACGCTCGTGCTTGGCGTAAATCAGCTCGGGCGAGACAGGCTTGGTGCGTGAGAGCACGCCCAACCAGCCGAAGGGATACACCTTCTCGTATTCCTTCAATACATCGGCAGGAATTGACTTGCGGCTCACACCGTGGAAACCGTCGGCACCAATCACAAAGTCGCAGTCGATGCGCACCACATCGTCGCCGTTGCGGTAGGTCACGTAAGGCTTGTCGCTCTTGAGGTCGTGAGGCTTCACATCTTCGGCGTTGTGAATCACGATGCCTTTCATGCGGTCACGGGCTTCATACAAATCGCGGGTGAGTTCGGTTTGGCCGTACACCATGACCGAGTTGCCACCGCTGTGCTTGTGCAAATCAACGCGGTCCATCTTGCCGCCGTGGGCGATGAAGAAGCCGTCGTGGATTTCGCCTTCTTTGTCCATGCGCTCGCCGCATTGTGCTTCTCGCATCAAGGCAGCAAAACCGTGTTCGAGCACACCTGCACGAATGCGACTCAGCACATATTCGCGGCTTTGGCGTTCCAGCACCACGGTTTCGATGCCTTTGAGGTGCAGCAGCTGAGACAGCATCAGCCCCGAGGGGCCGCCGCCAATAATACAAACTTGAGTTTTCATGAAGGTCTCCAATGGTTGTTGTTTGAACACGGCGCTCAGCCGAAACCCGAAAGATACGCTGTTTTGTGACGTTCAGAAAGAGCAGAACCACGCAAATACTTGTACATTTCGAACATGGTCACACGACGCTCCAACATCCAGTCCTACAGCCTTTTTGGCGAGTCCAAACATTTACCCGACGTGCTGCATTGCGAAACCATTGCCGACCGCTCGGTTTTGCACGATTGGGAACTCGCGCCACACCGCCATGCACGTTTGCATCAGGTGCTGTTGGTGCAAGCGGGTGGGGGTGAGGTGCAGTTGGACGATGCCACCTACAAGCTGTCGGCGGGTTCGTTGGTCAACATCCCGCCGGGGCATGTGCATGCGTTTCGGTTTGAGCGCGGCACCCAAGGCTGGGTGACCACCTTTGCTGATGAGCTGTTGGATGATTTGTTCAACCGCGTGGGCGATGTGCGCCGCGACCTGGCACAAGCCTGCGTGATTGAGGCCGACCACGCCATGACGTGGGTGGTGGCGCATATTTGGGCCGAGTTCTCGGCGCAAGACAAAGCGCGTGCCTTGGTGTTGCGCGGCTTGAGTGCCAGCCTGTTGGGCTGGGTGGCACGCCACGTGGGGCATAGCGAATTGAACGCCGCTGCACAAGCCGACTCCAACGTGGTGCAACGCTTTGTGGCCTTGATTGACGAACATTTTTTACAGCACTGGCAAGTCAGCGACTACGCCAAAGCCTTGGCCATTTCACCCACGCACCTGAGCCGCTTGGCGCGTGCCGCCTCGGGGCAATCGGCGTTGCGCATGATTGAGGCGCGCATCATGCGCGAGGCGCGGCGCAACTTGGCCTACACCCACTTGAGCATCTCCACCATCGCCTACAGCTTGGGTTATGGCGACCCTGCGTATTTCACGCGCGTGTTCAAGCGCGATGCGGGGGTGAGCCCCAAAGCGTTCCGAGAAAAAATTTAGCGGCTATCTTCCACGCGTCTGCGTGTGACGGTGCTTTTGCGCTTGCGCCGCAATGGCCTCGCGTTGTTCTTGGCTGAGGCGGTTGAGGTTTTTCAGTTGCATCACCATGCGCGGGTTTTTGGCCAAAGTGTCGGCGTGTCGGCCTAGGTAATCCCAATACAGGGTGGTGAACGGACAAGCGGTGTCGCCTGTGGATTGGGCGGGGTCGTAGCGGCAGCCTTTGCAGTGGTTGCTCATGCGGTCAATGTATTTGCCGCTGGCCACATAGGGTTTGCTGGCCATGAGGCCGCCATCGGCAAACTGGCTCATGCCCAAAGTGTTGGGCAGCTCCACCCATTCCACGGCGTCCACATACACACCCAAGTACCACGCGTGCACTTGCTTGGGGTCCACACCAAAAAGTAGGGCGTACAAGCCCGTCACCATCAAGCGTTGGATGTGGTGGGCGTAGCCGTGTTGCAGGGTTTGTGTGATGGCGTCACGCAAGCACGCCATGTCGGTGTCTCCCGTCCAATACAACTCGGGCAGAGGCGCGTGGGCGTTTTGCGCATTGCCTTCGAGGTAGCTGGGCATTTGCGTCCAGTAAATGCCGCGCACGTATTCGCGCCATCCCAAAATTTGCCGCACAAACCCTTCCACCGCTTCGAGCGGGGCGTGGCCTTTGTGAAACGCCGCCTCGGCAGCCGACAACACCTCGCGCGGATTGAGTAACTTCAAGTTCAGCGCGCACGACAAATGCGAGTGGTACAGCCACACTTCACCTTCCCACATCGCGTCTTGGTACAGGCCGAAGCTCGGCAGCCGGTGCGTGATGAATTCATCCAACGCCACCAGCGCTTGCGCGCGTGTGACGGGCCAGCCAAACTGCGCAATCGAGCCGAGATGCGCTGCCAACTTGTTGTTGACCAAACGCATCACGTCTTGGGTGATGGCATCCGGCTCAAAACGTGTGGGGGCGGGGAGCAAGCCCGGGCCTTGTTTGCCAAAGCTGCCACGGTTGTCGGCATCAAAGTTCCATTGGCCGCCGATGGGCTTTTTGCCCTCCATCAGAATGCCATTTTTCTGGCGCAGCTCACGGTAGAAATATTCCAAACGCAATTGCTTGCGGCCTTGGGCATGGTTGGCAAAGTCGCGCACGGTGCTGAAGAAGTGTGTGTCGTCGCGCACCTCCAGTGGTAGCGCATGCGCTTTGGCCACCGCGCGCAGACTTTGCAGCACACGCCAGTCACCGGGTGCGGTCATCACCAGTTGTGTGGGTTTGATGTGTGCAATGGCTTTGGCCAATTCGCCAGCCAATGTACCGGTGTTGTGTGGGTCGTCGAGTTCGCTGTAGATCAGCGGCCAGCCTTTGGCCCTAAGCGTCTGCGCGAAGTGACGCATCGCGCTCAAAAACACCGTGGTGCGTTGTTTGGACGAGGCAATGTGCGTGGACTCTTCCATCACCTCGGCCATCCACAAGGTGTCGTGCGCGGGGTTGATGTCGCTGAGTACGGAGGCGTCGATGTCGAGTTGGTCGCCCAAAATGAGGATGAGGCGGGTGTGTGGTGGGCGCATGGTGCGGGCGTTAAAAGTCAAAGCCGAGCTGTTGCGTGTCGGCGTGTGTGGTGGCTGATTGCGGTGCGGATGTGCGGCGAGGCGTTGTGCCAGCACCGGGTCGTTTGCCCCAGTTTTTGCGCGAGGCATGTTTGTCAACCACAGCTTTTTTGGCGGCTTTGACGTCGTCGGTTTGGCGGCGGCTGTGCAAGCGTTGCTTGGCTTCGCGGGTCGCTTGCGCTAGGTCGACCACGGGTTGAGCTAGGGCGCAATCGGCATCGGTCCCCACAAAAACACCGAGGTGCGTTTGTAGCGTGTGGGGCATCAGCCAAGGTTCAAACAGCCAGGTGTCGGGCACTTGGCGCAGCGCGGGCAGCCACTGTCGAACAAAGCGGCCGTGGAGATCGTGGTCTTGCGCTTGTTTGATGGGGTTGTAAACCCGCGTGGTGTTGATGCCGGTGGTGCCCGATTGCATTTGCAGTTGGCTCCAGTGAATGCCTGGTTCGTAGTCCAAGAACTGTGTGGCCAGCCATTCGCCCACCGGGCGCCAATGCAGCCACAGCGGATAGGCCGCGACCGATACCAACATGGCGCGCATGCGAAAGTTGAGCCAGCCGGTTTCGCGCAGCATGACCACGCAGGCATCCACCATGGGCCAGCCCGTGCGTGCGTTTTTCAGGGCTTCAAAGCGTGCGTCGTCGAAATTTGCTTCGCGCAGCCCGTCGTAGCCACGGTGCATGTTGCGCCACTCGATGTCAGGCTCGCTCTCGAGCTTTTGAATGAAATGGCAATGCCAATACAAGCGGCTGATGAACGCGCTCAAGCCCGCGCGGTGGCGACTGGCGTGCGGCGGCAGTTGGGCCATGTGCGCACGCGTTTGCTGCACCACCTCGCGCAGGCTGATGCAGCCCCACGCCAAGTAAGCCGACAAGCGCGAGCACGCATCGGGCGCTGACAGCGGCGATGAAATACCACCGCGATAACCCAAGCTGCGCGCATGTAAAAAACTGTGCAAAGTGGCCAACGCCAAAGGTCGACCGCCGCGTTGGCGCAACGGCGGGTTGTGTTGCAGGTGCGATGGCGGTTGCATTTGTGCGGGCGTGCACCATGTGCCATTCAGCTGCTCAGGGGGAGCTGCGGGCTGCCAAAAGTTGAGCGTGCCAACTTCCTGCACGGGAGCCGCCATGTGTGCCTCCCAAGCGGGTTGCCAGAGGTTGCGGTTTTGAAGCGCACGCACCACGCCGAATTGGCGGTGTTCGTGCCACGCCACGCCGTGCGCTCGGCACCATGCGCCGACACGCAGGTCGCGCGCGTACGTGAAGCCGTTGCCTGTTTCTTCGTGTGAATGGATGTCACGAAACGGGGCTTCTTGCCAAATGCGGTTGAGCACCTCGGGCAGTTCGCCGGTGTGTATTTCCACGCGTCCGCCTTGCTGCTGCAAATGCGCATCGAGGGCCACTAAAGACTCGCGTACAAATTCAAAGTGTTGCAGCGCGGCATCGGGTTGCAGCCACAACTCGGGCTCTATCACGTAGATGCAGCGCACGGGCCCTTGTTGCGCGGCGTGTGCCAAGGCTGCGTGGTCGTGCCAGCGTAAATCGCGTTTGAACCAAGCCAGCGTGTAGCTCATGGCGGTGTGGTGTGTTTGTTTTTGCGGCACGCGTCAGAGCAGTACAACACGTGCTCCCAGTTTTTGGACCAGGTTTTGCGCCACGTCATGTCGCGGCCACAGGTCTTGCAGGGCTTGCTGGGCAAGCTTTGCTTGTTACCTTTGAATGTGTTTTTCTGCGGCACGGTGTGGGTCTTCCAGGTGCAGGTCAATGCCTTCATGCGCTGCAATTTTTTCTAGCGCGTTCTCAAACAATGAACGTGTGGTGCCAGAAACCGAATGCAAGTAGGCGTGCAAATGCGCATCGTCTGCGTTTTTGTTCAGACACTCTTGGCTGTATTGTTCGAAGCTGGCCAGTTGCGCAATCAGCTCGGCCACGTGTCGCGGGCATTCGCACAACACCTGTGTGGACACACCGGCCACACGGGCGAGGGTGGCGTCGGAGTATTTGCGCTGAGCGATGACCGCGCCCGTGGTGCCAAACTCTTGCGCCCGCGCCGCATCGACAAACAGCACCGATTGCAGCAACTCGGCCAACTCGATGTCGGAGAGGGGTTCGCGTCGAACGATCACGCCCGAGAACTTGATGGCTTGCACCACAGCCTCGGGGGCAAAGTTGTAAATGACGATGGTTTGCAAAAACTTGTGTTTGGCAATCAAGGCTTGAATGTCGTGGTGCACGGCCATTTGCAGGGTGTTGACCTTGACCAACAGCACTTGCGGCGTAGGGCTTAATTCGGCATGCGCAGCTGTGGCCAAGTCCATCAACACATGGGTGACTTTGATTTGGTTTTGTTTGATCGTTGCCGCAAACTTCTTGGACTCGATGCGGTTGGCCATCCCTAAGCCCACCACTGCCAATGACACCGGCTGGCCCGGCTGCGCCAAGGGTTTGACGGCGGCGTGTTGCGGCAAGTTGCTCAAGCGGCGCAATTGCTCCAGCTCCAAGTGCGCAATCGCGCTGATGGCATGGCCGTTTTGCGACAGCTGCTTGAGCAGCAAGGCTTTGGACACTTCGTGCTCGCCGTACAACCGTTGCTGGCCTTCGGTTTTGAACGGGTTGAATGCGCCGTAACGCGTTTCCCAAATGCGCAGCGTGGACACCGGAATGCCGGTGGTCTTAGAAACCGCGCCAATGCGGTAAAGCGCGGAAGAGGCTTGGGTGGTGCTCACGATGGCTTGCCTTTGAGTAGAGGTTGAGTAGATTATGTGTCGAAACTTTGAAATTATTGATTTATTGTCTCTTTTGAGTGGATAAATGAATAAGAATCCTACGCAACAGGAGTTTGTCAATGATTTCAAAGAAAACCATCAGTGCCATCGAAGTCTGTGTGTTTCTTGCGGGCCAGCGCCACATGGGCTACGTGACCACGACCGACATGTCGCCTAGGCTCGACCTGTCGATTTCATATTTGGAAAATCTACTCAAACCCCTCAAGGCTCAGAACATCGTGAGCGCCATGAAAGGGCCGGGCGGTGGCTACATGATCTTGGGCGATATTTCGCTCATCACCATTTGGGACATCGCCGCTATTTTTGAATCTGCCACGCCTGCTGAGCAGTTGGCCGACTACGAGTTGGACTTGCTACAGGTGGTCAAGGACACCCTCAGCAACTTCACACTGGCCGACTTTGCCGACGAGGCTGCAGACCATCAAGCACGCGACTTTGTGCAAGCCTTGGGTCGTTTCAAATTCAAACCCATGGCTGCGCCTTTGATGCCCAAGGCGCCCAACTCGGTGTTTCAGTTGTCTTCGATGATGGCTTAACCACATGGTTACGCCCACCGCTGCGGCTGCTCTGCAAGCGTCGCTGTTTGCCAGGCCCTACCGCGCATTGGTCATGGGTTCGTCGGGTGCCATTGGTCGTGCGTTTGTGCAAGCGCTGCAAGCGGATGCGATGTGTTTGCACGTGGCGCAACTCTCGCGCACCCAATGCCCAGGCTTTGACGTGCGAGATGAAACGGCCATCGCACACCACGCGGCACAGTGCAAGGCCGCAGGGCCGTATCAGCTCATCATCGATGCGACGGGAGCGCTCACCCTAGACGGTGTGGGGCCAGAGAAGTCGCTGTCGGCCCTGAAGCAAGAGGTGTTGTTGCGCAATTTTCAAATCAACACCGTGGGGCCTGCGTTGTTGATGCGTGACTTCTCGCCGCTGCTGGCCTCGGGACCGTGCGTGTACGCCAAGTTGTCGGCGCGGGTGGGCAGTATTTCAGACAACGCCAAGGGCGGTTGGTACGGCTACCGAGCCGCCAAAGCCGCGCTGAACATGGTGCTGCAAACCATGGCGATTGAGTTGCAGCGCAAAAACCCATCGACCTGTGTGGTGGCTTTGCAGCCAGGCACGGTGCGCTCTGAGTTGTCGAAGCCTTTTTCGGCCTCGGTCAGTCACTTGTTAGAGCCGGAGGAGTCGGTGGCGGGCATGCTGGCCGCTTTGCAAAGTTTGACGCCGCAATCGGGCGCGCATTTTGTGGATTACAAAGGCGAACCGATTGCTTGGTGAGCCCGCACGTTAAGCCGAACGCTCATACCACCCCTTGCTGCGGTTGACCACATGCACCACCAGCAGCATCACTGGCACCTCAATCAAAACGCCCACCACCGTGGCCAATGCGGCACCGGATTCAAACCCAAACAAGCTGATGGCTGCAGCCACAGCCAGCTCGAAAAAGTTAGACGCGCCAATTAAGGCTGAAGGGCAGGCGACGTTGTGCGCTTCACCGAGTTGGCGGTTGAGCCAGTAGGCCAAAGCCGAGTTGAAGAGCACTTGAATCAAGATGGGCACGGCCAGCAAGGCAATGACCAAAGGCTGCTTCAAAATCGCCTCGCCTTGAAACGCAAACAACAACACCAAGGTGGCAAGTAGGGCGCTGATAGACCAAGGGCCAATGCGCGCCATGACTGCATCGAACTTTTCTGCGCCTTGAGCCAACAAGGCCTTGCGCCACACCTGCGCCAACACCACGGGAATAACGATGTACAACACCACCGAGGTGATGAGCGTGTCCCAAGGAACAATGATGGCCGATAGCCCGAGCAAGAACGCGACCAACGGTGCAAACGCCACCACCATGATGGCGTCGTTCAACGCCACTTGTGACAAGGTGAACAGCGGGTGGCCGTTGGTGAGTCGGCTCCACACAAACACCATGGCCGTGCAGGGTGCCGCGGCCAACAAAATCAGGCCAGCGATGTAGCTGTCAATTTGCTCGGCAGGTAACAGCGGCGCAAATAAATACCGAATGAAAAACCAACCCAGCAGTGCCATAGAAAACGGCTTGACCAACCAGTTCACAAACAGCGTCACGCCAATGCCCTTGATGTGCTGACGCACTTCGTGCAAGGCACCAAAGTCCACCTTCACCAGCATCGGAATGACCATCACCCAAATCAGCAAACCCACAGGCAAGTTGACTTGCGCGTACTCCAAACGCCCAATGCTTTGAAACAGCTCAGGCTGCCACTGGCCCAGCGCAATGCCCACGACGATGCACAAGGCCACCCAAGCTGTGAGATAGCGTTCAAAGAAGTTCATGCGTGGCCTTGGCTCAGTTGTTTGGCTGTGTGTTGCAACATCGCTTTTTGTAGTTTGTCGGCGGGTAAATCCACCAACAGTTGCAAGCGCTTTTGAATCAAGTACATCGTGTTGCGAAACGCGTGTAAGCGATCTTCATCCGTGCCTTCTACAGCCGACGGATCGGCATAGCCCCAATGCGCAGTGGCAGGTTGGCCTGGCCAATAAGGGCACACCTCGCCAGCGGCGTTGTCGCACACGGTGATGACCAAGTCCATGTGCGGCGCATCGGGCTTGGCAAACTCGTCCCAGCTTTTGCTGCGCAGGTACGCGGTGTCAATCCCAGCCGCCTGTAGCACCTGAATGCCCAGCGGGTTGGGTTGTTGGTTGTCGCGCGGGCTGCTGCCGGCTGAGTAGGCTTTGAAGTGTGTGCCACTGGCGCCCTTGGCCATGTGGTTGAGCAAGGCTTCCGACAAGATGCTGCGTGCGGAGTTGTGCGTGCACAGAAAGAGGACGTTGAGAGTGGTCATGGAGAGTCTCGTTGCAGTGATAAGGCGTGAATTAGCAGCAGCCACCACCAGGTGTGCAGCACGTGCCGGCTTTGACGCGAGGTTTTTCAGCGGTGGTCGTAGTTGCAGCCAAAGCTGCGGGGGCGCAGCACACATCCATTGCCAAACAAGCGGTGTGCTTGAATCCTGTGGAGAGTGTCAACGTGTGACCATCGCTGGTGCCGTTTATAACGGGGTATTGCGACACCACGGTGGCTTCGTGCTCAATCTCAACTGGCAAGTCGAGCGAAGGCAGCACATCGCCCGCCATGCGCAAGATGTTGGCCAGCTTGGTGGTTTCTAAACGATGGTCCACATCGGTGTGCACCCAGGTTTGCAGTAAGCAACTTTCGACCTTGCGCAACGTGCCGCCGCAGTCCATGAAGTTTTTGGTCACATGGCCCACCTCGGTGATGTGAAAGTGGGGCGCAACGGCGTCGCCATTGGGCAGTTCAATGCGCAGGGCTTGGCCTGGATGGGCGGACAAGAGACCTAAAAATTGTTCGACGTTCATGGCGTTTTCCTTCTTCCCTTTTTCAATAGGCAATGCGTTAGCAACAGACTTGCGTTTTTTCAGGTACCACCGCGCACGATTGGCCTTGACAGCAGTCCTCGGTGAGGTAGGTGAGCAGGTGGTTCATGCGCGCAAATTCGGTGCGGTAAATCAGGTGGCGGCCACTCGCCTGTGCGCTGACCAAGCCAGCATGGCTGAGGGCCTTCAAGTGAAACGACAACGCGCTGGGGGCGAGCTGCAACAGGCTGCCCAGGGCGCCGGCGGTCAAGCCCTCGCTGCCCGCCACCACCAAGGCCCGAAAGGCCCGTAAACGCTGGGTTTGCGC
>ERZ650311.1452-NODE-1452-length-11698-cov-7.419480_pt1 | contig 11698 bp, 12 predicted proteins | sample MGYA00376247_ERZ650311 | MGnify/ENA primary metagenome ERZ650311 (study PRJEB26733, sample SAMN07839324) | wastewater metagenome | biome: small river; feature: stream; material: water | place: USA: North Carolina | collected 2016-07-28 ... | reverse complement strand
GTAATGCCTTGAATGAAAAGCTTTTTGTGGTTCAAGTTCGCGTAATGATGGTTGTGGGAAAAGGTATTGCTAAGCCCTCTAGCTTAACAGCCTAGGTTGGCCGTAAGATGACTTTAGGATCCATTTTCGTGCAGTCGAATGTTTGAAGAAAAAAATGCAAGCCAAAACTTTAGTGGAAAGCTCAACTATGACATCCCTGGCAAAGCCTCAAGTGCCCGGTAAGGTAAAGCACTACCTGCAGTTTTCTGATTTGACCCGTGAAGAGTATGACTACTTGCTCAAGCGCTCAGCTTGGCTCAAGGCTAAGTTTAAGAGTTACCAGACATGGCATCCCTTGCATGATCGTACTTTGGCAATGATTTTTGAGAAGCACTCCACCCGTACACGCCTGTCCTTCGAGGCGGGTATTCACCAGCTTGGTGGTCACGCTGTATACCTGAACACTCGAGATACTCAGTTGGGCCGTGGCGAGCCTGTAGAAGACGCTGCGCAGGTGATTTCGAGAATGACCGACATCATCATGATCCGCACCTTTGGTCAGGAGATCATTGAGCGCTTTGCTGCAAATTCTCGAGTTCCGGTAATTAACGGCTTAACAAATGAGTTTCATCCTTGCCAAGTCTTGGCTGATATTTTTACTTTTGTTGAGGCGCGTGGTCCGATTCAAGGCAAGACTGTGGCTTGGGTAGGTGATGCAAACAACATGGCCTACACGTGGCTGCAAGCAGCTGAGTGCTTAGATTTTCAGTTGCGCTTCTCTGCACCAGAAGGTTATCAATTAGACCCGGTACGCTTGACCGCTAAGGCCGCAAAACATCTGACAATTTGTGCTGACCCAAAAGATGCTTGCAAAGGCGCTGACTTGGTAACAACCGATGTCTGGACGAGTATGGGGTATGAGGATGAAAATACTTCTCGTATGCATGCCTTCCAAGATTGGATGGTTGATGAGGAATTAATGTCTTTGGCCAAACCAGATGCTTTATTCATGCATTGCTTACCAGCCCATCGCGGCGAAGAGGTTTCTGCAGGCGTGATTGATGGCCCTCAAAGCATTGTTTGGGAAGAGGCAGAAAATCGTTTGCATGTCCAAAAGGCCTTGATGGAGTATTTGCTCTGTGGCCGTTTGGACTAACTCAATTTTTATAATTCGTTTTAATTTATTTTTGATTGAATAAGAAAACATGTCTGATATTAAAAAAGCAGTCTTAGCGTACTCCGGCGGTCTTGATACAAGCGTGATCTTGAAATGGCTTCAAGATACTTATGGCTGTGAGATTGTGACCTTTACGGCTGACTTAGGTCAGGGAGAAGAGTTAGAGCCAGCACGTGCTAAGGCTTTGCAGTTTGGTATCAAACCAGAAAATATTTTTATCGATGATTTACGCGAAGAGTTTGTGCGTGACTTTGTATTTCCGATGTTCCGTGCGAATACGATTTATGAGGGTGAGTACTTATTGGGCACCTCGATTGCTCGCCCACTGATTGCTAAGCGTCAAATTGAAATCGCTCGCTTAACTGGCGCTGACTCTGTATCACACGGCGCTACTGGTAAAGGTAATGACCAGGTTCGCTTCGAATTGGGTTACTACGCTTTAGAGCCAGGAATTAAAGTAATCGCTCCTTGGCGCGAATGGGATCTCCTTTCACGTGAAAAGTTGATGGCTTATGCAGAAAAGCATGGCATTCCAGTTGAGATGAAGCATAAGCAAGGTGGATCACCTTACTCTATGGATGCCAACCTTTTGCATATCAGTTACGAAGGCCGTCACCTCGAGAATCCAAATGCTGAAGCGGAAGAGTCCATGTGGCGTTGGACGGTTTCTCCTGAAAAAGCACCTGACGCCCCAGAAATTATTGAGATTGAATTCAAGGCTGGTGATCCAGTTGCGATTAATGGCAAAGCTTACAAGCCACATGAGTTATTGGCCGAGTTAAACCGTATTGGCGGCAAGCATGGTATCGGCCGTCTTGATCTCGTTGAAAACCGCTTTGTTGGTATGAAGAGCCGTGGTTGTTATGAAACTCCTGGCGGCACTATCTTGCTAAAGGCGCACCGTGGCATTGAGAGTATTACTTTGGATCGTGAAGTGGCTCACTTAAAAGATGATTTGATGCCACGCTATGCAAGCTTGATATACAACGGCTTGTGGTGGGCGCCAGAGCGCATCGCTTTGCAAACTTTGATTGACCATACGCAGCAAGCTGTGAATGGTGTGGTGCGCTTGAAGCTCTACAAAGGTTCTGTTTCTGTGATTTCTCGTGACTCTGCGAATACTTTGTTTGATCAGAACATTGCAACCTTTGATGATGACGGCGGTGCTTATAACCAAGCGGATGCTGGCGGCTTTATTAAGCTCAACGCCTTACGTATGCGTATTGCTGAAACAGCCAAGCGTAAGCGCGCTAAGAAATAACGAAAAATAAGTAAACGTTTAGAACTAGATAAAAGAAAGAGTGAGCATGCAATTTGATCAAGTGTCCGTAGGCAAGAAAGCCAATGTATTTTTTGATGGCAAATGCGTTTCCCATACTGTTACCCTGCCTAATGGCGTGCGTAAGTCAGTCGGTGTTGTATTGCCAAGCACTTTGCGTTTTGATTTAAGCACCAAAGAGGTCATGGAAGTAGTTGATGGCAATGCTTTTGTCAGCATTAACGGTGCTCCCGAGCAAGAGTTTAAGGCTGGCCAGAGCTGGGAAGTAGAGAAGGGTGGTTACTTCATTATTCGTGCTGAGCAACCAGTGCACTACGTTTGCCACTTCGAATAAATTAACCGAGCATGAAAGCAAAAAAGCAGACCTTGGTCTGCTTTTTTGTTGCCCATATCAGCTGGACTTATTTTCTTGGCAGCCCAGTTACCACAGTCCCAGGCACAATCACGCGCTCAGAGAACCATTGCTTGTTCATCTCTAATGCGTAACGCACAGCAGCTTTAGGGCAGTGATTATTCGTAGTCTCTGCTTGCATCTCTTCGATATTCACAATCTTGCCATCATCTGCAATAAATGCGATGGATAGTGGAATCTTGGTGTTGTTCATCCAAAAGCAATGACCCGCTTTTTGTTCAAAGATAAACAGCATGCCAGAATTAGTTGGCATGCTTGTGCGGTTCATGAGGCCAACCTCTCTAGCCTTTGGTGTATCAGCTAGCTCAGCCTGTATGCGGTATATGCCCACTTTTAGCTCAACAGTCGGCAGGCCAACATTAATCTGAGCAAGCGTAAGGCTTGAATAAAGTAACAGGGCGACGGCAATAACTTTGCCAAAGGTATTTTTTGATAGGTGCATGACTTGCATTTTAAGTGAGGTAAATTGCAGGCGAAAAAAAACCCAGGAATGAATCCTGGGTTTTTAATAATGATCTAAGGACTATTAAGCCGCTTGGATATTGGTAGCTTGCTTGCCTTTAGGACCTTGGGTAATGTCAAACGTTACCTTTTGGTTTTCCTTAAGGGTTTTGAACCCAGGCATAGTAATTGCGCTGAAATGCGCGAACAACTCTTCTTCACCATCATCAGGTTTGATAAAGCCAAAACCTTTTGCATCATTGAACCACTTAACAATTCCGGTCGCCATGCGAACTCCATTACATAAACTTAAAACAACCGTGATGAGGGTAAATACTTTTTAATCAGTCTCAATCCACAACACGCCTAAATAGAACCTCTCTTGAAGCCTACCCCCTGATTGTTTGCCCTTTTTGGAGGGGTGTCAAGGAGTTATATGCCCATACCCCCTAGTAAATACCCCTTTTTTTATCGAAAAATGCCCCAATATGGGTTTAAGAGGGGTTTTTGCGTGTTTTTCGCAACAAGACCCTATGAAATTAAAGTTTCAATATCTGTGTTTAGAATGTTTCTCATGAGTCGCGCACCAAAAAATCCCACTACTGGCAACCCCGGTAATCCATATATTGAAGACACCATTCTTCTCGAAAAGCAGGTCGAGCAAGTTAAGGCGCCTTCGATGTATAAAGTTTTACTATTGAATGACGATTACACGCCAATGGAATTTGTGGTGATGGTGATTCAGGAGTATTTTAATAAAGATCATGAAACAGCTACACGCATCATGTTGCAAGTACATTTGGTTGGCAAAGGCGTTTGCGGAGTATTTACACGTGACGTCGCTGCGACAAAAGTGCATCAAGTTATTGAACTCTCCCGTGAAGCGGGTCACCCACTACAGTGCACTATGGAGGAAGCATGATTGCCCAAGAATTAGAAGTGAGTTTGCACATGGCGTTTGTTGACGCAAGGGCATCGCGACATGAGTTCATTACAGTCGAGCATTTGCTCGCAGCCTTATTGGATAACGCTACGGCGGTAGAAGTCCTTAAAGCCTGCGCAGTCAATATTGCAGAGCTGCGTGCTCAACTCAAAAACTTTATTAACGACAACACACCTGTCGTACCTGGCAATGATGAGGTTGATACGCAACCTACGCTAGGATTTCAGCGTGTGATTCAACGCGCCATCATGCATGTGCAGTCCACATCGAATGGCAAGAAAGAGGTTACTGGTGCGAATGTGTTGGTTGCTATCTTTGGTGAAAAAGATTCGCATGCAGTGTATTTCTTGCAACAGCAGGGTGTGACACGTTTGGATGTGGTGAACTTCATTAGTCATGGTGTTCGTAAAGACCAAGCTGAGCATGTAAAACCAGCCGAACCTACACAGGAAGCAGAAGAATCAAGCTCCTCTGGCAAAGAGAGTCCTCTTGAGCAGTACACCCAAAACCTCAATGCTATGGCTCGTCAGGGCAAGATTGATCCATTGATTGGGCGCGAGAGCGAAGTTGAGCGAGTGATTCAGGTGTTGTGCCGTCGTCGTAAGAACAATCCTTTATTGGTTGGCGAAGCTGGCGTTGGTAAAACAGCGATCGCCGAAGGCTTGGCTTGGAGAATCGTTAAAGGTGATGTACCAGAAATCCTCGCTAACGCAACTGTCTATTCTTTGGATATGGGTGCGCTATTGGCTGGCACTAAATATCGCGGCGATTTTGAACAACGCCTAAAGAGCGTTCTTAAGTCATTAAAAGACCATGCCCATGGCATTTTGTTTATTGATGAGATCCATACACTGATCGGTGCAGGTGCCGCTTCTGGCGGAACCTTGGATGCCAGCAATCTATTAAAGCCTGCCTTATCAAACGGCCAACTGAAATGCATAGGTGCAACTACCTTTACAGAGTATCGCGGCATCTTTGAAAAGGATGCGGCATTGTCACGTCGCTTCCAAAAAGTGGATGTTGTTGAGCCAACCGTCGATCAAACAGTGCAAATTTTGCGTGGCTTAAAGTCGCGTTTCGAAGAGCATCACAGCGTCAAGTATGCTACTGGCGCCTTAGTGGCCGCAGCTGAGCTTTCTGCCCGCTATATCAATGATCGTCATTTGCCAGATAAGGCTATCGATGTGATTGATGAAGCAGGTGCTGCGCAACGTATTTTGCCCAAGTCTAAGCAGAAAAAAACGATTGGCCGTCCAGAGATTGAAGAGATCGTGGCCAAGATCGCACGTATACCGCCACAATCTGTCACTGTGGACGATCGCAGTAAGTTGCAAACATTAGATCGCGACATTAAGAGTGTCGTATTTGGTCAAGATCCTGCGGTGGAATCTTTGGCTAGCGCCATCAAGATGACGCGCGCTGGTCTTGGAAAGATTGATCGGCCGATCGGCTCATTTTTATTCTCCGGTCCAACTGGCGTTGGCAAGACAGAGGTTGCAAAGCAGCTTGCTTATATCCTCGGCATTGAACTACTGCGTTTTGATATGTCGGAGTACATGGAGCGTCACGCGGTAAGTCGTCTTATTGGCGCGCCTCCAGGTTATGTTGGCTTTGATCAAGGCGGCTTGTTAACCGAGGCCGTTAATAAGAAGCCGCATTGCGTACTCTTGCTTGATGAAATCGAAAAAGCCCATCCAGATATTTTTAATATCCTCTTGCAAGTGATGGACCACGGCACCTTAACGGATAACAACGGTCGTAAGACGGATTTCCGTAATGTGATCATCATCATGACTACGAATGCCGGTGCTGAAGCCATGCAGAAATCAACCATTGGCTTTACTAACGCGCGTGAGTCTGGCGACGAGATGGCTGATATCAAGAAGTTCTTCACCCCAGAGTTCCGCAACCGTTTGGATGCCATCGTCTCCTTTAAAGCGCTGGATGAATCCATCATCATGCGTGTGGTCGATAAGTTCTTGATGCAACTTGAAGAGCAACTTCACGAGAAAAAAGTGGACGCTACCTTTAGCCCTGCATTAAGAGCGCATTTGGCCAAGCATGGCTTTGATCCATTAATGGGTGCGCGTCCAATGCAACGGATTATTCAGGATACTGTGCGTAAGGCGCTGGCTGACGAACTGTTATTTGGTAAGTTGGCGCAAGGCGGACATGTAGACGTGGATATTGATGCGGACGGCAAAGTGCTATTGAGCTTTGAAACCCCTGTATTGCCAGGTAAACGTGCCAAGGCTGACGTAGCACCAGCAGAAGAAATTTAATTAACCGATTTACCAAAATAAATACAAACTAAAAGGAAAATATGTCTCATCACGAAAAATTACTAGAAGCTTTTGAAACTTACAAAGCAGAAAACGAAAAGTTTCAAGGTAAAGGTATTAAAGCTTCCGCAGCTCGTGCGCGTAAAGCTTTGCAAGAAATTGCTGGTTCCTGCAAAGAGCGTCGTAAAGAGATTACCGCTGAAAAAGAGTCGCGCGAAGGCGCTGGTGCGGGCATGTCACAAGATGCTGCACGCAAAGCGCATATCCGCAAGTAATCCATATTTGCTTAAATAAAAAGCCACCCGAGGGTGGCTTTTTCTATGCTCGTCAATCAAGCGCTAGCGGCTCCAAGCTTAAGCCCTACCAGTGCTACCAAAGCCGCCGGCACCACGACTGCTCTCGGTAAACTCTTCGACGACTTTGAGCTCAACTTGTTGAACGGGCATGACTACGAGTTGTGCAAGGCGTTCCATTGGCTCTAACTTAAATGCAGTGGATCCGCGGTTCCAAGTGCTCACCATGAGTTGGCCTTGGTAGTCCGAATCGATTAAGCCAACTAAGTTGCCAAGCACAATGCCGTGCTTATGACCAAGGCCGGAGCGCGGCAGAATAAACGCTGCATAACCTGGATCTTCAACATAGATTGCAAGGCCAGTAGGCACCAATACTGTTTGTCCTGGTGTAATCTCAATCGCCTCATCAATGCAGGCACGTAGATCTAAGCCGGCACTACCAGGGGTGCCATAAGTTGGCAGCTGATCACGCATACGTTCATCGAGAATTTTGACTTGAAGAGATTGCATGGGGTTTCCTAAAGCTGGAGATAAAAATAAGAAAGCTGTAAAACTAAATTTTCTTGGCGACTAACTGTATTAATTGGCGTGCAAGCTGGAGTTTTTCTGCCTTGGCAATTTTCTTGCTGCCGCTGCCATCAATCACAAGTAATTGATTGAGATCGCTACCAAAAGTATCGGGGCCAATATTGCCAACAATCATGGGGATGCCTTTGCGCTTACGCTTCTCATCAGCATGCTTCTCGAGATCGATCGATTCTGCTGCGAATCCTACGCAATACGGATAAGGTTTTCCACCTTTAGTTTTAACTGCCTTGGCTACATCAAGCAGGATGTCTGGATTGGCTACAAACTCTAAGCTTGGTGCTTCGCTCCCTTGGCGTTTGATCTTTTCCTTGGAGGGTTTGGAGATGCCCCAGTCGGCAACCGCAGCAACTGCAAAGAAGATATCGCAATCAATGGCATTGAGAGTGGCTGCATGCATTTCTTTAGCGCTGATGACATCAGTGCGGATGATGTTGCCGCTGGCCGCGAGTGGAGTGCTTAGACTACAAGGACCCGCAATTAAATGGACTTGAGCGCCCGCCTCTAAAGCGGCTCTTGCAATTGCAAAACCCATCTTGCCCGAGCTGTGATTGGTGATACCGCGCACTGGGTCAATCGCTTCGAAAGTGGGGCCCGCAGTAATCAATACTTTCTTGCCAGCTAAAGTTTTTTTCTGAAAGAAGGCAATCACTTGTTCGGTGATCTCATTTGGCTCGAGCATGCGACCTATACCCACTTCGCCACAGGCCTGAAAACCACTTGCTGGGCCAAGAAGAGTAACACCATCATCAGTAAGTCTTTTAGCACTTCTCTGAGTCGCAGCATGCTCCCACATTTGCTTATTCATTGCTGGCGTTAATAACAGAGGGCAATCTCTTGCTAGACAAAGCGTGGTTAATAGATCGTCAGCCAAGCCTAATGAAAGCTTTGCCATCAGATCAGCACTTGCGGGAGCAATCAGAATGGCATCTGCGGAACGAGAGAGCTCAATATGCGCCATATTGTTCGGAATTGTGCTGTCCCACTGACTCAAGTAAACAGGATTGCCGGTTAGAGCTTGCATAGTGACTGGCGTCACAAATTGCTGTGCTGCTTCAGTCATGACTACTTGTACTGATGCGCCTTCTTGCATCAGTTGGCGTGCAAGCTCGGGGGCCTTATAAGCAGCTATGCCACCGGATATACCGAGAACAATTTTTTTGTTAAATAGAGATTGCATGGCGCCAGCTTAATCGGATTAGGTTGATTTGCCAAATGACTTGCGTAACTCACCCCAAATAATCAGGGCGGCACCAATGCAAATGGCACTATCGGCAATATTAAAGGCAGGCCAATGCCAGTTACCGTAATACACATCAATAAAGTCGACTACTGCGCCGTACATCACGCGATCTAAGACATTCCCCAGTGCGCCACCTAAAATGAGGCTGAGGGCGACACAGAGTAATTTATCGCTTTGGCTTTTAAAGAGTAGCCAAATAATGTAAATGGATGCTGCTAGGCCAAGAATAGTAAAGAACCAGCGTTGCCAGCCTGAGCCCTGCGCCAGAAATGAAAATGCCGCGCCCGGGTTAAACAGAAGCAACCAGTTCAAAAATGGCATGACTGGCTCAGGCACACCCATTTGTAAATTACTTAGCGCCGACCACTTGCTGAGTTGATCGAGCAAGAGCACGATGATTGCAATTGCAAGATAACGAAGTAGAGCAAGGCTTTTCATAGGAAAAAATGCTTACGCAAAGAGGCGATGATCGCCATCACCAAACAAGTTGCTAATGCAGCGACCACATAAATCAGGATGATCAGAATTGCTTCCCACGTCTTTGGTGTGATGCCAGCAGCGACCACATTTCTTATATTGACTGCCACGGACCAAGACTTCTAATCCCGCATTGCTCAGTTCAATATTGGCGCTAGAAGTAATGGTGACAAAGCGTAAGTCATTCTCAAGTGAGTGCAAGATGGCAAAGTCAATATCACCGACTTTGATCGTTAACTCGGCCTGCAAAGATGAGCCTACATTTCCTGCTTCACGCTCCACTTCAATTGCCTTGGTAACTTCAGAGCGAATTTCACGTACGCGAGTCCATTTAGCAAGCAACTCATCAGCATGAGATATCTGGGGGAATTGCCCAAACTCTTCCATGAAGATAGATTCTGCTGGCTTGCTCTCTGAGCCATGGGGAAAATCTTTCCAAGCCTCTTCAGCTGTAAATGAAAGGAATGGTGATAGCCATTTCAACAAGTTGCGGGTAATGTGAAAGAGTGCATTCTGTGCGGCACGGCGATCTGGGGAATCTGGGGCGCTCGTATAGAGACGGTCCTTCAGAATATCCAAATAGAAGCCACCTAAATCTTCAGAGCAGAATGTCAACATGCGGGCTACCGCAGGCTGGAATTCATATGCCTGGTAATGAGTCTCCACATCTTTCTGCAATTGATTGGCAAGCGCAACTGCATAACGGTCAATCTCGAGCCATTGATCAGCAGGCATTGCATGCTTGCTAGGATCAAAATCAGAAAGGTTCGCCAGCAAGAAGCGCAAGGTATTGCGAATACGGCGATAGCTTTCAGTAACGCGTTTGAGAATCTCATCCGAAATAGTCATCTCACCAGAGTAGTCAGTAGAGGCAACCCATAGGCGAATAATTTCTGCGCCGAGCTTGTCCGCAACCTGTTGAGGGGCAATCACATTGCCGACAGACTTACTCATCTTGCGACCTTGACCATCTACAGTAAAGCCATGGGTCAATAGTGCTTTATAGGGTGGTTTGCCATCGAGCATGGCGCCAGTCAGCAATGAGGAGTGGAACCAACCGCGGTGTTGGTCAGAACCTTCTAGATATAAGTCAGCTAAGCGACCATTTGGTGTTTCTGCATCAGCAGTGAGTAATTCATTGCGGTGTGAACCACGAATCACATGCCAATGGGTTGTGCCTGAGTCAAACCAGACATCTAGGGTGTCGCGATTCTTCTCATATTGCGCAGCTTCTTCGCCAAGCAGTTCGGCTACTTCTAATTTTTGCCAAGCTTCAATACCTTCTTTTTCCACTCGTTTGGCGATCTCTTCAAGAAGCTCAACAGTTCGCGGATGAGGTTCGCCACTTTCCTTATGAACAAAGAAAGCCATTGGGACACCCCATTGGCGCTGACGCGACAAAGTCCAATCAGGGCGATTGGCAATCATGCTGTTGAGGCGCTGCTTGCCCCAAGCAGGGAAGAACTCAGTATTTTCAATGCCAGCTAATGCAGTCTCACGCAAACTGGCTTTACCGTCTGATGGTTTTTTATCCATGCTGGCAAACCATTGCGATGTAGCGCGGTAAATGATAGGTGACTTATGACGCCAGCAATGCATGTAGGAGTGGGTATACGTTTTGTCGCGCAATAGGCTGCCAGCTTCACGCATTGCTTCAACAATCTTTGGGTTTGCCTTCCAAATATATTCATTCGCAAAGAGTGGTAACCAAGATGCATATACACCATTGCCCATGACGGGATTTAGAATGTCTTTATCGGCAAGCTTGTTGGCTTTACAGGATTTAAAGTCTTCTTCACCATAGGCTGGGGCGGAGTGAACAATGCCGGTACCAGTATCGAGCGTGACGTACTCAGCTGGATAGATTGGCGAGAGGCGCTTGTAACCTTCGTGCAATGGTGCAAGTGGGTGCCAGAAAGAAATATTCGCTAATTGAGCGCCTAAACATGTAGCAAGCACTTCGCCTTCTAGGCCATACTCTTGCAAGCAGGTTTCTACGCGATCCTTTGCGAGGATTAAAAGCTTGTCGCCAACATCAACCAATGCATAAGCTAACTCCGGATGAACGTTCATTGCCTGGTTGGCTGGAATGGTCCAAGGGGTGGTTGTCCAAATAACGATTTGGCCGGGTTTATTTGGCAGCTCAGAAAGCCCAAATGCCTTAGCTAACTGTGGGCGTTGCGCATCATCAAACGCAAAGCCCACATCAACCGTTGGGTCCGTTTTGTCTTGATATTCCACTTCAGCTTCCGCAAGTGCAGAGCCACAATCAAAGCACCAGTTCACTGGTTTTAATCCACGAAAGACATAACCCTTTTTCCAGATCTCACCAAGCGCCCGAATCTCGTCCGCTTCATTCTGAAAATCCATAGTCAGGTAAGGCTGATCTCATTCACCAAGGACGCCCAAGCGTTGAAAATCTTTCTTTTGTTTGGCAACTTGAGCTTGTGCATATTCTCGGGCTTTAGCTTGCACCTCAGCGGTGGGTAAGTTTTTACCAAATTGTTTTTCAATCTGAATCTCAATAGGCATGCCATGGCAATCCCAGCCTGGCACATAGACAGCGTCAAATCCCATTAGCCAACGC
>ERZ650311.1451-NODE-1451-length-11713-cov-14.071882_pt1 | contig 11713 bp, 11 predicted proteins | sample MGYA00376247_ERZ650311 | MGnify/ENA primary metagenome ERZ650311 (study PRJEB26733, sample SAMN07839324) | wastewater metagenome | biome: small river; feature: stream; material: water | place: USA: North Carolina | collected 2016-07-28 ... | reverse complement strand
CCGCCAGATGCCATTGATGGCCCGCTTCGGAAGTCAGCCCAGCATCGCCGCCGATGCCGACGCTCACTACGCGCAGGCCGCGCAAGCCACGCTGCAGCTGCTGCAGGCTCAGCAGCAACTCGACTTCACCCGCCGGCAGCTGCAAGCCTGGGTGAGCCGGCCCTTCGGGACCCTGGTGGCGGTCGACGGCCAGCGCTTGAAGCGCAGCCAGCTGGCCGAGCAGCCGCTGGACGGCGAAGCCCACGGCGATCAGGCCGATCGCCCCCTCGATGGCCGTTATGTTTATGAGCGCACGGGCCAGGGCGTGTACGCCTTCATCATCGACACCGGCATCCGCGCAGACCATGTGGAATTCACGGGCCGCGTCCTGCCGGGCTACAACGTGGTGGCCGATGCCAATGGCAATGTCGCAGAAAGCGCCACGGCCAATGTGTTCATCGTCAAGGATGGCGTTGCCTTTACCCCGATTGCGAACGGCACCTTCCTTGCGGGCATCACCCGCGCCCGCCAAAAGCTGCACATCAGCTTGGCCATGATGCGTTCAACCTTCGGCGAGAGCGAATCATCGACCCCGAGCCGTTACCTTCAAGAGATTCCGGCCGACCTGATCGAGTGGCGCGAGAGCGGCGCGGTTTCTAACCGAAACGTTGCCAGCCCTCGCTACCGCAGCTCGATCGCCGAAGAGACTGGCTATGGCTCAAGTGATTCGGGCAGCGGTTATGGCGGCACTCCGAGCACCAAGCCAAAGACCGAATGGAAGGGTGCAATCAGTTCGGTTCGCGACAACGGCGACATGACCCTCGCGGTCGGCGACAAGATCGAGCACTCAGACTTCGGCCAGGGCCGGGTTATCGATGTATCGGGTGAGCCGCCAAAGCAGACCGCCGAGGTCATCTTCGCCGGCGGGGCCAAGAAGCGCCTGCTCGTGAGAGTCGCTCCGATCACCAAGCTTTAGGGCGGGGTTCTTGGCGGCGCTCTCGGCAGAGTCGGGGCACGCCGAGCCCGCATCCGTGGGCTGAAACGCCCAATCGGCAGGTCTAAACTTGGAGAGTTGGCCGCAATTTGAACGGAAAATCAATTGGATTTATTTGAGTATCAGGCGCGCGATATGTTCGAGCGTCACGGAGTTCCAGTGCTACAGGGACTCATCGCAGACACCCCAGAAGAAGCAGAAGCAGCAGCAGCCAAGATTGGCGGAGTTGTTGTAGTCAAGGCGCAGGTTAAGACCGGTGGCCGAGGCAAAGCAGGCGGTGTGAAAGTTGCCAAGAGCCCAGCAGAGGCAAAAGAGGCAGCCGAAAAGATTCTTGGACTCGACATCAAGGGTCACGTAGTCAAGCGCGTAATGATCGCGCAGGGTGCGTCGATTGACAAAGAGTTCTACTTCTCAGTTTTGCTAGACCGATCAAACCGCACCTTCTTGTCGCTTTGCAGCGTCGAGGGTGGAATGGAAATCGAGCAGCTTGCTGAAGAGCGCCCAGAGGCACTTGCCAAGGTGCCGGTTGACGCAGTTCGCGGCATCGACAAGGCGAAGGCACTCGAGATCGCAAAGGCCGGTGGCTTCGGCGACGACCTAGCCGACCAGGTTGCAGACGTATTCGTAACTCTCTACAAGGTGTTCGTTGAAGAAGACGCAACTCTCGTTGAGGTAAACCCACTCGTGCTAACCACCGACGGCAAGATTCTTGCTCTCGATGGCAAGGTCTCGCTAGACGAGAACGCAGAGTTCCGTCACAACGACCGCGACGACCTTCAGCGCGACGACCTAGACCCACTAGAGGCAAAGGCTAAGGCCATGGACCTCAACTACGTGAAGCTTGATGGCGAAGTTGGAATCATCGGAAACGGTGCCGGCCTAGTTATGTCCACTTTGGACGTCGTGGCATACGCAGGTGAGCGTCACGGTGGAGTTCGCCCAGCAAACTTCCTAGACATCGGTGGTGGAGCCTCGGCTGAGGTTATGGCCAACGGTCTCGACGTGATCCTTGGCGACAAGCAGGTCAAGAGCGTTTTCGTTAACGTCTTCGGCGGAATCACAGCATGCGATGCTGTTGCAAACGGAATCGTTCAGGCTCTCGAGCTCCTCGGCGATAAGGCAACAAAGCCAATCGTTGTTCGCCTTGATGGCAACAATGTCCTAGAAGGACGCGCAATTTTGAATGCTGCAAACCACCCACTGGTTGAGCAGGCAGAGACTATGGATGGAGCAGCATCACGCGCTGCAGAATTGGCGGCAAAGTAATGTCAATCTTTATTAACTCTTCCAGCAAGATCATCGTTCAGGGTATGACAGGTTCTGAAGGAACAAAGCACACTCGTCGCATGTTGGCATCAGGCTCAAAGGTTGTCGGTGGAGTTACACCAGGCAAGGGTGGCCAAGTTGTCGATATCGACGGAACATCATTGCCTGTATTCAACACAGTTGCTGAGGCGATGGCTGCAACAGGTGCAAATGTTTCTGTTGTCTTCGTTCCACCTAAGTTTGCAAAGGCAGCTGTTATCGATGCAATCGATGCAAAGATGCCTTTGGTCGTTGTTATTACTGAAGGAATTCCAGTTCATGACTCTGCATACTTCTATGCATATTCATTGAAGTCCGGAACAACTCAGATTATCGGACCTAACTGCCCAGGACTTATCAGCCCAGAGCAGTCAAACGTCGGAATCATTCCGGCTGACATTACAAAGAAGGGCCCTATTGGACTCGTCTCAAAGTCAGGAACACTTACTTATCAGATGATGTACGAACTCCGCGACATCGGATTCTCAACAGCGGTTGGTATTGGTGGAGACCCAGTTATTGGAACAACTCATATCGATTGCCTTCGCGCATTCCAAGATGATCCAGAGACAGAAGCAATCGTGATGATTGGTGAAATCGGTGGAGATGCTGAAGAACGTGCAGCTGCATTTATCGCAGAGTATGTGAAGAAGCCGGTTGTCGGTTACGTCGCAGGCTTTACTGCACCTGAAGGAAAGACAATGGGCCACGCTGGCGCGATTGTCTCTGGCTCTTCCGGAACGGCTCAAGCTAAGAAGGATGCTCTTGAAGCAGCTGGCGTAAAGGTTGGACAAACTCCTAGCGAGACTGCGCGCTTGATGCGCGAGATTCTCGGACGTTAATTAAACGATGCAACGCGTCCTCTCGGTCTCGTTGTCTCACGCAATACGTGGAGCAGCACTTGTGCTGCTCCCGTTTGCATTTATAGCGCTAGTCGCCTGGGCAACTGCAGGAAGCGCAACGGGAACAACAACTGATCCCATTCGCGGAGCTGCTTGGATCTGGCTGGGTGCACACCACATTCCATTTTCATTGGCCCTTCCGCCTACGGGAATTCCAGGCTATTTCTCCTATCTTCCATGGGGAGCCATCGCACTCCCTTTCTTGGCGATACGTTCAACATTTAATCGCGCACTGGATCGTTTGCAGGGCGACTATCACGACATTAATGGCGTGCGTACAACTTATTCAATCTTTTACACAATTATCGTGACGGCTCTTGCATATCTGACGACATCACCAACAGTTATGCCAAAGTGGTACCTAGCGCCGATTTTTGCATTCTTTATCTCTATCGTTGCAACTCTTACTTGTGGTCCACGATTGCCAATCTCGGCACCAGTCATCATTGCAACTCGCATCATGGCGGTAATAGTGGGCAGCGCGCTCTTTGTTGTAGGCATTTTGATCTTTATGAACTTTGACCAAGTAAAGACTCTCTCTGTCGCATTGCAGCCGGGAATCTTTGGGGGAGCGCTCCTTTTGCTCCTCAATATCCTCTATCTTCCTAATGCAGCAATAGCACTTGCGTCATACGTTGCCGGCTCGGGCTTTGCAGTAGGTGCAGGGACTTTGATTTCACCATGGTGGCTCCACTCTGATCAGTTGCCGGTATTTCCTCTCCTCGGGATTCTTCCCACCCATCGCCACCCGCTATTGATTGCATCTGCTCTCTTCTTCGTAGCAGTCGGTGTATTACTTGTTTACTGGACACTCGAATCTGGTATCCAACTACTTTTGCAAACAGGAGTATTCCTTGCCGTCTTTATCGTGATTACCGCTTATCTTTCAAGTGGCTCATTGATGACAGATGAGATGGGCGCTTTTGGTGTCTCAATTTGGAAGTTTGGATTGACGGCAATACTTGAAATCGCAATTGGTGCGGCCATTACAACCTTTATCACCGCAAGAAATCAGCGATGAAGCGCATCGTCATCCTTGCCTCTGGTTCTGGCTCACTTGCACAATCAATCTTCGATGCAGATTTCAGCAGTGAAGGTGCAGAAGTTGTAGCCCTTATCTGCGACAAGCCTGGTGCACATGTATTGCAACGTGCCGAGATGCGACATATTGAAAGTTATTTAATTCCAATGCTTGCCGATCGTTCACTTTGGAATACAGAGCTGGAAAATCTCATTGCAGCTCTACGCCCTGATTTGGTCGTCAGTGCGGGGTTTATGCGCATCTTGCCGGAGGCAATCACCTCTCGATTTAGGATAATCAATAGCCACCCAGCTCTACTTCCACTCTTTCCGGGCGCTCATGCCGTTCGCGATGCGATGGCAGCTGGCGCTACCGAAACTGGCACCACAATCCACTGGGTCGATGCCGGTGTCGACACTGGCGAAGTCATTGCTCAGGAGAAAGTAGAGATTCTCGAGGGAGATACCGAAGAGTCCCTCCATGAGCGCATTAAGATTGTCGAACGCGGTCTCATTGTTGCGACCATTCGCAAAGTTCTAGCAACCCTGGAGAAGCAATAATGTCTGATCGCAAACCTATCCGCCGCGCACTTCTGAGCGTCTACGACAAAGACCGCCTCCTCGAACTCGGTCGAGTTTTGGCCGATGCCGGTGTTGAAATTCTCTCCACCGGTTCGACGGCAAAGACTCTTGCCGATGCAGGCATCGCAGTGACAGAAGTCAGCAGCTATACAGGTTTCCCAGAAATTATGGGTGGTCGCGTAAAGACACTTCACCCACGTGTGCACTCAGGCATCTTGGCCGATCAAAATAACCCAGAGCACCTGGCAGCAATTAAAGAACTTGATATCGAGCCATTTGATTTGGTCGTCATAAACCTCTATCCATTCTTAAAGACCATCATGTCTGGTGCAAAGTTTGAAGATTGCATTGAACAGATTGATATCGGTGGTCCATCGATGTTGCGCGGAGCTGCGAAGAACCACGGATCTGTCGCTGTTGTCTGTCACGAGCACCAATACGACCACGTCATTGAATCTATTAAGGCTGGCGGATTTACAGCAGAAGAACGTAAGGCACTTGCACTAGAGGTCTTCCGCACAACAGCAGAATATGACCTCACAATTGCAAGTTGGCTTGGCTCAACAATTTCCATGGAGAACCCAGATTGGCTTGGATTGATTTGGAAGCGTCAGGCTTCACTTCGCTATGGCGAAAATCCTCATCAGAGCGCTGCAGTCTTTGCTGGTGGCCCTCCAGGAATCGTCAATGCCGTGCAATCACACGGCAAAGAGATGTCATTTAACAATTACACCGATGCAGATGCTGCATGGCGTGCAGCCCTCGATCACACCGAACCATGTGTTGCCATCATCAAGCATGCAAACCCATGTGGAGTTGCAACAGGTTCTGATATTGCAGATGCTTATGCAAAGGCACATGCATGCGATCCAGTTTCAGCATTTGGTGGAGTTGTTGCATCAAACCGCAAGGTCACTGCTGCAATGGCAGAACCACTCTCACATGTATTCACCGAGGTAATCATTGCTCCCGAGTACGAGCCAGAGGCGCTTGAGATCTTGATGAAGAAACCTTCAATTCGAATTCTCACAAATCCCGTTACACATATCTCTCCGCTGGAATTCCGACCAATATCTGGTGGCATCCTCGTGCAGCAGACCGATTTAATTAACGCCGAAGGCGATAACTGCGATAACTGGAAGCAAGTGACCGGTGCACCTGTCTCTGCTGCAGTACTCGCCGACCTTCAATTCGCCTGGCGTGCTGTCCGCGCAGTAAAGAGCAATGCAATCTTGCTCGCTCATGATGGCGCAGCAGTGGGCATCGGCATGGGACAGGTCAATCGTGTGGATTCAGCGAAGTTGGCTGTAGATCGCGCAGGCGATCGCGTTAAGGGAAGCGTTGCGGCATCAGATGCATTCTTCCCATTTGCAGATGGTCTTGAGATTCTTACCAATGCTGGAGTCGCAGCAATTGTTCAACCAGGTGGATCTGTGCGTGATGAAGAGGTTATCGCTGCCGCAGAGAAGGCCGGGGTTGCAATGTTCTTCACCGGTACACGACACTTCTCGCACGCATAAGGTGAGGTTGAATTCATGAGCGCACAAATTCTCGATGGCAAGGCACTTGCTGCATCCATCAAGCAAAATCTCGCAGCTCGCACCGTTGCGTTAAAAGCTAAAGGAATCACACCTGGTCTCGGTACTGTTCTTGTTGGCGACGATCCAGGTTCACACTCTTACGTTGGCGGAAAGCACCGCGACTGCCAGGAAGTGGGCATCAATTCAATCCGCGTAGACCTTCCAGCAGATGCAACGCAGGCAGATGTATTAGCCGCTATTCGTGATCTCAATAACGCGAAAGAGTGCACTGGTTACATCGTGCAGTTGCCGCTACCTCGTGGAATCGATACCCAAGTAATTCTAGAAGCAATCGATCCGGCTAAGGATGCAGATGGATTGCATCCCATGAACCTCGGTCGATTGGTTGCAGGATATGACGCGCCACTTCCATGCACGCCTCGCGGAATTGTTGAACTTCTCAACCATTACAAAGTTCCACTCAATGGCGCAGAAGTTGTTGTCATCGGTCGCGGCCTCACTGTCGGTCGCCCGCTCGGATTACTTCTCACTCGCAAACAAGAGAACGCAACTGTCACACTGACGCACACTGGAACAAAAGATTTGGCAGCACATACCCGTCGTGCGGATATTGTCGTTGCGGCAATTGGACAGGCACACTTCCTTAAAGCAGAGATGATCAAGCCAGGTGCTGCAGTTCTCGATGTAGGAATTTCACGTACTGATGCAGGACTTCTCGGCGATATCGATCCAGGTGTTCGCGAGGTTGCTTCATGGATTGCACCAATGCCTGGGGGAGTCGGACCAATGACCCGCGCAATGTTGGTGACAAACGTGGTGGATGCATGCGAGCGATAACTCGGCTGCACCTTCGTGCATCGGCAGCGGCGATTTTTATCGGCGTGGTCGCCGGAGCATTTGGCGCAGTTCGCACCGGATCCATTTTGGTCGCCCTCGGAACAGCGATCGTGGCGCTGGCTCAGTGGTCAGCTGCAACTGGCCGCCGCCGCATTATTGAGTGCTATTTTCCGCTTGCTCTCGCAGGAACCCTCTTCGCCCTGGCCGTGGCGCTTCCAAAAGGCCTGTAGAGTTATCTCGACGTCAAGATACCTACGATAGGACGCAAAATGACAAAGAAAGTCACCGTTGTCGGTGCTGGATTCTATGGATCAACTACAGCTCTTCGTTTAGCTGAATACAACATTTTCGATGAGGTAGTTCTTACCGACATCGTCGAAGGAAAGCCAGAAGGTCTCGCTCTCGATATGAACCAGTCGCGTTCAATCGAAGGCTTCGAGACAAAGATTATTGGCGCAACAACAACTGCTGATGGCGCAGGATATGAAAAGACAGCCAACTCAGATGTTGTTGTCATTACTGCAGGTCTTCCTCGCAAGCCAGGTATGAGCCGCATGGATCTCATCGGAGTTAACGCAGGAATCGTTCGCGGTGTTGCCGAAAACATTGCAAAGCATTCACCTAATGCAGTCATCATCGTGGTTTCAAACCCACTCGATGAGATGACAGCACTTGCACAGATTGCAACAAACTTTCCAAAGAACCGCGTGATGGGTCAGGCAGGAATGCTCGATACAGCTCGCTTCACAAACTTCGTCGCCGAAAAGCTCGGTGTCCCAGTTGCATCTGTAAAGACACTGACACTTGGTTCACATGGCGACACAATGGTTCCAGTCCCATCACGTTGCACAGTTGATGGAACACCTCTCTCAGAGAAGTTGTCACAGGCAGAGATTGACGAACTCGTAGATCGCACACGTAACGGCGGCGCTGAAGTTGTTGCTCTCCTCAAGACAGGTTCTGCCTACTACGCACCATCTGCAGCAGCAGCTCGTATGGCGAAGGCGGTCATCGAAGATTCAGGCGCAGTAATGCCAGTATGTGCATGGGTTGATGGCGAGTACGGAATCTCAGGCGTCTATCTTGGTGTTGAAGCTGAGATCGGCAAGGGCGGTATCCGCAAAGTTGTTGAAAGTAAGTTAACTGAATCAGAAGTTGCATCTCTCAAGGAAGCAGCAGAAGCAGTTCGCGCTAAGCAAGCCGACGTAAAGGATATGTAACGATGAGCAAAATCAAAGTAGAAGGAACAGTTGTAGAGCTTGATGGCGATGAAATGACTCGCATCATGTGGCAATTCATCAAAGATAAATTGATCCTGCCTTACCTCGACGTCAATCTCGAGTACTACGACCTCGGTATGGAACACCGCGATGCGACTGATGACCAGGTCACTATCGATGCTGCCAAGGCTATTCAGAAGCACGGCGTTGGTATCAAGTGCGCAACTATTACCCCTGATGAAGCGCGTGTAGAAGAGTTCGGTCTCAAGAAGATGTGGAAGTCTCCTAACGGAACTATCCGCAACATTCTTGGTGGCGTTATCTTCCGCGAGCCAATCATCATCTCAAATGTTCCTCGTTTGGTTCCTCACTGGACTAAGCCAATCGTTATCGGTCGCCACGCTTTCGGCGATCAGTACAAGGCGACAGATTTCAAGGTTCCAGGCAAAGGCAAGCTCACACTTTCCTTCGTTCCAGAAGATGGTTCAGCTCCAATTCAGCATGAGGTCTATGACTTCGAATCATCAGGTGTTGCCCTTGCGATGTACAACGTTGATAAGTCAATCTACGACTTCGCTCGTGCATCATTGAACTACGGACTTCTCCGTAAGTTCCCGGTCTACCTTTCAACCAAGAACACAATCCTCAAGGCATACGACGGTCGCTTCAAGGACATCTTCGAAGAGGTCTACCAAGCAGAGTTCAAGACACAATTTGAAGCAGCAGGAATTTGGTACGAGCACCGTTTGATCGATGACATGGTTGCTATGTCATTGCGTATGGAAGGTGGCTACGTCTGGGCATGTAAGAACTACGATGGTGACGTTCAATCAGACACCGTTGCGCAAGGTTATGGCTCACTTGGTTTGATGACATCTGTGCTTATGACTCCAGATGGAAAGGTCTGCGAGTCAGAAGCTGCTCACGGAACAGTGACACGTCACTACCGCGATCACCAAGCTGGCAAAGAGACATCAACCAACCCGATCGCATCGATCTTTGCGTGGACACAGGGCCTTGCTCACCGTGCCAAGCTTGATAACAATGCGGAGCTTGCAAAGTTTGCAAAGACACTCGAAGCTGTCTGTATTCAGACTGTTGAAGAAGGAAAGATGACGAAGGATCTCTCTCTTCTCATCGCTCCTGATGCTCCGTACCAAACTACGCAGCAGTTCCTATCTTCAATTGACGAAAATCTAAAAAAGGCAATGGCTTAAAGGTTCGCTATGAGTCAGAACCCAGGAGTGCTTGCGCTCGTAGGTTCTGGAGAATATTCACCGCAGATGCAGGAGTTCGAAACCGGACTCCTGCATTCTGCATTTCTGCGAGGGAAGAAAAATACCTTTGTGCAGATTCCGACTGGTTCATCTCACGAGGGTGAAGAGCGCCGTGGGTATTGGCGTAGGCGAGGGGCAGAGCAGGCCGAACGAATTGGCTGCGAATGTATTTACCTACCTATTCATGAACGCGAAGATGCTTTTAATCCAGATTACGTTGATGCAATCAACGGCGCAGGACTTATCTATTTCTCTGGGGGAGACCCACATCGAATCGCTGATGTCTTTCAAGGCTCGCCACTATGGGATGCAATCTGCGATCAGTGGATGACAGGAACATCGCTTGCAGGATGTTCTGCAGGTGCAATGGCATTTGGTGGCACCATCATGGGGATTCGTAAATCGAATCACAGCGCTGGTCTAAACCTCTTGCCGGATATTGAAGTGATTCCACATTACGACAAGATGCTGGGGTGGTTGCCTGATCGGGTTGCATCATTTATTGCACGAGGTGGCGCAGATACAACTCTGGTTGGCATCGATGAGAACACCGCCTTGGTAATGGATGACGGTTGGAAAGCAGTAGGTGTTGGAAAAGTTCATATCCTTCGCGGGGTGTTAGAAGTTCATTAAAAGGTTTACCCTCGCCTTATGAACGCAGCAAAGCTACTGAAGCACATGGCGTGGGCCAACCAAGAGATTTTTACTCAAGTGGCGGCAATGCCTGATGAAGCCCTTGATGCCTATGCAGTGAATCCCGAGTGGACTGCGCGCGAAATCATGCGCCATATTGCTAGTTCTGCAACCTGGTATGGATATCGATTGCTGGATCGCACCCAATTAACTGATGAAGATAAATCTGCCTGGAAAGCCAAGCTCGAAGAGACTGAGATTCCTCCAAAAACAATGAGAGAGATGCCAATCTTGCTGGAACGTTTAGCAAAGGCAGACGCTGTGCTCTTAGCTGCGGCGCAAGAACCAGAAGGATTTATCGTTCACACAATGGATGGCAGAACTGTTAATCGTGCGCGTTCCACGATTATTTCTCAATCAATTCACCATGCAACTGAGCATCGCGCACAGCTAGTCTCGGCACTTGAGGTTAAAGGTTTTGTTGGCATCAACCTTGATGATTACGATGTCTGGTATTACTCCGACACAATCGGAGAATAAGAAAAGCCCCGCCGAATAAACGACGGGGCTTTTCTTATTTGAATTACTTAGTTAATACGTGCACCTGTTGTTGAATCAAAGAGGTGAACTGCATTTGGTACGTTAACAACAGTAACTGTGTCGCCTGGCTTAGGTGGGTTCTTTGGATCCCAACGAACAATAACCTGAGCGCCTTCATCTGTTGAGTTAGCGAACTTCACATTGGTGTCAGCTGGCTTTCCGTATACGAATGCATCAGAACCGAGTTCTTCAACAACCTCAACGAGAACGTGGAAGCCCTTATCTGCAGGGACCCAACCTTCTGGACGAATACCAACAGTTACTGATGAACCAGCTGATGCAGGAACATCGATATCGAGATCGCCCATGTGAGCCTTGCCGCCTGAGACAGGAGCTGTAAGAAGGTTCATTGCTGGAGATCCGATGAAGCCTGCAACGAATGCATTTGCTGGCTTGTCATAAAGGTTACGAGGTGTATCTACCTGCTGGAGGAGGCCATCCTTAAGAACTGCAACGCGATCACCCATGGTCATAGCTTCAACCTGATCGTGAGTTACATACACTGTTGTGATTCCGAGGCGACGCTGTAGAGCTGCAATCTGTGTACGAGTTGCAACGCGAAGCTTCGCATCAAGGTTTGAGAGAGGCTCATCCATAAGGAAGACCTGTGGTTCGCGAACAATTGCGCGACCCATTGCAACGCGCTGACGCTGTCCACCTGAAAGTGCCTTTGGCTTACGCTCGAGGTATGCCTCAAGGTCGAGAAGCTTTGCAGCTTCGCGGACACGCTTGTCGCGCTCTTCCTTATCGACGCCAGCGATCTTGAGTGCGAAGCCCATGTTCTCTGCAACTGTCATGTGTGGGTACAACGCATATGACTGGA
>ERZ650311.1450-NODE-1450-length-11724-cov-9.185020_pt1 | contig 11724 bp, 10 predicted proteins | sample MGYA00376247_ERZ650311 | MGnify/ENA primary metagenome ERZ650311 (study PRJEB26733, sample SAMN07839324) | wastewater metagenome | biome: small river; feature: stream; material: water | place: USA: North Carolina | collected 2016-07-28 ... | reverse complement strand
CCACTCCAAACATATGGCCCTTTCACATCTGCTTGTTTGACTGATGAGTTGTTGACTTGGGTGATATTGCTGTCTACGCAATTGCCCACACAGTACAAGTTGCTGGGCACGCTGGCGGTCGAATCACCAGGCGTAACAACAACTTCATTGCGGCTTTTCACAATCACATCAACCGGATTGGTGTATCTCACGCGAGACCATGAACCATTGGTTTCTCGCCATTCAGCCAAAATAATGTTGTAGTTGCTGTTTGTACCCTCTTGCCAAGTCCATAAATTGTTCTGATTCAAACCGCCGGGAACAGACGCAGGATCACCCGTCAAGGTGGCCAAGCTGATTTGCACGGGTGTTTGCAAACTGGTGGTGGTACAAGTTCCGTTGCTGCAATTGTCCCAAGTAGAAATCACAAATTTTTCATTTGTTTTATCCCACTTGAAAGTAATGCTGACCCATGTGTTCGAATCTCCAATGCCCAACACTGATTTAGGCGCGCTGCCTCTCAGTGTCAAGTCAGCAAGAGAATTAAGGTTACCGGTAGAGACCGTGATTTTTCTGAGCTTGCCTTTTGCGACCACTGCGGTGTAAGTCCCAATCACTTGGTCAGACTGATTGACGCGCTTGAGAGTTTCACCGTTGGTGACATTGCGCTTGCCAACATTAACGCCCCAATAGCCTGCCCAACCCCAGTCATTGTTGCTGTCACGCAAACTGAAACCTGAGTTGACATCGTAGCGCTCACCCGTGGTTTTGTCGTAAAGCCATGTTTCCCATGTAGAAACTTTGGCACCGGCTGCGGTTGAATCTGGCACCAAACAAAGCTCGTTGGTTTGATTGGTTATGTTATTTGTCAGGTTTGAATACATGAGCCCAGGCGCGAAACCATAAAAGCCTGCAGGACTGCGTCGCAGTACTCCGTTGCCATCTTTTTGGATTTTGAAATACCTGCCCCCGCCCGTGGTTTCATCGGCGGAGACGGAACCAACCACAGCACCTTCGCTTTCATAGTTGCTGGCTTTGTCGTGGTGATAGGCACGGCTACCTTGTGCATCAACACGTGCATGTCCTTTCATGGCGCAGGTATTGGTTGCTGCGTCGTAGTCATCGCACCAATTGACCTCCCATTCACCAAAAGGTGGTTTTTTGGCGGGGCCGCCAGCGATCTTGGCAGACACCCAAGTTTTTACGGTGCTGCCATCTTCTTCTTTGCCAGACATCCAAATTTTCGATTCCAACACGCCATCCGCATTGACGGTGGATTTCACGACTGCGCTGTCATAGCGTTTGGTTTCTACCGTTGCTCCAGAGCCAGAGTCTGCTTGCTTTTTATCGGACTCGCACTTGTTGACATCGACCATGGCAACATAAGGTTCTGAGCCAATTTGTGCAAAGGCTTTTTCCGGGGCCATGTTGCGCACATAGCAAGCAACAATTCCGATGATCTGCAACGCATCGGCAGAAGAGTCTTTGTTGTATGAAAAGCGTGCATCTGTTTTATATGCAGATGTAGACGGAACATCTGCTAGGGCCGACAGCTGAACGGCAGAAAGTACAAATGATGTCGCAAGGATTTTTTGACTGAGTTTCATGTTGATATTCCTGAGGTTACTGTTTTGCAGCTTGGTCGGGTACGCTTGGCACGGCAGTCGGCAATGTGTAATCTGCCGCCTTGATGGTGCTGCCACCAGAAGCACCGCCGCCACCGCCGCCACACGCGCACAGCCCAAAACATATCAAAATAAAAATACTGATAAATTTCATAACAACTCCTTGCATTGGCTCGACGATACTATTGTTTATTTGATAATCAAAGAAATCTCCCTTTGTCTTAGTCAAGCATTGATCGATAACCCGAAGAAGCCAAAAAATGAATATCCCTAAAAAATATTCATTCTTTATTTTTTTGTTTTCTTTAGGATTCCATATCCTTGTCTTGTGGGTTCTTTTTGAGCGCGGATCGACATTGCAAGAGGTCAACCAAAGATCTGATCGCGTTACCACTTTTCTGGTTTCACAAGCAACCCCCAGCGCCGGCCGAACTGAAACGACAAATCCTGAACCGGTCAGGTTGCCTGCTCAGTCGAGTTTGGAGAGCGATGGCACCAAAGATGTCGTTGCCAAGGATGATGCCCCTACGCCTGAAGGCCAAGAAGTACGCCGGACGTACGAGGGTGGGGTGTTTGCAAGGCGTTTACGACGCTCGGCAGAGGGTGGCGATTCACGTTTGGGCCACCTTTCTGCGTCTGAAAGGCATGACCTCACGCAAGCACAAAAATTTCTATTGCAGCTTCGGCATCCAAGCCCTGAGTCAAGCAATGAGGTTTTGTGCGAACTTCGCCCCCCCAACATTGCGTGTACCGATGGCTTAACGCTGCCAACGGCTTTGGCTAACGAATGGCTGGCTTGGCTACAAAAAGGTTTAGCGCCGCAGCAAATGCTGATTAACCGGTCTTTGCTAGAACCTGCGTCACAAATTCGGCGCCAGCAATCGCTCTAACTCTTTTTGCGCCACACCTTGGCGTTGTGCCAAGTCTTGCACTTGGTCTTCGCCAATGCGGCCCACATTGAAGTATTGGGCTTCGGGGTGTGCCAAATAAAAACCACTCACGCTGGCAGCGGGTGTCATGGCCAAGCTGCTGGTCAGGCCCATGCCGATGTCGTCGCATTGCAAGACATCAAACATCGCGAGCTTGGCGCTGTGGTCTGGGCACGCTGGGTAACCGGGTGCGGGGCGAATGCCTTGGTATTTTTCTTGTATCAGCTCTTCGTTGCTCAAGGCTTCGTTGGCAGCGTAGCCCCACAAGTCGGTGCGCACGCGGTGGTGCATGCATTCGGCAAAGGCTTCGGCCAAACGGTCGGCCAGTGCTTTGAACAAAATGGCGGAGTAGTCGTCATGCGCATCGACAAAACGTTTTTCTTGTTTCTCACTGCCAATGCCGGTGGTGACTGCGAACAAACCCACATAGTCAGCGGCTTGCGTTTGATCAGCCACATAGTCTGACAAACAACGGTTGGGGTTTTGTATGTTGTCACGCGAGGGCTTGACCGTTTGTTGACGCAAACCATGCCATGTCATGACTTGCTGTTGACGGGTTTCATCGGCGTACAACACGATGTCGTCGCCCACGCGTTGTGCAGGGAACAAACCGACCACGGCGTTGGCCGTGAGCCAGCGGCCTTCGATGATTTTTTTCAACATCGCTTGGCCATCGGCAAACACTTTTTTCGCTTCCACACCCACCACCTCGTCGTTCAAGATGGCGGGGAAAGGGCCTGCCAAATCCCAAGTTTGGAAGAACGGTCCCCAGTCGATGTATTTTTCGAGTTCAGCAAGGTCGAAGTTTTTGAACACACGGCGGCCAATGAATTTGGGTTTGGCAGGCGTGTAGTTGTCAAAGCTGACTTTGGCGGCGTTGGCACGCGCTTCTTGCAAAGTGACCAACGGCGTTTGTTTTTTGTTGGCGTGTTGCTCACGCACTTTGGCGTAGTCAGCGTTCAACTCGGCAATGTATTTGGCCGCTTGCTCTGACAACAAGCCCTGCGCGACGCTCACGCTGCGCGAGGCATCGGGCACATACACGATGGGGCCTTCGTAGTTGGGTGCAATTTTCACAGCGGTGTGCACGCGGCTGGTGGTGGCGCCACCAATCATCAACGGTGTTTTGCGGCTGCGGAAGTAATCGTCTTTTTGCATTTCGCCGGCCACATATTGCATTTCTTCCAGCGACGGTGTGATGAGGCCTGACAAACCAATGATGTCGGCTTTTTCTTCTTTGGCTTTGGCCAAAATTTCGTGGCACGGCACCATCACGCCCATGTTGACCACTTCGAAGTTATTGCATTGCAACACCACGGTGACGATGTTTTTGCCAATGTCGTGCACATCGCCTTTGACGGTGGCGATCACGATCTTGCCTTTGGCTTTGACATCTTCACCCGCTGCGGCTTGCAAGCGTTTTTCTTCTTCGATGTAAGGCACCAAATGCGCCACGGCTTGTTTCATCACGCGGGCAGACTTCACCACTTGGGGCAAGAACATCTTGCCTTGGCCAAACAAATCGCCCACCACATTCATGCCGTCCATCAACGGGCCTTCAATCACATGCAAAGGGCGACCGCCTGTGGCCAAGATGCCGCGATAGGCTTCTTCAGTGTCTTCGGTGATGAACTCGGTGATGCCATGCACCAGCGCATGGCTCAAACGTTGCGCCACGCTCACAGGTGCTTCGGGTGTGCCACGCCATGCGAGTTTTTGGCTGTCGTCTTTGGCCGCGCCTTTGGCACTCTCGGCCACTTCAATCAAACGTTCACCAGGGGTGAGGTGTGCTTCGCCTGCTTTGTATTGCGGTGTGCGGTTGAGCACCACATCTTCGACGCGTTCGCGCAGTGTGGGTTCTAAGTCGTCATACACGCCCACCATGCCCGCGTTGACAATGCCCATGTCCATGCCCGCTTTGATGGCGTGGTACAAAAACACGGTGTGGATGGCTTCACGCACGGGGTCGTTGCCACGGAAGCTGAACGACACATTGGACACACCACCACTGACTTTGGCACCAGGCAAGTTTTGTTTGATCCAACGGGTGGCCTCAATGAAATCGACCGCGTAGTTGTCGTGCTCTTCAATGCCGGTGGCAATCGCAAAAATGTTGGGGTCAAAAATGATGTCTTCGGGGGGAAAGCCCACTTCGTCGACCAACACGCGATACGCGCGTTCGCAAATTTCGATCTTGCGCGCAAAGGTGTCGGCTTGGCCTTTTTCGTCAAACGCCATCACCACCGCCGCAGCACCATAACGCTTGACCAATGTGGCTTGGCGTTTGAATTCGTCCACGCCTTCTTTCATGCTGATCGAATTCACAATGCCCTTGCCTTGAATGCAACGCAAGCCCGCTTCGATGACCGACCATTTCGATGAGTCGACCATCACCGGCACGCGTGCGATGTCGGGTTCACCGGCCATCAAATTCAAAAAGCGCACCATGGCGGCTTGGCTGTCCAACATGGCTTCGTCCATGTTGACATCGATCACTTGCGCACCGTTTTCAACTTGTTGACGCGCGACGGCCAAGGCTTGTTCAAACTCGCCATTCAAAATCATGCGCGCAAACGCTTTCGAGCCGGTGACGTTGGTGCGCTCGCCCACGTTGACAAACAAACTGCCTTCGCCAATGCTGACGGGCTCCAAGCCAGACAACTTCATGGGAGGGACTGCAACTGAATTCATTTAAAAATCTCACCTGTGGATGGGTTCAGGTGAGCGTCGTTGCAAGCGTCATGCCCCAAGCCTGACTTCGCGCGGTTCACAGTGCGTGTGATGGCGAAGCTGCAACGCTCCTTGGGTAGCCCATTATTTTAACGTGCTTGCGCAGGCGGTTCGCACAGCCACCTTTTAAGGGCGCAATGCGGGTGTTTCCATCGGCATGCCACGCGCGCGCCACATCAAAAACAATTCGAGTTGCCGCCACTCTGTGGCGCCCGATGCAAACGGCTCCGCCCGCACCGCGTTCATGCAGTTGCGCATGCGGCGCTCTAGTGAACCGAGGCTTTGCCATTCGAGTCGATAAATCGGATAACCCGTGGGGTGCGCTTGTGGAATGACCACGCCTGCCAACTTTTGCCCCCAACGTTGGTCGTGGCATTGCGCACACGACAAGTTGATTTGCCCCATGCGCTGTTCAAACAAACGCCGGCCAGCACGCAAATCATCACGCACAGCAGCGTTGTCTTCCATCGCGATGGGCATTCCTTTGGACTGATGCGCTAACAACACCGTCATCGACAGCAAGGATGATGACTCTGCCTTCCACGCCGGTTGCTGTTGTTTGCTTTGACGACACTGGTTGATTTGATCTTCTAAATTGATCAGCCGCTTGCCCACCCGTTTGGGGTAACGTGCGGCAACGCCTTTCATGCTGTCTTGCGCTGCACCATGGCAGTCGCGACAGGCGCGTTGTTGAGGTCCTGCCGGTTGTTGCCACAAGCCCTCACCTTCCATCAACCAAAAACTTGCGGGGTTTTGACTGAGGTCTTCTTGAATAGCCCGATTGCTGGGCGACAACAACACAGTGCTCGATTGCCGTTCGTGCAAAGCAATGTCTGCACCAGCGAACAGCGTGACGCCCATGCTCAAACCACACAACAACAAAAGCCGCTTCACGATACCTCGATGTGGGTGGACGCTTTGGCCAGATAACCGTTGTCACCTTCCCAAGTGAGATCAAAGCGGCCACTTTGCATGACACGCACAGCGAACTGCATGAGGGGGTTGGCAGCGATGCCACCGATCAACTCGGCACGAAACACTTCCACGCCATTGAATTGACAACGGAACACATGAATCATGTCACGCGGAATTTTTTTGCCGTATTCGTCATGGCGAAAACCGTTTTCCATGGCGTGCTGTGCCAATGCACGCACCGTCACCACTTCGCCTTTTTTGGCGCGCGGTGGAATGGTGACCAAGGTGCGCGGTTGCGTCATCGCTCCTCCGTGCAAGCAGAGGTGGTGACCAAGGTGTCTGCATACCCTGACCAAAAACTGCCGTTGTTCATTTGGGCAATCGCCCAAACACGTTGGCTGTCACCCAAACGCACGCGCGCAGTCAGTTGGGCCAGACCACTGTGCGGTGTGAAATGCGCTGACAAGATGCGCGGCACAGGGTTGCCTTCCGCAATGATGTGAATGACACGCACATGATCCTCAGTAGTCATAGGGCTGTCGACTTGCACCGACATCACCACCGAGTTACCGTTCTCTACCAACGGGGGTATGTCCAACTTCACACGTTCGGGGCGTGCTGTTTGGCCGCGCAAAATGTCAGTCAGCGCTGCTTGGCCTTGCTCGGGTGTGGCGTGCGCAACGGAGGTGTGCCACAGCGAGGCCCAACCGATCCATTGCAAAAGATGACGACGTGATGTGCTCATGGTTTCATTTGCATCAGGTAGGCCACGATGTCTTCGATGTCTTGTGGTTGGAGCAACGCTTTGCCCTGAAATTGTGGATGCACGCGCCAACCGGTTGTTGCGGATGTGCCATAGGCCGGCATGATGGTGTCTGGGTTGAACAGGCTGGGGCGCAACAACTGTGCTCGCAATTGCGCGGGTGCACGTTGTCCTGCACGTGCTGATAAATCGGGTGCCATCGTGCCTTGAAATCGCTCTTCGGCAAACGGGCCGCTGTGACACAACAAACAAAACCCTTGTTGACGGTCCACCACCAAACGGCGACCCCGTTCAGGGTCGCCTGCTTGGGTGGTCAGCGCACGCTCATAACTTGCCAAGTCAACAGATGCTACAGCTTGCGCATGCGCCCATCTACCGAGCAACGTTAAAACGAGCAGACAAACAAGATGAGCGGCACGCATGCCATCACACCAAAGTGAAGCCAGCCTTCTTCAACGGCACGGTGCGCAAGCGTTTGCCAGTGGCGCGATAAATCGCATTGAGTACCGCGGGTGCTGCCACACAAATGGTGGGCTCACCAATGCCGCCCCATTCTGTTCCACCACCCTCGATGATGATGGTCTCAACTTTAGGCATTTGTGCAATGCGCATGGAGTTGAAGGTGTCAAAGTTGGTTTGCTCGATGCGCCCGTTTTTAACCGTGCACTCTTGTTCAAACAAAGCAGACAGACCGTAAACAAACGAGCCCGCCACTTGGCGTTCGATTTGTGCTGGGTTGACGGCGTAGCCAGGATCGGTCGCCGCCACGATGCGATGCACCTTCACTTTGTTGCCTTGCAACACCGACACTTCACATGCGGCGGCCACATAACTGCCAAAGGCTTTCATTTGTGCCAAACCGCGCGACACACCTGCAGGCGGCGGTGTGTTCCAGCCAATACACTCGGCCGCAGCGTTGAGCACCGCCAAATTGCGCGGGTGATTGGCCATGAATTGACGTCGAAACTGCAAGGGGTCTTCACCCGCTGCTTCTGCCAATTCGTCCATGAAGCATTCCAAGAACACGGCGTTTTGGTTGGCGTTCACACCGCGCCAAAAGCCAGGAGGCACATGCGTGTTGCGCATGGCGTGATCGATCAACATATTGGGGAAGGTGTAGCCCAACCCATGCTCGCCTGATTCGGCCAAACCTTGAAAGACCAACGGGTCGCGCCCTTTTTGTTGCTCGACCACCGCAGGTCGCACCGAAGCCAAAATGGATTGGCCTGACAAGCGCATGTGCACACCGGTGAGTTTTTTGTTGGCGTCGAAGGTGCCCGTGAGTTTGCAAGCCATGACGGGGTGATAACGCCCTTGCGTCATGTCTTCTTCACGGGTCCACATGAGTTTGATGGGGGTGCCAGGCATTTGCTTAGCGATCAGCACTGCTTGGCGTGTGTAGTCTTGAAAAGCGCCGCGTCGACCAAAGCCTCCGCCAAGATTGATTTTGTGCACATCGCACTGCGCAGCAGGCAAACCGGCCGCATCAATCACAGCGGCCAAAGAGGCCTCGCCATCTTGGGTGGGCACCCACGCATCACAACGCTCTGGGGTCCACACAGCGGTGGCGTTCATCGGCTCCATGGGCGCGTGGTTCAAGAAGGGGTAAAAGTACGACGCCTCGTGTTGGCCAACCGCTTGTGTTTTAGCAGTTTGAATGTTGCCCGACTGGTTGCCCACAAAGGCTTGCTCTGCACTGAGACCTTCGGTCAACATGGCTTCGATGTTGGCACTGGAAACACTGGCATTGGGCCCTTCGTTCCAGCGAATGTTCACCTTATCAAGCGCTGTTTTGGCGGTCCAAAAGGTATCGGCCACCACGGCCACCGCGGTGTCACCCACGGCCAAAACTTTTTTCACGCCTTTCATTGACAACGCAGCTTGTGCATCGAAGCCACCGAGCTTGCCACCAAACACCGGGCACTCTTTGATGGTGGCGACGAGCATGCCCGGCATTTTGAGGTCGACGCCATAGACTTGCGAGCCATTGACTTTGGGGCGCGTGTCGAGTCGGGCCAGTGGCTTGCCGGCAATTTTCCAACTGGTATGTGCCTTCAATGGCACCTTGGCAGGCACTGGTAATTTGGCAGCCGCTTCGGCCACTTGACCAAAGCTCAGCTGCCGCCCAGACGCTTCGTGGCGGATGATGCTGTTGGCCACCACACACTGCTCTGGCGCAACACCCCACTGTTGCGCTGCCGCTTGAATCAGCATGGTGCGTGCTGCTGCACCGCCTTGACGCACATAGTCATGTGAATCACGAATGCCGCGACTTCCCCCTGTGGAGTAGCTGCCCCATGCGCGTTTGCGTTTGAGGTTTTCGCCGGGGGTTGGGTATTCGGTGGTGACTTTCTTCCAATCGCATTCGAGTTCTTCTGCCACCAATTGCGCCAGCCCTGTCAAAGTGCCTTGTCCCATTTCAGAGCGCGCGATGCGAATCACCACGGTGTCGTCGGGGCGAATCATCACCCAAATGCCAACCTCGTTGCCAGCAGGCGTGGCCTTGGCCATCGCTTTGTTAGCCGCTTGCACGGGCAGGGCAATGCCCAAGCTCAAACCGGCGCCCAAAGCAGCCGACGATTGAATGAATCCACGACGTGAAATATCTACTGTGTTCATGATGCTGTCTCCCTTCATGCCTTGGCGGCTTCGTGAATGGCTGCGCGCACTTGTTGGAAGGTGCCGCAACGACAGATGTTGGTGATGTGGGTGTCGATGTCCGCATCGGTGGGCTTGGGAATTTTTTTCAACAATGCGGTGGTGGCCATGATCATGCCGGACTGGCAATAGCCGCACTGAGGCACTTCGTTGTTGACCCACGCTTGTTGAATTTTGGTGAGCTTGCCATTTTTCTCGAGGCTTTCAATCGTCTCGACCGATTGCTTGCCCACTGCACTGACAGGATATACACACGAACGCACGGCTTGCCCGTTGATCATCACGGTGCAAGCGCCACATTGCGCCACACCACAGCCGTATTTGGTGCCCGTCAACCCCAGTTGTTCTCGAATGACCCACAGCAGAGGTGTGGCTGGATCTGCGTTCACACGTTGCGTCTTGCCGTTGACCTTGAGTGAGACCATGGGTGACTCCTTGATTGGATGAGGTGATGATGCGGCGCATGATGGCATAGCCAATCCATCCTGCCAAGCGGGTTTCAACCTTGTTGGTCACAACGGAGTCGCCAGTTTGACTCTCATTTGTTGGTTTGCAGAAACTGAGGAGGGTTGACTCTTGCTTTTACGCGCAATGCGATAGGTATCGCGTGAAACGTTTAGCGCCTAGTGTGTGGCGGTTTGTCTGCGACGTGCAGCGCCTAGCGCAAGCCCATGTGCAAGTGATGCGCCGCTGACAAAACCAGTGCATCATGCATTGGCAGGCCCACCACTTGCAGGCCAATGGGCAAACCATTGCGAGCGTTGTTGGGCGAACGGCTGTGTGATGAACCATTTGTGCCCGCTGGCACATTCACACTCGGTGTGTGCAACGCCGTCCAGATGCGGCAAAACAAGGGGTCGCCTGTGTTGTCTAACCCCAAAGGTGCAGGGCCTTGTGCACTCAAGGTGAGCAACACATCGACATTGGCAAACACCTGTGGCAGTTGCGCGCGACAACGTGCGATGTGTTGCAACGCGGCATCGTATTGCGCATGTGTGATGGCTTTGCCGCTGTTCAAAATACCTTGCAAGCGCGGGCTGAGTTGTGCGTAGTGCACGATGTGTTCGTGTGCCAAGTTGTGCGCTTGTTCAAACAATTGCACCTGCGTTTGCGCTTGCACCAAGTGTTGAAAATCAGCGGGCAGCGTGATGTCACACACCTCTACATCGCTAGAACTTTGCAACACTTGTGTTGCATGCAACAACGCATTTTGCGATTCAACTTCAGCTTGGTCCCACTCATAAGTGCGACACACACCCACACGCAAGCGGTGCGAGAGGTGTTCTTGCACAGGCTTCACGCGCAGCTCTTGGCGACCACTCAAGGCTGCTGCAAACATCGCCGCATCGGGCACATTGCGCGCCAGGGTGCCCACCACATCGAGTGTGTCTGACAACGGTTTGGCACCTGCGCGTGAGATCAAGCCCATGCTGGGTTTGTAGGCCACGATGCCGCAATACGAAGCGGGTCGAATGAGCGATCCCGCGGTTTGTGTGCCCAAGGCCAAAGGCACCATGTGGTCCGCCACGGCAGCGGCCGAGCCTGACGATGAACCACCGGGTGTGTGCGCGAGGTTGAGTGGGTTGCGCGTTTGGTTGGGTTGAAAAGTGGCGAACTCCGTGGTGACGGTTTTGCCCATTACCACCGCACCTTGTTGGCGTGCAACAGCAACGCAGGCGGCATCTGCCGCGGGTGTGTGGTGTTGGTAAATGGCAGAGCCATAACCGGTGGGCATGTCAGCTGTGGCCAACAAATCTTTCACGCCAATGGGCAAGCCGTGCAAGGCGCCTTGGTGCGCACCCGCGTCAAGTTGTTTGGCGCGCGCGATGGCGGCGTCTCTTGCCAAATGTTGCCACGCTTGCACCTCGGGTTCGCGTGCGTCGATGTGTTCTAAACAAGCACGCACCAAATCTTCAGCACGCAAACTGCGTTGCGCCAAACGCTCGGCGGCTTCGCATGCGCTCAGGGTGTGAAGCGGTTGCGTCATGTTGTGCAATGTGCGTTGAAGGTGTTCAAGCTGCTTCGCGATAGAAAGGCCCAGCACTCAACGCGCGGGCTTTTTCATCGGCCACCGCAGCACCAATGGCGGCAATGTGCTCGGGTGTGGTGCCACAGCAACCACCCA
>ERZ650311.1449-NODE-1449-length-11725-cov-9.388003_pt1 | contig 11725 bp, 26 predicted proteins | sample MGYA00376247_ERZ650311 | MGnify/ENA primary metagenome ERZ650311 (study PRJEB26733, sample SAMN07839324) | wastewater metagenome | biome: small river; feature: stream; material: water | place: USA: North Carolina | collected 2016-07-28 ... | reverse complement strand
GGGCCGCCGCACGGGACGCCGCAGGGGACGTGCAAGAAAAGCGACTGCGCGAAGTCTGCGCCGAAGTCGAAGCAGCAGAGGTGGCGCGATGAATCCGGCCGCGATGGATAACCCGGACGGCATTGCCGTTGCACTGGCAATCATCGTCGGTGCGCTGCCGTCCGTCTGGCTGTTCCTGCTGGCGTGGGGGCTGGTATGAGCGAATCCCCGTTTCTTGCCGCGCTGATGATTTGGTCAAGCCTTGCAACCAGTAATTACGTCTGGCAGTGGTTTTCCGCCGACCCTGATTATGTGATTGCGCTCTGGCGCTCCTACTGGCAAGGCGTCGCCGTTTTCGCGTTTGCGGTCGCTCTGAAGGTGTCGCCATGAGCCAGGGCGCACGCACCCGCAACTTCATGACGCAGCCGCATAGCTCGCTCATCACGCCGCGCGAGGCCAGCGAAGCGTTCCGGCTCAGCGAGCGCACGCATCAGCGGCCCATCGTCAGCGACCGCGCCGTGTGCGTCGGTGCCGTGCTGTGCGCAGTGGTCGCGCTGCTGATCGTTCAACTCTAACCGGGGAATGCAGTGAGCAACATCACAACGACATCGCGCGCTGAGATCGCGATGCAAGAACACGAACTGCTGAAAGTGCTGGGTGCGAGCCTGTACCCCGGCGCCGCGCCTGAATCAATCAAACTGGTTCTCGGCTACTGCCGCGCCGCTGGCCTCGATCCGATGCAAAAACCTGTCCATATCGTGCCGATGTGGGATCGCAACGCGGGCGGAATGCGCGATGTCGTCATGCCGGGTATCGGCCTGTACCGCACGCAAGCGGCCCGCAGCGGCGAGTATGCCGGTATCACTGAACCGGAATTCGGCCCGGATGTTACTGAGCGTGTCGGCGACGCCGAGGTGACGTACCCGCAATGGTGCCGGGTGACCGTCAAGCGCAAGCTGGCTGGCGGCATGATTGCCGACTTCACTGCTCGCGAGTTCTGGCGCGAAAACTATGCGGTGAAGGGCGGCAAAGACAAAAGCATTGCGCCTAATGCGATGTGGGCGAAGCGCCCGTATGGGCAGCTTGCAAAGTGCGCCCAAGCGCAAGCCCTGCGGATGGCCTTCCCTGAGATCGGTTCGTCACCGACTGCCGACGAAATGGAAGGCAAGTCAATCGACATGGGCGCGGCCGAAGTCGTCGACACGCCAGCACAGATGCCCGCTGGCCTGCTTGAATCGGCCCAGGCTGCGGCGATGGAAGGGCGGACTACGTTCGGTGCGTTCTGGAAGTCCGCGAGCCCTGAAGCCCGTTCTGCGCTGGCGCCGCACCTTGAGTCGTTGAAGGCTGCGGTGACTGCGGCTGATTCGCTCGTTGTTGATCCGGAGGTGGCGGAATGAATTTTGCGCCCCAGGGCAGCGGAGCCTGGTTGTCGGCCAGGGCTGGATGTCTCACCGCATCGCGCATGGCCGACGCAATGGCAATGCTGAAGTCCGGCAAGCCGAGCGAATCGCGCAATAAGTTGATGATCGAACTGCTCGCCGAGCGCATGACGGGCGATGCTGCGCCGCACTTCGTCAATGACGCGATGCGCTGGGGCATCGAGCAGGAACCGATGGCAAAGTCGGCGTATGAGGCCGCGAGCGGCAATCTGCTCGACGCCTGCGGATTCATCCTGCACCCGAGCATCGAGCACTTTGGCGCATCGCCTGATGCGCTTCTCGACGGCGATTATGTTGTCGAGTTCAAGTGCCCGACGACGACGACGCACATATCGTGGCTGCTGGCCGGCGTGATGCCCGAGCAGCACAAGCCGCAGGTACTAGCGCAGTTGGCATGCACCAGCCGCACGCGCGCCGTGTTCGTCTCGTTTGATCCGCGCATGCCTGCGGCCCGGCAGTTGTTCATCAAGGAATGGACGCCGACCGCCGCAGAGATCGAGGCTGTCGAGACTGCTGCGCGGGAGTTTCTGCGCGAACTGGATGCGATGTTCCAGCAACTAGCGGAGGCCGCATGAATAATTGCAAGCACTGCAAGTATGCAGACTGGCAAGTAACGAAGGTCGGGGCGCTGCATCCGAGCGGCGATGGCCGGTGCACTTTTAAATATGAGGTGCCGCAACTTCCGGCAAGCATGTGCTGGATTGGCCGCAATCCACCGGCCCCATCAGGCGGCCATATCAACCGCCGAGAGGAACTGTCAAAGCACTGCCCTTACTGGGCGTCAAACAGGAACGCAGCGACGCCTAAGAAACCGGAGGCAGAGTGAACCTACTCCCCCGCGAACGCCAAGTCCTCGCATGTGCCGAGCGCGGCTTGTCGTGCAAAGAAACGGCCCGCGAACTCGGCATCGCATCGAACACGGTGCGCGTGTACCGGCGTCAGGCAATGGGCAAGCTCGATACGTCAAGGATCGTTGTCGCGGTGCTCAGTGCGCGCGAGAAAGGATTGTTGTGAACCTGCTGTCCGTCCTGCAGCCCTCGCCAGAAGCGCGCACGATCCACCGCCGGCTCGGCCACGTTCTCGAATGCCATCGGTTCGAACTGCTGCAAGCGAAGGCGAACATCTGGGAACCTGGCGAGACGCCAGAGCCGCGCCCTGAACGTGGCCCGAAGCCGCCGCCGATCAGCAAGCCTCGCGGCCGCGCATCGCACGACGTGATTCTTGCGCACATCGGCGCGGTGCCGACGACGGTGCGGGACATCATGGCCGCGACTGGCCTGAAGATGACTGCCGCTTACAACGGCATGAACGTCCTGCTCAGCAGCGGGCGAATCAAGAACCTGTCTAGGTCCGGGCACATCGGTCGGTATGTGCTGACTGGTGTCGTGCCCGTGGTACCGCCGAAGGTCGTCAAGCCGCGCAAAGTGAGGCCAGATCCCAATGCGAAGCACGACACGAACCGAGCGCAATTGCTGCTCGCGCTGACTGACAAGCCGCAGGATTACAGGCAGCTTTCGATAGCTACCAGACTGCCCGCGCATGTCGTCAAGACGTGCCTGTCGAATCTGGTTGACAAGGGGCTGGCGAAGAACCACGCGGCATCGGGCCAGCGCGGGCAATACACGCTGCCAGCGTTTGCGATGCCGCAGGAACCGAAGGGATGGTGCGATGTCTGACCTAATTTTGCCGCTTCCCTTGGTGGGCGGTGAGTTGCAAGGAAACCGTGCATTAACGGGACCAGCGGGTACGGCGAAACCCTCCGGGGAAAGGCCGCCGGGAGCCCGCACCTATTCTGACTTTCTGGTCCGCAAGTCCCAACTGGACGGCGATCACGGGTTTGATCCGATCGACTTGCCGTCTTGGCTGTTCGACTTTCAGTCAGACCTCGTTGCGTGGGCAATTCGCAAGGGCCGTGCCGCCATCTTTGCGGATTGCGGGCTCGGGAAAACGGCTATCGAACTCGTCTGGAGCGACAACGTTGTCCGTCGTACTGGCGGGAACATCCTGCTTCTTACTCCGCTGGCCGTAACGCACCAAATCGCCAATGACGCCGCGAAGTTTGGCATCGATGCCAGCGTCTCACGAGATGGGTCGGTGCATCGCGGGATCACGATCACGAACTACGAAAAGTTGCACTTGTTCGACTCGTCGAAGTTTGTCGGTGTGGTGTGCGACGAAAGCTCGGTGCTCAAGAATTACAGCGGGGCAACTCGCGGCGCGATCACGTCCTTTGCCCGAAAGTTGCCCTATCGCTTGCTGGCGACCGCTACCGCTGCTCCAAACGACTTTACCGAACTCGGGACCTCGAGCGAAGCCCTTGGATACCTTGGGCATATGGACATGCTCAATCGGTTTTTCAAAAACGACATGAACAACAGCGCGACAGGACGCATCGGTGGAGATGTCATCAAGTGGCGGCTAAAAGGCCATGCGGAACTACCGTTCTGGCAATGGGTTTGCTCATGGGCTCGCGCCATCAGGCGTCCGTCTGACCTCGGCTTCGATGATGCTCGTTTTGCATTGCCTCCTTTAACAGAGGTTGAGCATGTGGTTAACGTTGAGACCGCGGCCGACGGGTTTCTTTTTTCTCTGCCAGCCGTTGGACTTGATGAGCAACGAGAGGAACGACGCAGGACGGTTGTAGAACGCTGCGAAAAAGTTGCGTCTCTTGTGAACGACACCGGCCAACCGGCGCTTGTGTGGTGCCACCTCAATGACGAAGGCAACCGACTCGAATCGATGATCCCTGATTCTATACAAGTGAGCGGTCAGGACAGCGACGACAAGAAGGAAGGGAAGTTGCTGGACTTCGCTGAAGGTCGCGCTCGCGTGCTCATCACGAAGCCAAAAATTGGAGCGTGGGGGCTGAACTACCAGCACTGCAACCACGTGACCTTCTTCCCGTCGCACTCGTTCGAGCAGTACTACCAGGGCGTTCGTAGGTGCTGGCGCTTCGGCCAGACCAGGCCGGTCACTGTTGACATCGTAACAACCGAAGGCGAGCGCGGCGTCCTGCGAAACCTGCAACGAAAACAATCGCAAGCGGACGACATGTTTACCAATCTCGTGGCCGAGATGAATTCAGCCATGTCGATCGCCAGGCAGTCAAACTTTTCACAGAATCAGGAGATCCCGAAATGGCTGTCCACGATCAAACGATAACGAACAAGTACGCCCTGTATCACGGAGATTGCATCGAAGTCATGCAAGGGCTACCGGACGGCTGCGTTCATCTGTCGATTTACTCACCGCCGTTCGGCGGCCTGTATCACTACAGTAGCAGCGACCGCGACTTGTCGAACTGCGACAGCTACGAAACGTTTTTCGAGCAGTACGCTTTTTGCGTGCGCGAACTTCACCGTCTGACGATGCCGGGGAGAGTCACGGCAGTTCACACGATGGACGTCCCGCGCAGCAACAGCGGCACAGACAGCTATATCGACTTCCCTGGAGATGTCATCCGACTGCATGAACGCGAAGGCTGGCTATACACCGGCCGCCGCATGATCTGGAAAGAGCCGCTTGCCGTGCGTTTGCGGACGATGCAGAAAAACCTTGCGCATCAGTCGCTAGTCGAGGACTCGATTGATTGCGGCGTTGCCGCAGGGGACCAGTTGCTGACCTTCCGCAAACGTGGCGAAAATCCCGTCCCAGTGCGTCACCCTGTCGGAATGCTTGATTACGCTGGCGAGCGAACCCCTCCGGCGGACGTGATCCGGTACCGTGGATGGACAGGGAAGCAAACAGAGAATCGCTTCTCGCATTGGATATGGAGGCAGTACGCGGATTGCATGTGGGACGACATTCGAATGGGCCACGTCCTGCCATTTCGCGAGGCTCGCGACGGAGACGACGAAAAGCACGTACACCCTCTACAACTTGACGTGATTGACCGCTGCGTTCAGTTGTTCAGCAACCCCGGCGAGACGGTCTTTACCCCTTTCATGGGCGTCGGGTCAGAGGTCTATAGCCCGGTACTGCTGGGCCGTCGCGGTATTGGCGCTGAACTGAAGGCCAGCTACTACAGGCAGGCTTGCAAGAACGTTGCGCTCGCCGCTTCGGGCACAACTATTGGCGCCGAAACAGACGATCTTTTTCTGGACACCGGAATGGAGGTTGATCTGTGACAACTCCGCCGGTTATGTCGTCTAAACGCTGGGCAAGCAACGATGCGCGGTTCGGCCCGCGTCAGGTCACGCTGATCGACACGCGCCGTGACAAGGCTCTGATTCGTTACGCCGATGGCCGCACTGCGTGGATTCTCGCGCACCGCGTGCATGAGACGCGCGAGCAGGCGTTCTGTGCGCTGCGCCGGGCAAGTGCGCTGCGGTACTGGGCGGGACGGTTGCGGCAGCAGATCGGGGTGCAGGCATGAAGATCGCCGCCCACGAACCCAGGTGCGCCGATGCCTTGGACAAGGGATGCCCGGATCGCAAAGTCTGTGCGCGCTGGGTGCTGCGCCGATACAACGAGAGGCCAGACACTCCCTGGGCGAACTTCGCCGACTGCCGCACCGACAGAGGGTGCCGGTCGATTATGAGATTGGAGGCCGTACGTGATCGATAACTGTTTCTGCGACTACGAACGGCCAACCGCCTACAGCGAGCGCACGCATGTCGCGCGCATTCGGCACGCCTGCTCTGAGTGCGGCGGATGGATCACGCCTGGCGAACGCTATACGTCCGTGTGGGGCGTATGGGAAGGCGAGACGCAAGTGATTAAGCGGTGCCCGGATTGCCAATCGGTGCTCGAATGGATAACGGCACACCAACCGTGCTTTTGCTGGGGCCACACGAACCTGCTCAGCGAAGCCCGCGAATCGATGTTCTATCTTGCCGCAACGGAATATGTACCTGGAATGCGGATTGAAATGGGCCGCCTTCTTGTCGCTTGCAAACGCCGTGGAAGGATTGGCCGAGCAGAGCGCCGAGCCACTAAAGATGCAACGAGACTGGAGACGAGCAATGAGCGATGAATGGGTGATGGTGCCGCGTGAGGCTAGCGAGGCGATGATTCGTGCCGGCTATTCCGCGCCGACTGTTTTCGGCGTGCGAGACATGGCGAACACGTACCGCGCAATGCTCGCAGCCGCGCCAGATGCGCCGCAGCGCAACCGTGAAGCCGACCGCGCTCGCTACATTGACCGCGCGTTCAATGAATGGCTGGACGACTCTGTAGCCGACGGCTGCCCAACAGTTTGGGATCTGGTCTCGGACGTGCATTCGGCATGGGCTGCATGGACAGCGCATCCGCACTATGCCGCGCCCGCCGCGCCGCAGCAGGCAGAGCCGGTGGCGTGGATGGCCTTCGGGGGTGCCCTGGTCCACGCAGTCACTCGTAATGCGATGGATCCAATTGAGGCGGAGCGGTTCGACGTGCCTCTTTATCTGCACCCGCCCGCCGCGCCGCAGCAGGCCGAGCCTGCGGCGCAAATCGGCTGGGCGGATGAGTTCGGGAACCTTTTCCCGATGGGCGCGTGGAAGCCAGCGAAACGCACGCACCACGACGCGCACAAGACGGCATGGCGCCCAGTCTTTCTGCACCCGCCGGCCGCCGAAGTGCAGCGGTTGCGGGATGCGGCTAAGAGGGTCACCGCCGCACAGTCTGGCAGCGCGTTCGCGATCAACGAGAGCATCAACGCGCTGCGCAGCGCGCTGGAAGGGGGCGAGTGATGGACATCACAGAGCAACTCACTCACGAATCGAGAATCGCGCTGGCCGCTGCCGCCGAGATCACCCGCCTGCGCGCCGAGGTCGAGGCGTTGCGGGCTGATGCGCTGAAGCAGGTTGATTGCCGACAGTGCAAGCACGCAACTAATCGCGGTTGCCACAGCACCGCTCTGTGCGAGCGCGGGGAACTGTTCGAGGCAACGCCGCCGTGGCAGTTCTACGACGCCGCGCGTGCGGCGCAGGGGGGCGAGACATGATTGACGAACCGGCCATCCAACCGGCGCAGGTGTTCGGGATCATCGACCCTGACTATGCCCGCGTGTTCACGCAGGCTCGCATCGTGGCGTGGCAGTACGGGTATGCCTGTCTTGCGCACGGCACTTTCACGCGCGACCTGGACCTGTTGCTGGTCCCGTGGGCGGAACACGCGAGCCGCGAGATTGAATCGATCGTCAAGCACCTGGCCGGCGTGACCGGGCTTAGGCTGCAGGGGCCTCCGAGCGACAAGCCCCATGGCCGCAAATCTTGGTCGCTGCTGTTTCCTGCGTTCGAGGATGTGCGCTGGGTTGATGTGTCGGCATTCGCGGCACCGGTGCTACGCACAGACGCAGCAACCGACGCCGCGCCCGCCGCGCCGCAGCAGGCCGAGCCGGTGGCGTGGATGGCCTTCGGCGGGTCGATAGTCCACGCAGTCACTCGTAATGCGATGGACCCAATTGAGGCGGAGCGGTTCGACGTGCCTCTTTACCTGCACCCGCCCGCCGCCGAAGTGCAGCGACTGCGGGAGGCGCTGGAATATCTGATTGAGAAATGCGGCGATAGCGACGATGCGCAGTACAGCACGCTTGGGACGAAGTTCGTTCGCGACATTGCGCGCCGCGCGCTGGAAGGGGGCGAGTGATGGACGGCGCAAAGAACGGCTATCAAGCAACGCCGAACGTTCGTATTGAGCCGCCGCCCCGCTAGGGGCTGTCGGCTCGAATACGGGGTTAGCCGGATGCTGGAGGAAGCCAAAAATAGTTGCACGCACCCCTTGCGTTACCGGAAACGAGGACGCATAATAGAGGCACTGAAGCAAGCAACCGGAGACGCAAAATGAACGACTACATCAACGCACCGACCCAAGCCCCGAAGGGTGGCGCAACCAGCCCTCTGAACGGCGAGTTCTACCTGGGCGGGCAGTTTATGTGCAACCAGTTCGACATGCCCAAGGGCTACACCAAGCACCTGAAGCGCGCCGCCGACAAGCGCACCAGCAAGACGCAAAACATCGCAGCCGTGACCGTTACTGCCGTCCGAGTGTTGGTGCGGATGGCTGGTGAGCAGCGCCAAGAATGCGTGTTCTCTGGCACGCATGAGCAGTGCGCCGAGTTCGCACGGCAACTGATCGCCGCCAAGTCCGCGCAGTGCGAGCGCCAAGGCGTGATGGTTCACCCGACCGAGTTGGTGATGGCGCAGTGAGCGCCGCCAAGACGACTGCAGAACGGGTGGCCGCTTTGCGCGCCAACCGTGACGCGCTGGGCCTGAAGCGGCTAGAGCTTTACGCGCATCCTGAAGACTGGCCCGCGATCAAGGCGCTGGCCGAGAAGCTGCAGCGCAAGCGCGCAAAGAAGCTGGCAAGTGGTGCCGGCTAACGCAGAAATAACCGGCGGCTGAAAGCCGTCCGGTTGATTGACGGGTTAGCCGTCTTTTTGATAAGGAGAAGAACATGAAGCACGAACTGAAGCGGGAGCGAGCAGGAAAAGCCGAAATGGGCAGCATAACGCCAACATGCTCATGCGGTTGGCGCGGACGTACAGAGTACGCCTACAACGACTACTGCCACACGAACGTAAAAGAGCAGGAAGGCGACCACATTCGGAATGCGCACCGTGGAGAGCTTGAGACGGCTAACGCAGCGCTTGAGCAGCAGGGCGACACATGCCCGACGTGCGGAAGCGAGTGCAACGAGCGCGACGAACTGACGAAGGCCGAGCGGGAGATCGAGCGCCTGCGCGCCGAGGTCGAGGCGCTGCGGGCTGATGCGGAGCGATGGGAGCACGCCCGGTCAATCGCGTGCTTTACCGAGGATCGCGATATGGGTCCGGGTGGATGGTGGACGGTTGCCGTCTACGTCAAGCGCCGTCCGGCCGCAAACACAATCGACGCAGCAGTCGACGCCGCGCGTGCGGCGCAGGGAGAGCTGGGATGACCTTCCGCGTACCTGAGAAATACCGGCTCACGCGCGGCGCAATGGGCACCGATGCGCGGTTCGGCAACAATGGGGTCTTCCAGTTCGCCGCCGCTCCTGGCCGGGCGTTCCTGAACGTCATCGCCAGCGACGAGATCGGGTGGGAGCACGTCAGCGTGAGCAACCCGGCGCGCTGCCCGACCTGGGAGGAGATGTGCTGGATCAAGGCGCAGTTCTGGGGCCCTGATGACTGCGTTGTGCAGTACCACCCACCGGCCAGCGAATATGTGAACGATCACCCGTACTGCCTGCACCTGTGGCGGCCGACGGAAGGCGCTTTGCCGATGCCGCCGAGTTGGATGGTGGGCACCAAGATCAAGGAGGCCAGCGATGCCGACTGAGCGCCGCTCGCCGTGGTTCAACGCCCGCCGCGATCCGCCGGTCAACGGGGGCGACGATGCGCAATACGAGCATCGGTGCAAATGGATCAACAGAAACCGGCCGCAACGAACGGATCGCGAGGACGTGATGCTCGCGGGCCGTATGTGCCCAGACTGCCAATGGCGCGGCCTGCTGCGCGAGGATGGGGGGAAGGCGTGACAGTCGCCGTCCTGTTCGCCAGAGCCGATAGCGTCTACAAGACGCTGCCAGGGTGTGACGTGTGGGACATCGAGCGGGACGCGCGCAAGTGGCCGGGCGGCTCGCCAGTGGTCGCGCATCCGCCGTGCCGTGCGTGGGCCAGTCTGCGGCATCACGCAAAGCCGCGCGAAGGCGAAAAGGATCTTGCGTTGCTGGCAATCAAGCGCGTGCGCCAGAACGGTGGCGTACTTGAGCACCCACTGTTTTCGACGCTGTGGAAGGTCGCCGGGTTGCCTGAGCCTGGACAGCGCGACGAGTTCGGCGGCTGGACGCTGATCGTCGATCAGAACTGGTTCGGCCATCGCGCCCGAAAGCGCACCCGGCTTTACATCGTCGGCTGCGAACCGGTCGACATCCCGGCAATGCCGTTGCGGCTTGGCGAGGCAACGCATACGGTTGGATTGTGGAGCGGTCGGGACAAGGCGAACTGTCGGCCGTCGATCACTAAACCAGAGTTTGAAGGCACGCCGCTCGAGTTTGCTGCGTGGTTGGTTGAACTTGCGAAACGATGCGCGCGCGAACCGGCGCTGGCGACTATTTTTAGGAGGAAGGCGTGACGGACAAAGTTGTGCACGGCCCATTCAAGCGCGCCCACTTAAACGAGATGGCCGAAGAAGTGCGCGACGTGCTCTACAAGTACGTGAATCGCGCCAGCGTTGCCGAGGTGCTCGGCATCTTAGAGATCGTTAAGCAAGAGGTCTATCAATCCGCATTCGATGGGGACAATGATGTTTGAACGCCTGCTGTGTGCTGTGCTCGGCCATCGCTTTGTTGTCGAGCGCCAACTGAATCCGAGAGCCCGCAAAGTCGGCTGCACCCGCTGCCAGCGAAAATGGGCGATGCACGATCCGACGCAAACATTCGTGCCGTGGGATAGCGAGTTCGAGGAACTGTACGGGCCGGGCGGCCTGCTGCGCGAGGATGGGGGGAAGGCGTGAGCGAAGCCCGTGATTTCGATGCCGTGTGCGAGTTGTGCGCAAACTGCGCCAGAGACGCCGTGCTGAACGGCACCAAGACACACGATGACGCGCAAGACCACGAACTATGCGAGATCCCTGCGCGGGCCTTCCGCGTCGACCCTGACGACGAAATCGAGGAATGGTCGTTCAACCAATGCGAAGGGTACCGCTGCACGATGTTCGTGCCGGTAGACCGCGAAATCATGCCGCGTCGATGCCCGAGGACGATTGACATGTTTGGCGCAAATGGGGTGAAGGCGTGAGAGTGATCGTTTGCGGTGGGCGCGACTATGAAGAACCCGAGATCATCGCCGCGCGTCTTGATCGCTTGCATGGCGTCGAGCCGATAACGCTACTGATCCAGGGTGGCGCGACAGGCGCGGACAAGCACGCGGCTCGCTGGGCGCGGCTGACAGGAATTCGCGTCATGACGTACCCGGCAGCGTGGCACCTTCACGGCAAGGCGGCAGGCCCGATCCGCAATAAGCGAATGCTGGACGAACAGAGGCCGTCGCTTGTGGTGGCCTTCTATGGCGGGCGCGGGACGGCCGATATGGTGAATCAGGCCAAGGCAGCAGGAGTTGCCGTGCTCGACTTGCGCGAGGTTACGTGACTAACTTTCGGCTCGATTCAGCCCATCACCAGTGCGCCCCTATAGAGGCAAAGAGTTATGAGTCCTCTGCTCTAACCACTGAGCTAACGGCCCGTGCTGACAGATCAAATACTTACGGACGACAGTGAAACCGGATTCTGCTGCATTTGGTGCATAGAAGTGCTGGGTGCGCATACAGCCACGGCAGATTCTGCCGCGCTGATGTATGCATGCTTACGATGTGGCAGCGCGGCACAAACGAAGTTTACAGGGAGGGA
>ERZ650311.1448-NODE-1448-length-11729-cov-3.793044_pt1 | contig 11729 bp, 10 predicted proteins | sample MGYA00376247_ERZ650311 | MGnify/ENA primary metagenome ERZ650311 (study PRJEB26733, sample SAMN07839324) | wastewater metagenome | biome: small river; feature: stream; material: water | place: USA: North Carolina | collected 2016-07-28 ... | reverse complement strand
CGCGACCCTCACCTTGGCAAGGTGATGCTCTACCAACTGAGCCACATCCGCGTTGCCTTCTTTCGAAGACTTGACCACTATACGCGATTAGTCAGGCGTTTGCAAACCGGAGCGACACGCGCGAATGGAGGCAACTTATAGACTCTCAAACTATGAATCCCACCGAGTTTGGCACCGGGTCGCCTGGCGAGACTGCGCTCGCGTACGTGTTCACGATCCTGCTCTTCGGCATGTTCTTCGCCGCCATCCTTGTGCCGCTGTTCTGGGTGTTCAGCAACATTCGGGAGCGCTGGCACGACTACGAGCCGCGCAAGCGCTTTCGAGTAATCGCATACTCGGTTCTGACTCTCGCTGGCCTTGGCGTGCTGCTGTGGCGCGGTGCCATGCCCAGCAACTTTTAGCCTCGCCAGCTCCAGCGCGGATCGGCCTTCGAATATGCGGTCTCACCGTGTTGCACCGAGTCGATGCCTGCAATCTCGTCAGTGCTGGTGACACGCATACCAATAGTGCGCTGAATTAGCCAGGCAACGGCGTAACTCACAGAGAATGCGTAGCCACCGATTACGAGCACGGCAAGAGCCTGCTTGCCCAGCTGAGCGATGCCAGCGCCGAAGGCGAGGCCAACGGCGTTGCCGGCTAGGTCGTGCCCAAAGATGCCAATCCAGAGGGTGCCGACAATGCCGCCCACCATGTGGATTCCTACTACATCTAGCGAGTCGTCGAAACCGAGCACGTACTTGAGTTCAATTGCCAGGGCACAAATGACACCAACCGCAACACCTAGCGCGAGTGCCCAAATCGGGTCGAGGTACGCACACGACGGCGTAATCGAGACGAGACCGGCGACCGCACCCGAAGCGGCTCCAATCGAGGTTGGCTTGCCGTGTGCGACGCGCTCGTATAGCGCCCAGGAGAGCATGCCGCCGACTCCAGCTGCAAGCGTGTTGACAAAGGCGATAGCCGCAGTTCCGTCGGCTGCAAGCTCAGACCCTGCGTTGAAGCCAAACCAGCCGAACCACAGGATACCGACGCCAATAAGGACTAGCGGCACGTTGTGCGGCGCGTGCATTCCCTTAGTGAATCCAAAGCGCTTGCCGACGACGAGCGCGAGGGCGAGCGCGGATGCACCGCTGGCGACCTCAACCACGGTTCCGCCGGCAAAATCAAGGGCGCCAACGCTGTAGACGAGCCACCCACCGTCGACCACTACCCCGTTCTCGACGCTGAAGTTAAAGATCCAACTGGCGACGGGAAAATACACCAGAGTCGCCCACACGGCGGCAAACAGCATCCAAGCACCGAATTTGACTCGGTCCGCGATAGCTCCGCTGATGAGGGCCACGGTGATGATTGCGAAGGTGCCTTGGAAGCCCGCGAAGGCCAGGCCACTACCATCGCCGGTCGTCCTGGCTGTCTCGGTGGGGGCCTGCAGGAACAGATAGTCGAGATTGATTCCGAAGACCCCGTCCAGGCCCACGAAACTCGCGTCACTAGCGCCGGAGAAGCTCATGGCGTAGCCGAACACGACCCACATAGTGCCAACGAGAGCAAGCGAACCGAAGCTCATCATCATCATCGAGACCACGCTCGACGCGCGCACCAAACCGCCGTAGAAGAAGGCAAGGCCAGGTGTCATGAACAGGACCAGCGCGGAACAGATGATCAGGAACATCGTGTTGTCGGAACTCATGGTTTCTCTCTCTATAAACGCGCGGAAAGGGATGGGCCCTCAGGCCCATCCCAAACCGCTACTTCTTTGTAGCTAGCCTCTGTCGCTGCCAAAGGCATAGGCCTCTTCGCCGTGGACCACCGTGTCGATACCGGCGATCTCGTCCTCTGCTCGAACGCGGAAGCCGATGATCTTCTCGACCAAGTAGCCGATGATTAGGGCGAGCACGAACGAGTACGCAAGTACGGCTCCGGCACCGAGCGCCTGCTTGCCGAACTGCTCCCAGCTGCCGGTGTCGATTAGGCCAATGCCGCGACCGAAGATGCCGATGAACAGGGTGCCGAAGATACCACCCACGAGGTGAATGCCGACCACGTCAAGCGAGTCATCGAAACCCATGGTGAACTTCAGGTCGATGGCGAGTGCGCAAATTGCACCGGCGATCAACCCGAGCAGGAGTCCCCAGCCTGGATCGACAATGTCGCAGGCAGGAGTGATTGCAACGAGGCCCGCTACCGCGCCAGAACCAGCACCAATCGACGTTGCCTTGCCGTGCTTGATCTTCTCGACGGCGATCCAGCCAAGCATGGCTGCCGCAGGAGCCGAGAGTGTGTTGATGAAGGCAATCGATGACAGGCCGTTCGCGGCGAGTGCCGAACCTGCATTGAAGCCGAACCAACCGAACCAGAGCAGAGCAACGCCCAAGAGGGTGAGTGGCACGTTGTGGGGTTGGGTAATGCCCTTGCTAAAACCAAAGCGCTTGCCCAACACGAGCGCCAGAGCGAGGCCCGCTGCACCAGCGTTGATGTGCACGGCGGTACCGCCAGCAAAGTCGTGCACTCCAAGCTGGACCAGCCAACCACCACCGGTGCCGGCACCGTCAGAGCCGTAGTTGAAGACCCAGTTGGCAACCGGGAAGTACACCACCGTGGCCCACAGTCCGGCAAATACCATCCACGCACCGAACTTGGCGCGGTCGGCGATAGCTCCGCTGATCAGCGCGACCGTGATGATTGCGAACGTCGCCTGGAAAGCCACAAACGCCATCGATGGGTAGTTCGCGTCACGCTCCGCGGCTAGTGCATCGGCAACCTGATTGCCGAGGAGGAACGACCCCTGGTCGAAGCCGAACCAGCCAGGAATGCCGATGAAGTCTGGGCTGTCAGATGTGGCGAAGGACATCGCGTAGCCGTAGATAACCCACAGCACACCGATCAGGCCCAGCGAGCCAAAGCTGAGCATCATCATGCTCACCACGCTCTTGGCCTTGACCATTCCGCCGTAGAAGAACGCGAGTCCCGGCGTCATGAGCAGCACTAACGCTGCCGAAATCAGCACGAATGCCGTATTTCCTTGATCCACTTGTTTGCCTCTCTCTAAGAAAACAAATAGCGCCGGGGTGTCCGGTCACATAGCAATCTTGAGAGGCAAACGTTTCGTAACGTTGCGAGAAATGTTTCGCGTTTGTAAAAAAACTACGAGCTCATCGCACCGAGGCGACTAACAGCGCGGAGGTACTTCTTCTTGTAGCCCCCAGCGATCATCTCAGGCGAAAAACAGTCGGTCAGTGGCACCCCAGACCCCTGAAGCCGAACCTGGCGCTCATAGAGGCGGTCGATCAAGGCGACCCAACGGAGTGCCTCGACCTGATCCGTGAGTTGTCGAACACCCGAGATAGCTAAAGTGTCAACGCCGGAGACGAGACTCGCAAACTTTGAGGGGTGGATGGTCGCCAGGTGCCTGAGCAGCGAATCGAACGAGTCCAGATATGCAGACTTTCCCTCATGCGCCTGCGCTCCAATCCAGTGACCTAGTTCGTCTTCGGAGAGGCTGCGGATGTGCGTTTCGGTCGGCCTGTGGCGATAGTCTTCGCCGTCGACGCTCACCATCTCGAAGCGGTCTGCCATGGCACTGATTTCGCGAGCGAAGTCTGAAGCCGCGAAGCGGCCCTGTCCGAGGGCGTTGGGTGGAGTGTTTGAAGTTGTGGCGAATCGAACGCCCTTGGCCGCGAGCTCGCTAAGGAACCGACTCATAATCATCGTGTCGCCCGGGTCATCCAACTCAAACTCGTCGATGCAAATCAGGTCATAAGACTTGAATACCTCGACCGCCTTCGCAAAGCCGAGCACGCCGACAAGGCCCGTATAGGCGAGGAAGCTGCCGAAGGCCTTTGTGCCAGACGCAGCGTGGAAGGCAGCTGCGAGGAGATGGGTCTTGCCCACACCGAACCCGCCATCGAGGTAGAGTCCGGCCTTTGGTTCGGAGCGCTTGGCGAAGAGACCGCGGATGCCGTTGCCCGACTCCTTGATGCCAAGAAACGCGCGCGTGGAGCTCACGGCCGCCGCCTGGGAGGGGAACCTCGAATCGGGGATGTAGTTTTCGAACGTTGCCCCGGTGAATTCGCGCGGAGGCACCAACTGGCGAAGCAGTTCTTCGTCACCGACTCGTGGAGAGACATCGACGAGCGACTTTAGCCTGTGGTTTGTTGCCAATCTTTACCTCTGTCTGGCAATCGTCACCGAGTGCGCTTAACCTTGTCTATGTAATCCTAAGCAACTCACCATCAGGAGAATCGTGTCCGTAGCCTACGACCCCGCAGCCAAATTCGCCGAATACGCACACCCGGAGATGCTTGTGTCGAGTTCCTGGCTGGCGGAGCACCTGGGCGATGAGAACCTAGTTGTCGTCGAGAGCGATGAAGATGTGCTGCTCTACTCGACCGGCCACATCCCTGGAGCCGTGACGATCGACTGGCACACTGAGCTCAACCAGCCGGTTATGCGCGACTACCTAGACGGCCCAGACTTCGCCAAACTCCTGTCGAGCCGCGGCATCGGCCGCGATACCACCGTGGTTATTTACGGCGACAAGTCGAACTGGTGGGCTGCCTATGCGCTTTGGGTTTTCAAGCTATTCGGCCATGCCGATGTGCGACTCCTCGATGGAGGCCGCGACAACTGGATCGCAGAAGGGCGAGAGCTCACTCGTGAAGAGCCTGTTGTTTCCCCCGTCGACTACCCAGTGATTCAGCGTGACGACAAGACCCTCCGCGCGTACCGGGATGACGTCCTCGCCCACCTCGGCAACCCGCTCATCGATGTTCGATCCCCAGAGGAGTACTCGGGTGAGCGCACGCACATGCCGGCTTACCCTGAGGAAGGCGCTCTACGTGCCGGGCACATTCCTAGCGCGGCATCGGTTCCTTGGGCTCGCGCAACCGGCGAGAACGGCGTCTTCAAGTCTCGCGCAGAACTGGAAGATGTCTACCTCGTTGGCGCCGGTCTCAAGCCAGGCGACGATGTCGTCGCGTACTGCCGCATCGGCGAGCGTTCGAGCCACACTTGGTTCGTGCTCAAGTACTTGCTCGGCTTCGAAAACGTACGCAACTATGACGGCAGCTGGACCGAGTGGGGCAGCCTGGTTGGCGTGCCAATTGTTCGCGGCAACGAACCTGGTTCGGCCCCGAAGGTCGCCTAGATCGTGACCGAGCAGCAGGCCCGCGAACTCGCGGAAGACTTCAACGCAATATCACTGAAGGATCGCCTCCAGCTTCTGCTCGAGTTCTCGGATTCACTTCCGGATTTACCAGCGCGGTATGCCGATCACCCCGACCTGCTCGAGCGCGTCGAGGAGTGCCAATCGCCCGTCTACCTCTTCACGGAGGTCAACGATGGCATCGTTTCGCTGTTCCTGACAGCCCCCAAGGAGGCTCCGACCACTCGAGGGTTCGCGAGCATCCTGCACTCCCTTCTTGATGGTCAACCGGCCGCGTCGGTCCTTGCCTTCGACGACGACTTTCCGTCGCGACTGGGCTTGCTTGAGGCCGTTTCCGCGCTCCGCCTTCGCGGCATGACTGGAATGCTGCGCCGCATCAAGCGACAAGTCTCAGAAAAGGTCGCAGCTGCCTAGGTAGCGAACTAGATGCCACTTACACCGAGAGTTCTTCAACTTGAGGGTCTAGCCGCAGAGCTGAGCCCCGGCATCACATGGCTGCAGGTCGTGCCGCTGGAGGGACTACTCGCGGACACCTGGCGAGAAACCAGCGACACGTTGTCTAACGCTGCTGATAGAGCATTGCTGGTTGCGGCACGGCGGGCCTGCGACCTGGTGGTCACCACCGCAAGAACAGCCACAGTTGAGGGGTACCGAGCATCGAAGGTCGCAACGATTGTCGTGGTCGATCGTGGTGGCGAATACGTGCCTCCTGCTTCTGGACCAGACACCAAACCCGTCATCGACGTGCGCGATATCTCCGAAGTTTCGAAGCTTGGAATTGCCAGTGACTTCATCCTGCTCGAGTCTGGCATGACGTATGCGGCGGCTCTGGGTAACCGCATCGAAAACCTTTTGATCACCGTTGCCGACTGCTCGGATCCGTCCGCTGCAATAAGTCGAGTGACGGAGTTGGCGCGGCTTCTCGGAGGTTACACGCTGGATGGCGTTCGAGCCGTACCGCTTCAACAGAACACCCTGGTGATGGCGAGAATCACTGCCGCCTAGTGCCGACTCGTGACCGCCCGGTTTGGCCGTTCGCGGCGTGGCAACCGGCCTTCGCGACCGCTCCAACCTAGAGTTTTGGAGATGTTTGAAGTTGAATTCGATGGTCCGGTGTCTCCGGAATTCGCGCTTGCGATGAAGAGCCTGCACTCGGTGCAGGTTCGAACCGAGTTGCACATCGAACAAATCCCCGCTCCGGGCAACCTCGCGAAGCACGCAATAGCCTTCGCGGCTCACATCGACGACCAAACCAACGCCGGTGATGCAGGAGTCGGGCGCATCGTCTTTCTCTGGCACGACGAGCCTCAAGAGAACTGGGTCGGCCGCATGCGCGTGGTTTGCTTCGCCAAGTCCCCCCTCGAGAGCCACATCGGCCAGGAAGACGTTAGTGCCGACCTTGCATGGGATTGGCTAACAACTGCATTGCGCACCCGCAACGCGGAGTATGCCGCCGAGGCAGGCACCTCCACGCGCATCCTGTCGACTGGCTACGGAGCGCTGGCTCATCAGGCCCCACACGCCGAGCTAGAGATGCGCGCTTCTTGGAGCCCAACAGGCGCTGCCTTGGCTCCTCATTTGGAGGCCTGGCAAGACCTCATCTGTGTTTTGAGTGGCTACTCCCCTCTGCCCGAAGGCATCGGACGGATTTAGAGTGACTGAAGTCAGCGACGCCCCACAGGCGGTCGATCTGCGCAAGCCGCGTAGCGAAGTTCGGTTCATCGATTCGGCCGACCAGGTCGCGGGTATGCTGGCAGACCTGCGCCTCGGCAGCGGTGCTCTAGCGGTAGATGCGGAACGCGCGAGCGGATTCCGGTACTCGCAGGCTGCCTTTCTGCTGCAACTTCACCGCCGTGGCTCGGCAATCTACTTGATCGACCCACAGTCAACCTTCACGGACGAGGCTTCGCGTTTCAATCTCGCCGCATTCATGACCGAAATGCCCTGGATTCTGCACGCAAGCACACAGGACCTTCCGTGTCTAAATGAACTTGGGCTTCGGCCAACGGCACTGATTGATACAGAACTAGGCTCACGCATTCTGGGTCTACCTCGGGTCGGCCTTGGCGCTGTGGTTGAGCACTTCCTCGGGTTGAAACTAGCTAAGGAACATTCTGCCGTCGACTGGAGCACTCGCCCGTTGCCTGCGGATTGGCTTGACTACGCGGCACTCGACGTGGACGTGTTGCCGGATCTAGCCGAGCAGCTTCAGTACGCACTCGAAGCCGCGCACAAATGGGAGTTCGCACAACAGGAATTCGCTCACCTGACCGGCTTTCGCCCCAAGGAAAAGCAGCCGGATCGCTGGCGCGGCACAACGGGAGCGCACGAAATCAAGAGCCAGCGCGGCCTAGCCGTAGTTCGCGAACTGTGGAACGCGCGCGAATCACTCGCAATGAAGCTGGATGTCTCCCCGGGCAGGCTCGTGCCCGATGCCTCAATCTCGGCGGTCGCAAAGATCCTGCCGCGCTCGAAGAGCGAACTGGCTTCGGAGCGCAGCTTCCACGGCCGTGCCTCAAGGACCTACCTCGACATCTGGTGGACCGCTCTGCAGACCGGCCTAGCGACCCACGACCTACCCGCACTAAAACTGCCCCAAACGGGCATACCGAACCATCGAAGCTGGCCGAATCGCTTTCCCGAGGCCGAGGCGCGACTCAAGGCCGTCAAGCCCGTGATCGCGTCCCTTGTAGAGGAGCTAGCGATTCCAGCCGAGAACCTGCTGACCCCCGATTATTTGCGTTCTCTTTGCTGGAACTTCGCCCAGTGGAACGAGGACCAGATCGACGCTCATTTGGCCGCGCTCGGGGCCAGGCCTTGGCAACGCGAAAAACTGGTTAGTGCCCTGCACACGGCACTCTCTGCGGAGACCGCAACGGAATAAGCTCGCTTGACAGCGGCGCCCAGAGGCGGGCACAGCGAAGCGCCAATTAGTCTTGCCGCGCGTGAGGGATCATTGTGCCGTTCACCTGAGCCACGATGCGCGCGATGATCGAATCGGCGTCTAGACCGGCATCCAACAAGAGCTCGCTTCTACTAGCGTGCTCGAGGAACTCGTCTGGCAACCCGAGCTCGGTGAGCGCGGTGTCGACTTGAGCATCGCGAAGATCCTGACGCACGCGCGTTCCGATGCCGCCGACCTTTACGCCGTCCTCAATTGTGACCACCAGGCGGTGGCGTGCGGCCTCATCCAACACCGACCGGCGCACAGGTACGACCCAGCGCGGGTCGATAACAGTCGCGCCAATTCCGTGTGTTCGAAGACCCTCTGCAACCGCCAGGGCCGTCTCGGCCATGGCACCGACGCCCACTAGAAGTACGTCTTGCTTCTCCGACTCGAAGAGGGTGTCCACACCGTCAGCGGCGCGCCGGATAGCTGGCAGGCTCGACGAGGCGTTGCCCTTGCCGAACCGCAGCATCGTCGGAGCATCGTCGACGGCCACCGCTTCGGCGAGCAGCTCGGCCAGGCGCTCGGCGTCACGTGGCGCGGCAATCTGGATGCCTGGAACCACTTGGAAAATAGCGAGATCCCACATGCCGTGGTGCGATGCGCCGTCGGGGCCGGTAACGCCAGCGCGATCGAGAACAAACGTTACGCCGGCCTTGTGCAGGGCAACATCCATGAGAACCTGGTCGAAGGCGCGATTCATGAAGGTTGCGTAGACGGCAACCACGGGGTGCAAGCCACCATAAGCCATGCCAGCGGCGCTAGCCACGGCGTGCTGCTCGGCAATGCCCACATCGAAGACTCGGTGGGGAAAGCGCTCTGCGAACTTGTGCAATCCGACCGGCTTTTGCATGGCGGCCGTGATGCCGACAATGCGCTCGTCTTGTGCGCCAAGCAGTGCGATTTGATCGGCGAAGATGCCAGTCCAGGACGGACCGCTGCTGGACTCGAGCGACTCACCAGTCGTTGGGTCGATTTGCCCAACTGCATGGAACTGATCATCCTCATGCAGCATCGCCGGGTCGAAGCCCTTGCCCTTTTGCGTGATGATGTGAACCAGTGCCGGCTGGGCGTACTTCTTGGCCTGCCTGAGGGCAGTCTCGACAGCCTGCAGGTCGTGTCCGTCGATTGGCCCGATGTACTTGATGTCGAGGTTGGGGAACATGCCCTGTGGAACGACGGAGCCGAACAGGCCCTTGCCAGCGGAGCGAACCGCCCGGTAGAGGATGCGACCGGGGGCGCCAAATCCAGCAAAGAACTTGCTCGAGGCGCGGTAAAGCCTGCGGTAGGTTGGCACGGTTCGGATTCGGTTTAGATACTGCGCGAAGCCACCAATGGTCGGAGCATACGACCGCCCGTTGTCGTTTACGACTATTACCAGCCGGCGGTCGTTGTCATCGGTGATGTTGTTTAGCGCCTCCCAAGTCATTCCGCCGGTCAAGGCACCATCGCCCAAGACTGCCACCGCGTAGCGGTCGGCTTGGCCTGTGAGCCTGTACGCCTTCGCGATGCCGTCTGCCCAAGACAACGAGCTTGAGGCGTGGGAGGACTCGACGATATCGTGCGCCGATTCCGCACGCTGGGGGTAACCCGCGACTCCCCCGCGTTGTCTAAGTGTCGAGAGGTCAGCGCGCCCGGTCAACAGCTTGTGAACATAAGACTGGTGTCCGGTGTCGAACACGATCGAATCGCGGGGCGAATCGAATACGCGGTGAATCGCGAGGGTCGCCTCCACGACACCGAGGTTTGGACCAAGGTGTCCACCGGTCTTAGCGACTGCCGTGACTAGGTAAGAGCGAATCTCTGCAGCAAGCGTGGCCAACTCATCGGCCGTGAGCCGGTCCAGGTCACGTGGCGACCTGATGCTGCCGAGAATGCTCATACCTAAAACAATCCCGAAGGACCGCAGACTGTTCCCTAGGCGACCAGGCTACGCAGAACGTACTGAAGGATGCCACCGTTGCGGTAGTAGTCGGCCTCTCCCGGGGTGTCGATGCGAACAACAGCGTCGAAAACGATCTCGGGCTTGCCCGCAGCCGAGTGGCTGGTTGGCTTTGCGACAACGCGGACAGTCTTCGGGGTGTTGCCGTTGTTGAGCTCCTCGACGCCGCTGATGGTGATCTGCTCGGTGCCATCTAGGCCAAGCGAATCAGCCGATTGACCCGCAGGGAACTGCAGCGGCAGTACGCCCATGCCGATGAGGTTCGAGCGGTGAATTCGCTCGAAAGACTCGGCGATGACGGCCGAAACGCCGAGCAGACGCGTGCCCTTGGCAGCCCAGTCGCGCGATGAACCCGAACCGTATTCCTTGCCGCCGAAGATCACGAGCGGAGTGCCGGCGTCCTGGTAGTTGACCGAAGCATCGTAGATGAACGCCTGTGGGCCCTCTGCCTGAGTGAAGTCGCGGGTGTAGCCACCCTCAACGCCATCGAGCAGCTGGTTCTTCAGGCGGATGTTCGCAAACGTGCCGCGAATCATGATCTCGTGGTTGCCGCGGCGCGAACCGTAGCTGTTGAAGTCGACGCGCGAAACGCCGTGAGCAGTGAGGTACTGACCTGCAGGAGAGTCAGCCTTGATCGAACCCGCCGGGCTGATGTGGTCGGTGGTGACCGAATCGCCGAGCTTCGCGAGCACGCGTGCGCCAACGATGTCCTTTACCGGGTCTGGCTGGTGCTTCATGCCGTCAAAGTAAGGGGCCTTGCGCACGTAGGTCGAGGCCTCGTCCCAAACGAAGGTTGCACCTTCAGGAGTCGGCAGCGAACGCCAGCGGTTGTCGCCGTCGAAGACCGAGGCGTACTGGGTCTTGAACATGTCGCTGTTGATCGAGCTATCGATGGTCTGCTGGACTTCTTCTGCCGTAGGCCAGATGTCCTTGAGGAACACGTCGTTGCCGTCGTGGTCCTTGCCCAGCGAGTCTGCCTCGAAATCGAAGTCCATGGTGCCGGCAAGGGCGTACGCGATTACCAGCGGTGGCGAAGCCAAGTAGTTCATCTTGACGTCAGGGCTGATGCGACCCTCAAAATTGCGGTTGCCCGAGAGAACCGCGGTGACTGCGAGGTCGTTCTCGTTGATTGCCTGGCTGATCTCGTCCGCGAGCGGGCCAGAGTTGCCGATGCAGGTTGCGCAACCGTAGCCAACGAGGTTGAAGCCGAGCGCGTCCAAGTCGCCGGTGAGGCCAGCCTTGTCGTAGTACTCGGTTACAACCTTCGAGCCAGGCGCCAGCGAGGTCTTGACCCAAGGCTTGGCTTTGAGGCCCTTGGCAACAGCCTTGCGGGCAACCAGGCCGGCGGCCAACATGACCGAAGGGTTTGAGGTGTTGGTGCACGAGGTGATCGACGCAATGGTGACGTGACCGTGGTCGATAGCAAAGTCGTGGCCTGCAACCTGAGTCGACTTGCTAGCCTCAGGCGCATAGGTTGGCAGTGCCTTCTCGAACGACGACTTGGCTTCGCTCAAAACAATGCGGTCCTGCGGGCGCTTCGGGCCGGCAATCGAAGGGACAACGGTGCCTAGGTCGAGCTCGAGGTACTCGCTGTAGCGAGGCTCAATCGATGGGTCGTGCCAGAGTCCCTGTGCCTTGCAGTAAGCCTCGACGAGGTCCAACTGCTCCTGGCTGCG
>ERZ650311.1447-NODE-1447-length-11731-cov-6.439877_pt1 | contig 11731 bp, 17 predicted proteins | sample MGYA00376247_ERZ650311 | MGnify/ENA primary metagenome ERZ650311 (study PRJEB26733, sample SAMN07839324) | wastewater metagenome | biome: small river; feature: stream; material: water | place: USA: North Carolina | collected 2016-07-28 ... | reverse complement strand
GGGTCTTTCCTACGTCATAGGCCTATTTCTCGGCGTGACGGTGGTCTAGCCAGTAGCCTTAGTGCATGCCCACAAACGAAAAGTTTGATTTCGCGCTGGTTGGCGCAGGCATAATGTCGGCTACTCTTGCGAGCTTTATCAAACTGGCAAATCCTAGGAGCAAAATCATTGTCTTCGAACGTCTTGATCACGTTGGGGGCGAATCATCCGATGCCTGGAACAATGCTGGAACCGGTCACGCAGCCCTGTGTGAGCTTAACTACATGCCCGACTCTAAAGATGGCTCATTGCCTGATCCCGCCAAGGCCATCCAAATCAACGAACAGTTCCAGCTCTCGCGACAGTTCTGGGCGCACCTGGTGCGCGAAGGCGTCCTCGGAGAGCCCAAGACTTTCATCAACTCGACACCCCACATGACTTTTGTTCGCGGTGCAAAGGATGTCGACTACCTAAAGCGAAGACACAAGGCACTGAAGGATCAGCCACTTTTCGCAGGGCTTCAGTACTCAGAGGATCTCAAGACCATAGGTAAGTGGGCGCCTCTCATCGCCGAGGGGCGAGAAAAAGGTGAATACGCTGCGACCTATATTGAGCAGGGTACTGAGTCGATATCGCACTTTTCGCAAACCCTTACCGCCCTTTCGTTTATGTCTTTTGAGTCTAGTGAGTCTGGCAAATACACAGTGGTTACGCATTAGGGGTAAATGCAAAACGCAAAAGGCAATAACCCATAAACAGGAATGGATGCAATGCAACAAATGGAAGAGCGCACGCATATATATAGGGAGGCCTACCGCGACTTTTCCCGTCTCACGCGACTCGGCACTACTTAAGTCATTTAATGCCAACACGTTACGCCAAAACGCAAGGCGACTCGGCACCCGACACAGAGTCGACTCACACCCGTCTCACGACTCGCGTCGGCATTTCTGGCCATTCTTGGCGGTTTGCTAATACCACCAAAAACGATATTTTGAAAACGATCGGTCAGAAACGTCAGATTTTGATTTTTGACACCCGCCAACCGACCACGCCACTAATCACTTCGAACCCAGGCTGCCGCAGGCTTCGAATGTGTCAATCCGTTCACTACCACCAACTAGGTACCGGACAACTTTTGACCACGGTGAGCAATAACTGGTCAGAAATAATCTTGAAATTTCTTTTCGTACTATGGGCTGTTTGCTATTGACATCGTGAGAATTGCCGCGTTGTACTCGCGAACGCCTTGAATGTTCGGTCGTTCTGGCTTCGCTCACCGTTTCGCTTGTGGCACCCCGACCACAACGGAACGCACCGGCGACGAGGGGCGAGCGGACGGGAAAGGCAACTTGCCAGGGTAGAGAAGTTGGCATCTCGCAAGCCTCATAAGCTTGAGATCGATGGTTCGAGTCCATCCCCTGACATGACATGCCGAGGCCGGTTGCAATTCGTGGAGTGCCGCGGGGATGCCTGAGTGCTAACAGGCGACGAACCGGAGGCGACTCGATCAACGCCAAGGCCGCGAGCCGATGCGTCAGAGCGAACGCAACTCGAAACGATCCAGCAACACAACGGAGCGACGAAGCCATGAACGCAATCGCAGTGATCCGCCTGATTTTTAAACACTCGGCGGACATTCAAAAGCTCGTGCCGTTGATCGCAGACGCGAAGGCCATCGTTGCTGGCCCCGACTGGGTTGCCGATCGCTTGGCCCCGTCGCATCGCATCATCGACGTGACTTACTCGATCGCCGACGACCTCGCAGTGGAGATCGGTAAAGTTCAAGCGTTGTCGCCCGATGCGTTCACGGCCGAGCATGAAAAGATTCGCACCAAGGTCGCAGCGATGGGCATGAACTATGCCGACCTGTTGACGCTGGCCCAACTCATCTGGAACCTGATCCAGTTCATCAACGCACAGCGGAAACCATCGCCGGTGCCGGTTAACGACGGCGACGACGCGAGCACAGAAACGAACGACCTCGCATAAACACCACAACCTACGACGGGTTGCGTTCGTTGCTGGATGCGGCCGGGTCGAGAGTGCATGTCCCTGGTTGTACTCTCGCCCGGTTATCCACAACACTGCGACCGAAAGGACTAAACATGAACGAGGAAGTAAAGTCAGTTTTGAAGGGTGCTGCGGTTGCGGCAATTGGTGCGATTCTAACGTACGCATCGCAATGGGCGACGGGCCAAGACTTCGGCCCGTATCAGCCGATCATCGCTGCGGGGCTCGCCGTGGCTGCAAACATCTTCCGCAAGTGGTCTGGAATTCCCTAGTCCACGTCGCGAGTTTCAATTCTTTCACGTTACGAGGATTACGCAATGAAGAGGTTGATATTGGCGGTGTTGCTCACCGTCGCTGCTATCGCGAGCCAGTCGACGGCTCAACAGTCGGCACCAGTGGCCGACATTCCCGCGGCGAATGAGTTCAATCTAACGATCGAACCGGACGTTCTCAAAGACGTTTCCGAGCCGGCCGATTCGACCATCGAAGCGATCAAGCCCAAGAGCGGCTACGCTGCGGCTCATGCGTTGGGCGAGGAACGCGGCAAGCTGGTCGTGTTCGTTGGTGCGAAGTGGTGCGGGTCATGCAAGGCATTCGAGCCAGTATTCCGCAAGATTGTTGAAAGCCTTGGCGATACCGCGGCCGTAGCAGAGATTGACGTTGACCGTGACGCTGCAACCGCTGGCGAGATGCTTGCCATCGCGAATACCAGCTTGATTCCTTGCGTGCTCGTGTTCACCAAGAACGACGGCGAGTGGACCGTAACGCTACCGCAGTGCAGCGAAGCCGGTCTACGTGCTGCGATCATTGGACCCAACGGCCAAGCGTCTTTCGCTGCCGAGTGCGTCGGTTGCCAGTCGTGCCCTGCGAACTGTGCGGCGAACGGTTGCGGTTGTTCCATGTCGAGCGGTTCAAGCGGTGGCGAGCAATGCGGCGTTCAGCTCGTACGCGGCCAGCCGGTTCGCAATCTGGCGAAGGTTGCGGCTGTTGGCGTTGCTAAGGTCGTTAAGGCCGTCGCGTGGCGTTTGTCTCATCCGTTCAACGGTCGATTCTGCAAGCGTTGCCGGTGATTTATGAAGTTTGACGCAAGGTTGATTGTTGCACTGATATGGCTGGCGTTCGCGGCGTTAGTGTTTACTAGCCCCGTTCCGCCACTGCCAATTCGTCAAAGCTGCTGCGGCGGTCAGTAGCCTAACCAAAGAGAGGCAAGGTGATCCGTGTTTAGTGGCGTTGTAGAAGGCTGGTCTGCCATCCAGAACGGCGTCGACTTTATGTCACGCACGGTCGGAATCATTCAATTGCTGTGGTCGTTATGGCCCTGGGTGGCAATCGTGCTCGTGTTGGTTATCGCTTGGAATCCAGATGGCATTGGCGATCGGTGGATCGCAACTCTTCGCGGCTGGGTTCGCACTGCCAAGGATGCAGTCGATGGCCAGAACGAGCGACTTGATGCTGTTGAGTCACGTATCGTGTCGATCGACCAAAAACTAGACGCAATCGCCGAGTTCATCAAACCCAAGGCGTAAACGTGGGTCGCGTGCTTGTCATTATCGCCGTCGTCGTGCTCATCGCCATCGCTCAGGGTGGCGGCGGCGGTATCGTGCCGATTGGTCCGAGCGGGCCAAAGACGGTAGCCATCGTCTACGAATCGAGCAAGGCAACGCCAGAACTTGCAGCGGTTGCCACGTTGCTCAGGAACGGTGACGCGGCACAAAAGATCAAGCAATCAGGCAGCGATGTGTTCGTGATCGACAAGGACTTGCAAAACGAGAAGGGCGAGTTGATCCCATTGCTCAAGCTGGCCGGTATGATCGCGGTTCCCGAGCTGATCGTGGCCGACAAGCCGGTGACGAAAATCTTGTCGCGTAAACCGTGCAATTACTCAGTTGAGCAAGTGCTTGCGGAGTTGAAGTAATGCCAGAGATCAACGACCGGTTCGTTAACGTCGACTTCACCAAAGACCCGAACTACTCGGCCGGGTTCAATGGTTTCGGCGACACGTCGAATTGCTTGTCATTCGGTGACACTGGCATCGATATCCTGCCCAAAGACCGATGGCAGGAAATTGCAGACCGTTTGCAATCGATGCGTGCGTCTCTCTCGTACCTCATCAAGAAGCCCAAGAACCAAAAGAACGAGGGCTCGTGCGTTGGCAACGGTTGGGCACAGGGCTTTCAGATTAAGCTCTTTCAACAATTCGGTATTTGGATCGAATTATCCGCAATCTCTCTCTACAACCGAATCGGCAGCAGCCCTAACAGCGGTGCAATGGTTGTCGATGGCCTGCGGGAGTTGCAGTCTCGCGGCATCGTGCCAGAGGACAACGAAGAGAACCGTGCCAAGTATGCCGTCGTAATGCCTCCGACCGGATTCAGTCGGCAGATGCCCAAGGGATGGGAAGAGCCAGCAAGCCGATTCAAGGTCTTAGAGGCGTTCACCTGTCGCGGTGTTGCCGAAGTCGTTACGTGCCTGTTAAACGGCTTGCCGGTAATCGTCGGCCGCGATGGTCACTGCATCGTCTACACGGCCGTCGTTTTCAAGAATGGTCGGCTCTACATCGAATACTGCAACTCATGGGGCGAGTGGGGCCAAGCGGCCGGAAACTTATCGTACGGGTTTGGGTATGACACCGGGTCCACGATCGAGCGTGCATCAGGCGAAGCTTTCGCGATTCGTTCGGTTAGTAAGGGGTATTTGTAAAGATGCTCGAAGTTTTCGCACAAGCTATCCCGGCCGATGCCGTGCCACCTTGGGTCGGAACACTAAGCGGAACCGCCTTGTCGGGCGTGCTGCTGTACTACCTCATCACGAACGCATTGCCGAAGATGCAGGACCGTTTTCACGAGGCACTTGAGAAAGAGCGAGCAAGCCGAGAATCGTTGACGGAGCGGACGTTTTTGGAGCATCGCGAGGCGATCAAGGCCATCATCGAACGAGACGAGAAGCGACACGATCAACTCATGGCCAAGATCGACGGACTGCCGAGCATGATGAGGTCTCAGGTATGAACGCTGGCCCGATTATCGAATTCGGTCGTGAGGTTTTGCACCTTCCGCTCGACGTGCTCAACTTGCTGAAAATTGCCGCATGGTCAGCGGTCGGTGCATTTTGGCTACTGTTGGCGTTGGTCGCGTTCGTAGTCGTGAGGGTCACAAGACGATGAGCAATGCAATGGGATGGATGCTCTCGGTGATACTTGGCTTTGCGTTAGTTCTAACGCTGGGCAAGTTGTCGCAACCGCTTCCGACGATCGTTGACGCGAAGCAGACCACAGAGGAAGTGCTGCCTGGCATGTACGTCTTTGGCGGCGGCAAGTTCGTCGTCAAGTGGATTGGATTCGGCGAGCACAGCGAAATCGTCGTCGGCATGAAAGGCAGCGTTGAACCACCGATTCAAATTGTGGCCACGAAAACCGGCCTGCGAGTAAGCGGAACGAAAGCCGGTCAACCGATCGGAATGCAACCGTAATCACGACCAGCGATTGACGCGACTTGAAACGAAGGTGATCGAACAATGACGAACAAGCAAAGCTGGATAGAAGCCGCGATTTGCGTTGCCGCAATAATTTTCGTGGCTACGCTAGCAATTTACGTCGCGAGCGTAGAGGAAGAGCAAGCGAAACAAGCCCGACTCTGGCGATGCGTGATCGACGACGCGGACCAGCAATCCGGCATCCCGCGAGCCTGCATTGTACCGGCCACAACGGAAAAGAACGCCCGAACGCGAGCGAAAGAAATCTGCCATTGGCACGACAAGCGTTTTTACGTGCTGCCGATGGTCGCCAACTATCCCGACGTGCTTCAGATCGAAGTCACGCCCTAAGTCACCCGGTGCCACGCGAAAACCATAGCCCAAGGAAATGTCATGTCCGACGAACGAGCCAAGTACCTTTCCGATGTGATCGACGCGATGCTCGCGGCCCATGCCGAGTGGATCGAGTCCGACCAAGAGACGCTATCGCCTGACGACGAATTTTGGCGACGCTGTGACGAGACGGTTGAGATGTTCAGTGAAGGCAGCATTCCCGGCGACATTCGCCCGGTTGCCGAGGTGGTCGATCGCGAGTTCTCACGCGGCTGGAATCGCTTTCTGCAAGAACGCGAAATGTCCGTTAATCCAACTCACGTTCTGCCGGGCAACGGCCTATGGTCGTCGATTCACACGATTCGAGCACTTCGCACATCGGCCAAGGTGGTCAAGACTCGCCGGCCTGAACCGGTGGCCGAATTGCTGGCGTTGAAACCGCCATGCACGCACGAGCAGATTGCGAAGATTTGGGGATGGGTGGACAAGAACGGCGAAGCGGACCTGGACAAAGTGCGGGAGGAAATCGCACAGCCGGGCATCCACACTAGCAAATGGGTTGACCCGCGGCAGGTCAAGCTTGAGTCCGAAGCGAAACGACAGCAGGCGATTATCGACGAGCTCAACAAGCGAACAGCCGACAAGGTTCGATCGCTCACGGCAACGGCACCGGAATCATTTGCCGACCTTATCAAGAGCGGCGTTTGTGCTCGACAGATCGCACAGATGAAGAGATGCACGGTCGAGACGGTTTACGCCGAAGCCGACAAGGCGGGACTGCCGCGACCGCTGTACGAGTACGCCGACCCGCGTACCGAACGATCGCCGCTTGATCCGCCGAAGCCCGACGACCATCACTTGACACGACCAACAGGCGAAACGTCGGACATGGTTGCCGCGAAACGACGACCGGGCCGACCGAAGAAAAACAAGCCACCCGTCGATCAACCGTCGACCGATTCCGACGAGTGGAGCGACGAGCCGACCACCACGACCGCTGTGGCTGAACCTCAATCGCTGTCGACTCGCGAGCAAACCGCTTCGGCCATGTTCGCGGACGGTCGCCAGATTGACGAAATCGCAGCTGCGATCGGATTGAACGAAGACGAAACCGCCGAGCTACTCGACCGACTCACATCGGAAGCGGTGGACGCTGACGACGAGGGTTAAACGACGATGAGCGAAACTAAGCCACAATCGACCGCTGTTGCCGACGAGGAGTGGGAGTTCCCCGCCACGTCCGAACCGCAGGGCATTCGCTCGACTCGTTCCTATCGCGGTAACTATCGCAAGTGGAAAGAGTCAATCCCCGATTTAACAATTGCGGAATTGCGTGCCGAAGCGGGTCGATTGCATCTTCGTGGAAAAACGCTAACGGAAATAGCGGAACTGATTAACGTACCCAGGATGACGGTTGCCGACTGGGTTCGACAATGCAAGGAAGCGTGGAAAGATCGTGCCGCGGATGACATGCACGTCGAGCTGGCCAAGGTCGACGAACTTGAGGCGTTCGCGTGGGAGCGTTTAGAGCAAAGCCTGAATCCCGAATCGTCGCAGAAAATCGAGCGGGAATTGAGTGACGTCACCCGCAAGATGGCGGAAACGAAGCGAGTTTTGACGCGAACCAAATCGAACGGATCAAAACAATGGGCCGATGTGATTCAGTGGTGCATTGATTATCGAACGAAGGTCAAGGGCGGATACGCTCCCGATCGATTGCGAATCGAGGGCGAGTTCCGCGTGGCCGGTCAGTCCCGCGACGACTTTTACAAAGAACTGGCAGCACGCATTGCCAAGGCAGCGGAGGCAACGAACTAAGGCGATGGAATATCTAGTTGGCCATCTCGTTGGTGATTACTTGCTCCAAAATGATTGGATGGCACGGGAGAAGAAACGCTCGCACTTTGCCTGCCTGATTCACGTCTTGCTTTATTGCGTTTCCGTCTTCGCCTTTACCGGGTGGGGACTGCTTCCAATGGCCAGCGTAGCAATTCCGCACTTCCTGATTGATCGATGGGGATTCGTGGCGTGGTACATGAGCATTGGTCAACGCGACTTCATGCAACCGCCGTTGTCGCCGTGGTCAAGGATTGTGGTCGATAACACGTTTCATTTGGTTTGCCTGTTCGTGACATCTAAAGCATTTCAATGACCGCCGTAGCTTCAATCACTCCCGACATGATCGAGCGAGCAATCGCTAAAGACCCGAGCATCGCGAAGATGCTCGATGTCGCCGAGAGCTATTGGGGATCGTTCAAGCCTCGACCGGATCGTCCCGAAAGTTACGACCAGCAAACGGGCTTCGTCAACGACCGGTCGAGCGTCGCGTGGCTCATCAAGGGCAATGCCAGCGGCGGCACCGAAGCAGCGGCCTACAAGACGGCCAACTTCCTGCTACACCAACAACGGGCACCGCGAAAGAACACGCCGTTCTGGATCGTGTCAAACACGTTCGAGCAAACCATTCAAGCGTGCTGGAATGAGAAGCTTGAAGGTCACGGCCACATTCCCGATAGCGAGATTCAGTGGGACAAGATCACCTGGCATAAGCAGGCACTTGGCCAACCGTCAGCGATTCCGTTGAAGCCGTGGCCGGGCGATAAGTCGCGGAATTGGATGATCGTGTTTAAGAGTTTCGATCAAGGCATCGCGGCGTTGCAAGCTCAATCGATCGGCGGATTCTGGATCAGCGAGCAACCACCGGAGCCGATTTTCTTTGAGATCTTCCGCGGCTGTCGCGACTACCTCTACCCCGGTGGCCAGTTCCTCGAATTCACGCCGACCGACCCGGCTAATTGGCCGTGGATCGAAAAGCATCGCGACCATCCGCCGAAAGACTGGGCGTTTTACCGCTGCAACACGGAATGCAACGCAGCCCTAGTTGACGGGTTCGTCGAGCAATTCAAATCGTCGATGCCTGACGAGACGATGACGGCACGCCTCACCGGTGCGTCGCCAGTGTTTCGCGGTGCGATCTATCAGACCTTCAACCCAGCGGTTCACGTTATTCCGCAGTCGCAGTTCACGTTCCCGCGTGGTGCGACGCATTACCGCAGTTTCGATTGGGGTGCGAGCGAAGAACATCCTTTCGTGGCGTTGTGGGGCTATCGCGACGGTCTAGGCGATTGGTGGATTTACGACGAATATTGGAACAACTCGCAAAACATGACGATGCAGATGCACGGCGAGGCCGTGATTGATCGTCACGAATGGAACGACTTTGATGACGAATACGCGACCTACGCCAGCTCGTTTGGCGACCCGTCGCGTCCCGATGTCATCAACCTGTTCAACTCGATCGGCATCACAACGGCACCGGCACGCAACAGCGTTTACAAGGGCATCGACTGCATTCGGTCGCTGCTGAAAGTCAACCCGCTGACGAACCGGCCGCGATTGTTCATCTGCCGCGAACGATGCCCGCACTTGGCCGAAGAGATGACGATGTACCGCTGGAAAACAACGGCGACGACCAGCACTTCAAATCTTCGTCAAGTCGCTGCACCGGTGCCGTTAAAACGACAAGACGACGCCCCCGATGCCTTGCGGTATATGGTCTATTCGGTCGAAGCCGGCCAAGGCACGGTCCCCGGATCTATGCGAACAGAGCAAGGTCGATCGCGTGGCAGCGTCAAACTTGACCGTCTCATCATGTCGCGAAATTCCGGTGTTCCTGGCCTATTTGCGAGGTTGCAATAGGCTATGGCAAAATCCTACTCATCGCTGTTCAAGAACTTCACGGCACAGGAAAAGAAAGACTTTTCCGAGGTGTTCACCGGCAAGTCTGGGTTTAGCCGGGTCATCAAGCGTCCGCGTTATTTCTTTAACCTTGTCGTCAAGCTCGTTAGGTCGATCGCATCTCGCGGCAAGTTGGTCGATGACGAAACGGCCAGCCCATTCGACGCCAGCAAACCCAAGCAACTGCCAGCGGGAATATCTCCGACAACGGCACGCGGAGAATCTCGCCGTGTCATTTCGCTGCCGATGGCCGAGTCCGGTAAGCGACGATTCCAAGTCGATCACCCGATCGTCACCGGAACTGAGGTCAAAGCCGAATCGAGCAACGTCTATTCGTACTGGTACAATTACGACGCCAAAACGCTGTTCATTCGATATTGGGAAGTGAAGCGAGAGGGGAGTAACTCAGGATCTCCCCAGGCCGGTCCGACATACTCGTATTCAAACGTGACGCCAGAGGAGTTCTTGACGCTCTACAAGGCGGGATCGAAGGGAACTTGGGTTTGGGACAACTTGCGGATTCGCGGAACCGTCAGCGGCACTAAAGGCGGTCACGCATACGATCTTGTTGGCGTTGGCGATAGCGGCTACGTGCCACGCAAGGCAACATTCAGCAGTGGACCAAGTGGCCCCGGTGAGTATTTCGTTCAACGAAACATGAACGTCCCAGGGACGAATATCTGGCTCAAGTCCCAGCGACAAAATCAACTCGTTTCGAGCTATGCAAAAAACACCCCGAATCGTGGCGAACCCAAACGACCGCGAAACGGACAATAACCACACGGAAAGCGAGACGCGAACATGGCAGCGAATGAAGTACTCCGGTCAACCACATCGGCATTGATCGCCAGCGGTGCGAACACATCGAGCGAGGTCAACGTGGCCGAGGCTCGAACCGGCTTGCTTACGTTTCCATCGGCACTAACCGGCAACACACTGACGTTCAGGACGGCACCGATTTCCAGCGGCACGTTTTCGACGCTCAAGAATTCAACGGGCGGCACGGTTACGGTCACGATGGCCGCGAACACGTCCGTACCGATTCCAGCGGAAGTGCTTTCCGGTGCGAAGTGCATCAAGCTGGTGAGTAGCGGCAATGAAGGTGCGGACCGAACTATCACAATTGAGCTTAAGAGCTAACCAACCGGTTAACGGTTCGACGCGACTCGAAACCAAGGTTATTGAGAACTAACCATGCCAGTATTCGCAGCAAGGTACATCGTCAGCGGCGGCGGCGTGGTAGACACGTCGGACGCTGCTGCTATGCGTGAGGCTCTTGGCCTTGGGTCAGCGTCAACCGTGGCAAGCACGGCGTTCGCAGCAGTTTCGCCAGCTACATCGACCGCCAACACGATTCAACCGGCCAATGCGACCTCTGGAAATCTGATTCTCAAGGCCAGAGCATCGCAAACGGCAGCGTTGCTCGAGCTGCATTCCAGCGGCGGAACGGTGCTGCTGTCGACTGGCACGAACGCCGGCGTGACGATCAGCCCACCCGCACACGTCACAGCTCTGACTTTGGACGTTCCGCACACGAGCACGGTGCCGACGATCATCCTGCATGGATCAAGCACCGCCAACGTGTTGCACGTTCGCGATTCGAGCGACAGCACGACGATTTATATGGATGCTCAACACGGCACCATCGCAGGCTGGCGGCTTGTCTCGAACATCGGCAGCGGAACATCGCCAGTCGTGGTTTCGAGTACGACTGCTTGTACGAGCTTGAACGCCGACCTACTTGATGGCTCGCACGCTGCGGACATTATCGCGGCGGCTAGTGGCGGCGGTGGAACAATCGAGCAGCACGTTCCTTTGGCTGCGATGTATTCGACAGACCGGCCACCGTTGCTGGACTGGTCAACGTCCGGCCTGACATTGCCGCGGGCTCGATTCACGGATGGCACCGAAGGCACTTCGACCGAGCGGCTAGGCTTCGACATTGCCATCCCGAGCGGTGCGGCTACAACGGGAAACGCAACCATCTCCGCTGCGGTTGCTGGACTGTCGGCATCGACTGGCACGATCATGCTGTCGATCGGTTCTGCTTCGGTTGGCGGTTCAACGTACGCCATGGCACGCGGAACGCCGGTGAACGTGTCGAGCACGGTCGGCAACAGCGTAGCGGCAACGATTACTGTCCCGATGAGCGATCTAGGCTCGCCAGGGCAGATCGGAAGAGCGTCGTGTAGGGAAA
>ERZ650311.1446-NODE-1446-length-11734-cov-4.242401_pt1 | contig 11734 bp, 10 predicted proteins | sample MGYA00376247_ERZ650311 | MGnify/ENA primary metagenome ERZ650311 (study PRJEB26733, sample SAMN07839324) | wastewater metagenome | biome: small river; feature: stream; material: water | place: USA: North Carolina | collected 2016-07-28 ... | reverse complement strand
GACTTCATCTGCTCATCTTATTCGCATCGACTACTGCTGCATAAACGATCTTCTTTGGCAGGTCGAACTCTTCGGCAACAGTGGCGATCGCACCTTTTCGGTCCATTCCAGCTGCCTCATATTCACGAACTCGGGCAACTGCATCATCTGCCGTCCTGATTTCAGAGCCTTCTTCAATTCCAGCAAAGACCAATGTGATTTCTCCGAGAATTTCACGGCTCTGCGCCCATGTGATGAGCTCTGCGATTGTTCCGCGAATAGTTTCTTCATAGGTCTTTGTCATCTCGCGACAGATTGCTGCTTTTCGATTATCGCCAAGGATTGAAGCTGCATCAATCAACGATTCGAGCAGACGGTGAGGTGCTTCAAAGGTCACCATCGTGCGTTCTTCAAAACGTAACTTTTCATAGAAGGCGCGTCTCGCACCCTGTGCGCGTGGAGCAAAACCTTCAAAGGTGAAACGATCAGTCGGAAGACCGGAAAGTGCAACGGCCATTGTTGGTGCACTCGGTCCAGGAATGACAACAGTAGGAAGATTTTCTGCGATTGCGTCCCGCATCAATCGAAATCCTGGATCACTAATCGTGGGCATTCCTGCATCCGTAACGACGAGAACTTCTTTACCCTCACGCAGAAGTTGAAGAATCTCTTGTGTGCGATCTGTTTCATTTCCTTCGAAGAAGGAGATGATGCGTGCAGTAAAAGTGACGCCAAGATCTGATGCCAATCGATGAAAGCGCCTGGAATCTTCGGCAGCAATGACCTGCGCAGATTCGATTGCGTTCTTGAGGCGTTGGCTCGCATCGAGCGGATTTCCAAGAGGAGTCGCTGCAAGAACTAGGGCCATATGCGAATACTCCCATATTCTTTAGACATGATTGCAGGTATCGCTCCGATACTCATCGCACTTCTCTCTTTCATCCTCCGACTTGTCGATCTTGGAAGAGTGAAGGGTTTTATCTTCGATGAGGTCTATTACGTCGATGGTGCGCGCGATCTCTTGAAATATGGCGTTGAAGTAACGGGACAGAAGCCAGAATTTATTGTTCACCCACCACTCGGCAAATGGCTTATTGGTCTTGGGATACAAGTATTTGGCGACAATAGTTTTGGATGGCGATTTACAACGGCTTTAGTGGGATCGCTGATGATTCTGCTTATTGGATTACTTGCCCATCGCCTCTTTCGAAATACTCTCTTAACCGGGCTCGCAAGTACACTCATGGCGATAGATGGCTTAGCGCTTGTACATTCACGAACTGCTCTGCTCGATAACTTCCTCGCTTTCTTCATTCTTCTCGCTTCTTACTTGTTCCTTACTAAGCGTTATTGGTGGACGGGTCTAGCCCTGGGATTGGCACTTGCAACAAAGTGGAGCGCGCTCTACTTTGTCCTTCTCTTTGGACTCATCGGCCTCTATCGCGCATTTACACACCATTCGGGACGCGATTTAATAAAGCCAACCTTGCAACGAATTGCGCAATTTGGAATTACACCAATCTTGGTCTACATCACTTCATGGTTTGGTTGGTTTACTAGCCACCGCGGTTGGGATCGTGACTACTCATCAAATATCTTCTCTTCCTTTATTTACTACCACCAACAGATGTTGGATTTCCATACTGGGCTTACAGAAAAACATACCTACCAAGCAAATCCTTGGAGCTGGCTCGTCATGGGACGACCAACATCGTTCTTCTATGAAACTCCTAAGGGATGTGGCAGCGATAGTTGTTCACAAGAGATTCTTGCACTCGGCACACCGTTCTTATGGTGGCTCGGCACAATTGCCATAGTCGTCGTATTCGGTTTGTGGGCGCGCAGTATTGTGAAGCGACGGCTCGATCCAGCTCTCACGGTGATTATTACGGGAATTGCGGCTGGTTATCTACCGTGGTTCTTCTTCCAACAACGCACAGTCTTCTCCTTCTACGCAATTGTCTTTGAACCTTTTCTGATTTTGGCGCTTGTCTATTGCGCACGTTCGATTCTGACCAATTACGGCAGAGTTGGTCAAACAGTATTAGCGGCTACTTTTATCGTGCTCTTCTTTAACTTCTTATACTTCTTGCCCATCTACGTAGGCGATGTCATGACCTACGACGCATGGCATGCACGTATGTGGTTTGCGAGCTGGATTTAACTCTTATTCGTTAGCAGCGCGCATCTCGCGAAGGCGTGAGACCGCTTCATCTGCAAGTTGCTGATCAAAGACTTCATCACGTGATGGAGCAGCTGCCGCTAGCGCTTCGCGCTCAAGACGCTGTTGTTCTTCAGTCCACTTACCAGGTTCGGTGAGATCAATAACGCGCTTTGCCTGAACAGCCTTAGGTGCGTTGACATATGTTGGGACTGGAATCTCATTTGGCTGCCACTCTGCACGGGTCTTTGCGGTGCCCTTTGGCAAGAGTGTGACACCTGTGAGTTCGCGCTCTGCAAGTGGAACCCAATGATCTTGGTTAACTCGCACCTCGGTACGAGGGTTACGAGAGAGCACATCTGCAAGATTGGTATGTGAAACACCTTCAGTGGTTCGATGCAGCTGATCTACACGACGACGTTGAATACGTTCGCTATTTTCTTGGCGACGAACGTGGGCGATATAGATGATCAACCCAGTTACTGGAATTGCAATTGCCACATAAGTGAAGGTCTGCATGATTGCACCTGCCGTTGTGAGAATGAGAGTTGTAGTAATAAGTGAAAAAATAATTCTGCGACGCAACAGTTGTTGAGCAACTCGACCAGCGCGATCGACATCTGAATAAATTGCCCCGGTTGAAGTCTGTGCACCTGGAGTTGAACTTGCGACTACGCGAAGAGCGCTCTTGTATCTTTCGACGCTCTTGCCAGAAAATTCATTCTTGTTATGTACCCAGCGAGGCAGAAAATAGGCAACCCACATGCCGATAATCGCTAGATAGATAATTCCCGAGGCCATGATGGGTAAAGATTAGAGGCGGGCCAGCGTAACTTCGTGGATTTCAAGGGGGGTTTACTGGATTAATTCATTGTTCTTGACGAAACAAATATGGTCTCGCCAAGCGCCATCAATATGCAGAAATGCCTGCCGATGGCCTTCTTCGATATATCCAGCCTTCACAGCTACGCGGCATGATGCTGCATTTTCAGGACGAACATTGATTTCTAAACGATGGAGTCCCAATTGAGAAAAGGCAAAGGCGGTTACTAGCTTTACTGATTGCGTTGTAAATCCACGATTCGCGAAATTGCGATCAATCCAATAGCCAATATGTGCCCCGCGAAGTGCGCCATACATAACGCCACCTAAAGTGATTTGGCCAACGAGGTTACTTCCCTCCCAAATGAAGAAGGAATATGAGCGTCCAGCGCGGGCTTCGTGATTGAGATTCCGCACCATCTCGTAGAACGATGGCCTTTTATTGAGGTTTTCATATGCTGGTGAATCAATGGGAAGTTGCGGCAAAGTGGCTTCCCAAGGGCTTAACCACTCTTTATTCTCGGCTCGAACGTTATTCCAGCGAGCACGATCTCGAAGTCGAGGTGCGCGAAGAGTTATCTCATCTCCTGTCAGGGTTACTGGCCACATGAGATTTCGCCTTGCTTACAGGTAGCGGCGTTCGAGAACTACTACCGTGACTTCAGCACCTGCCGATAAATCTGTTTCGCCTTCAGGAACGGCGATAAATGAGTTGGCATCAGAAAGCGTCGCCTGTTCATCTTGCGAAGCTAGAGGAGAAACTGACTTTCCATCTTCGCTCAAAATTGCACGCACATAAGAGCGATTGCCACCTGACGATGTCAACCCTTTCTCTAGTTTTGCCTTGATTGATGGGCGATGAATTGTTGCCGTGCCCAACATGGTGCGGATCATGGGGCGAATCAATAGTTCGAATGAGATGTATGCGGCGATGGGATCTCCGGGAAGTGTAACTACTGGAGTCTTATCTGGGCCGATAGTTCCAAAGTTATGGCGGCCGCTGGATTCGATAGCGATATCGACAGTCTTGATATCGCCAATCTTTTCGAGCGTGCGGGTAATTAAATCGAATGAATCATCATGACGTTCTCCGCTAATGATGATGAGGTCGGCGCGAACGAGTTGATCTTCGATAACGCTTTGAAGTTGTGACTCGTCATCGGGAATTGAATGAACGCGATAAGCAACGGCTCCTACTTCACGAACCGCGGTAGTAAGAAGCCAAGAGTTTGTTTCGTACTCTTCTTCAGCCTTCAGTGGCATGCCAGGTTCGACGAGATCAGGGCCCGCTGAAATAACAACGACTCGTGGATGCGGACGGGTTGGAAGGTGATCGAGACCAATCGAAGCAGCAAGTCCAATCTGAGTAGAGCGAATACGGCTGCCCGCCTTCATGACCAATCGTTCGCCAGCAAAGATATCTTCTGCGAGCGTTGCATCATGTGCATCGAGAAGCGGCATATCAAATGGCTCGAGGGGGTGGCAGAGATCGAGAAGAGAGGTAAGTACTTCGTCGACTCGCATACGTTCTGACATAATCACTAACCTTACTTGCACATCACTTACTACTAGGGGATTTCCATGGGTATCAGCGAAGAAAAGTCAGCACTTCGCTCCCGTTATCGCCACGAACGCAAAGAGCGTTACATGGAACACAGTTTCCAGTACTTGGCTACATCCCCTGAATTTTCACAGGCAAAAATAATTGCAAGTTACATGTCATACAGCGATGAACCTGATACTCATCAACTCAATCAAGCCCTTATTGCTTCTGGAAAAGTTCTCCTTCTGCCTCGCATCAATGGCGAAAATATTGAATGGGTGCAATGGAATGGTGCTGCAGATACTTTGCAGAGCCAAAAGAAAATTCTTGAACCGACTGGAGAAGTCTTTACCGATCTTGAGAAGATTGAAGTCATTGTTGTTCCGGCGCTTCGTATTGATCGCAGCGGTTATCGCCTTGGCCAGGGTGGCGGTTTCTACGACCGCGCTTTGCCGAAATTATCAGCCTGGTCGATTGGCCTCATTCACCCAGATGAAATTTCTAGCGAAGATCTTCCTCGTGAGCCGTGGGATCACCCATTGCATGCCGCCGCAACACCAGATTTAGTCTTGCGATTTAAGAAGTTGGATTAAGGAAGATTGCGCGCAATAACGATGCGCTGAATCTGATTGGTGCCTTCGTAAATCTGCGTGAGCTTGGCATCGCGCATCATGCGCTCGACTGGGTAATCTGAAACATAGCCATATCCCCCAAGAATTTGCACAGCATCAGTTGTAACTTTCATGGCTACATCTGTGGCATAAGTCTTACTTGCTGCAGAGAAGAATTTAAGGTCTTTATCACCGCGTTCACTCTTAGCAGCAGCCGCATAAGTAATTTGTCGGGCTGTTTCAACAGCAACGGCCATATCTGCCAACATAAATTGCACACCTTGGAAATCAAAGATCTCTTTGCCAAATTGTTTACGTTCGTGTGAGTACTTCTTGGCGGTATCTAACGCTCCTTGTGCGATACCCAACGCTTGAGCTGCAATGGTGATGCGTGTGTGATCGAGAGTATCCATCGCAAGCGAGAAGCCTTTGCCAACTTCGCTGATGCGTCGTTCGTCGCCGATGGTCACATTGTCGAAGTAGACCTCACGAGTCGGTGAACCACGGAAACCCATCTTCTTCTCAGGAGCACCAAAGGAGATTCCTGGGTCAGATTTTTCAACGATAAATGCTGTTATTCCTTTTGAACCAAGGGAAGGATCGGTCTGGGCAATGACTGTGTAGAACTCTGACTCTCCCGCATTGGAAATCCACTTCTTGCTTCCATTAATTACCCAACCATCGCCCTTGCGCTCTGCCTTAGTTTTCAGTGCAGATGCATCAGACCCTGCTTCAGATTCAGAGAGGCAGTAGGAAAAACCTTTTCCTTGCGCGAGTGGACGAAGCCAGCGCTCTTTCTGTTCCTTGTTTCCTCCGAGAATCAGTGGAAGAGATCCCAATTTATTGACTGCAGGAATAAGAGAAGAAGAAGCGCAGACGCGAGCAACTTCTTCAATGATGATGCAGGTAGCGAGAGCGTCAGCACCATCTCCACCAAATTCTGTTGGTACATGTGCTGCAAAGAGCCCAGCCTTGGTAAGGGCATCATTTGCTTCGCGGGGATAACGATGATCTTCGTCGACGGCATGTGCATGCGGTGCAATTTCATTTTCAGAGAGCGCACGAACAGAGTTGCGAAGGTCGTTATATTCAGATGGAAGAGTAAAGATATTTTCTAGACTCATTGTTGTCCTTCTCTCTGATCGCGACGTTGCAATTGGCTCAGATAATTATTGTATTGCGCCAGCTCATCGGGTTCACCCATGGCAGCCATACGCGCTTCATTGCGATCAATACGCTTGGCTTCACGAGAGTCATCGCGCATCCATTGAATAAATGTGGCAATAAGAGCAAAGATGATTGGAATCTCACCCATCGCCCACGCAATTGAACCAGCTGCATGCTGGTCTGCCAGTAAATCGCCGAGCCACGGAGTTTGAAGTGAGCCGTAATAACCCTGGTCAATCAATGTCGTAGTTGCAAGCAGTGAGATAGCAAAGAAGGCATGGATAGACATCGCGGCAAAGAGCATCACGATGCGAATAAGGTGATGGATTTTGCGTGGGTTTGGATCAATTCCAATAATCACATGGAAGAAGAGAAAGCCAGCAAGGAAGAAGTGAAGGTTCATAAAGAGATGGCCTGCATGCGACTGCATCAGATCGCCGAAGAGATTGGTGAAATACAGGACAAAGAGCGACCCATCAAAGAGAGCAAGTGCTGTTAATGGGTTGGTAAGAAGCACCGAATATCGCGAATGGAGAAAGGCAATCAGAGTTCCACGTAATCCGCGTTCATCGGGTGTTCGGCCAAGCGGAAGTGCACGGAGAGCCAATGTGATGGGTGCTCCTAAAACAATTGCAATTGGAGCCAACATTCCAATCACCATGTGCGCAATCATGTGATATTCAAATGAGAAGAGCGCGTACACACCCAGACCACCGCTTGTTGCGAAGTCGAGGATTGCAATTCCACATGCAAATGAAATTGTTCGTCCTACTGGCCACTTATCTCCGCGGCGAGAGAGGATGACAACCCCTTTAATATAAAGCGCGACGAGAGTGACCAAAATTCCAATAGTGAGCGCATCTGGGTTATAGAGAGTTATAAGTCGAGCGAAACTAGGTGCGGCAGGTGTTTCAACTCCGACAATCGAAAGTGCAGGGCTGTATTTAGCTTCTCCACTGACCGGTGGCTGCGAATTAGATAACCAACTTCCTAAAACCACTGTCACACCCATGATGAGCGCCTCGACTGCGATCACACGAGCAAGCAAGTGCCAACCAGATTTATCACTTCTTTGCAGAGTCTTGCGATTGAGGTAACCAATGAAGAGCAGCAGAACGGTAAAGAGCGCCTTCAAGATTACAACGCGCGCATATGCCGAGGACCATGCAGATTGAAAATTAAGTCGCGTCCAGGCATTTGCGATTCCGCTGATAACAACTGCAATCGCAGCCCACAGCGCCAACTGGCTAAATCGAGGAAGCGCAAAGGTGCGATCTTCAGATGAGATAAGAATGAGCGCAAAGATTCCGCCAACCCATAGTGAGAGCGCAACAACGTGGATTACAAGTGAGCCGATTGCGAGTGAATGTGAGCCATTGGATGCTGCATGGCTTTGAAATATCGGAACTGTTAACGCAACAACAGAGACGCCTAACAGGACGATGCTCGGTAGTACCTTCTTTATTCCGCGTATTGAAAAGGTAACGAGTGCAATGAGGAGAAGTTGGAAAGCTAGATACTGGCCCAAATCCACCTGAGTGAGAAATGAACGAAGTGATGTTCGATCAAAAGCCCCTGAGAGCGGTGTACCCAAGATGGTGGCAAGCGTCGTGAGGATGTGAAGCCCACTAGTAACCAGCCAGATACCAGCAAAAATCTGTCCCTTTGTGCGAAGACCGAGTGAGCTTTTGCCAAGGTCTCCGCTTTTCTCGGGCAACAAGACAGAAGTTGCAAGTAGGACGCCAATCAGCGCAAAGGCCGACAACATTGATAGTGACTTATTGATTACTCCGAAATAAGTAAGGAAAGAATCAGTTGTAGTCAGATTTTCTGACAGAAGGTTCATCGCTCGCGATAGAGCTTTCGGGCATACAGAGAGAGTGCAATTGTTACAACAATTGCTGCGGCTAAAAGTCCGAGGACAAAGATTGTTGTCGCGAGATTATTGCCTGAGGGGGTTGGTGCTTTCGTCGGCTGTGGAGCAACTGTTGCCACAACAGTTGGTTCTGCAAAATTAAAGGTGAACTTTCCGACGAGTGGAACATCGTTCTCTGCAAGTAGTGAGTAGTTCACGGTGTAGATACCGGTCTTCACCAATTGCTTGAGTCCAACTACGGCATTAGCTCCATCAATCGTTAGAGCACCATCGTCTACTCGCACACCCGTTGGATCGGTGACTGAGACTTCGTTTCCAGCATCCATCAATGGAAGTTCAGTTGTGATGGTGACTGCGCTAGGTGCGCTCTGCAGAGTGGCACCTGAAAGTGGAGATGTAGCAACGAGGGTATTCGCGAAGGCCGAGATCGGTGCGAAAAATATTGCTCCGACAACGATGGCGATAACTCTGACCTTCTTCATGCCCTCATACTCCTCTGTATTCACGTTCTGTGCGCTGGAAACCCCTGCGGATTCGCGCCTATCGTCTCACTTCTTTAGACTTAGGCATAGATACCCGAGAAACTTGAAGAGAAAGGTCACACTGTGCCTACATATCAATATGCATGCTCCGCTTGCGACCATGCCTTTGAGGCTTTTCAGTCATTTGCTGATGCGCCACTTACCGAATGCCCTGAATGTAAAGGTGAAATTCGTAAGGTGTATTCAACCGTTGGGATTGTCTTTAAGGGATCTGGTTTTTATAAGACTGATTCAGCCACAAAGCCTGCAGCTTCTTCATCAGAGTAATTAGCCGTGGTGTGGGGGCTTATCGCCCTTTATTTCCTCTTCACGACGACGATCTTCATTTTGGTCTTCACGAGGGTCGCGTTCATCTTCAGTTGTTGCAGGAAACACATCGCTCACGCTGGAACCTCTGCATTCTTAATTAGAAGTGAATAAGGCAATCCTACATACTTATATCTATGTTTGAGCGCCTAGGTCATGTATTAGTTAAGTATCGTAAAGTTGCAGTCGCACTCTTTGTCATTGGAATTCTGCTCGCAGGGGCGATTGGTTCATTGATTTTCAATCGACTCGATTCAGGCGGTTACTCAAACCCAAAGAGCGATTCATACAAGGTCTATGAATATCTCCGCGATGAATTAAAGGTGCAGGACCCAGCAGTCGTTGTTGTAGTCGATGCTGGAAAAACAGATGTCACTGATCCCCTTGTTTCTCAGAAGGCGCTTGCACTAGAGAAGAAGATGGGCCAGGAAGTTGGCGTTACTAAGACGCTTTCATTCTGGAGTTCAGGTGGAGAAGCAACTCTCAAATCTTCCGATGGAAAAGCTGCATTCATCCTTGTCTACGGCAAAGGTGAAGCATTTACACCTGAAAGCCAGAAACTAGGAGCTGTCTTTCAAAACAAGTACGACGGAAAAGTCGATGGACTCACTCTCTATGCAGGTGGCGTTGGTGTAGTCGGAAATGCAATTACAGAGAAGATTGGCAAGGATCTCAAGCTCTCTGAAGGAATCTCGATTCCCCTGACATTTATTTTGCTCGCCTTTGTCTTTGGCGCTCTTGCCGCATCTGCAATGCCACTCATTGTGGGAGTTGCGGCAATTCTTGGAGCCTTCTTTATTCTCTATCTCTTCTCACTTTTCACAGATGTCAGCGTCTACGCACTCAACCTCACAACAGGTATGGGGCTTGGACTTGGTATCGACTACGCGCTCTTGATGGTCAATCGCTTCCGCGAAGAGATCCACCACGGTAAAAGCGTTGAAGATTCGGTCGTTACAACTATGGCAACAGCGGGTAAAACTGTCTTCTATTCAGGTCTCACCGTTCTCGTCACCATGGTTTCACTGACTTTCTTCCCGCTTCCATTCCTTAAATCATTTGGTTATGCAGGTGTATCTGTTGTTGCTCTCGCTGTTGTGGGTGCAATCTTTGGATTGCCTCCAATCCTTGCTCTCGTCGGTGCAAAGATTGATAAGGGCGTCATCCGTAAATCAGCGATTACTCCAAAGGAAGAAGGTCGCTGGGCGCAGACAGCACGTATGGTGATGAAGCGTCCGACTGCCGTTGTGTTGCTTTCGCTGATCGTTCTAGGAATTCTTGCTGCACCTGTTCAAAATATTAAATTTGCGCAAGGTGATTCACGGATGTTGCCTGCTTCAAATAAAGCAGCAATCGCAACCGCGCTTCAGGCAGAGCGCTTTCCTGGTCAGACAGGAACTCCTATCGAAATAGTTATCTTTGACGGTGCAGATAAATCTGATCAGATTGCTCCGTATGCAGAAAAGATTGCAAAAGTTGAGGGAATTATTGCCGTCGCCCCACCTCAGACAATTGGTCAAGATGTTCGACTTGTTGCCTATCAATCTATGCTTCCACGCACACCTGAAGCACAGAGTCTGATTCACACAATCCGAGATATCAAAGCGCCACAGGGAACTCTGATCGGCGGAGTTGCTGCGGATTACACCGATTCGCAAGATGGAATTTCATCAACTCTTCCATGGGCACTCGGCTGGATTGCACTCAGTGTTCTAGTTCTGATCTTTATCTTTACCGGATCCATCATCTTGCCTATAAAGGCAGTGCTTCTCAACGTGCTCTCACTTGCAGCAACCATGGGAGTACTAACCTGGGTATTCATTGATGGACACCTGCAGTGGCTCGTCGGTTCATTTACCTTGACCGGAACGCTCGACACCTCAATCGTTATCTTGATTGCTGTTGTCGTATTTGGGCTTTCGATGGACTACGAACTCTTCTTGCTCTCACGTATTCGCGAAGAACATCTGGCAGGTAAATCAAATGTGGAATCTGTTGCAACTGGGCTACAACGTTCAGCTCGCATCATCACTGCCGCTGCGGTTCTCCTTGCAGTTGTCTTCGCCGCATTCATCACTAGCGGTGTTACATCGATTAAATCGATGGGATTTGGCGTTGCACTAGCTGTGCTGCTCGATGCAACAATCATTCGCGCCCTGCTGGTTCCTGCACTGATGCGTCTCTTTGGAGAACGCAACTGGTGGGCTCCTAAGTGGATGCAGCGATTTACCATTACTCACTAGTTCCCTTTAAACTCTGAACATGGATCTCATCGCTTCCCTGCAATGTGCAGATCAGCCAGGCATCGTTCACGCGATGACCACAGCTGTGCTCAATTGCGGCGGAAACATCATTGAGAACCAGCAGTTCACAGATCACACAACCAACACCTTCGTCATGCGCACTCGCTTTGAGACTTCGCAGGGCCTTGATGCAGCTCAGAAGAGCCTCAATGAGGGTCTCGGCAAGTTTTCTCCGGCACTTCATATTCGCCCAACAGCCGAGAAGCCTCGTGCACTTGTTCTTGTCACTAAAGAGAGCCACTGCCTCCGCGACTTAATGTACTTACTCGAACTCGGCGAACTCCCTATCGAAATCCCTCTTGTGATTTCAAACCGTGAAGAGCTCAAGTCACTTGTTGAATCACATGGAATCCCATTCCTCTATCTTCCTGTAACTTCGGAAAATAAAGCTGAGCAAGAGAAAGTCATGCTCGCCAAGATTGCA
>ERZ650311.1445-NODE-1445-length-11742-cov-15.632155_pt1 | contig 11742 bp, 8 predicted proteins | sample MGYA00376247_ERZ650311 | MGnify/ENA primary metagenome ERZ650311 (study PRJEB26733, sample SAMN07839324) | wastewater metagenome | biome: small river; feature: stream; material: water | place: USA: North Carolina | collected 2016-07-28 ... | reverse complement strand
TGCGCTGCGAAGAGGGCCGAATTATAAAGAACTATCAGAAGACGTCAAGAGGTTTCTTTCGACAATGCATTTTGACGTCGCCAAGGTGAAGCACACACACCCTGATCCCGCGGACGTCTGTGGAGCGCACCCGATCCGCGACGCCTCGCTACACCGCGGTGGCCACACACATATATGTATTTCTGGCCGACAACGAAGACACCGCAAACAAGACTAGCCCAGACCGGCCCGCCAAATTACAATGCGAGCCTCTCGCGGACGTGGCGGAATTGGTAGACGCACCAGATTTAGGTTCTGGCGCCTTTGGTGTGAGAGTTCGAGTCTCTCCGTCCGCACCAGCATCTCAAGCCTCAATCGAGGCATCTTCAAGCACGCAGCTGCGCCCCACTACAGGGTTGCTGCGGCTTCCAGCCTGACTCCCAAGGCGAACTCAGACTTCCTCGCAACAACTCCAACGCCGTCCCCAGGGGTGGCGCTCCAGCACTTCAGGCAACGCACGCGCGATCAGGAGCGGGCGGCCCCTTCCTCCTCCGGCTCGTCACGGAAGCTCGTCGCGATTTCCGCAAACTTGCCGGCGACCTGCTCAAGCGCATCGACAATATCCGGATCGAAGTGGCGGCCACGTTCGGCTAGCATCATGAAGATCGCCTGCTCGTGGGGAAACGGCGGCTTGTAAACCCGTCTTGAAATAAGTGCATCGTAGACATCCGCCACCGCCATCAGCCGGGCCGACAGCGGGATCGCATCGCCCGCGATACCCTGAGGATAGCCGCTTCCGTCCCAGCGCTCATGATGGCCGTAGGCAATCTCGGCGGCGTAATGGAGGAAAGGTGCGTCAATCAGGCCGCCGAGGGCGTCCTCGGCCTGCTGGATCGCATCGCGGCCGGATTCGCAATGCCGCTGCATGATCACCCACTCTTCCGGCGTGAGCTTGCCGGGCTTGAGGAGAATCGCGTCCGGCGTGGCGACCTTACCCACATCGTGGAGCGGCGCCGACTTGAAGAGTTGCTGGATCACGTCGTCGTTGAGATCGCAGGAGAAGCGGGGATGGTCACGCAACGCCTCGGCAAGGATCCGGACGTAATGCTGGGTCCGGCGGATGTGATTGCCGGTTTCGTTGTCGCGCGCCTCGGCCAGGGCACAGAAGGCGGTGATGGTGGCGGCCTGGGCAGCGATCACTTCCTGCTTGCTGGCAACGAGCCTGCGGGCCTGCTCGCTGATCTCCGCGGTGCGCTCGGCGACCATCAACTCCAGATCGGCATTACGGCGCTGGAGCGCCCGGGTTGCCTTCGACAGCGCCAGATGCGTTCTGACACGAGCCAGCACCACGGGCGGCGACACCGGCTTGTGGATGAAGTCTTCCGCGCCAAGGGAGAAGCCCAGTTCTTCGTCTTCAGGGCGATCGAGACTGGTCAGGAACATCACCGGGATGGACCGAGTCGATTCGCTGGCCTTGAGGCGCCGGCAGACTTCGAAACCATCTAGCTCCGGCATCATCACATCGAGCAGGATCAGATCGGCCGAGCCGCCTGCCTCGAGAAAGCCGAGGGCTTCGACGCCGTTGTTGGCCGGATGCACATCGTAGTGCTCGGACAACACGTCCTCTAGAATCAGGAGGTTGTCGGCCTGATCGTCGACCACCAGCACATGAGCACGCTGTTTCATTCCCCGCCCCCGGGATTCGGACATATCGGTTGCAATCATCGATGCTTCATCACGCAAGCCAGCTTGGCGTGCGGTACAAAACCATTTCCATGAGCCTGATCTTCAGTTTTCCGCCAGTCTCGGCACCATCGGCCACGACCCTGATCTTGGGTAGCATGCCCGGCGAAGCCTCGCTCCGCGCCCAGGAATATTACGCCCATCCACGAAACCTATTCTGGAAGATCCTCGGCGAATTGATCGACGCCAACCCGGATCTCCCCTACCCCGCCCGACTCCAGAAACTGACTGGCGCCGGGCTGGCCCTGTGGGACGTGCTGCAAAGCTGCAAACGTGAGGGCAGCCTGGATGGCGACATCGATCCGCACTCCATCATCCCCAACGATTTCGCGACCTTTTTTGCCTCGCATCCCCGCATCGAACAGGTGTTCTTCAATGGCGCCATGGCAGAGACAAGTTTCCGGCGCCATGTACTCAAGCAACTCCCGGCGGATACAACCCGGTCGATGCGCTTCACGCGCTTGCCATCCACCAGCCCGGCCAACGCCGGCTTCAGCTACGCCCGGCGCCTCGAAGCCTGGCGACAGATCATCACCGCCAACAAGGCAGCTCAGGTCTCCTTGACGTAGACCCCAGGCGCGTCAGCAAGTGCCGGGAACGCATCGTTCGCCACCGGGCGTGCCGCCACCAGTTCGCCGCTCTGGGGCTTGAGCCACGCCATCCAGTCGTCCCACCAGCTGCCCGGCTGGGCTTCGTGGGCGGCGTGCCAGTCCTCGGCCTTATCCGTGCGGCGCGCCGGGCCCACCCGGTAGCTGCGCTTGGGTGGCTTGACCGGCGGATTAACGATGCCGAGGATGTGGCCGGAACTCGACAGCACGTAGCGCTTCGGGCCGCTCACGTAGTTCATGGTGCGGAAGGTCTGGCGCCACGGGGCGATGTGGTCGTCCTCGGCCGACACGGCATACACCGGCTGGGTGATCGCGCCCAGATCAATGGGCTCACCGGCCACCACCAGGGCGTCCTTCTCGATCAGCTTGTTGTGCAGGTAGAGCTCGCGCAGATACCAGGCGTGCATCGCGTAAGGCATGCGCGTGGTGTCCATGTTCCAGTAGAGCACGTCGAAGGGCGGCGGCGTTTCGCCATACAACCAGCCGTGCACCACGTAATGCCAGATAAGGCTGTTGGAGCGCAGCAGGCGGAAGGCGGACGCCATCTCGGCGCCATCCAGGTAGCCCTTGCGCTCCATGTTCTGGGTGAGGAAGCGGATGCTGCCCTCGTCAACAAAGACCTCGATGTCGCCCGGCTTGTGGAAATCCACCAGCGTGGTGAATAAGGTCCAGTGGGCCACGGGCATTTCTTCGGGTTTGAAGTGGCGGTTCGCCCAGGCCATGTAGGTGGATAGCGCCGTACCGCCGATGCAGTAGCCCACCGCATGCACCTGGGCCGCGCCGGTCAGGCCGCGGGCGGTGTCGATGAGCGGCTGGATGCCTTCGGTGAGGTAATCGTCGAAGCGCACGTCACGCATGTCCTCGCCGGGGTTCTTCCAGCTAGTGATGAACACGTCGAAGCCCTGGTCGACCAGGTAGCGGATCATGCTCTTCTTCGGGTTGAGATCGAGGATGTAGAACTTGTTGATCCACGGGGTGACGATGACGATCGGTGTCTCGTGCACCTTGGCCTTGGTCGGCGTGTAGTGGATGACCTCCAGCAGCCGGTTGCGGAACACCACCTTGCCCGGCGTCGTCGCGAGGTTCTCGCCGACCTTGAAATCGCCCGGGTCGGTCATCCGGATGTTGCCGGCCGACAGATCATCGAGAAAATTGCGGAAACCCTGAACGAGGCTCTCGCCATTGGTTTCAATGGCCTTGCGCATCGCCACCGGGTTGGTCAGCAGGAAGTTCGACGGCGCCATCGCGTTGAGGGCGTTCCGCCACCAGAACGCAGCCCGCCGGCGGTCCTTCTGCGAGAGCCCCGGCGTTTCGTAGAGCATGTCCTGGAAGTGCCGGGTCATCAGCAGATACCACTCCTTGACCAGATCCCAGGTCGGCGACTCGGCCCACACCGGATCGACGAAACGGCTGTCGTCGTCCACCGGCCGGACGGGGTCGGCGCTGGGCAGGCCGACGATCCGGCGCATCGAATGCCACTGGAGCGCCCACAGGCTGTTCGACATGCGCCCGAGCGCCTCGGCGAGTTCCTGGGGATGGGCCATCCAGGCCAGCTGGGCATGCACCAGCGGCGCCGTCATGCCCAGCGGGTCGACGGACGACTCCACCGAATCGTGCAGCTGGCGCAGCGACTTGCGTGCGACATCGATGGGAGGAACGGGATCGTGGCGGGGCATGGTGACAACTCCTTCATATTTTTTGGCCCGGAATCCGGACCTGAACGGCATGTCTGCCGTCAGACAAAATCGTGATCCAAGCAGGTTTCAGTTCGATTGACATTCGTCAATCCGGTTGCGAACATGGGTCGCCATATAATTAGAAAGCCCACCCCGAAGGCCCACCCTCACCAAGGAGTGACAGCATGTTCCGCAACATCCTCGTACCCACCGACGGCTCCGAACTTTCCACATCCACCGTCGCGCGCGCCATCGACTTCGCCAAGGAAGCCGGCGCGAAGCTCACCTTCTTCTACGCCCAGCCCGATTTCCCGACGCCGATCTACGGTGAAGGCGCGCTGTTCGACCCGACAACCCCGGAGCAGTTCAGTCGCGCCGCGGCAGCCGAAGCCGAAAAGATCCTCGGCCTCGCCAAAGCCGCTGCCGACGCCGCCGGCGTGAGCTCGATCGGTGACACCGTCATCAGCGAGGTGCCGTTCGAGGCCATCATCGCCTCGGCCGAGCGCAACCGCTGCGACCTGATCTTCATGGCCTCCCACGGCCGTCGTGGCCTGAGCGGCCTCCTGCTCGGCAGCGAGACCCAGAAGGTCCTCACCCACAGCAAGATCCCAGTGCTCGTGTATCGCTGATACGCTCCGCGCCACTCACCGCAGTCCGATCCGCCCGGTCGGCGCCCCACGGCGTCACCGGGCGTTGTATTTGGTGGGCGGGATGCCGTCAGGCGACGGCAAAAAAGAAAAAGGTCAACCATGTTGACCTTTTGTAATCCCTCGCCACGCCGTCGCTTCAATCCCCCTGCTGCCGGATCCACGCCTCAAGCGACGCCGCGTTCATCGGCTTGCCGTAGAGGAAGCCCTGCATCTCCTTGCAGCCCATGTCCTGCAGCAGCTGCGCCTGGCTCTCGGTTTCCACGCCCTCGGCGGTCACCTCCAGCCCGAGGCTCCGGGCCAGCTTCACGATCATCGTGGCGATGCAATCCTCGGCGGTTTCCGGGGTCAGCTCACGCACGAAGGCGCGGTCGATCTTCACCCGGTCGAAGGGCAACCGGTTGAGGCTGCCGAGGGATGAGAAGCCACAGCCGAAGTCATCCACCGCCACGCGCAGCCCCAAGGCCTTCAGCTCGCGCAGTTGCCGGGCGACGGACTCCGGGTCTTCCATCGCCACCGATTCGGTGATCTCCAGCTCCAGCCGCTTCGGGCTCACGCCAGTGGAGGCGATCACCCCGGCGATCTTGGCCACAAAATCCGGCTCGCGGAACTGGGCCGCCGAGATGTTGATGCCCACCCGGAACGGCGGCAGGCCTTCGCGATCCCAGCGCACGATCTGGCGACAGGCCTCGGCAAACACCCAGTCGCCGATGTCGACGATCAACCCAGTGTACTCGGCCAGCGGGATGAACACCTCCGGCGACACCGCCGCGCCATTGGGCTTGACCCAGCGGATCAGCGCCTCGCAGCCCACCACCTGGCCGCGGGTGGGCGACACCTGCGGCTGGTAGTGCAGCTCCAGCCCACGCCCCAGGTTGAGGTCGGAGCGCAGCTCGTTGAGCAACTGGACGCGGTTCTGGGTGTTGGCTTCCATCTCGGTCGAGAAGAAACGCCAGTGCTGGTCGCCTTCCTGCTTGGCGTGGCTGAGGGCCAGATTGGCACGCTTGAGCAGTTCCACCGCCCCGCCCTGCACCGACGCCACATCCACAAAGCCGGCCCGCGCCCGCATCGGAATCGAGTGGCTGCGCACATGGAAAGGCGCGGCAAACACCTCGAGGATTGCCCCGGCGCCCCGCGCGTCCGGTTGCCAGCACACGCCGAAGGCGTCGCCCGCAACCCGCGCCACCAGCGCCCCCTCACCCACGTGGGCCTGCAGCCGGCGGGTTACCTCCACCAGCAGCAGATCGCCGCTGCGATGGCCGAGGGCGTCGTTGAGCTCGGAGAAACGCACGATGTCGATGATCCCTAGCATCCACCCGGCTGGCGTCAGGCTGGGCAGGCGCTCGTCGAGTCGGTCGAGGAAGCGCGTGCGGTTGGGCAGGCGGGTGAGTTGATCGAAATACGCGAAGAAATTGAGACGCTCGAAGAGCACCACGTTCTCGAAGCCGATGCGCAGATTGACGCACAGCACTTCGATCACCTGGCGGATCAACGCGCTGGACACCGGCGGCAGGTCGAGGTGGATCAGCGCCTCCTTGCCGTAGCTGCTGCCAAGGTAAAGGCAGCACGCCTCACCTTCGAAGACATGCCCACGGCGGGCCAGCCCCTGGCGGAACGACGCCCGGAGCGGCGTATCGCCCAGCGCCAGCGTCGGCTGCCCGACCAGACCGCCGTAGCGCCCGCTGGCCGCCAGCACGCCCAGCGATTCCTGGTCGCCCTCCCCGTCCCGCCAGTCGATCGGGCCGATGAAGGCTGCGTCCACCTGTGTGCCCAGGAGGGCCGTCAGGTGACCGAGGGCCGCATCGGCAAACGAGCGCACATCCCGCGGAGTGAACAGCTGATTGCCGGCCTGGATCAGGAACTCGAGGCCCTTGCGGCTGGCGTGGAGTTCGCACAACTGCTCGTAGGAGCGGATCGCCGCGGTGAGCGTCGTGACGAGCCGGGTGTGCGTAAGCTCGGCCTTGGTGCGGTAGTCGTTGATGTCGTATTCGCGGATCACGCTCAGCTCGGGCGCGTAGCCCGGCTGGCCGGTGCGCAGGATGATCCGCACGTCGGACAGACGCAGTTCCTCGCGGATCACCCGGACGAGATCCAGCCCGGCATCGTGGCGTTCCATCACCACGTCGAGGAGGATCACCGCCACGTCGCCGACCCGCCCGAGCGTCTCGCGGGCCTCGGCGGCGGAATAGGCGTGCCGCAGTTCGAGACTGCGCCCGCAGAACACCGCGCCCTGGAGCGCGAACTCGGTGGCCTGATGCACTTCCGCATCGTCGTCAACCACCAGCACCTTCCAGCAATCGGGGCTGAAAGCCGATGGCGCCGGGCTCTCGTCGTCGAGAAACTCAACCAGCTCGTCAGTGCAGGGCGAAGCGGAGATATTCATTTCCAGTAAATCCGGGCGCCGCGTGCCGTCGGCACTCTTACGGTCAATGTACCGGTAACGGCACAGGAACGACCCGGCTTTAACCCTAAGTGGAAGTACGCTGTCCGGTCTTCCGGCCCTCGCCGAATCGGCGCAGAATCTTGCGGAAAGGCGCATTGCGCGCGCATACCACCACTTTACGGAGGCCTCCCATGAGCACCCTGGAACGGCTTGGCAGCCTGGACATGACCTGGCTGCAGATCGAGCAGCGCACCAACCTGATGCAGGTCGTCGGCGTGCTGGTGCTCGCCACGCCCCTCGACGGCGCAGCCCTCGTCGACTGCCTCGCCACGCGCCTGCTGCCGATGGAGCGCTTCCGCCAGCTCGTGCTGCGCGACACCGCCGGCGCCATCTGGGAAAGCGCGCCGGTCGATCTCGACGCCCACATCACCACCGTCAACCTGCCGGCGGACGACCACGCCGCCGGCCTGAGGGCGCTGATCGGCGAACTCGCCGCCACGCCCCTCGACCCCGCCCGGCCCCTGTGGCACCTGCACCTCGTGCCCGACTACCAGGGCGGCAGCGCGCTGATCGCCCGGGTGCACCAGTGCATCGCCGACAGCATCGCGCTGATCCGCGTCCTCCAGTCCCTCACCGACGCCAGCCCCACCGCCGAACCGCCCCTGCCGCCCGAGGCGCCCAATTTCTTCGACCGGCTGTGCGCCCCGCTCACCGACGCGGTGATCGACGGCATCAAGCTCTCCGGCGCGATCTGGGCCCGCTACCTGAGCCTGCTCTTCAACCCCACCCAGGTGTTCGACTACGCCCGCGCCAGCACGGCCCTCGCGCTGGAGATCGGCAAGCTCGCCGGGCTGCATGACGACAGCCACACCTTCCTGAAGGGCGAGCCGAAGGGCATCAAGCACGTGAGCTGGAGCGTGCCGATCGCCGAGTCCACCGTGGCAGCCATCGCCCAGGCGCGGGAGACAACCCCCAACGCCGTGCTGCTGGCGGCCCTCAGCGGCGCGCTGCACGGATACCTCAGCCGCCAGGGCGAGCGGACCACCGGCACCGAGCTGCGCACCCTGATGCCCGTAAACCTGCGCAGCGAGGACACGCCGGACGTGCTGGGCAACCGTTGGGGATTCATGCCGCTGGAGCTGCCCGTGGGCATCGCCGACCCGCTCGACCGGCTGGCCGAAACCCACCGGCGCGTCGCCCACTTCACCGAAACCTACGACGCCCAGCGGGCGCTGGGCATCTTCAGCCTGATCGGCCAGACCCCGCGGGCGGTGCAGCTGCAGGCGCTCAAGCTGCTGGCGACCAAGAGCACCGCACTGCTGTGCCACGTGCCGGGTGCCCACGAGCCGCGCTTCCTGGCCGGTACGCGGATTGTCGAACAGATGTTCTGGAGCCCGCCGTCGGGCGACCTGGGCCTCGCCGTCAGCATCGTGAGCTACAACGGCAGCTACCAGGTGGGGCTGCTGGCCGACACCGCGATGGTGCCCGCCCCGGCCGCCATCACCGACCAGATCCAGGCCCAGCTCGACGCCCTCGGCGCCAAGGCTCCGCGCCGGCGCAAGGCCCCGGCCTGACGGCGCTCAGCTGCGGCGCGGATCGAAGGCGTCGCGCACCACGTCGGCAAACAGGTTGGCGGCCAGCACCAGCACGAACATGAAGATGAAGGCCGCCACCAGGCTCCACCACACCATGGGCTCCCGGGCGAGCTCCATCCGGGCGGCGTTGATCATCGTGCCGAAGCTCACCGTGCCCGGATCGACGCCGATGCCCACGTAAGAGAGCACCGCCTCGGCCAGCACCAGGCCCGAGAAATCCATCACCAGCGCGATCAGCACCAGATGCATCAGGTTGGGCAGCACGTGGCGGGCCAGGATGCGGGTGGTGGACACGCCAAACGCCCGCGCCGCCTGCACGTACTCCAGCTCCCGCAGCTTCAGAGTCTCGCCCCGCAGGAGCCGGCACAAGCCCGTCCAGCTGGTCATCCCGAGGATCACGCACAGGGCCAGCAGGCGCGCATCGGCCCGCTCGGCCGCCGTCTCGAACCAATGGGGATGGGTGTCGATCACCACCTGCATCATCAGCACCGCGGCCGCGATCAGCAGCACGCCGGGGATCGAGTTGAGCACGGTGTAGAGGTACTGGATCACGTCATCCACCCAGCCGCCCAGATAGCCCGCCATGATGCCCAGCGCCACCGCCAGCGGCAGGGTGACGAGGGTCGTGAGGGTGCCGATGACCAGCGCCGTGCGGATGCTCTTGAGGGTCAGGAAGAGGACGTCCTGGCCGACCTTGTCGGTGCCGAACACGTGATATTCGACCGCCAGCGCCGCCAACGGGCCGGCCAGCAGGGCCACCACGCCCACCGTGGCCAGCACCGAGCGCCACGCCAGCCCGCCCTTGCCGCGCCAGATCGCCCGCCAGGCCGCGCCAACCGGCACCCGCCGCGACCGGGCCACGCCCGCCACCAGCACGCCCGCCAGCGCCACCCAGCCCACGGCGGCTGCCGCAAGGCCGATGCCGACGCGCCCGAGGATGTCGCCGGTCTGGTCTTCGGGATACTTGAGGCTGCTGCCGCCAAACTTCAGCCGGGGGAATTCCCGGCGCTGGGTGCCGTCCGGCCCTTCCAACGTCTGCTTGGCGAAGAGCTGGTAGGCCAGCGGCGCCGAGTAGGTCTTCTCGACCCGCGTGCGCAGCGGCGCGGCCACCGCGTCGAGGGCGCTGCGCACCTCGGTGGATAGCTGCGCCTTGTCGCCCGATCCGCCGGCCGGCGCGAGGCGCTCCCGGTAGTGCAGGCTATCCACCACGCCCACCAGCAGGAACATCGCCAGCACGGTGAGCGAAGCCATGCCCACGCTGCTCTCCCCCACCCGACGCCAGGCGTCGCGCATGGGTTCGCTGCGCCGGGCGCTCCACGCCGCAAGCAGCACGCAGGCGATGAGGCCGAAAAGCAGCAGATCGGTCCACAGGACCACAGGCTGGAATCCCATCAATCCAATTCTCCATTGCGCCGCACGCCACCCGTGACGTATGACGCCAGAGGCACGGACGAGGCCGGCTGCGCGCGGCCGCTCCGAAGCGGCCGGCCTGCCCCCCAGTGGGGGGAGGCGCCGCAGGCGCGTCGGGGGGCGTCCATCACTCTAGCCTCACCCGCGGATCGACCAGCGTGTACGACAGGTCGGTAAGGATCAGCCCCGCGATGTAGAGCAGCGATCCGATGAACACCATCGCCCGCACCACCGGAAAATCCTGGGCGTTGATGGCGTCGATGGTGTAGCTGCCGAGGCCCGGGATGCCGAAGAAGGATTCGGAGATCAGGCTGCCCATGAACAGCGTCGGGATCACCACCACCACGCCGGTGAGGATGGGGATCATGGCGTTCTTCAGCACGTGGCGGAACAGCGCCTGAAGTTCCGACAGGCCCTTGGCCCGGGCGGTGCGCACGTAATCCTTGCCGGCCTCTTCAAGAAAGATGGTGCGATACCAGCGGGCGCTGCCGCCGATGCCCGAGATCACCCCGATCACCACCGGCAGGATCAGGAAGCGCCACGAATCCAGCCCGCCGCCATAGCCCGAGATGGGCACCAGATGCCACACCTTCGACACCAGCCACTGACCGCCGATGATGTAGAACAGCCCCGAGATCGACATCATCGCCACGCACATCACCACCCCCGCAAAATCCAGATAGCTCGCCCGGAAGAACACCAGCAGCAGCGCCAGCGACACCGTGACGAACAGCCCCAGCACGAAGGTCGGCAGCGCGATGGCCAGCGACGGGCCCATGCGGGTCTTGATCTCGGTGGCAATGTCGCGCCCGTCGTCGGCCCGGCCAAAATCAAAGGCGAACATCTTGAGGGACTTCTCGAAGAAGATGGTGTTGGTGAGCTTGTCGGCGCCGTCGGCCGCGGCATTGAAGAGCAGCGGCTTGTCGTAGCCCCGCTCCACCTTCCAGCGCTCGATGGCCTCGGGCGTCACGCGCTTGGCGCCCAGTTGCATCCTCGCCATGTCGTCGGGCGTGTTGACCACGAAGAACAGGGCGAAGGTGAGGAGATTCACGCCGATGAGGATCAGCGGCGCGTAAAGCAGGCGTCGGACGATGTAGGCAAACATGGCGCAATCCTACATGGCCCGGCGCGGATGACGAAGCCCCGAAGCCCGCGCGCGCCTTCTATCCTGTAGGTCGGACTTCAGTCCGACACCCCCAGCCGGATTCACGCACCCCGTCGGACTGAAGTCCGACCTACAGGACGCGCATCCTCAGCGCTTGCCCACGAACAGCCCGCGCACCGCCTCCTGCAGATCGGCCGGCAGCACCACCACCTTGGCGTTGTCGGTGCTGCCCATGCGCTCCAGCGAGGCGATGTACTTCTCGCCCAGCATGTAGAGCATCGGCGTGGTGTCGGTGCCCACCGCCGCGGCCACCCGGCGGATCGCCTCGGCCGACGCCTCGGCCAGCATCACCCGGGCGTTGGCGTCGCGCTTGGATGCTTCCAGCCGCGCTTCGGCCTCGAGGATCGCCGCCTGCTTGGCGCCTTCGGCCTTGGTCACCGCGGCCTTGCGCTCACGCTCGGCGGAGGCCTGCTGCTCCATTGCCTTCTGCATCGACGGCGACGGCTTGATGTCCTGGATCTCGACCGACTTCACCGTCAGGCCCCAATCCACCGCCTCGTCGGCGATGCTCTCGCGCAGCCGCGCCTTGATCTTGT
>ERZ650311.1444-NODE-1444-length-11750-cov-7.069004_pt1 | contig 11750 bp, 10 predicted proteins | sample MGYA00376247_ERZ650311 | MGnify/ENA primary metagenome ERZ650311 (study PRJEB26733, sample SAMN07839324) | wastewater metagenome | biome: small river; feature: stream; material: water | place: USA: North Carolina | collected 2016-07-28 ... | reverse complement strand
TAGACCGTATTCTGACAGAGTTCTCAATTGAGGTTTACACTTCTTGGATGCCTACACTCAAGCTCACCGACGGCCGTTTCCTCGAATACTTCGATAACGGTATTGCATCGACTAGCGCCATTATCTTTCACCATGGAACGCCTGGCCATGGTCATGCGTGGGCTTCATGGCTAGAACTCTGTGCGGCGCGTGGAATTCGCGCACTCTCGTATAGCCGTGCTGGTTATGGAATTAGCGATCGTAATGAAGGCCGTACAGTCGCATCGAACAACAGCGATATTCGCGAACTACTCGATAGCTTTGGCATTCGTGACTTCATCTCAATTGGATGGTCTGGTGGTGGACCGCATGCACTAGCAACTACAACCCTGCACGGAAGCAAAGGTGCGATCACTCTCGCCGGCGTCGGTGCATACGGAGTCGACGATCTCGATTTTCTTGCGGGTATGGGTCCAGAGAATGAAGAAGAATTTGGTGAGGCACTCAAAGGCGAAGCAGCCATCTCTGCCTGGATGGATGCAAATGCAGGTGCTTTCAAGAATGTTACTGGAGATCAAGTACGCGAATCATTTGGCGGCTTAATCAGCGATGCAGATAAGGCGGTCATCAATGGCGAGTTTGCCGAAGAGATGGCAACGACTATGCGCAAAGGATTAGCGGTGAGTTTCGATGGTTGGATAGACGATGACATCGCCTTTATTCAGCCGTGGGGATTCGATATTTCTGCAATCAAACTTCCGGTGTTGATTTGGCAAGGTGATCAAGATTTGATGGTCCCACATGCTCATTCATACTGGTTACAGAAGCACATCCCAACTGGAAAGTTAAATTTCGTTCCAGGGCATGGCCACGTATCCCTTATCGTTAAATACAGCAACGAAATTCTTGATCAAGCACAGGAGCTCTTGAAGTAAATGCCATTTAAGGAATTCACCGCGATTCTCAATCCGAAGTCGCGGAAGTTAGTTGTGGGCATTGCGCTGAACGCAATCGGCGGTGGCATGACCCTTTCGCTGCTCCTCGTCTATCTCCACGATATGCGGGGTTTCAGTAATACCTTTGGGGGACTGCTCCTGTCATGGGGCGCGCTAGTTTCTATTGTCGCGAGCACGCCGATGGGTGCACTTGTAGATCGCATCGGGCCGAAGAAGGTCATGATCGCTGGATTGCTTCTCAACTCCGTTGCCGCTTTCTCACTCTCACTTGTCACAACCCATGTCCATGCAATTCTTGCGTTGACTGCAATAAATATTGCTGGACAGGCTATTTGGCCGAGCCAGAGCGTTGTACTGACACGAGTTACTCCAGAAGAGCATCGCCAGAAAATATTCGCCTTTAACTTTATGCTGCTCAACCTTGGTCTTGGCCTTGGGGGAGTTATCTCTTCACTCATCATCCAATCTGGATCGCTGAAGTCATTCCAGATCATGTATTGGATAGATGGCGCAACATTCTTGATCTATCTCGCCATTATCTTGTCGATGCATGGCGAAGGAATGGATAAGTATGTTCCGCAGGCACATGAGCCAAAGCAGGGCACTTACCGCGATCTCTTCAAGATCAAACCATTGATGTTGCTCGGCGTCGGCGGAATTATTCTCTTCACCTTTGGTTATGGAGTGATTCAAGCGGGCATTCCAATTTATGCAACTCAGTTCCTTGGGCTTTCACCGAAGTGGCTCGGCGTAATCTTTGGCGTAAATACATTTGCAATTGTTACTCTGCAACCACTTGTCATGCGCATTATTGAAAAGTTTTCCAAATACACCGCACTAATTGCCATTGGAATTATCTGGTCGCTCTCGTGGCTCTTTGTTGGTATCTCACCGCTCTTGCCGCTCTTCGCCTCGGGTATTGCGCTCTGCCTGAGCCAATTGGTCTTTGCGGTAGGAGAGATGATCCAAGCTCCAACGATTCCAACCCTTGCCAACGAGCTAGCGCCTGAACATATTCGCGGTCGCGCCAATGCCTGGATGTCGCTCCAATGGAGCGTCTCGGGCGTCGCTGGCCCTGCGATTACCGGTCTGATGCTAGGCGCGGATCAGCCAACCCTCTGGGTAGTCTCGATGTTCATCGGCTCATTCCTGGCCATACCGCTATTCCTTCAAATGAAGAGGCTCGCCCTCCAAAACCCTGCCTAAAGCGGGTAAATCGGACTTTTGGGGTTTCCTTTCCGTTCATCTTTTACTACCCTTGCGGGTCTACTCATGAGTTATCTCGCATGGCGATACGTGCCGCGCGCGATGGCCTGTGGATGGTCATATTCGACGTACGTGATCTTTCGATAAGGGGTTTATTCGTGGCTGATGCAACAGTGATCGAAAACGAGGCAGTTGAGGTTGCTCAGCGCACGCCGAAGCAGATCGCATGGACACGTTTCAAGCGCAATAAAGTTGGCGTCTTCTCTGCCTACGCATCAATCTTCTTCGTCACCGTTGGATTTTTTGCGCCGATCATCACTCGTTTAGTGGGCGTGAATGCAAAAGATACCTATCCAGGTGTTCTCGATGGTTTTGCAATGCCTAAGGGTGCATGGGGCGGCGTCTCACTTGCCCACCCGCTCGGCGTTGAACCCGGAACAGGTCGCGATGTTTTCGCACTCTCTCTCTACGGCGCTCGCACATCTTTCATCGTTGCAATTATTGCAACCGTTGGAACAATCACAATCGGTATGTTGGTCGGAATTGCGACCGGTTACTTCAAGGGTCGCGTTGATTCAATTATCGGTCGCTTCTCTGACTTCTTGCTCTCTTTCCCAGGCACCTTCATGATTGTCGCGCTCGCAGTTCCAATGGTGCAGCGCATTGAAGCAACCGGAATCGCACACGGAAATGCAGCGCGCGTTGTTGTACTCGTACTCTTCCTGGTCTTCTTTGGTTGGACTGGTTTCTACCGTTTGATTCGTTCCCAAGCGATGTCTATGCGAGAGCGTGACTTTGTGATGGCAGCTCAGGCGATGGGTGCATCTAGCTGGCGCATTATCGTGAAGGAGATCCTTCCAAACCTCTGGCCAACTGCGATCGTCTTTATCTCCCTCTCATTGCCAGCATATATTGCTGCTGAAGCGACCTTCTCATTCCTCGGTGTTGGTGTTCAGGCGCCAGATGCAACCTTCGGTTTGATTCTTTCCGATGCGGTCGGTTACTGGAAGAACGACCCTGCCTACCTTTTGATTCCCTGCGTTGTCTTGATTGCAATTGTGCTCGCACTCAACTTGCTCGGTGATGCAATCCGCGATGCCCTTGATCCAAAGGCGAACCGCTAAGAAATAGATTTCCGTAGCAATACGGGAAACTTCATAAGAAGAGAGGTCTCGCGAGTTTCTCTTATATGAAGTGCAGTACATCGATTCACACCGGTGAATCGATTTCCTACAAGGAGGACTAATGTCACGTTTGACAACACGTCGCCTCGTTGCAACAGCAACAGCTGCAGCATTTGCAGTTGGAGTTGTTTTCACAGGCGCAAGTGCAAACGCTGCTTCGGCTAAGCCGGTAACAGGCGGTACTTTGTACTTCATCACACACGATGATCAGTTTGTGCATATGGATCCAGCACGTAACTACACTGGACGCGATATCGCATTCTTCAACTCATATCTCTACCGTAACTTGGTTTCATACAAGCCAGTCGCAGGTTCAGCAGGAGCTTCACTCGTAGCTGACCTCGCTACAAACACTGGTGTGCCAAGCAACGCTGCGAAGACATGGAAGTTCACACTTCGTTCTGGCATCACATGGGAAGATGGCTCAGCTATCACCTGTGCAGATGTTAAGTACGGAGTTTCACGTGCATTCGCGTCAGACGTCATCACAGACGGCCCTCAGTACCTCGTACAGGCACTTGATATTCCACTCGATAAGGATGGATCATCTGCTTACAAGGGTCCTTATAAGAAGACCGGACAGGCTCTTTACGATAAGGCTGTAACTTGCTCAGGCAACACAGTTACATTCAACTTGAACCGTTCATTCGCTGACTTCAACTACGCACTTACTTACCCAGCAGGTGCACCTGTTAAGCAGTCAAAGGACACAGGTGACAAGTACGACCTTCGTCCATTCGCTTCTGGTCCATACAAGATCGCTTCATACAAGGCTGGAGATCAGCTCGAGCTCGTACGCAACACAGCATGGAAGAAGTCTTCTGACTCTGTTCGTACACCATACCCAGATAACATCGTTGTTCGCTTCGGCCTAGCTGAAGATGTTCGCGATGCAATCATGCTCGAAGACCAGATTCCAAACACTGTCTCACTTGATTCACTTCAGCCAGCAAACATGCGTGCATTCTTTGCTGACCCTAAGAAGGCTAACCAGCGCTTCAACGTCTATGACCCATATGTTCGCTATGCAGCAATGAACGTTTCAAAGGGCCACATGGATTGCTTGGATGTCCGTAAGGCTGTCTTCTTTGCAATCAACACACAGGCACTCATCGACCTTTCAGGTGGATCAGTCTTCTACGGCGACCCAGGCGATAACCCTGTAAAGCCAGTTCTCGGTCTTGATTACAAGAAGACAACAGGAAACATTCACGATCCAAACTGGAAGATTACTGGTAACCCAGACTATGCAAAGTCATACCTTGAGAAGGCAAAGACATCTTGCCCAGATGCTTACGCTCGCGCGACAGCAGCTGACAAGGGAATCACATGGGATATCGCACAGTCTGCAACAAACCAGAAGGCATCTGTATTGATTACGGATGCACTCAAGGCAGCAGGCATTAACATCAAGTTCAACTTCATTCCTGGCGGTCAGTACTACTCAACAGTTATGAATCCAGCAAAGCAGAATGACATTTCATCTGCTGGTTGGGGTGCAGACTGGGCTAACGCATCAACAGTTATCCCTGAGCTCTTCACAAAGGAAGGTGGATTTAACCTTTCACAGAACTGGAACGATGCAGCATATGCAGCGTTCAAGAAGAAGTCTGATGCAACTAAGGTTGAAACAAACCGCACTAAGCAGGCTAAGGGATGGCAGGAGCTTTCACAGTACGTTATGGATCAGTACTGGATTATCCGCCCTGTCTTCTCAAAGACTCAAGATACTTGGGGCTCAAAGGTCGGCGGCGTGTTCTACTGGGAGCCACAGGGAACCTTCGGTTTCGGTGGTCTCTGGGTAAAGAACTAATTCTTCGGAATTAGCTCGTAACGCGTAAGAGGTTGCGGGTGGTTCGTAAAGAGCCACCCGCAACACTCGCGTAAGTAAGGAAAAATGAAGTACAAGAGTTAACAACTGAAGGAGATGCAGAAGAGTGTTGAAATATCTAGCTCGACGATTGAGCGCGACCATTGTGGTCCTGACTCTCGTCAGCATGTCAGTCTTTGGAATCTTCGCAGTTCTTCCGATGGACCCAGCCGCACTTACATGTGGCAAGGCGTGCTATCCAGCAGTAGTTGAAGCGAACCGACACCGTCTCGGACTCGATGTTCCGGTATACGTTCAATATGGCCGTTTCGTAAAAGGTTTAGTTGCAGGTCGCACATATGGTGAAGGCGCTGCCACAATTAACTGTCCAGCACCAGCTTTCGGTTATTCATTTAATAAGCATGAATGCGTTACCACGCTGATTGCACAAGCATTTCCGGTAACACTTTCATTGGCAATTGGCGCATTCATCCTCTGGATCTCGATCGGTGTTGGTTTAGGAATTCTGGCCGCTCGTCGGCGAAATCAATGGCCCGACCGCGCGGCTACCGTATTCGTTCTCGTTGGAACATCGCTTCCATCTTTTATTTCAGGTATTTTGATTCTTCTCTTCATCGGCCTCAAGTTCCACCTAATTGATCCATTGAGCCTTGGTCGTTGGGTATCTCCTCTCGAAGATCCAGTTGCATGGTTTAGAACATTTATCTTCCCGTGGATCACATTGGCACTTCTCTTTGCCGCGACCTACACTCGATTTACTCGCTCAAATGTGATTGAGACATCGTCTGAGGATTACATCCGTACCGCTCGCGCTAAGGGCTTGAGCGAGAAGGTGATTCTGCAGAAGCACACACTTCGCGCAGCCGTTGCCCCAATCGTTACTTTGGCCGGTCTCGACTTCGCTGGCCTTTTAGGTGGAGCAATTATCACCGAACAGATCTTCAGCCTTCCAGGTTTGGGTCGCCTCTCTATCAAGGCAGTATTGATTGATTACGACCTTCCAACAATCGTTGCCACAACACTTCTGGCTGCAACATTCGTTGTAGTTGCCAACCTTCTGGTGGACATTGCTTATGCCTACCTTGACCCACGAGTGCGAGTTGCATAATGACAAAGCCATTCCTAGAGGTTAAGAACCTCAACGTTGCATTTCCTACTGAAGATGGCCTGGTTAAGGCTTCAAGCGATATTTCATTCACCGTTGCTCGTGGTGAGACCCTTGCTGTTGTCGGTGAGTCAGGTTCTGGTAAGTCTGTTACCTCACTTGCCGTGATGGGACTTCACAACCGCAAGAGTGCACAGATTGCAGGTGAGGCAATCCTCAACCTTGAATCAGGTCCCGTTGATGTCATCTCAGCTGATGAAGAAGTAGTACGCAAGCTTCGCGGTAAGGCGATGTCGATGATCTTCCAGGATCCAATGTCTGCGCTCCACCCTTATTACTCAATCGGCAATCAGTTGATTGAAGCCTGGTCTCTCTACAATGAGGGCAGCGCAGAAGATGGCCGCAAGCGCGCAATCGAGATGCTCGACCTCGTAGGAATTCCAGCCGCAGCCAAGCGAGTAGATGAGTATCCACACCAGTTTTCTGGCGGAATGCGTCAGCGTGTAATGATCGCAATGGCGCTGATTAATAACCCATCACTCTTGATTGCAGATGAGCCAACCACAGCGCTCGATGTAACTGTTCAATCGCAGATCTTGCAGTTGATCCGCGATATGCAGAAGGAATTCAACATGGCGTTGATTCTGATTACCCACGACCTTGGCGTTGTTGCTGAGGTAGCAGATCGCGTCAATGTCATGTACGCAGGAAAGATTGTTGAGAGCGGCTCTGCTGACGATATCTATTATCGCCCAGACCACCCTTATGCAATCGGACTTCTCAACTCAATCCCACGCGTAGATAAGTTAGAGTCCAAGCGTCTGGTTGCAATTCCTGGACAGCCACCATCATTAATCCACCTTCCTGAGGGATGTTCTTTCCGCGCTCGTTGCGAATTTGCATCACGCGTTCCAGGAAATCTCTGTGCAACCACAACTCCTACATTGGAGGAGAAGGGTGCAAACCACTTCTCTCGTTGCCACTTGCCAGAGGCAGAACTTGTTAAGGCTCGCGTAGAAATCGGTGATCGCAAATGACTCAACCGCTCTTGAAGCTCGAAGGGCTTAAGAAGCACTTCCCAACTACAACTGGTGGCGCTTTCTCTAAGTCAAAGGGAACCGTCAAGGCTGTCGATGGTGTTGACCTTGAGATCTATCCCGGTCAGACAATTGGCCTAGTAGGTGAGTCGGGCTGCGGTAAGACCACAGCGGGCCGCACCATCTTGAAGCTCTACGAACCAACTGATGGAAAGATCATCTTCGACGGTGAAGACATCACAAATCTCTCGCCTAAGAAGATGAAGCCTTACCGCTCACAAATGCAGATGATCTTCCAAGATCCATTTGCTTCTTTGAATCCACGTCAAACGGTCGGTACTTTGATTGCTGCGCCATTTAACATTCAGGGCATTACTCCAGAGGGTGGCATCACTGCAGAGGTTCAACGCCTTATGGCTCGTGTTGGCCTCAATCCAGAGCACATTAACCGCTACCCACACGAATTCTCGGGTGGACAGCGTCAGCGTATTGGTGTTGCTCGCGCAATCGCGCTGAAGCCAAAGTTAATCGTTGCAGATGAGCCAGTATCGGCGCTCGATGTATCTATTCAAGCTCAGGTGGTTAACCTCCTGGAAGATCTGCAAGATGAATTCAATATGGCCTACATCTTCGTGGCTCATGATCTCTCAGTTGTTCAACACATCTCAGATCGCGTCATCGTGATGTACCTAGGAAAGGTGATGGAAGAGGCCGATAAGGTCGATCTCTTTAGCCATCCGCGCCATCCATATACAAAGGCGTTGCTCTCTGCTGTCCCTGTGCCAGATCCAAAGATTGGTCGCGCACGTGAGCGCATCATCTTGCAGGGTGATCTTCCAAGTCCAGTAAATCCTCCAGCAGGTTGTGTATTTAATACACGTTGCTGGAAGGCGCAGGATCGCTGCCGTACAGAGGTTCCGCAGTTAATGCAGATCGGTACCAACCATCGCATCGCTTGCCACTTCCCTGAGGATTAATATCCATCAGAGCACTTGAGAATTACATACACCCTATGTAATACAAAAAACCCCGGTCCATTAGGACCGGGGTTTTTTTATTAAGCAATTAAGCGATTTTGCCTTCTACTGCAACCTTTGAAGTACCGATTTGAACTGTAAGGCTCAAAGGCTCACCAGCTGCCGCCTGGCAACCAACTCCATATGTATATGTAGTAGTTGCTCCTGGCGCGAGAGCCTCAGTCGGAGCTCCATTGATGTCGAGATCTCCGAGAACGTCGAAGCAGACATTTGCGCCAGAGTCAGCAATCAATGAGACTGTTGTGAAATCGAGAGGGGTCTTTCCATCATTCTTGATTGTTACATTGAATTTGTTGGAAGACTTTGGCTTCTGGTCAATATTTGTCATGAACTGTGTAGGGGTAAAACGCTCAGGCGAAGAGACTGTTACAAAGATTCCGCCACCAAGATCAAGGGGAGTATCAAAGGCGATTGTCGCAACAGGAGCGGCCTCTTCCACGAGGGTTGACTTGTCTTTTGGAAGGTCGCTTCCGCCATTGGTAACTGAGCGGAGGATGGATAGCGCCACAACGGCGACAACGCCGACGAGGATCCACTGCTTACGAGTGAGCTTCTTCATTAGTACTCCTTAGGTGTCATAAAACTATCTGTCATCAAACTATGGGCAAATCTTAGCCGTGCTGGTTGGCTGTGCATCTCCAGCGACATTGCCCGACTACCAGATTCGAACACGCTCCGCAGGATCGAGCCACATCGCATCACCTTCAGTGACCTCAAAAGCTCGGTAGAACGGCTCGAGATTGCGAACAATCTGGTTGCAACGGAACTCATCAGGAGAGTGCGGATCAGTTGCAATACGACGGCGAATCTCTTCTGGACGGTTCTTTCCCCGCCATGCCTGCGCATACGAGAGGAAGAAGCGTTGATCTCCGGTCCAACCATCGATAACTGGCGCCTCTTGCCCCTTGAGAGCCAATTTATAGGCCTTATAAGCGATTTCTAGGCCAGATAGGTCGCCAATGTTCTCGCCCACTGTAAAGGCGCCGTTGACGTGAATATCGGGCGTTGCTGCAGGCGATAGCGCATCAAATTGTTCAATCAGCTTATTGGCTAGGGCTTCAAATGCTTCACGGTCGCTATCGACCCACCAATCGACCATATTTCCATCGCCATCATATTTGGATCCTTGGTCATCAAAGCCATGACCAATCTCATGACCGATGACCGAACCAATGCCACCGTAATTTGCCGCCATATCAGCGCTCATATCAAAGAATGGCGCTTGAAGAATTGCAGCCGGGAAGACGATTTCATTCATGAGTGGGTTGTAATAGGCATTTACTGTCTGCGGTGTCATATGCCACTCGTCGCGATCTACTGGCTTGCCGATCTTTGCGACCTCGTAGGCATGGCCAAATGCTGCGATGCGCTGCAAGTTTCCAACAAGGTCGTCAGCCTTGATCTCTAAGGTCGAGTAATCGCGCCACTTATCTGGATAGCCAATCTTCGGTGTGAACTTTGCAAGTTTCTCAAGCGCCTTTGCCTTTGTTGCATCCGACATCCATGGCAACTCTTTAATGCTCGCCTCATATGCCTGAATCAAATAATCAACGAGTTCGAGCATCGCGCTCTTTGCCTCAGCCGGGAAGTAAAGGCCGACGTAGACTTTACCGATTGCCTCACCAAGTGAGCCTTGAACTAGCGAAACACCGCGCTTCCAGCGCTCGCGAATCTGCGGAGTACCCGAGAGAGTTGTTCCGTAGAAAGAGAAGTTTTGTTGCACGAGATCATCAGTGAGATAGGCCGCGCTGCCGCTGATGAGGTTCCACTTCAACCAGGAAACCCAGACATCGCGACGGCTATCAAAATCTGCCAACATCGATGAAAGACCAGAGAAGAATGAAGGCTCGTGAATATTCAAGCAATCAAATGCGACCTCTGGAATTTGCGCATTCTTAGCCCACGAATCCCAGAGGAAATTTGGCGCCAGCACCTCTAGTTCTGCGCGAGTGGTCTTGTTATAGGTAAGGGTTGCATCGCGATCTTTGACCTGATCCCAATGGTGGCTAGCGATCTCTGTTTCCAGCTTCAAGATTTCTTCCGCCGCTAATGGGATAGCAGCGAGCTCGCCCATCTTCGTCACGTGGGCAACGAAGGCATCGCGAATTGGTTGGTACTGCTCTTCGCGGTAATAAGCCTCATCCGGCAATGAAATACCACCTTGGCCGATATGGAAGATATTCATTGTCGAATCCATCGCATCGGCATAGATAGCTGCGCCAAAGATTCCACCGAGCCCGCGAGTTTCGAGTTGAGCCATGGTTGCGATAAAAGTCGGGAGATCGGTGATCGCATCGATTGCCGCTAAGTCGTCCTTAAGAGGAGTCAGTCCACGAGCCTTGATGGCATCGGTATCCATAAATGATTTGTAGAGGTCACCAATCTTCTGTGCCTCGCCTGCGCCAGTGGCGGTCTCAATAATCTCGCGCACCTGTAATTCAGCTACGTCATAGAGAGTGCGGGTTACGCCATCACTGGCGCGGTCTGCGGGAATCTCATAGGTATCGAGCCAGGTGCCGGCAAAGTGGCGATAGAGGTCATCTTGAGGACGGACCTGCTTATTCATAAATGAGGTATCGATACCTGAGTGGCCTGACTTCACGTGGACTCTCTTTCAGCTCTGAATGCACTAGTTCTCTGCGGCGCAGTCTACGTCGAAAGTTGAAAGTTCAACTATTGTCGTATCATTGCCCTATGGCAGAGAAAAACGCTACCGCACCGAAGTGGCTCAACCCTTCTGAAATGAAGGCTTGGCGTCAGTACATCATCGCTAGTCGCCGCTTGCTTGATGCCTTAGATGAAGACCTCTCTGCCCATGATCTCTCGATGGCAGATTACGAAGTCCTTGCCCAATTGAGCGATGCCCCTGAGCGCACAATGCGCATGTCAGAGTTGGCCGATGTTGCGATGCTCTCGCGATCGCGCCTTTCCCACCGCATCAAGGTGATGGAAAAGGCGGGCTGGGTTCGTCGCGAGGCATGCCCAGAAGATAAGCGTGGCTTCTTTGCGATCATGACCTCCAAGGGGTGGAAGGCGATTGTCGCCGCAGCTCCAGATCATGTGGCTAGTGTTCGCAATCGATTCTTAGATGTCCTCGATAAGAATGATCAGAAGGCGCTCGCAGAGATTTTTGAACGAGTCGCATCACGCATCAAAGAGGTTGATGCCGAATAGTTTTAAAGCAATAAAAAACCCCGCCACATAAAGTGGCGGGGTTTTTTATAAGTAATAAATTACTTCTTCTTAGCTGCTGGCTTGCGCTTTGCAACCTTCTTAGCTGCTGGCTTGCGCTTTGCAACCTTCTTAGCAGCTGGCTTTGCAGCAGCAGCCTTCTTGCGGCGCTTTGGAGCAGCCTTCTTTGCAGCTGGCTTAGCAGCAGCCTTCTTGCGGCGCTTTGGAGCAGCCTTCTTTGCAG
>ERZ650311.1443-NODE-1443-length-11751-cov-3.592852_pt1 | contig 11751 bp, 7 predicted proteins | sample MGYA00376247_ERZ650311 | MGnify/ENA primary metagenome ERZ650311 (study PRJEB26733, sample SAMN07839324) | wastewater metagenome | biome: small river; feature: stream; material: water | place: USA: North Carolina | collected 2016-07-28 ... | reverse complement strand
CAGCCCCTGCTGCTGCAAGGGCAGGCCGGCCTCTCGCGCAAGGGGCCGGAAGAACGCCAGGCGAGCTACTACTACAGCCAGCCGCAGCTGAAGGCCAGCGGTACGCTGACCCGGGCCGGCAAGGCGGTGGCTGTCAGCGGCTGTGGGACAAGGGCGATCATGGATGCGTCCCGGCGTCGAGGAACACGATTCCATCCGCATCGGCAAACACCTGATCGCCCGGCGCGCAGGCCGCTCCGGTCGCCCCGTCCCGCCGCGCAGGCCTCCGCGATATGGCCCAGGGTGTCCGCTCCGGCGTCATGATACGCCGCCGCATCGGGCGCCCCGCCCACCCCCACCGAATCCAGAACGATAACCAGCGCGCGGCTCACGCCACACGCTCCGCGACCAGCGCATGCGTCTCGCCCGCCGCGCCAATCCGGTAAGCGACGAGGCCGCCGGCGACGGAGCCGCCGACCTCGGCCATGGTGAAGACCGCGCCGTAATCATCGCACAGCGCGCGAATGCGCTCGATGAAGGCGGGGATCATCGCGTGCGACTGGTTGTTCACGTGCAACTGGAAATCGAACGGACGGGTCCGCACCTTGCCATCCTCGGGCGCGGGCGGATTGTCGGTCAGGTCCGGATTGTGCATCGAGAAGTTCAGCGCATCGAGGCGGAAGCCATCGACCCCGCGCTCCAGCCAGAACCGCGCTGCACCCAGCAGCGCGTCCTGCACTTCGGGCAGATGGCAATTGAGCTGCGGCTGGCCCGGCAGGAAATTGTGCAGGTAATATTGCCCGCGCCGCGCGTCCCAGGTCCAGGCCGGCCCGCCAAAGACCGACTGCCAGTTGGTCGGCGGCGAACCATCAGGCTTGGGATCGGCCCAGACGTACCAATCCGCCTTGGGATTATCGCGGCTGGCGCGGCTTTCCATGAACCAGGCATGCTGATCCGAGGTATGCGAATAGACCTGATCGATCGTGACGCGAATGCCCAGTTCGTGGGCGCGGGCGACCAACGCATCGAAATCGGCCAGCGTGCCGAAGATCGGATCGACCCCGCAATAGTCGGCCACGTCATAGCCGAAATCGGCCATCGGCGAGGTGAAGAAGGGCGAGATCCAGATCGCGTCGACGCCCAGCTTGGCGACATAGTCCAGCCGCTCGGTAATGCCGGGCAGATCGCCGATACCGTCCCCATTGGAATCGCGGAAGCTGCGCGGATAGATCTGATAGATCGCCGCACCGCGCCACCATTCCTGCCCGACCTGATCAGGTGCGGGCGCTGCAATTCGGGTCAGGCGATTCATTTGGAGCTCACGTTGGATTCCTGCGCGGCGCAGACAGCATAGCCGAAGGCCGGCAGGGTGATGGTCAGGCTGCCCGGCGCGTCGGCGGCCAGCGCGCACTGGCCGGCCAGCGGCTTGAAGGTCAGGCTGCGCGGTTCCACCGCCACCCGCTGGGTAATCGGCTGGTTGCTGGTGTTGAAGGCCAGCACCACTTCCTGCCCGGTCTGCGGATCGATCCGCGATACGGCGAACAGCCCCGGCTTATCGGTAAAGGCGCGGCCGATCGTGGTTCCGGCATAAAGGGCGGGCGTCGCCTTGCGGACCTCGGCCAGGGTGGCGATCTGGCGGTACAGCGGATGGTTGCGATCGAAGTTCGACTGGGCGGTCGTGGCGTCCGTGCCGATCAGGTCATTGTCGTTATAGACCGCAACCTTGGACGGGAACATGTTCTCGCGCGCCAACTGGTCATTACCGTCGGATACGAAGCCCTGTTCATCGCCGTAGTAAATCACCGGCACGCCGCGCAGGGTCATCAGCATGGCATGGCCCAGCATGGTGCGGGCCAGCAGCTCATCCTGGCTGATCCCCGGATTGCCCTGCTTCACGAACATCGAAAAACGTCCGAAATCGTGATTGCCCAGGAAGGTCGGCATGTTCAGCGCCGCCGCCTCTCCGCCTTCGTAAAGCGCGTCATCCTCAAACAGGCGGGCCAGCATGTCTGTCCCGGCCTTGCCTGAAACCACCCGCTGCATGGCTGCGGCAAAGGCCATGTCGAGATTGGTCGGCAGCCCCGAAATGCGGGTCCAGCGGGCAGTCAGGGCGGGATCAACATCCCCTGTCGCCACTTCGCCAAAGATGTGGAAGTTGGGGATGCCCTTGTCCTTCGCCACCTTCAGCATGGCGGGGACAAAGGCACGCCAGAACTCTGGATTGACGTGCTTGGCCGTGTCGATCCGGAACCCATCAATCCCGAAGCGTTCGATCCAGCTGGCATAGATCTCGATCATCCCGGCAACCACCCGCGGGTGTTCGGTCGCCACATCGTCCAGGCCCACGAAATCCCCATAGAGCGAGCCTTCGCCCACCCAGTTCGAATTGCCGCGGTTGTGATAATAGATCGGATCGTTGAGCCAGGCCGGAACCTTAACGTTCGCCTCTTCCTTGGGGACGTAGGGCGTATAGGCCCAGCTCGGGTCAGTCAGCTTGGCCCAGTTTTCCGGGTGCGCATCGCTGTCCCCGTTGAAGCCCGGATTGATCGGCGCGCCATTTACCCCGCCGCGCCGCGAATAGGGATAGTCCGCCTTGCTGCGATAGGCATAGTCGCCCGGATCGCGGTACTGGATCACGTCGGCCGTGTGGTTGACCAGGATGTCCATGTAGACCTTCATGCCGCGGGCGTGGGCCGCATCGACAAAGGCCTTGAACTCTTCATTGGTGCCAAAGTGCGGATCGACCTGGGTGAAATCGGTCACCCAATAGCCATGATAGCCGGCGCTTTCGTCACCCTTCGGCCCCTGGACCACCTTGTTCTTGAAGATCGGCGCAAACCAGATCGCCGTGGCGCCCAGGCCCTGGATATAGTCGAGCCGGCTGGTCAGGCCCTTAAGGTCACCGCCGTGGAAAAAGCCCTTGGCGGTGGGGTCATAGCCGGTCTTCAGCCGGTCACCCTTCAGGCCCCCGGTATCGTTCTTCGGATCACCATTCTCGAACCGGTCGGGCAGGACGAAGTAGACCACTTCCTGGTTGGGCGTGCGGGCCCGCACCTCTGCCAGCGAGGGCGGGGTTTGCGCAGCAGCCAGGGTGGGCAGCACAAGCAGGCTGGCGGCAGTCAACAGCGAACGGATCATCGGATGGCGCCTTTGGCTTGAACGGTAGGGTTAGCGAGCATCGAGCGGCTCACCGGGGCAAGTCTGCGCGATAAATTCGGCATGGGTCGGCAAACGCGGCACCGGCGCCGAAATGATGGTCTTGAGGTCGTTGAGGAACCCCGCCAGCTCATCCCGCGACAGCGCATCGGCCAGCGGGTGGTAAGTATCCGGCACGATGTTCTGCCCGGTCAGCACCTGGAACCAGCCCACTTCGGTGAACAGTTCCTCCTGTTCGCGGAAGACCCGCCCGGTTGCCTTGAACAGGTCAATCTTGTTGCGCAGGCTCTCCGGCAGTTCCATCTCGCGCACGTGGCGCCAGAACGGCTCCTCGCGCTGGTTGGCGGTGTAGTGCAGGATGATGAAATCGCGGATCCGCTCGTAATCATAGGCGATCCGGCGGTTGTAGGTATCGATGTTCGCCTGGGCAAAGCCGCGGTCCGGGAAGTGAGAGATCAGCCGCGCGATGCCGTTCTGCACCAGATGGATCGAGGTTGATTCCAGCGGCTCAAGGAAGCCCGAGGCCAGACCCAGCGCCACCACGTTGCGGTTCCAGGCCAGCTTGCGCATCCCGGTCTTGAACTGGATCGTGCGCGGATCGGCCAGCGGCTCACCCTCGACCGTGTCGAGCAGGATCCGGGTGGCCTCGTCCTCGCTCATGAACTGGCTGCAAAAGACATGGCCGTTGCCGGTGCGGTGTTGCAGCGGGATGCGCCATTGCCAGCCGGCGGAGTGGGCGATCGACTGGGTATAGGGCCGGATCGGGCCGACATTGGCGGTCGGCACGGCAATCGCGCGGTCGCTGGGCAGCCAGTGGCTCCAGTCGACATAACCCGTTTCCAGCTCCTGCTCGATCAGCAGGCCGCGAAAGCCCGAGCAATCGATGAACAGCTCGCCCGCCACCTCCTCGCCCGATTCCAGCGAGACCGAGCGGATGAAGCCATTGGCTGCATCGCGGTTGAGGCCCACGATCTTGCCTTCGGTCCGGACCACGCCGTTGCGTTCGGAATGCCCGCGCAGGAAGCGCGCGTAAAGCGAGGCGTCGAAATGGAAGGCATAGGAAATGCCATCGATCTGGCCATTGGGATGCGGCGGCACCCGGCCAAACTTGCCGGCGCGCGCGGCGGTTTCGTTCAGCGAATACTCGCCCAGCTTGCCGGCCAGCCCTTCGCGGCGGCCACGCAGCCAGTATTGCCAGAATTCAATCAGGTCGAGGCTTTGGCCGATCTGGCCAAAGACGTGCATATAGCTTTCGCCGATCCGGCCCCAGTTCTGGAACTCGATCCCTAGCTTGAAGCTGCCCTGGGTGGCCCGGATGAATTCGTCCTCGTCGATCCGGACGAGGCCGTTGAACAGACGGATTGCAGGGATTGTGGCCTCGCCGACCCCGACGATGCCAATCTCGTCGCTTTCGATCAGGCGGATGCGCAATTGATCGCCCATCGTGGCCGACAGTGCGGCTGCGGCCATCCAGCCGGCAGTGCCGCCACCCACGATGACGACGTCGCGAATGCGACTATCGTTCACAATCCAGCTCCCATCAGTTGGGGGATGATATGGCTAGTTAATCAGATTTTTCCCGCGTGGGGAAATGGCGGGTCCGGCCACTGACCGGACCCGCCCTTCAGCATCAGTACTTGTAGGTAATGCCAAGCATGATGTTGCGGCCATAGTTCTGGTAATCGCGAACCTGGCGCTTGTCGTTGTTGTAGTAGGTGACGAAGGGTTCGTTGGTGAGGTTGCTGGCCTGCAGCAGGATCCCCAGGCCCTTCAGCGTACCTTCGTTGAAGGTATAGCCGATCTGGGCATCGAACACGACTTCCGAAGCCGCCATCACCTTGTCACGGACCAGGCTCAGGCCCGAAACTTCAGCAAGGAAGTCCGACCGGTAGCGAGCCGAAGCGCGCGCCTGGAAACCATTCTTTTCGTAGTAGACGGTGCTGTTGACCACCCACTTCGACAGGCCCGGCATCTTGATCGGGTCAGCGCCGCCTTCCTTGACCGAGCTGTCGGTGTACGAAGCGCTGGCCAGGAAGCCGAAGCCGTCAAGCGACGACGAGAAGGTGCTGAACGGCAGCGAAAGCGAACCTTCGAAGCCATAGACCTTGCCCGACTTACCGTTCTGCCACTGCGAAACGATACCCTGGTTGAACGTCGGGGTGACGTTGCCCGGGGTCGGGGTGCCGGTGAAGTCAAAGGTCGAATCCTGGCGATAGATCCAGTTTTCGAGGTGCTTGTAGAAGCCACCGACCGAGACATAGGCGCCACGGCCGAAGTACTTTTCAACCGCCATGTCGAAGGTGTCAGCCATCAGCGGACGCAGCTTCGAGTTGCCGACCGAACCCGACCAAGGCGAACGCGTGATGCTGGCGCCGGGGATGTTGTTGGCAGCATTGAAGCTGTAGCCAACGCCCGGGTTCAGCTGGTCCATGCGGGCGCGAGCCAGCATGCGCGCCGCGCCGAAGCGGAGCAAGGTCTGCGGAGCAAGTTCGTAGGTAACGTTCAGGCTGGGCAGGAAGTCGGTGTACTTGTCACCATCGGTGATCGGCTTCGAGATCGTGCCCGTGCCCGGGTTCGATGCCGCAAAGCCGTCAGCCTGCTGGTTGGTGTGAACCACCTGCAGACCAGCGTTACCACGCAGCGCGCCGTCGTTGAAATTGGCCTGGACGTAACCGGTCAGGACCTTTTCACGAACGACATAGCTGTTGGTCAGACGACCCGGCGTCCACAGCGCTTCGCTGGTCAGCTTGTAGTTGCCTTCGTTGTAGTAGCGCCAGGCATCAAACGAGACCATGCCCGGAATGCCGATGAAGGCCAGGCTGGCCGGCTTGTACAGATAGCTGGCCGGAACGGCCGGGCTGGCCGGATAGGTCTTGTTGGTCAGCACGAAGCCTTCGTCGATCAGCTGCTTGCGGCGATCCGAATAGTTCGCGCCAACAGTGACGTTCTCGAAGAAGCCGTCCAGGGCCTGCACCGCCTGGAAGCGGATCGACTGCAGACGGTCCTTGATGGTCGGACGGTTGACGAAGCCATCCTGGCAGTTCGGCACGGTACCGCCGCAGCTGTTCCAGCCCTGCGGGTCGGTGATCGTGAACAGGGTCGGATCAGCATAGTTGATGGTCGGCTTGAAGCTGATCACACCGCCGTCCGCCGGCATGGTGAAGCCCAGGCTGTCGGTTGCGCCGACGCCGCCGCCACGGCCGGTGCCGAGGTAGATTTCCAGGTTCTCTTCGGTCTTCTTCAGACGCGAATAGCTGAGATCAAGTTCCAGGGTCAGCGTGTCGGTGGCCTTGAACGAGGTGTTGTTGCCAACGGCCCAGATCTCGGCATTGCGGTTCACGATGTCGTTGCGCATCACGGCTTCGACGCCGTTGAAGCGACCCGAGGTGACCAGGCCGCCCGACGAGGTGTAGCCCGGCTGCAGCTGTGCAGCCGACCACTGCAGCGGCAGTTCGATGCCGCGCAGGCGCTGTTCGTCGTTGAACTTCGACCAATAGCCATCGAAGGTGGTGTGGAAGCGATCGTTCGGCTGGAATTCCAGCACGCCCATCAGGCCGTCACGCTTCAGTTCGTTCGACTTCACATAGGGCTTGGCGCCGCCGATCACCTTGGTGGTCGAATTCAGGTCCGGATAGCCCCAGGCGTTCCAGCGTTCTTCCTGGGTGGGCGACTGCATGCGGGCATAGCCAAAGGCCCAGCCGACAGTGCCCTGGGCATTCTGGTCAACGTAGAAGATGTTGGCGCGATAGCCCTTGTTCGAAACGTCCGGGTTCAGCTTGCCCAGGTCGTTCAGTTCGGCGCGGGCGCCAACCACGAGCTGCTTCTTGCCATAGGCGATCGGACGGATCGTCTTCATGTCGATCGTGCCGCCCAGGGCCTGGCCGATCAGCTTGGCATCGGGGGTCTTGTAGACCACGGCGCCGTTCAGCAGTTCGGTCGGGTACTGGTCAAGTTCAACGCCGCGGTTGTTGCCGGCGCTGACCTGCTCGCGGCCGTTCAGCAGCGTGGTGGTGAAGTCCGGGGCCAGGCCGCGGATCGAAACCACGTTGGCGCGGCCATCAAGGCGCTGGGTCGCCAGACCCGGGAGGCGCGACAGCGATTCAGCGATCGACAGGTCGGGCAGCTTGCCCAGGTCTTCCGAGGAAACGACTTCGACGATCGAAGTGCTGGCCTTCTTCTGCGCAGCAGACGAGTCAATCGAGCCGCGGAAGCCGGTGACGACGATCGCGTCGTCATTGGCGTCATCGGCAGCGGTATCCTGCGCGAAGGCGGTGCTGGGCATTGCCACAGCGGAAATTGCAAGTGCGATGGCCGAAACCCCAAGGCCACCGACAGTACGGGTGCGAAGTGCCACGATGTACTCTCCCTAAACCGCGCCGACAGGTCCAATCCCCCGGCGCAATGCCCCATGCAGAGTTGGACCGGGTATACGGCTCCTCCTCCCGTGGAAGCGTGCAGATACGGACCAATCGCGGCGTGCAGGAAGAAGGCATACGTATACGCATATTATGCAAATTACGGTCAGTGGCCGAATTGCAACGGGCGGTCCCCGCCCCGGATTGTCGAACGATCAGTGGACTTGGCAATTGCCGCTGACGCGCCAACCGGTTATCCTTCGCGCCGGGCCGGCAGCCAGACCGGCGAGCAGGAGAGGACATGGGCCGCAAGCCCTCAGCCAAGCCGACGAGCTTTGACATCGCCTATCTGGCGGGGGTCTCGCAGCCGACTGTCAGCCGGGCGCTGCGCGGGTCGAAGTCGGTCAGCCTGGCCACCCGCCAGCGCATCCAGGAGATCGCGCGCGAGCTGAACTACTCGGTCGACAAGAACGCTTCCTCGCTGCGCTCGCAGCGCTCGCACACCATTGCCCTGCTGTTCTTCGAGGATCCGACGCCCGACGGCGCCAATATCAATCCTTTCTTCCTGGCCATGCTGGGGGCGATCACCCGCGCCACGGCCAACCGCGGGCTCGATCTGCTGATCTCATTCCAGAAGATGGAAGACGATTGGCATACCCGCTACCAGGACAGCCACCGCGCCGATGGCCTGATCCTGCTGGGCTATGGCGATTACACGCTCTACGCCCAGCGCCTGACCGAACTGGTCGAGCACGAAACGCGTTTTGTCCGCTGGGGTTCGGTCCAGGCGGACGGGATCGGGGCGACGGTCGGAACCGACAACATAGCTGCCGGACGGCTGGCCGGTGAACACCTGTTAGGGATCGGCCGGCGCAGAATTGCCTTCCTGGGCCAGGCAGACGAACATTATCCCGAATTTGCCGATCGCTATCGCGGGTTGACCGAGGCGATGGCCGACGCCGGCCTGGCCCCCGATCCGGCGCTGCAGCTTGGTGCGCTTTCCAGCGAGGGGGACGGCCGCGCTGCCATTCGTGCCCTGCTGGAATCCGGGGCCGATTTCGATGCGGTCTTTGCCGCCAGCGACCTGATCGCGATCGGCGCGATGCGGGCCCTGGCCGAAGCCGGCCGCCGCGTGCCCGATGACGTGGCCGTGGTAGGGTTCGACGATATCCCTGCCGCCAGCCTGACCAGCCCGCCGCTGACCACCGTGCAGCAGGACCTGGTTGCCGCTGGGGAATTGCTGGTCGAAACTCTGGCCGACCAGATCGAGGGCCGGGCGCGGGCCAACCGCAGCCTGCCGCCCCGGCTGATTGTGCGGGCCAGCACCACCGGCTGACCGGGCGGCTGATCCGGGATTGCGTATTCGTATGCCTATTGCCTGCACGCGGTCCGCGTGCCAGCCCTTCGGGCCATAAAGGGGAGAGACATGGCAACCGAAAAACCGCGGCAGAGCTGGGCCGGACTGTTCAACATCAGCTTCGGCTTCTTCGGCATCCAGATCGGCTTCGCGCTGCAGAACGCCAACATGAGCCGCGTCTTCCAATCGCTGGGGTCGTCGATTGACGACTTGCCGGCGCTGTGGGTGGCCGCCCCGCTGACCGGGCTGCTGGTCCAGCCGATCATCGGCCACCTGTCCGACAAGACCTGGCTGGGCCGCCTGGGGCGCCGCCGGCCGTTCTTCCTGCTGGGCGCCGTTCTGGCGGCCATTTCGCTGCTGGCCATGCCCGAAAGCAACGTGCTGCTGATGGCGGCAATCCTGCTGTGGGTGCTGGATGCCAGCCTCAACATCTCGATGGAGCCGTTCCGGGCCTTCGTGGGCGACATGCTGCGCAAGGACCAGCATACCGCGGGCTATGCCGTGCAGACTGCCTTTATCGGCGTTGGTGCAGTCGTTGGCTCGATCTTTCCCTATCTGCTCGATCACTTCGGCGTTTCGAACCAGGCTTCGGCAGGGCAAATTCCGGACACGGTGCGCTATTCCTTCTGGGCCGGCGGCCTGGCGCTGTTTGGCGCCGTGTTCGGCAGCGAGGCCGGGCGCAAGGTGCTGGCCATTCTCATCGACATGACGCTCGACCGCCCGATGATCCCGGAAGCAGTCAACGCGCAAGTGCCAATCACCTTCGATCAGATGGCGCCCTATGTGACCTTCCGGCAGGGGCAGAACGCCATCGTCAAAATGATCTGCGACATTCTCGCCGAGGCCGAGCGCGGCCCGGCCAAACCAAGGGGCAAATAACATGGACGTGGAAACACAAGGCGCGGATCAGGGCCAACAGCAGACGACGCAGGCCGTCACGCCGCAGACCACGCAGCAGACGACGGCGCCCGCGCGGCCCGACTGGCTGCCGCCCAACGTCGAGCTCGACAAGCAATTCCTCGGCGAGGCGCCCTCGGCGCCCGACACGATCTCGCGGCTCTACAACGCCTATAAGGGCAGCCGCGAGGCGATCTCGAAATTTGGCGCCGTGCCCGACAAGCCCGACGGCTACAAGATCGAGGGCTCGCCCGAGGTCGTGACGCTGTTCGGCAAGCCCGATGATAAGGGCATGGAGATCCTGCGCTCGGCAGCGCAGCAGGCGGGGATCACCGACCGCCAGCTCCCGGCGCTGCTCACGACCTTCGCCAAGGGCTTCATCGAGGCGGGCCTCTTGCCGGCGCCGATCGACCCGAAGGCGGAAGCGCAGAAGCTCGTCGGCCGCGACTTCCGCGGCAACGAGGCGGAGCTGATCGCCGAAGGCAAGCGGCGCGAGAGCGCGGCGGAAGCCTGGGCCGACGGGCTCGTGACGAACGGCACGCTCAGCGCCGAGGAAGGCGCCTATCTCAAATCCATGAGCGGCACGGCGACCGGCATCATGGCGCTCGAAAAGCTCGCCCGCATGTCGAGCGGCGGGCCCGGCATCCAGACCGGCGGGGCGGGTGGGGCGCAAGGCCTCACCGACGACCAGGTGCGCGCCCGCATGCGCGATCCGCGCTACAATACCGCGAGCCGAGATTTCGATCCGGCCTTCGCCGCCGAGCTCGCCGCGGCGGGGGGCGTCGGGGTCATCACCCCCGACCTCACCCCTGAGGAGGCCGGCCCCTGGATCGCGGCCACCGACGAGAACTGGATACCGTTTCGCGGCACACTCACATTTGACCCCGATTCCAACGCCGATTGAGATCACCCCAAATTCCCAGCCTGAAAAACCGAAGCTCACTTATCCTGCGATAATGCAGTGGATAGGAGATACCGATAACCCGGCTCCATTGGTCGTACTATTTATCGACGAACGGCACGGCTCCAAGCTGAAGGCGACAGGTTTCGAGCGACTTAGCAACCACTGGGAGCCGGCCAGTTCCGCAGCTTACTGGCAACCGTTCATAGGTACGCTCACATTCACCCCATAACGATACACCGATATGCCTACATTCGAGTTTGCCGACAAGACGACCATGGAGTTCGAAGAATTCCCGGTCGATAATAACTGTCTCCGGAAGATCAGTGTTCGCTTCGACGACGACGATACCGTTGACTGGCAAGACGACGGCGTTGTGGACGTGCACGTGGATCTGCTGCCCGCCGCCGGCAGGGCCGCCCGGGGTCATCCCCGCGGACACCCGCCCGATCAGGCCCTGCGCCGCCCGCGTCGCCTCCACCGCACGCGAGTCGACGCCGTTGATCAGGCCCTGCCCGACGTACCCGCCGATCTCGTGGAACACCGCGGACGGCGACCGGATCCCGAGCTTCTTCCGCAGCGCCCGCGCCATCCGGTCACCGAGACGCGTCATGTAGTCGATCAGCGCCTTCTCCTGCTGCTGCATGCCACGCAGCAGACCCCGCTGCATCTGCCGGCCCGCGTCGTACTGCGCGTTCGCGCCACCGACACCGATGCTCTCCGCGTACTTCTGCAGCTGCCGCTGCAGGCTGTTGATCTGCCGGATCCCGGACGCGCCCATGCCGAGGAGCTCCTCCGCGGCGGGCAGGCCGTCGACGCCGGCAGCGACGAGCTGCTGCGCCTGCTGCGCGGCGGCCATGACCCGCACAAGATTTACGCCGCCTACAAGGCTGCGATTGAACACAAGGGTCAGCCAACCGTGATCCTCGCGAAGACCATCAAGGGCTACCAGCTCGGCAAGTCTTTCGAAGGTCGCAACGCAACCCACCAGATGAAGAAGATGACTCTGGAGAACCTAAAGGGCTTCCGCGACGAACTTCGCATTCCAATTTCGGACGCTCAGCTTGAGGAAAACCCCTACCAGCCTCCCTACTTCCACCCCGGAC
>ERZ650311.1442-NODE-1442-length-11753-cov-9.860489_pt1 | contig 11753 bp, 5 predicted proteins | sample MGYA00376247_ERZ650311 | MGnify/ENA primary metagenome ERZ650311 (study PRJEB26733, sample SAMN07839324) | wastewater metagenome | biome: small river; feature: stream; material: water | place: USA: North Carolina | collected 2016-07-28 ... | reverse complement strand
CTGCACAGGACCGCGCAATCGGTGACCTCATCGCAGAGGCGATGGATAAGGTCGGCAAAGATGGCGTTATCACTGTAGAAGAGGCGTCAACAACTGCGCTTGAGCTCGAGTTCGCAGAAGGTATGCAGTTCGATAAGGGCTATATCTCGCCATATTTCGTCACCGATCAGGATCGCATGGAAGCAGTACTAGATGATGCTTACATCCTCATCTCTGCTGGCAAGATCTCAGCGCTCGCTGAACTTCTTCCAATCCTTGAGAAGGTTTCACAGTCAGGTAAGCCACTCCTTATTATCGCTGAAGATGTTGAGGGTGAAGCGCTTTCAACTCTCGTGGTAAACCGCATGCGCGGAGTGTTTACATCAGCAGCTGTTAAGGCGCCAGGTTTTGGTGATCGTCGTAAGGCGATGCTCCAGGACATTGCAATCCTTACCGGTGGTCAGGTTATCTCTGCTGAAGTCGGCATGAAGCTTGATGCAGTTGCGTTGACTGATCTTGGTCGTGCACGTCGTGTTGTCATCACAAAGGATGCAACAACAATCGTTGACGGTGCTGGTGATGCAAAGGTTGTCGAAGGTCGCGTTCAGGAACTTCGCAATGAGATTGCAAACTCAGATTCTGATTGGGATCGCGAGAAGCTACAAGAGCGCGTTGCAAAGCTCGCTGGTGGCGTCTGCGTAATCAAGGTCGGCGCACATACAGAGGTTGAACTCAAGGAGAAGAAGCACCGCCTTGAGGATGCAATCTCTGCAACTCGTGCAGCAGTTGAAGAAGGAATCGTTATCGGTGGCGGTGCAGCACTTGTGCATGCAGCTGATGCACTTAACGACAACCTCGGCTTCACTGGCGATAAGGCAGTCGGCGTTGCGCTTGTGCGCAAGGCATGCGATGAGCCACTTCGCTGGATTGCAGAGAACGCAGGACTTGAGGGCTACGTCGTAGTCGCCAAGGTTCGCGCACTTTCAGCAAATGAAGGCTTCAACGCAGCAACTGATATCTATGGCGACCTCCGCAAGGATGGCGTTATCGATCCAGTGAAGGTGACTCGTTCAGCACTTGCTAACGCGGCATCAATTGCGGCGATGTTCATTACAACTGAGGCGGTCGTCTTCGAGCGCCCAGCTGATGAAGAACCAGCTGCAGCAGGCCACGGCCACTCCCATGGACCTGGCGGACACAGCCACTAATCCAGAAGTTCTCAGTAATGAGAGAAAGCCCTTGACTGTGACTAGTCGGGGGCTTTTTTCTTACCATAAATGGTTCACCCTGCTCTGAACTGCCAGTACATTAGGGGTCACCCTCACCCTCACCCCGTGAGCACCCTAGAACCGAAGGTAGTTATAGATGCTTTTCAATACCCGTATTTCCCGTGGCCTCGCACAGGCAGCAGTCACAGCCCTCTTCCTGACATTGGTCGGAACGATCTCCGCTCCAACGGCCCAGGCAGCGACCACGGTCTACATCAACGATACCGATGCACCTCTTGCTTTTGTTAAGGCAAACTCGACCAACTTAGTTGGAACGGGCGTTGCCACAAACGATGTCGTTCTCTATAAAACCGTAGGTACTTATGGTGGAGTAGCGATTGATGCGGTGATTACAACTCTTTCGGTGAGCGGTTCAGTTTCTAACTATGACAATCCAGGAAGTGCTTCAACTGCAGCGGGTGCAGCAAATAACTGGATGATCAATACAGTCGGTGGCGAAGCTCGCTTCCGCTTTGAATTCTTCCGCGCGGGAACATACACGGGTGCAAATACAGGTGTTCCTGTTGTATTGCAGAATGTAAAGATTACTTCGATTGACCTCGACTGTTCATCAGCAGCAGGTTCCTATCAGTACACAGATGCAACTGGTTTCCAGAAGTACGCAATGATGTCTCCAACCAACTTGGCTGTGCAGACAGTTGCATCAACTAACCGAGTTCGCTTTATTGCAAATAAAACTGGCTCACGTTCATCAGTTCCTGAAGATCAGGTAATGTTGAAATACGATGCAGTTCAGAAGATTGAATTTAGCTTCGGAAACGTTGTAGCGGGTTCAACAAACTACTTTGGACTTGTCTTCGGTGGCTGGCCAAATGGCGGCGTACCAACTGAATACACAAACGTCTTCAATACTCCACCAACAGCATCAGATACCACCATTAATACTTCGAACGGTGTGGCAACAATTCTTTCAACCACCAACTTCGGCAACTATGCCGATGCTGATAACAACCCATTTATGGCAGTCAAGATTGGCACTGTTACCGGCGGAACGCTAAAGCTCAACACCACCACCGTAACTGCTGGTCAAGTGATTACGGTCGCTGATATTGAAGCAGGAAAACTGAACTTCACCGCATCGGGTGCCTCGAGTATCCAGTTCTGGGTTTACGACGGACTCGACTTCTCAACTAATCCGTACACAATTACCGGTACGAATGCCACGAATGCACAGACAATTACATTCAATAATCCGGGAACAAAGGGTGTTGGTTCGGGAACATTTGCGTCAGGTGCAACTGCATCATCAGGATTAACAGTTGAGCTGGTTTCTTTAACACCTGGTGTCTGTACTGTTTCAGGTCTCGATATTGTTCCTGTATCTGCCGGCACATGTATCATCGTTGCGAAGCAGCCAGGAAATTCAACATATGGCGCAGCTCCTGAAGTAACTCAAGAATTTCAGATTGTTGCAGGTGCTGCTCCGACACTTACTCAGGTAATTACCTTTGCGCAGCCGGCAGATCAGAGCCTGGATACAGCCACAGTCGCATCGGGTGCAACTTCTGCCGTCTCAGATAGCACAACGCTGGTTCCAGTGCTCACATCAAATACACCATCAACATGTTCTGTTACTGGATTAACGATCAATATCCTCGCAGTAGGAACTTGTACGATCACAGCTTCACAACCAGGAACCTCAACAGTGGCTCCGGCAACAAATGTCGTGCGCAGCTTTAACATCACCGCTGTAGCTGGTGGTGGAACAGTTCCAGCCACACAGACCTGGGGTTCATCTATTGTGACTGGCGGTTCAAACGTCCACCTTCATGGTTACGTTGCCTACAACGGAGTAACGACGACTTACCAGTTCTGTTACACGGAAAATAAGCCAGCCGCTACTACTACAAAGATATTGGTGGGCGGCTCAAGTGGTTCGCTTTACTGCACAAGCACCGCCACGACTGCGAGTGATGCAGTAGTGGAGACTGCCGATATTTCCTATACAGGTAGCAGCACAAGCTCTACTCGAATTAACTCTGGCGCAACTGTTTACTTCCAGATCATCGCCTACCACTCATCATCAAATAAGGTCTACGGGCAGATTATGCAGATTGCACAAAGTGCGGGCTATGTAAAAACCACAGCCGAGAGCAACTTGGCTCAGACTTCTGCAACTCTTAATGGAACTGCAAAGAACACATCAAGCAAGTCATCTCGAAATCTCTACTTCTGCCTCAATGCTACTTACAACATCGTTAACCGAGTTCAGCTAGCTAACTCAGACGGAAAGTGCGATCAGAAGCTGACTTCTAACCCAGCTAACCTCTCAAGCGGTTCTACGACTTCATCCGCAAATGCAAATGTAACTGGCCTTAAGGCTGCGACCTACTACTACTACCAGCTGTACATGGTGAGCACAAAGAGTTCTTCGACAATCTCCTATGGAAATATTGTTCGCTTTAAGACATCAGCCGCATCACCAGAGGCAACCACGCTTGGCACTACTGGTTATACATCCACAAGTGCAACATTGACCGGCTCTATTCTTTCAAACGATAACTCGGTCACTCCTAAGTTCTGTTACTCAGAGACACCAACAGCAACTTCTGGGGTACTTACTGAGGCAAACTGCATTGGCGGCCTTGTGCTTGCATCACCAGAAACAGTCTCTGTGGGAACGGCAGGTGTAAACCGAGTGATCACGGGCCTGACAACAGGTAAGACTTATTACTACCAAACAGTTGGTGTCTACAACTCAACATCAAAGGTATATGGCGCGATTCGTTCCTTCACTCTTGGTGCTCCAGCAGCAACAACTTTGACCGCAACCGGCGTAAAGGTAACTTCTGGAACCTCGTGGGAAGCTCAGCTCAACGGATTTATTAATCCAAATGGTGGAACTTCTACTAACTACTTCTGTATTTCAGATACCAACACTGTAACTGCTAAGGGTGCAATGACCCGTTGTGTTACTGGTGGGGGAGCTGTGTTACTTGATACCGCAACCGCCGAGACTAGAACCGCATCTGGCCCAATCACATTGAGCAAGACGGGTCTGACTGCGGGCGTGACTTATTACTTCCAAGCAATTGGAAGGAATCTGACTCAGTCACCTTCCCTTGATAACTTCGGTGAAGTCCTCAGTTTCATCACTGCAAGTGCGCCAACAGTTACGACTGAAGATGTGCTTGTACTTGGAGTCGATACCGCAACAGTTCGAGGCACTATGACTGCCAATGGTGCGCTCACGACAGGATCATTCTGTATCTCTGCAAGCAATGCAGCGACAATCATCGATGGGGTATTGGATTCATGCCTCTTTGTTCTTCCTTCATCGCCGCTAACGACTTCTACTAACTCAGCAACCACAGGCGATGCTGTTGGCCTTTCACAGGCGACTACCTACTACTACCAGCAAATTGGTGACAACTCTCAAGGTACGAGTTACGGAACCATCAAGTCATTTACTACATATGCAGGTTCACCGGTCGCAACAACTGTAGCGGCAACTAATGTGCTTTCGACAACGGCGACACTTAATGGACGAGTGAACTCGGGCGGAGCAACAACTACGGTCAAATTCTGTTACGGCACCTCAAGCTCACTAACTGGCTGCACAATGACCGGTACCGTGGCAACAATCGCGGCGACCGCTGGGCTTACTTCTGTTCTATTCAACGCGGACTCTTTAACAGCGAATACAACTTATTACTTCCAGGTTGTAGCAACAAATACGGTAAACGGTGCGACTAATACGATTAACGGAGCGATCCTAAGCTTTAAGACAGGTGCTCCAATTGTTCAGACATTAGCTGCAACAGCGGTAACTGCAACAAGTGCAGTGCTCAACGGAACAGTAAAGGCGAATGGTTCGAATATCTCAAACGTTCAATTCTGCCTCGCTACTGATCCAACATTAAACGTGAATGGTTCGGGTGCAATCGCTACTTGTGTATCTTCAAATAATGCAACCCCAGCATCGTTTGCATCCACAATCACAATCGCAAATCCTGAATCTCAGACAGTAAGCGGACTTACAACCGGTGCTACTTATTACTTCCAGGTCATTGCAACGAATGGGCAGGGAACTAGCTATGGTGAAGTCATGACCTTCACCGCCGGTGCTCCGGTTGGCGTGACAACAGCTGCATCGTCAGTCACTGGTTCAAGCGCTCGTCTCAACGGTACGGTCAACCGTAACGGTGATACGGGTACCACTGCCTTGTTCTGCCTCTCAGATGCTGAGGATGTGGGTACAGATGGCTCATTAGTAACGTGTATCTCGTCGACAGATGTGGACTTCACTGGTCTATCTGCATCAACTAATACAGACATATCTGTCTTTGTTGATGTATCTAGCTTGGTCGCTGGAAATACATACTTCTTCCAAATCAAGACCACTGGAACTAATGGAACAACAATCGGCCAGGTGTTGAACTTCAGCACCGGTTATACCGTCCAGTTCCTTGCCAATGGCGGTTCAGGTTCAATGAACGATCTGAGTGCGACAACGACAACCGCTCTCACCGCAAATGCTTTCAGCAAGGCAAGTTCGACATTCGCTGGCTGGTCCCGCACATCAGGCGGCTCAGTTGAGTTTGCTGATGGTGCAAACTATGACTTCACGGCGAACCTCACTCTCTATGCAATCTGGAATGCGGTGGCATCGACTCCAACGCCAACGCCAACCCCAACACCAAAGAAGAAGCCTGTGCTGAATTGGGGAAATCCATCACCAATTAAGCAGGGCACTCCATTGAGCGGCACTCAGCTCAACGCATCAACAGATGTTCCATCTGTCTGTGTGTATTCACCAGCTCTTGGCACCGTTCTTCCAGCGGGTACTTACACGCTCACTGTTACTTGTACTCCAAACGATCCAAATTACGAACCGATTAGTGGCAGCGTGACTTTAATTGTTAAGGGCAAGGTCAAGCCACAGATTCTCTGGTTTAACCCAACCCCAATTGTTAATCCAACGCCGCTGGGTGGTACTCAACTCAATGCGCTGGCAAATGTTCCTGGAAAGTACAGTTATAACCCGCCTGCGGGAACTGTCCTTGTTCCAGGTAAGCATCCATTGAATGTTAAATTCACACCGGATAACCGTGAAGATAATGAAGATATGGAAGCGAACGTAACAATTGAGGTTCTCGAGAAGAAGGATGAGAAGCCGGCAATTGTTCCGACAAAGCCGGTCAATCTTCCTGATACAAAGACTGCAACGACACCAGCGCCAGCTGTAATCCTGCAGACAGCAGGCAAGTCAGAGACAATCACTGTTCGTCAGAATGATGAGAAGACAGGAATCATTGTCTCTGCCCCTGATTGGTCACTTGCAATTAAGTCGACTACACAGTTCGTACAGGGTTCCGTTCAAGATACCTCTGCTCGCGTTGTAATTGAAAAGGGAAATACGGTCACCACGAGCGGTACTGGCTTTAAGCCAAATAGCCAGGTGGATGTGTGGGTCTACTCAACACCTACATGGCTCGGAGCGGTAATGACTGACCAATTTGGTAACTTCACAACAACGCTCCCAATGCCTGCATCTCTTCCAGAGGGTGATCACACCTTCCAAGCAAAGGGTCAGACCCCTGAATCAACAGAGCGAACAGCTGCAATTCCAATTACATTGGTACCTGCAGCAGTTGTAAATAAGCCTGGCTCACTTCGTTTCGAGGTCTACTTCGGAATGAATTCACCGGTTGTCACAAAGGCAGAGACGGCAAGAATCTCAAAGCTCGTGCAGTACGCGATGAAGAAGATTGCCTCGGGTTCAAAGGTCACTGTAGAGATCGATGGATGGGTGCAGCCAAATCCAAACCCAGGAGATATCAAGTACCTATCAACACATCGCGCAAGTAATACTGCACGTGTGGTGAGAGAACTTGGACTTCAGGGAAGCTACACACTTCGATATCCAGGTCTAGCAAAGGACAACATTCCGACCGCTCGACATGCTTCTGTCTACATCACATGGAGCAAGTCAAAGTAAATTAGCAAAAGTAAAACCCCGTCTCACGAAGAGGCGGGGTTTTCTTTTTCTTAGCTCACATCTTATGACGCTTCAGATATCCGTGTAATTCCTCGACGTGACAAGATTGCAGCGCGATCATCTTCAGAGAGACCGCCCCAGATACCGTAAGGCTCTTGAATTGCTAGGGCGTGATCGCGGCAGAGCTGCAAGACTGGGCATGATGCACAGACGGCTTTTGCAGCGTTCTCGCGATTGCGGCGACGGGGTCCGCGCTCTCCATCTGGATGGAAGAACATCTCAGGATCCATCCCACGGCACGCACCTTGATACTGCCACTCCCACTCATCTGCGATAGGGCGTGGTGATTGAGGATTGATGTTCATTGCTCTCTCCTTGCGTTGAACCTGCCGTGTATGGTGATGAGGCTACAACCGTTTCATAGGTTGTTCAAGTGCCAACGCTCCAAAGGTTGTTCATATTCCCGGATAGGTCCCAAATGTCGGATTTTCAACTGGTGAGTTAAGCCACCTTCAGCCATCCTTACGCCATGGCTGCAAAGACAGAAGAGCTCCTGACCGTCTCAGCGGTCGCTCGCCGTCTTGGGGTAGCACCAGCAACTCTGCGCACCTGGGACCGCCGCTATGGCCTCGGCCCGTCCTCCCATGAGGCGGGCGAACATCGCCGCTACTGCGCAGCTGATCTCTCAAAGTTGATGTTGATGCGCCGCCTTATCAGCGCAGGAGTTACTCCGGCGGATGCTGCCGAGCAGGCAAAGAAAGCCAAAGGCAAAATCAGCTTAGAAAACATTGTTCGTGAATTCGAGGTTCGTGAAGATGTTGTGGCTGGAATTAATAAAGCCCTGCAGGCATTTGATATTGCTTTCGTTGAAGAGACTCTTCGCAACGAATTAGATGAACATGGCGTCGAAATGGCGTGGCACGAAATCATCGTTCCCACACTGATCGAAATCGGTGAATCATGGGAAGCATCAGGCCAAGGTATTGAAATCGAACACGCTTTCTCTGAAACTTTAAAGAAAGTATTTCGCGAAAGATCTGCAGCATGCGAGGCACCAGTCAATGGCCATCCAGTTGTGATTGCTGCAGTTGGCGAAGAACAACATTCGCTTCCATTGCATGCCTTGGAAGCGGCCCTCTGCGAACTAGGAATTAAGACCCACTTCCTCGGCGCTCGCACTCCTTTTGAGGCTATTGCGGCAACTGTTACTCGCCTTGCACCACCTGCTGTATTTCTATGGGCGCTCCTGCCACACAATGCTAACCCTGAATATTTCACCAACCTCCCACAGGTCCGACCAGCCCCGCGCATCATCCTCGGCGGCCCGGGCTGGGAGGCTATCGATTGCTCCGAAGTCATCCATGTAGTGGGCCTGGGCAATGCCTGCGAAGAGATTCAGCGGGCGGTCGGCCTCTAAATAGCCGATAGAATTACCGCTCGTACCGTCCAAAGGGAGAGCAGATGTCCATCGATTCAGAGAAGGTGGCGCTCCTTGGCCTCACTTACGACGATGTCCTGCTGCTACCGGATGCATCTGAGGTTGTCCCATCTGAGGTCAACACCTCTACCTGGTTAACCCGAAATATTTCTTTGGCAGTTCCACTGGTTTCATCTGCGATGGATACCGTGACTGAATCCGCGATGGCAATCGCGATGGCAAAGGCGGGCGGCGTTGGAATCATCCACCGCAACCTTCCCATCGAAGAGCAAGTCGCACACGTGAAATTGGTAAAGAACGTTGGTCTTGCAGGTGCTGCGGTTGGTGTGGGCGATGATGGTTTTGCCCGAGCGCAAGCATTGATTGATGCCGGCGTCGATATCGTGGTTGTTGATACTGCTCATGGACACCACCGCGCAGTGCTCGATGCAATCGAGCGCATTAAGAAGTTTTCACCTACCACTGAAATTATCGGTGGCAATATTGCAACCCGTGCAGGTGCGCAGGCACTTATCAATGCTGGTGCAGATGCGGTCAAGGTCGGAGTTGGTCCTGGATCCATTTGTACAACTCGCGTCGTTGCAGGTGTCGGAGTTCCACAAATCACTGCAATCATGGAGGCAGCTAAGGCATGTAACAAAGCTGGTATTCCATTAATCGCAGATGGCGGACTTCAATATTCAGGTGACATCGTCAAGGCAATTGTTGCCGGTGCACATACTGTGATGCTCGGTTCATTGCTCGCAGGATGTGAAGAATCTCCAGGTGAACTCTTTGAGATCGATGGTCGCAAGTACAAGGGCTATCGCGGAATGGGTTCATTGGGTGCGATGCAATCACGCGGTGAGAAGAAGTCATATTCCAAAGATCGTTACATGCAAGACGATGTATTGGCTGAAGATAAGTTGGTTCCGGAAGGAATTGAAGGAAAAGTTGCTTATCGCGGGCCAGTATCGGATGTAGTACACCAATTAGTTGGTGGACTTCGCTCTGGCATGGGCTATGCGGGAGCGGAAAATATCGCAGCCCTACAAAAACGCGGTCGTCTCATTCAAATTACCTCCGCAGGGCTTCAAGAAAGCCATCCCCACGATGTGCTGGATGTAGCCGATGCGCCTAACTACTACCGGAGTCGATGATGGTTGATATTGAAATTTCACCCGGCAAACGCGCCAGAACTGCTTATTCCTTCGATGATATTTCGATTGTGCCTTCGCGTCGCACGCGCGAACCAAACGAAGTTTCTATCTCATGGCAGATCGATGCCTATAAGTTTGAGATGCCACTTCTTGCAGCTCCCATGGACTCTGTAGTTTCTCCCGAAACTGCTATTGCAATTGGAAAATTAGGTGGTTTGGGAGTTCTTAATCTTGAAGGCTTGTGGACTCGCTATGAGAACCCCAAGATCCAACTCGGAGAAATCTCCTCGATACCTGCTGATCAAGCTACGCGTCGTATGCAAGAACTCTATAAGGCGCCAATTCGTCCTGAGTTAATCAAGGAGAGAATTGCAGAAATTCGCGCATCAGGCGTAACTGTTGCCGGAGCGCTTTCGCCACAACGAACTGCAGAATTTCATAAGGCTGTTATTGATGCAGGTGTCGACATCTTTGTTATTCGCGGAACTACCGTAAGCGCTGAACACGTTTCGAAAAGCAACGAACCGCTTAACCTCAAAAAATTTATCTATGAATTAGATGTGCCGGTAATCGTTGGTGGTTGTGCAACCGCCCAGAGCGCACTTCACTTAATGCGAGCTGGCGCCGCAGGCGTTCTCGTTGGTTTTGGTGGAGGAGCGGCTCACACAACGCGACAAGTACTGGGAGTTTCAGTTCCGATGGCGACTGCAGTTGCAGATGTCGCCTCAGCTCGCCGCGAATATCTTGATGAATCTGGCGGACGCTATGTGCATGTCATTGCTGATGGTTCAGTTGGTAAGAGCGGAGATATTGCAAAAGCGATTGCGTGTGGCGCAGACGCCGTCATGTTGGGATCACCTTTGGCACGTGCAGAAGAAGCGCCGGGACGCGGTTGGCACTGGGGCTCAGAAGCTCACCATCCTGAAGTTCCACGTGGTGCGCGAGTTCATGTCAGCACCGCAGGAACATTAAGTGAAATTCTGCTCGGCCCTTCCCATGCTTCGGATGGATCAATGAATCTCTTTGGCGCACTACGACGTGCAATGGCTACGTGCGGCTACTCCGACCTTAAGGAATTCCAACGCGTCGAAGTCGTTCTTAATCGAGCATAAGGTTATTGAGTGCAGCGCAGCAATCACGTTCTCGTTGTTGATTTTGGTGCGCAATATGCCCAACTAATTGCGCGACGCGTTCGACAAGCTAATGTCTATAGCGAGATTGTTCCTTCATCGCTTTCAGTCGATGAATTATTAGCACGTAATCCACGCGCAATCATTCTTTCGGGCGGTCCCGCTTCGGTCTACACAACCGGCGCTCCGCGAATCGATGCTCGTCTCTTCGAATCTGGAATTCCCATTTTTGGAATCTGTTATGGCTTTCAAGCTATGGCTCAAACTTTAGGTGGCATAGTTGAGAAGACTGGAAAATCTGAATTTGGTCGAACTCGCTTCAACGCAGATCCTTCGTCGCGGTTATTTAAAGATCTTGAATCCAATTTCGATGTATGGATGAGTCACGGTGACAGCGTTACCCAACCACCTCAAGGCTTCCACATTATTGGCAATACATCCGATACTCATGTTGCATCGTTTGAAAATGAAACCGGCCTACTTGCTGGAGTTCAATTCCATCCAGAAGTACTTCATACCGACAATGGACAAGAAATCTTGCGGAGATGGCTCATTGATGTTGTGAAATGTAAGCCGACGTGGACATCTGAGAACATCATCGAAAATGAAATTATCAATATCAAATCCCAAGTCGGAGATAAATCCGTTATTTGCGGTTTATCCGGCGGGGTTGATTCCGCAGTCGCAGCTGCGCTAGTTCAACGCGCCATCGGTTCACAACTCACCTGCGTCTTTGTTGATCATGGTTTGTTGCGTGAGGGAGAAGCAGAACAAGTTGAGCGTGATTTTGTGGCAGCGACTGGCGTTAACTTGATGGTCGTTAACGCGCAAGAAAAA
>ERZ650311.1441-NODE-1441-length-11763-cov-13.687137_pt1 | contig 11763 bp, 9 predicted proteins | sample MGYA00376247_ERZ650311 | MGnify/ENA primary metagenome ERZ650311 (study PRJEB26733, sample SAMN07839324) | wastewater metagenome | biome: small river; feature: stream; material: water | place: USA: North Carolina | collected 2016-07-28 ... | reverse complement strand
GCTTGCCGATGTCTTCGTTGGTGCCCTTCATGCGGACGACCAGCGGAACCGACAGATGCACTTCCTTGGCCGCCGTGACCACGCCGGTGGCGATGGTGTCGCAGCGCATGATGCCGCCGAAGATATTGACGAGGATGCCCTTGACCTTGGGGTTCTTGAGCATGATCTTGAAAGCTTCGGTGACCTTCTCGGTGGTGGCGCCGCCGCCCACGTCGAGGAAGTTGGCCGGCTCCGCACCGAACAGCTTGATCGTGTCCATGGTTGCCATCGCCAAGCCGGCACCGTTCACCAGGCAGCCGATGTTGCCGTCCAGCGAGATGTAAGCCAGATCGAATTTGGAGGCTTCGATTTCGTCGGCGTCTTCTTCATCCAGATCGCGCATTTCGACGATTTCCGGGTGACGGTAGAGCGCGTTGGAGTCGAAGTTGAACTTGGCGTCCAGAGCCTTGATGTTGCCGTTGCCTTCCAGGATCAGCGGGTTGATTTCCGCCAGGGAAGCATCGGTTTCCATGTAGGTGGTGTAGAGCTTCTTGAGGGTATCCACCGCCATGGCGACGGAAGCCTCGGGCACACCGATGCCGCGGGCCAGCGTTTCGGCCTGGGCGTCGGTCAGGCCGACCAGCGGATCCACGAATTCCTTCAGAATCTTTTCGGGTGTGCTGTGCGCAACTTCCTCGATGTCCATGCCGCCTTCGGAGGACGCCATGACGGCGATCTTCTGGGTGGCACGATCGGTCAGCACCGCGACGTAGTATTCCTTCTTGATGTCGGCACCTTCCTCGATCAGCAGGTTGCGTACCTTCTGACCTTCCGGGCCGGTCTGGTGGGTTACGAGTTGCATGCCGAGGATCTGTTCGGCGTTGGCGCGCACTTCGTCGAGCGAACGGGCGAGCTTGACACCGCCACCCTTGCCGCGACCACCTGCATGGATCTGGGCCTTGACCACCCAGATCTTGCCGCCGAGTTCTTCGGCTGCCTTGACCGCCGCGTCGACGGAAATGCAGTGGAAGCCACGCGGCGTCACGACGCCATACTTCCTCAGTAGTTCTTTTGCCTGATACTCATGAATTTTCATGGTTGCCCTTCGATCGAAGTCTTAGCCACTAAGGCCGCTTACGCTTGGTTGATGGGACTCTTCGGGGCTGCGCCCCACGATGCATGCGCCGTTCTCCCTCGTCCAACGCACACACCGCTCACCCTTTGTGCCTCGGCTATCTGGCCGTGCTGCACGAAGGGTTATCCTGCCCCGATATTATTTTTCCGGCTGACGCCGAAAAACACCGGATTACGGATCAAACAATTATATACGAAACCATGCGTCCGACCGACGTCGCGCTGCACTGCAACCCGCGCCGTTTGCAGCGTGTGTTGGCCTATTTGGAATTGTTTCCGCGATACCAGCGCGGGTAGTAACGCATAACGGTGGGCGAGGTGGTTTCGAGGGCGTGGCAGCGATCGAGTTGGAAGGGCTTGTCCAGGGTTTCCTCGTTGTCGATCTTGAAGGTGGCCCAGGTCTGGATTGCGGCGGTTGGCAGCGATCCCAGCAGTTCGGTCAGATGCGAACAGCCCTGTACATCGGCGAACATCTCCCCCACGGTGCGGCGAAATCCCCGTAATAGATTCAAGCCGATCAGGCGACGATAGGCCGGAGCGATCGTGCCGCAGGCGCCGGGATACGGAACCCAGTCGGAACACGCTTCTACGTCGACAATGGTGCATTCTTTATCGACGGTCACGCGGATGAACAGATCGTGCAAGGGATCGCCAACCTTGCGAATACCGGAAGCGAGTTGGTAGTCGATATCCTTCAGGTCCGTCAGCCGCGCGTCGAGGTCGAGCAGGCCGTCATCGCGAAAGAATCCTTCGATTTCGATGCGGCGACTATGAAGACGGGTGCGCGTTGCTTTTGAGTATGGGAGCGGCATGGCAAAAATTCGGTAAAGGCTAAAAAACTCGTAAAAAATGCCGATCAGGGCATAAGTTGTCACAATGGCGCCCATCCGCGTGCCGACAAGGCTCCGCCGTGGGCCGCAAACTTCTTTAGAATACTGTAGCTTCGCTGGCGGTGCCTGCCCTGCCAACCCCGCACGATCAACATTGCGTCTCACTGCCGGACTCACGACCGCCCCATTGATGAACAGCGCGCGAAAGACACTTTCCCTGCTCGTTGCCACGCTTGCCTCACTGGGCAGCCCATCCGCCAAGGCGGCCGGGCTAGGAGAACTGGTAGCCCGGTCATCCCTCGGTGAGCCTCTGCGGGCGGAAATCCTGCTGGTCCGAACTCCGGGTGAAGAACTCGACGCGAGTTGTTTCAGGCGAGTCGGCAACCCGGGGCGCGACGACATTCCGTGGATCGGCAACGCGCGGGTCCGGCTGAACGGAGACCGTCTCATCGTCACGACCCGTGAGGCGGTGAATCACCCGATCGCCATGCTTGGTGTGCAGGTCACGTGCGGTACCGAGCTACGCCGCGACTACCCGATTCTGCTCCAGCCGCCACTGACGCGCATATCCTCTCCCATCGTTGAAAGTGCTCCGGTATTCATCGAGACGCCTTCGGAGCCGCCGGTCGTCGTCGCACAAGCCCGTTCGGCATCTCGATTGGGCCCACGAACTATCGCTACTGAGGAACGTCCGCCGGTTAAGCCCCAGCGAGCGCCTCGCCGCGAAGCAGCGGCAAGACCCCAGGCCGAACCGCCCCGCCATGATCGTCTGATCCTGGGTTCCGGTGATGAAGCAAACCGCGTGCCACTGCGGATGAGCCTCTTGCTTGCCAACCCGCCGTCGGGCGACGAGGCCGACGGTCCCCGACAGCAGCTCCGTCAGGAGCAGCGCACGCTGACCGAGATTGACGACCGGATCGCCGCCCAGCTCGAGGTTAACGAGAAGATCAAGCGTCTGGAGGAATATCAAGCGCTTCTGAAGGAGCGGGTGGCGCAGCTCGACGATACGGCTTTGCCGCCCGCGGCAGCCGTCAAACCCGTGGCGTCGCCTGTGCCGGTTCGGACGTCAGGGCCTGAGGGCATCCTGGCGCAGGTTAAAGAATGGGCTTTCCCGCTCGCCGGCGTGCTCGCCGTATTGCTGGGCGGCGGCGCGCTGATCTGGCTGCGCCGCAGGCGTCCCGCGGAGCCCGTCGAGGCCATGGAGCCAACCACTCAGCCCGATTTCCGGATCAGTGCTCCGCCTTCCACGACGGACCGAGCGCTCATTTCCGCGGCGCCTGAAGAGGCACGGGCGATGCCGCCTGTCCAGCATGCGGTCGTGCCACCGCCGGCTGACAATTCCGGAGAATGGGCCGAGCCGACCTTTGCTCCGGCGCATCCGATTCCCTTCGACGAAACGGTGGATGAGCAGGATTCCGCGCTGGAACTGGCGGAAATCATGATGTCCTTCGGTCGTACCCAGGGTGCGGCCGAAACGCTCGCCGACTACATTCGCAACAACCCTCGGCAGGCGGTCAAGCCTTGGCTGAAACTGCTGGAGGTCTATCACGTTGCGGGCATGCGAGCCGAGTTCGAGGTGCTGACGCGCCAGTTGAACAAGACCTTCAACGTCAAAATGATCAGCTGGAACGATTTCAGCAGCGTCCGTTCGACGCTCGACACCGTCGAGCAGATTCCCCACGTCTGTCAGCGGCTGCAGGAGCAGTGGGGAACCCAGGAGGCGCAGATATACATCCACCAGATTCTGCGGGATAACCGGAATGGCACTCGTCAGGGTTTCCCTCTGAGTGTCGTGGAAGAGTTGCTCCTTCTGCTCGCCATCCTCGACGAGGAACTGGGCACTTACAAACCGGCTCCTGAACTGACTCTTGCGGAGATGACTCCCGCGCCGCAGCAGGCCACGCAAGAGGCCTGAGCGCCGCTGCCGATTCCGTCAAACCGGATTCGGCACTTCGACGAACTCGACTTCGATGCCGAAAGCTTCCGCCAGATGCGCGCCGAGCGCCTGCACGCCGTAACGTTCGCTGGCGTGGTGTCCGACGCACAGATACGCAACTCCCGATTCGCGGGCCTGGTGCGTCGTCGGCTCCGACGCTTCACCCGAGACGAAGCAATCCACTCCACACGAAATCGCCTGCTCGAAATACCCTTGGGCGCCGCCGGTGCACCAGCCTATCCGCTCGACGATCCGCTCAGGCTCGCCGAGCATCAGTGGCTCGCGGCCCAGACGGGCGGCGAGACTGAGGGTCAGCGCCCCGAGCGTGACCGGCTGCGGCAATCGTCCAACCCAGCCGATATCCTGATCGCCGAAACGTCCTTCCGGCAGCCAACCCATCAATCGGCCCAGTTGGGCGTTGTTGCCGAGTTGGGGATGGGCATCGAGGGGTAGGTGGTAGGCAAACAGACTGATGTCATTGGCAAGCAAGGTCGCCAGCCGTTTCTTGCGCAAGCCGGTTATGCGTCCGTCTTCCCCGCGCCAGAAATAGCCGTGATGCACCAGTACTGCATCCGCGCGTCTTTCCACTGCGGCATCCAGCAGCATCTGACTGGCGGTGACGCCGCAGACAAGCCGCTTGACGGTTGCCCGACCTTCCACCTGCAAGCCGTTTGGGCAATAATCCTTGAAGCGCTCGACCTCCAGCAGGCGATCCAGATAACGCTGCATTTCAGCTCGTTCCATCGCTGCTTTCCCTTGTGAATTTTCAGCAATTTGAAGGCGCCTGCGCGCGCCGATGGCGGATTTTACGATGCATCGCTTGTGGATGATCTTTGCCCAAGCTGTCACCATCTCGGTGGCGCTCTTGTTCGTGGTCAGCACGCTCAAACCGGAATGGATCGGCGAGCGTCCGGTGCTGCCCGCCGTCACGATTCAGGAAGCCGCCATGCCTGCGAACGGGTCGGTCGGCAGGCCCGTGGCATCCTACGCCGATGCGGCCCGGCATGCCTTGCCGTCGGTGGTGCATATCTTCACCAGCAAGGAAGTGAAAGCCCAGCGCCATCCCTTTGCCGACGACCCGCTATTTCGCCACTTCTTCGGCGACCGCCTGGACAGCCGTCCGCAGCAACGCGCTTCCGGGCTTGGCTCGGGCGTCATCGTATCGGCCGAAGGCTATGTGCTGACCAACAACCACGTCGTCGAGGCTGCCGACGAGATTGAAGTTGCTCTCGAAGACGGGCGCAAACTGCCCGCCCGAATCGTCGGACGCGACCCGGAATCCGATCTCGCGGTGCTGCAGATCAAGGCGGATGGCAGGCTTCATGCCATTACCTTCGGGCACCCCGAGCAACTCCACGTGGGCGATGTCGTGCTCGCCATCGGCAATCCCTTCGGTGTCGGCCAGACCGTGACAATGGGCATCGTTTCGGCGCTCGGGCGGACTCACCTCGGTATCAATACCTTCGAGGACTTCATCCAGACCGACGCCGCGATCAATCCCGGCAATTCCGGAGGTGCCCTGGTCGATGCTGCCGGAAATCTGATCGGCATCAACTCCGCCATCTATTCCCGTACCGGCGGCTCGTTGGGCATAGGTTTCGCGATTCCCGTTTCGCTGGCCCGCAACGTCATGGAGCAGATCATCCAGACCGGCTCGGTGACGCGAGGCTGGATCGGCGTCGAGGTGCAGGCCATTACCGCCGATCTGGCGGACTCGTTCGGCCTGCCGTCTGCCGACGGAACCTTGATTTCCGGTGTAATGCGAGGCAGTCCCGCCGACAAGGCGGGGGTGCGGCCGGGCGATGTCCTGATGGCCGTCGATGGGCGCAAGGTGAACGATCCGCAAGCCATGCTGGAGGCGATCGCAGCGCTGGCGCCAGGCCGGCGAGCCGGATTCGAGTTACGTCGTGGGAAGGAAAAGCTCGACCTGAAAGTCGAGATCGGACGTAGGCCGGCACTCTCACGGGGCGACTGAAACCGTACTTTCCTTGAATTGGTGCGTCGCCGCATCAAGACGATTCGTGCGCCGGGCCACCCTTGGGAACTCTCTGATCACCGCGCCGCCGCCGCCGCGGCCGATTGGCTGTGGGGCGGTCCTCTCCGCCGGGTGCCGCATCAGACGCTCATCGGGACTCGCGCCGCTCTCGCAATCGGTCTCGATCGCTTGTCGCCCGAGGTGACCGAAATCCATTTGTCCGGCAGGGCTGCTCGAGGCCGGCACGGTTTCCGCTAATTCGTTCTTCGAACGCCGATTTCTGTGGGCTTCAAGGCCGGAGCGCCCGAGCTAATCCAGTCGGGCCAGCTTGGACTTGGCCATCGGCGGGTTGCGCGCGAAGTAGCGCCGGAGGCCGCGCACGATCGCTTCGGCCATGCGATCCTGATAGGCCTCGTCGTTGAGGCGGGCTTCCTCTTCCGGATTGGAGATGAAGGCTGTTTCCACCAGAATGGATGGAATGTCCGGTGCCTTCAGCACCGCAAAGCTCGCCTGCTCGACTTCACCTTTGTGCAGACGGTTGATGCCGCCAAGTTCTCCGAGGACCGCCTTGCCGACTTTGAGGCTGTCGTTGATCGCGGCCGTTTGCGAGAGATCGAGCAGGGTGCGGGCAAGGTGACTGTCTTTGACGCCCAAGTTGACTCCGCCGATAAGGTCGGCCGCATTTTCCTTCTGGGCGAGCCAGCGGGCGGCGGTGCTTGAGGCTCCTTTTTCTGACAGCACGAAGACCGAACTGCCACGTGCAGTCGGGCTGATGAACGCGTCCGCATGGATCGAAACGAAGAGGTCGGCCTGTACCCGACGGGCTTTCGCGACGCGCTGTTGGAGTGGTACGAAGTAATCGGCGTCGCGGGTCAGCATGGCCCGCATATTGGGTTGGGCATCGATCTTCGCCTTCAGGCGGCGTCCGACCGAAAGCGTGACGTGCTTTTCGAAACTGCCCGCCGAGCCGACCGCGCCGGGGTCTTCGCCGCCATGTCCGGGGTCGATTGCAATGGTGATCAGCCGGCTGACATTGTCTTCGTCCTCCGGCGGAGTGGGGCGGGGCGGCTCACTGCTGGGCGCCGCTTCCGGGCGGGCTTGGGGAGGCTGGGGTTTGGGCTGGGCGGCGGCGGTCTTGCGGGGTTTGTCGTCCGGGCGTCGGGGCGTGGGGGCGCCCCCCGCCGCGGCTTCTTCCGGCGAGATCTTTTCCAGCAGGGCGAGCAGCGGATCGACCGGTTCGACCGGATACAGGTCAAGCACCAGCCGATGGCCATACTCGCCTACCGGCCGGAGGGTGAACACCTGAGGCGTGACTTCGGTCTTCAGCTCAATGACCAGCCGTACCACCCCCGGCCGATTGCGGCCGGCGCGGATCAATTGAATGTATGGATCCTGGCCGGTGATCTTGGTGGGCAGCGACTGCAGGATGTCATTCAGTTCGACTCCTTCGAGATCGACGACCAGACGCTCGGGGTTGTGCACCGATTGGTGGGTGAACACGACCGGGTCGCGGCTTTCGAGAGTGATCCGGGTGTAGTCCTTGGCCGGCCAGACGCGCACGGCAAGGACGGAGGTCTGGGCCGCCTGGCCGGTGCGGCTGACGAGCAGCAGCAAGGCCGCGCCGGTGGAGCCGATGAAGCGCCTGCGTGTCAGGGGGCCGACGAGTCCTGAAACTGGGAGCCCGCCGTCGCGGTGAAATTTTCGAGACATTTCCGACCCTCCGTGCTTAGCGCGCGCAATTCAAGCCGGCGTCCACCGGATGCGGAAATCCGCAGTTCGATTTCAAGATCGGCAGCAGGCAGATAAGGCTGGGCGCGGTCCGGCCACTCGACCAGACGAACGCCGTCGCCGTCGAAATACTCTTCCAAGCCCGCTTCGATAAATTCTTCTGCATGGGTGAATCGATAAAAATCAAAGTGATATACGACTATTCTAGAATCTTTATACGGTTCAACCAAGGTATAAGTTGGGCTCTTGACCCGCCCGCCGAATCCCAGGCCCCGCAGGACACCTCGGGTCAGAGTGGTTTTGCCGGCGCCGAGATCGCCCCGCAAAAATATCGTCATGCGTGGTTGGAGCGCGTGGGCCAGCTGTTCGCCGGCGGTCAGCGTTGCCTTTTCATCGATCAGGTGCACGCAAGCCGGCGGCTCGCTATCATGTTCAGAATGAGCGTGGAGCACGATAATCCTTCTGGCGGTCAGGGAAACCTGGAGCTTCTGGCCGCACGTATCAAGGTGTGGGGGCGGGAGCTTGGTTTCGACGAGGTGGGTATTTCCGACACCGCGCTCGCCGATGCTGAGACGGGGCTGTTGGCTTGGCTCGCGGATGGCTGCCACGGGCAGATGGATTATATGTACAAACATGGCGTCAAACGTTCCCGGCCGGAAGCGTTGCTGCCGGGAACGCGCCGGGTCATTTCGGCGCGCATGTCTTACTTGCCCGATGCCGGGCGTGCCCTGGAGGTACTTGGCGATCCGGACAAAGCCTACATCTCCCGTTATGCCCTCGGCCGTGATTACCATAAGGTGTTGCGCGCCCGCCTGCAGAAGCTGGCGGACCGGATTTCCGTGGCGGCGCCCCATGCCCATCGGGTTTTCGTAGATTCGGCGCCGGTGATGGAGGTGGCGCTTGCGGAGAAGGCTGGGCTGGGTTGGCGCGGCAAGCATAGTCTGTTGCTGTCGCGCCAGGCCGGCTCATTTTTCTTCCTCGGCGAGATCTACACCGATCTGCTCCTGCCGGTCGATGAGCCCGTTGGCGAACATTGCGGGAAGTGCTCCGCGTGTATTTCCGCGTGTCCGACGGGGGCGATTGTCGGCCCCTACCGCGTGGATGCGCGCCGATGCATTTCATATCTGACAATCGAATTAAAGGGCGCTATTCCGGAAGAGTTCCGATCCCTGATGGGCAACCGTATTTACGGTTGCGACGACTGCCAGTTGGTGTGCCCGTGGAACCGTTTTGCACAATGCAGTGATGAGCCCGACTTCCAGGTTCGTCATGGTCTCGACAGTGCAGGCTTGGTGGAGTTGTTCGGATGGCCGGAAACAAAGTTCATTGAACTCATGGCTGGAAGTCCCATCTACCGCATCGGTTACGAATGCTGGCTGCGGAATATCGCGGTGGCGTTAGGCAATGCCCCCGGCTCGCCGGAAGTGATCGAAGCCCTGGATTCCCGTCGGAACGATTCTTCGTCGTTAGTCAGGGAACATGTCACGTGGGCTCTGAGACAACACCATGTTCTGCCAGCTGAAGGCACGGTATAGTACTAAGCGATGTTCCGAAAAACGCCCAAAATCGACGCTGAAGAAGCACGTCCGCCGCAAACGCTGGCGGAAGTGACGGCCATGGAGGCATGGCGTTTCGATCCCCTGTGCATCGCAGAGGACGATCCCGCCGTAAATGTCCCGAGTCAGCGTCACGACAAGTTCCGTATCAAGATGCTGATGCGTGACGGCGAGCGTCGTCGTGAAACGGATCTGTTGATCCAGAAACGCTATGCATGGCGGGGTTATGGGCAGATCGGAACCGAGGACGAGCCCAACCAGCTGACCATGAACGCCGAGCTGTTTGGGCGGGTCTATGCCACCCTTACCGTCAATATCGATTCGCCGGCCGGCCTTGCATTGGACAGCACTTACGGCGCGGAGGCGGCCCGTCTGCGCGCCGCCGGCTGCAAGCTGTGCGAGTTCGGGCGCTTTGCGATCGATCCGACGGCGCGCTCGAAACGGCTGATCATCTCACTGGTGCACCTGCTTTACATCTACGCGCATCGCGTCAAGGGTTGTACCGACATTCTCATCGAGATCAATCCGCGGCATCGGGCGTTCTACGAAAAACTGCTTGAATTCGAGCAGCTTGGCGCCGAGCGCACGTGCGAGCGCGTCAATGCACCGGCGATTCTCATGCACCTCTCCTGCGCCAAGATTGAACGGCGACTGCGGGAGATCGGTGGCAAGTGGCGTGAATTGCCCGACGAAAAGTCCGCTTACAAATTCGCGTTGAGCGCCGAAGAGGAAGAGGAACTGGTTTCCCGCCTCGGTTATTAGGGCGCACTCCCGCCTGCAGGGGCGCATCGTCCGGTGGCTTGGACGCAAACCCCGCCTTCCTGAAGCCTGCCTTCGGCTTGTCTGGCGTAGAATCCGGCTTCCCCGTTATTCCTCCCTATCATGTCTGATATTGGCAAGCTGCCGATCGGGGTCTTTGACTCCGGCGTGGGCGGTCTCACCGTTGTACGTGCTCTGATGGAGCGTCTGCCGCTCGAGAACATCATCTATTTCGGCGACACCGCTCGCGTGCCCTATGGCGTTAAATCGGTAGCCACCATCGAGCACTTCACCGGGCAAATCACCGATTACCTGCTCGATCAGGGCGTCAAGATGCTCATCATCGCCTGCAACACGATGGCGGCGGTGGCTGAACAGAAGGTCAAGCAAAAGGCTGGCAGCATTCCGGTGCTCGATGTGATCGATGCCGGCGCCCGGGCCGCGGTGGCGGAATCCACGTCGCGGGCGATCGGCGTGATCGGCACGCCGACGACCATCAACAGCAATGCCTACGCCCGCCGCATGCATGCCCTCGATCCCGGTGTGCGGGTCTACTCGCAGGCCTGCCCCTTGTTCGTACCGCTGGTCGAGGAGGGGTGGCTGGATCATCAGGTGACACGCCTGACGGCCCAGGAATACCTCAAACCGGTGCTCGCCGAGAACGTCGACACCCTGGTGCTGGGCTGTACCCACTATCCGCTGATCAAGCATCTGTTGCAGGACGTGGTGGGACCGAACGTGAGTTTGGTGGATTCCGCGATCACCGTTGCGGAGCAGGCGGCCCGCAAGTTGGCCGAACTCGGCATCGCCAACCCGGGCGACAGCCTGTCCACCTACAACTACACCGTCACCGACATTCCTTTGCGCTTCCAGACCATCGGCGAACGCTTTCTGGGCCGATCCCTCGGGAAGGTCGAGAAGGTGGATTGGTAAGAGCGGTTTTCGCCAATTCGGATTTGCGGGCGGCGCGTGCTGCGCTTGCCCGAAACACGCCGCCGCTTTTGGGTGCGCTCAGGCGTTCTTGCGTTTCTGCCACAGCACGTCGCCGCGACCGCCAGCCCGGTTGAGCACCCGTCCCAGCACGAAGAGCAGATCGGACAGGCGGTTCAGGTACTGGCGCGGTGCGTCATTTACCGACTCTTCCTGGGCCAGAGCAACGATCATCCGTTCGGCTCGCCGGCAGATCGTGCGCGCCTGGTGGGCGAGGGCCGCGGCGCGGGTGCCGCCGGGCAGGATGAAGTCCTTGAGCGGTTCCAGGTCGTCGTTGAAACGGTCCAGTTCGTCTTCAAGATATTGCACCTGCTTGGCCGTGATCATTTCCATGCCGGGAATGCACACCTCGCCGCCCAGGTCGAACAGATCGTGCTGCACGTTGGTCAGCAGCGCGCGCACGTCTTCCGGCAGTTCTTCGCACAGCAGGACGCCAACGGAGGCATTCACCTCGTCCACTTCGCCCAGGGTGTGGATGCGCAGGCTGTTCTTGGAAACCCGGTTGCCGTTGCCGAGGCCGGTCGTGCCGGCGTCGCCGGTGCGTGTGTAGATTTTGGAAAGGCGATGGCCCATTGTCGTGTCCCTCTTCGTTGGTGTGTTCTTGGTCGGCGGATTATAGCCAGCCGGGGCGGGCGGGGTTGGATGCTACAATTTCCGGCTCTGAAACCTGCATTCCCCCGACCGTCGCCTGCCGACGTATCCCGGAGACCCCACGCCGATGAAAAGCGCCGAAATCCGCCAGAAGTTCCTTGAATTCTTCGCCTCCAAGGGCCACCAGATCGTGGCCTCCAGCTCGCTGGTGCCCCATGAAGACCCGACCTTGCTGTTCACCAACGCGGGCATGAACCAGTTCAAGGACGTCTTCCTCGGCTTCGA
>ERZ650311.1440-NODE-1440-length-11765-cov-16.450043_pt1 | contig 11765 bp, 8 predicted proteins | sample MGYA00376247_ERZ650311 | MGnify/ENA primary metagenome ERZ650311 (study PRJEB26733, sample SAMN07839324) | wastewater metagenome | biome: small river; feature: stream; material: water | place: USA: North Carolina | collected 2016-07-28 ... | reverse complement strand
CTGGGCGCTCATCGTGCTGCCCAAGCGCGAACGCCAGATCAACCGCCAGAAGCTCGCCGACGACGGCCAGAGCGACATGTTCGGCAAGGACGCGCCCCTCGCCCACGGCGAGGAAGTCGCCGGCGCGCTCTCCGAGGCCTCGCTGCTCGCCGACTTCGCCCCGGTGCTGGGCCACAAGACCTACGTCCAGGGCAAGCTGCTGTCGCGCCTCGCCCAGCTGGGCTTCATCGAGCGCCGCGGCGGCATGATCCACGAAGGCCCGCTCCTCGACGTGCTGCTCGACTACCGCCTGATGGCCGACCGCATCATCTACGGCACCCTCGGCGAGGTGCTCTCCGAAGCCGGCCACCCGCCGCCCGCCCAAGACGCCTTCAGCGCCCCCGAGCCGGACGCCGATGCCGACCCCGACGACCTGACCGACTGAGCACCCATGTTCCACATCAAGCAACTCGAACTGGTCCACTGGGATTACTGGCGCCGCTTCAACCTACCGCTGGACGCCCAGATCATCACCATCGTCGGCCCCAACGGCTCCGGCAAGACCACGCTCCTCGACGCCCTGCGCACGCTCTTCGGCCTGCGCTGCTCCGGCAAGCGCGACTTCCGCCGCTACGTTCGCCGCGCCAACCGCAGCTTCGCGTGGATCCGCGCGGTGGTCGCCAACCGCCCGGGCAGCACCGGCAAGCGACCGTTCTTCCCGTGCCTGAAGGACGAAGTCACCCTCGCCTGCCGCATCCGCCGCGCTGGCGGCGACTGGACCCGCGACTACGCCATCGCCGACGGCGACGTGCCCATCGAGGCGCTGGAAGCCAACGAAGACAAGGCCGTCGAGTGGGTCGGCTACCGCGACTACCAGAGCCGCCTCGCCTGGGGCGGCCTCACCCCTGCCATCGCCAAGGTGCTGGCGCTGGAGCAAGGCGACACCGACAAACTCTGCGAATACTCGCCCAAGGCGCTGCTGGAGCTCGTCTTCGACGTCTTCGGCGACAAGGAAGTCCTCGACAACTACGACCTCGCCCGCGAGGAGCAGAACAACGCCGAGCGGGAGCTCGCCGCCCTCGGCCTCGACCTCGACCGCCTGCGCGCCCAGGCCGAAGCCAAGCGCCTGGAGGCCGACCGCTTCCTTGAGTGGAAGCAGCTCGACGACGAAGCCCGCGCCCTCGCCGCCGAGATCGTGCCGCGCCTCGAAGCCACCGAACTCGCCCGCGACATCGGCCACGCCCGCAGCGACATCGCCCGCGACAAGGACGACCAGCAGCGCTGCAGCCTCGAACTGGCCGACCTCCAGACGCGCATCCGCAGCGTCGAGGCCGAGAAGGCCGCCGCCGACGCCGAACGCAAGGCCGCCCGCAGCGCCGATCTCGAAGCCGAGAAAGCCCACCTCGCCGCCCACGACGAAGTGCGCGACGCCGAGAAGCTGCTGGCCGAACGCAGCGCCCTGCGCACCCGCCTGGCCCGCGAGGCCGGCGACGCTGCGGTCGACCTCGAAGCCGCCTACGCCAAGGCTGACGCCCGCCTGCTCCACCTGCAACGCCAGGAGCGCGAGGCCATCGCCGCCTTCGAGGAACGCACCAACCAGCTGCGCGCCACCCGCGATTCCCGCGGCTCGCCCGGCGACCCGGAGGTCAACCGCTTCCGCGCCCGCCTGAAGGAAGCCGGCATCGCCCACCGGGCCCTGTCCGAGATCGTCGAAGTCACCGATCCGGGCTGGCAGGGTGCGCTCGAGGCCGTGCTGCGCCCCTACCGCCACGTGCTGCTGCTGGAACGCGAGCAGGACCGCCACGCCGCCTGGGGCCTGGGCGAGCAGGAACGCTTCCGCCACTTCATCGTCCCCGAACTCGAACCCGCCCCGCCGGCCACCCGCGGCTCGCTGGCCGAGGTGATCCGCTTCGCCGACGCCGTGCCCCGCTGGCTCGTCGACCTGCTCAACCGCATCCAGCGCGTCGAAGACGCCGACGCCGCCCGCAGCCAGCCCCGCGAGACCGAGTGGATCACCCGCGACGGCTACCACCGGGAGCGCCGCGGTGCGCGCCACCTGGGCAAGCCGGCCGAGTTCCACTTCGGCGAGCTCGCCCGCGCCGCACGCCTCAAGCAGCTGGACGCCGACATGCACAGCATCGACGCCCGCCTGCGCGAGATCCGCCCGCAGCTCGACGCCGCCAAGGAAGAAGCCGACGCCCTGCGCGCCCGCCTCCACGGCATCGAGGCCGCCCAGCTGCTGGCCGCCCGCGCCGACGCCTTCGACGCCGCCGAAGCCGCCCTTCCGGCAGCAAAAGCCCGCCTCACTGCCGCCATCGCTGCCCGCGCCGAGGCCAAGGGCCAGGTGGACACCATCGACCAGCGCCTGCGCGGCATCGACATCGAACTCGACCGCCGCAAGGGCGCCATCAACGGCCTCACCCGCCGCCTGAAGGAGCTCACCGACGCTGCCACGCCGCGCCGCACCGAGCAGGCCCGCCGCATCCTGCGCCTGCGCCGGCTGCGCCGCGGCATGCCCGCCGACTGGCGTGACGCCCAGCAAAACGCCCTCCTCGCCGAAAAATACGGCGACGCCCGCGGGGCCCGGTCCGAGCTCGACCGCCTGCGCCAGCGCCTTGCCGACGGCGACTGGGTCACCGACGACACCGTGCTCACCCTCGCCGGCCGCCTGCGCGCCGACGTCACCGAGCGCGAAACCCAGTACCAGGAGCGGGAGCGCCATTGCAACGCCGCCCGCCACATCACCACCGAAGCCCGCGCCGCCTACATCGCCAAGCTGCGCGCCACCGTGCGCCAGTACGGCAAGAACCTGCGCGCCCTGGGCGAGCTGGCCAACGTGGATGTGGACTGCCCGGTGCCCCACCTCGAAAACGACGACCGGGCGCTTTCCGCCGCCGGCCTCGAGGTGCGCTTCGACTTCGACCGCAAGGGCGCCGTCGGCCTCAACGACGGCGAAGCCTCCGGCGGCCAGCAGGTGATGAAATCCCTGATCCTGCTCATCGCCCTCTTGATGGACGAAGCCCGCCCGGGCGGCTTCGTGTTCATCGACGAGCCCTTCGCCCACCTGGACATCGCCAACATCGACCGGGTCGGCAGCTTCCTGCGCGCCACCCGCGCCCAGTACCTCATCACCACGCCCGTCACCCACAACGCCAACGTCTTCGCCCCGGCCCAGCTCACCCTGGTCACCCGCAAGAAGAAACCCGGCGACGACTGGGCCCCGCCCATCGGCCTCATCCAGCGGGCGATCTGACGGCGGAGACGGTCATGGACTGGAGTGCGCCCGACCCAGACGGAATCCGCACCTGCCGGCTCGACGACCCGCTGCGGGCGAGCCTGAAGGGCCAACGCCGGCTGCGCCGCGGCAGCCCCAGGCCGCTCGACCTCGACACCTGGCCGGCGGAAGACCGCAAGCTCCTCGCCGACTGGATCCGCCGCGCATCCGACAAGGCCGTCCGCCACGAGACGCTGCTCCGGGCCGCCGGCCCCCAACGCGCCATGACCGCCGACCGGCTCCTCCAGACCCTGCTCCAGGCCGGCTCGGTCGAGATCGAGGAGATCCACGAGCGCGGGCACTGGTGGCCCCGGCAGATCCGCTTCATCGCCCCAACCGAGCTGCGCCGCAACCTCGGCCTGGCCGAACCCGACGCCGACCTCAAGGCCTGGCAGGATCTCCGTCAGCGCCGCTTCTCGCTCCCCGAGCTCGACCTCGCGGCGGAAGCCCTCGACGCCCTGCCCCCGGCCCGCGCCCTCGCCCGCCACGCCCTGCTCGACGCCCTCGAGCGCTGGCAGGCCGACCAGCGCGCCGGCACCTGGCGCGACTTCGCCCAGTTTGCCCGGGGTGACACCAAGCAGATCAGCGACGCCGAGAAAAGCTGGCTGGAGGGTGTCGTCTCCCTCGACGAGTTCCGCATCAGCGGCCACACGCCCCTGATCCTGCTGCGCCTCCCGGCCGCGCTGCACCTGACCGACGCCACCTGGCCCCTCGCCGCCGTCCCCGACTTTGCCGCCCTCACCCCGGCGACCATCGACGCCATCACCGCCGCCAGCCCCGCGCCTTCGGTCTGGCGGCTGGTCGAGAACCGGACCAGCTTCGAGCGCGTGGCCCGCACCAGCCCACCCGACGAAGCCGTGCTGTGGCTGCCCGGCTACCCGCCCTCCTGGTGGCGGCGCGCCGTCACCACCCTGCTGCGCCACCTGCCGGCCCCCGCGCGGATCGCCTGCGATCCCGACCCGGACGGCATCGCCATCGCGCTCCAGGCCGGACAGCTGTGGACCGAGGCGGGGCTCGACTGGCAGCCCTGGAAGATGTCCCCCGACGACCTCGACGCCCTGCCGGCCAAGCGCCCCCTCACCGAGCGCGACCAGACCCTCCTCGACAGGCTGGAGGCCGGCGCGCCGCTGCCCGACGCCCTCCACGCCCTTGCCGCGCACATCCGCCAGCAGCAACTGAAAGGCGAGCAGGAAGGCTATCTCTGAGCGCACCCGCCGGGCAGCTTCAGATTTCCCGGCGCCGGACGTTATTTGGCTCCACACGAATACCGTCCCGCTGCGCGCCATGCCTTCGCCCCCCGCGTCGTCCCCGTCCTCGCCCCGCCTGCTCGATCTTCTCGCAGGCGCCGAGGTCTTGTCGCGGACGCGGGATCTGCGGATGATCTTCCGCACTGCGGCCGAATGTGCCATGCGCTTTCTCGATGGAAGCTTCGGCCTGCTCTTCGCGGTGCGCTTCACCCCACCCGACCACACCGTGGGCCTCCTGGGCTGCTGCGTGTCGGACGGCACCGACACCTACTGGGACGACGTCTGCGACGGCAAATCCTGGCTGCCGGTCGATCCGCTGCTGGGCAGCTGCCTCGAGACCGACTTCGGCCACGCCATTCACCAGGAGGGCGACCTGTGGCGCCTCGCCTTCGCCATCGGCGCCCTCGGCCAGGCCCGCTGGGTGCTCGAGATCCACACCCGGACCCAGCCCCGTGACGCCGACTGCAGCGCCCTCGCGCTGTTCCTGCGCTGCTTCGAGAACCAGCAGCTGCAGTGGGAATACGCCAACCTCGACACCCTCACCCGGCTCCTCAACCGCAAGACCTTCGACGACGACTTCGAGCGCCTGATCGCCGCCGCCGAGCTGGCCGAGCAGGCGCTCAAGGCGCCCCAGGAGCGCCGCGAGCAAAGCCCGGCGATCACCCAGCCATGCTGGCTGGGCGTGGTGGATATCGACCACTTCAAGAAGATCAACGACAACTTCGGCCACCTCTTCGGCGACGAGGTGCTGCTGCGCGTGGCCGACCTCATGCGCCAGAGCTTCCGCAGCAACGACAAGCTCTTCCGCTTTGGCGGCGAAGAGTTCGTGATCATGCTCCGCAACGTGGCCGAGGATCACGTCCAGAACATCTTCGACCGTTTCCGCCGTGCCGTGGAGCGCTTCGACTTCCCCCGCGTCGGGCGCGTGGCCTGCTCGGTGGGCTTCTCGCGGATCGACCCGCGCCTGTCGCCGGCAGAACTCCTCGGCCGCGCCGACGAGGCCCTCTACTACTCCAAGGAGCACGGCCGCAACCAGGTCAATGGCTTCGACGAGCTCATCATGAGCGGCAAACTGCGCATCACCACCCCGGCCGGCCAGGCCCAGATCCAGTCCGACATCGACGAAATCTTCCTGTAGGGCGGCGCCGGACGGCGCGTTGCCCCCTCCAGCCCACGACGGGCGGGCCCGAATGTGTCAGAATTCAGGGCTTTGCGGCGTTTTGCGATGCTGCCGCACCCGATTCCGTTGATTGAAGAGCCCAAAATGTCCGACCAGACCAACACGCCCGCCCAGGACGAAAACCACCTGATCGCCGAACGCCGTCAAAAGCTCGCCGAATGGCGCGCCACCGGCAAGGCGTATCCGAACGATTTCTCCCGGGAGAACACCGCCGGCAAACTCGACGAGATCTACGGCGAAAAAACCGCTGAAGAACTCGAAGCGATGCCCGTCGAAGTCAAGGTCGCCGGTCGCATCATGCTCAAGCGCGTGATGGGCAAGGCCAGCTTCATCACCATCCAGGATCTGTCCGGCCGCATCCAGCTCTACGTCACCCGCGACGGCGTGGGCGAAGAGGTCTACGCCGACTTCAAGCACTGGGACATCGGCGACATCGTCGGCACCATCGGCACCCTGTTCCGCACCAAGACCGGCGAGCTGTCGATCAAGTCGTCCGAGCTGCGCCTGCTCACCAAGAGCCTGCGCCCGCTGCCCGACAAGTTCCACGGACTCACCGACACCGAGACCAAGTACCGCCAGCGCTACGTCGACCTCATCATGAGCGACGAATCCCGCCACACCTTCGTGGCCCGCAGCCGTCTGGTCCAGTCGATCCGCAACTACATGACGACCCACGGCTTCCTCGAAGTCGAGACGCCGATGATGCACCCCATCCCCGGCGGCGCCTCGGCCAAGCCCTTCGTCACCCACCACAACGCGCTCGACATGCAGCAGTTCCTGCGCATCGCGCCCGAGCTCTACCTCAAGCGTCTGGTGGTCGGCGGTTTCGAGAAGGTCTTCGAGGTCAATCGCAACTTCCGTAACGAAGGCCTCTCGCCGCGCCACAACCCCGAATTCACGATGATGGAGTTCTACGAGGCCTACGCGAACTACCGCACCCTCATGGATTTCACCGAAGGCTTGCTGCGCCACGCCGCCCGCGAGGCCCTTGGCACCGAAGTGTTCACCTACCAGGGCCGCCAGCTCGACCTGTCCAAGCCCTTCCACCGCCTGACCATCGTCGAAGCCATCCGCAAGCACCACCCCGGCTTCACCGACGCCCAGCTGGCCGACGCCGACTGGCTCAAGCAGAAGATCAAGGATTTCGGCGAGAAGGTGAAGCCGGGCGGCCTCGGCAGCCTGCAGCTGCAGCTCTTCGAAGCCTGCGCCGAAGCCGAGACCTGGGAGCCGACCTTCATCATCGACTACCCGGTCGAAGTCAGCCCGCTGGCCCGCGCATCGGATAGCAACCCCGAGATCACCGAGCGCTTCGAGCTCTTCATCGTCGGCCGCGAGATCGCCAACGGTTTTTCCGAGCTCAACGACCCCGAAGACCAGGCCGCCCGCTTCCAGGCCCAGGCCCAGGCCAAGGACGCCGGCGACGAGGAAGCCATGTACTACGACGCCGACTACATCCGCGCCCTCGAGTACGGCCTGCCCCCCACCGGCGGCTGCGGCATCGGCATCGACCGGCTGGTCATGCTGCTCACCGACAGCCCGGCGATCCGCGACGTCATCCTGTTCCCGCAGATGCGTCCCGAGTCCGAATAAGCCACCATCGACACCCCGCCCGCCCGGCTCCGGCCCGGCGGGTTTTTTCTACCGCCGCGGGTGTGACACAGGGAACGAATGTCACACAATCGCCACCCGGAGGCCCTTCAGCCCTGATATGTTCCCGCCGTTGGTTCATCGACCGTCCCCCTGCATCGCCGCCCCATGACCGAACTGAAGTCCTACGATTTACCAGAGCTGGAAGCGCTCGCCGAGCAGATCAAGGCCGAAATCGCCAAACGGGAAAAGGAAGAGGAAGAACGGGCACGCCGCGCCGTCGAGGAAGCCGAAGCCGCAGCCCGCGCCGCCGCCGAGAAAGCCGCCCGCGAAGCCGCCGAAGCCGAGCAGAAGGCCAGGGAAACCGCCGAACAGGCCGCCCGCGCCCGCGAAGCCGAAACCAAGATCCGCTACATGCACCCGTCGAACCGCGCCCTCACGTGGTCGGGCGTCGGCCCCACGCCCGACTGGGTCCATGCCTGGCTGGTCACCGGCGGCACGCTTTACGCCCTCGAAGTCGCCGCCGAGAAGCTCGCTCCGCGCCCGATCCCCGAAAGCCTGCGCCCGCGCTGAGGCCCGGCCTTCGCGCGCCACAAGGCGCTGTGCAATAACAAAAACGGCAACAATGAGTCGATCATTGTTGCCGTTTTTTGTACAAATCAGCTCAGGCTACCACTTGCCCAGCTGCTTCAGCCTGTCCTTCAGGCCAAACACCGGATACCCCAGCGCGTAGGCGCGCTCGGCGTGGGCCTTGGCTTCGCCGTACTTCTTCAAATCAAAGTAGGTCTGGGCCAGGAAGTGCTCGGCGTCCGGGTAATCGCTTTCCTTGTTCTCCTCGTACTTCGTGAGCACCTTCAGCGCCTCGTCGGGGCGATGCTCGCCGAGCAAGGCTTCGGCCAGGGCGAGGTAGGACTCGCGACGCTGGGGCTGCAGCGCAATGGCCTCCGTCCACACCTTCGCCGCATCGGCCTTCTTCTGCTGGCCGTACAGCGCGCGGCCCAGGTTGGCGCTCACGTACGAGAACATCGGCGCATTCCGGTTCATCTGCCCGTACGAGTAGTTGAACTCGCTCACCGCGGTATCGAACTTCTCGCCCCCACGCTTGGCGCGGCTGAGGTGGATCAGGCCGTAGCAGAAGTGATGGGGCCCAGGAATGCCCGACGGATTGCTGGCACCGCCGGACGTCTTGGGGCCTTCCGTTGCCGTGCCACGCAGTTCGAAAGGCACGCGCTGGATGTAGATCGAACCGAGGATCGCGGGACGGCAGAAATCCGGCAGCGCGTACCACTCGACGGGCGTCATCGTCACGTCGCCCGCCTCGGCCGGAGCCGCGGACAGGCCAGACAGGGCGCCCGCGCAGAGGGCGAGCAGGAGGGGAGCCTTTTTTATGCCTAGCATGATCGATTCGTTCTACGTGGCCGGACGCCGGTCCGGCAGCCGCTGGGGTTCATCGTGGGCCCACCCCGGATCGGGGCATGGCGGGCGACGCACGATCATACACATCGCCCCCCGCCGCCGCCATGACGAAAGCCTCAACCGGCCGCAGGCCGTCGCGACCCACCGATGCGCCGCACCGTTCCACGCAGGCCATCCACCTCCACCTCGTCGCCGTCCTGCAGCAGGTCGAGGATGCCCGGCAGATTGACCACCGCCGGCAGCGCGAACTCCCGCGCCACGATGGCCCCGTGGGAAAGATAGCCGCCCGTCTCCACCATCTGCCCGGCGATCGCCAGCCAGATCCGCCGGCCGGCCGCCAGCATCGAGATCAGGCCGCTGCGGGCTGCCTCGCGCTGGTTGCACTCGCGGTTGGCCGCAAGCACCACCGAGGCCAGCAGCGGCCGACGCCACCAGGGCAGGTCGCGCCGGATGCGCTGCCACGCGGCGGCGGCCGCACCACGCTGCCGTTCGCGCAGGGCCGCCGCATCGATCTCCGCCAGTGCCGGCAGCTGCGCCAGCACCAGTTCGGGCGCTTCGTCCCAGCGCGGGTTGCGGAGGTAGGTTTCGTACGGGCCGCGGTGGCCGTAGGCGTCGAGAAAGGCCTTGAAGGCAGCGGCGAAGGCTGGGGCGTCCAGCGGCCGCTCAAGGCCGGCGGCCTGCCGCGCCAGATCCAGCAGGGCAAAGCCCTGGATCGCCGTTACGCTCGGCTCGCCGCCGGCCAGCAGCCCGGCTCCGATCGCCGCACCCTCGCCCGGAAACTGCTTCTCCATGCTGTCGAGAAGCATGCTCAGGCTGGCCCCGCCCGCGCCCTGCAGAAAATGCATCCCCTCGGCCTCGCGGGTCAGCCGCAGCACGCGGTCGAGCTGCCGGAACAGGCCTTCGCAGTCGCCCGGCAGCGGCGCGCTGCGGATCTCCCGCGACAGCGCGTGCATCGACGCCACCTCCGCCAACCCCCGGCGCCGCAGGGCCGGCGCCCGGCGCAGGCAGCGCAGCGTGTTGCCCAGGTGTCGCAGGCGCTCCCGCCAACCCGGCGGGGCGACCTCAATGCACGGCTGGTGCCCGCCCATCATCGCGTTGAATCGCTCCGGCAGCAGCCCGATGGCGGAGCGCGCCTCCCACTGCAGGATCGACGCCTCCAGGTACAGCCGCCCATCGAACAACCCGGCGCGCTGGGCACCCGGCAGCAAGGCCTGGCCGGCCAGGCGCCAGCCGGGCTCCAGCAGGTCATTGACACCTCGCCGCGAGAAGGCCCAGTCCATCGGCGAGAGCGGCTCGGGCATCACCTCGCAGGTGTTGCCACGGGTCCAGATCGCCGGCTTGCCCCGCAGCGCGGGACAGGTGTTGTGGGGCCGGCGCGTGACGCGGCGGGCCTGGGTGAGCCAGAAATCGGCGCCGTCCCACACCCACTCGAGATCGTGGAACGGCGCGACGAAATCGAGGGCCAGCGCCGCATCACGGAGCAGCGCGGCCAGCGCCTCGGCCTGGGCGGTGTCGAGTACCGCCCGCGCCGCGTCGGCCGGCGCCACCGCGGTTCGGGTCGTGCCGCCCGCCGGCGCCGGCACGCTCATCGTGCCCTTGCCGCCGCGGTTCTGCGCGATCACCCGCCAGACGTCGGCCCGGTCTTCGGCAAACACGTATTCGTCGCCATCGGTCTCGCCCCCCACCAGGGTCTCGCCCAGGCCCCACTGGGCGTGCACGATCAGCCTGTCCTCACGGCCACTGACCGGGTCGCAGGTAAACGCGATGCCGGAGGCCCCGGCAGCCAGCAGCGGCATCACCACCACCGCCATCAACGGCTCGCCGGAGAGCCCGAGGCGGGTGCGATAGGCCGCCGCCGTCGGCGTATCCAGCGAGCCCCACACCTCGCCCACCGCCGTCATCAACGCAGCCACACCCCGCACGTTTAGGCAGGAGCGGTAGATCCCGGCGAACGAGGCCGCCGCCGCGTCCTCGCCCACCGCCGACGAGCGTACGGCGAGCGGCACATCCAGCCAGCCCCGGGCGACAAGTTCGGCGTGGAGGATCTGCTGCAGATCGTCGTCGTCGCGCCCGCGCTGACGGCTCCACGCCGCCGGCAACACGAAGAAATCCGGCACCGGCAGCCCATAGCGCACCAGCAGCCCAAGCTGCAGGCCCTTGCCGCCGACCACCTCGGGCGCCGCGTCGGCCGCCACTGCCGCATCGAGCGGATACATCTCCGGCTGCATGTTCATGACCGCGCTCCCATTCCGCTACACGCCAGCTCCAGCATGCGTGTCAGCTCCACCTCCAGCGACAGACCGTCTTCGGTCAGCCAGCGCAGCAGGGTCGCCAGATGGGTGAATTGGAGGTAGCCCGCCAAGAGCGCAGCCGGGATGTCGGCGCGGAGCGTGCCCGCCGCCTGCCCCTGGGCGATCAGCTCGGTGAAGATGCGATCCATGCCGCTGCGTTCGCGCTTGTCGGTGGTGAGCTGCGGATCGGCCAGCCTGAAGCGCACATAGGGCAGCAGGTAGCCCCGCCGGCTCTCGCACCAGCGCGCCTGCAGCCGGAAGAAACACGCCAGCCTCGCCGGCCCTGGCGCGGCCGCGGCCATCTCGGGCTGGATCTCCGGCCACACGGCGTGCAGCTCCCGGTGGAAGCGATGCCGCAGCAGCGCCTCCTTCACCGGGAAGTGCTTGTAGAGCGTGCCCTTGGCCACGTCGGCGGCATCAGCGATGCGCTCCATCGTCACCGCTTCGAAGCCTTCGGCCTCGAACAACGCCCAGGCCGTATCGGCCAAGTGGTCGAGCTGCTGCTGCCGCTTGCGTTCGCGGCGCCCGGGTTCGGCCGGAAGGATATCGGTCATGGCCGGCACTCCACCGCTTCCCGCATCCGCCTGCTCAACCGCTGAGTTTGCTCGAACATGCCCGCCTCCATAGCTAAACGACGATTAAAATTATACGTCGTTCACTATTTTTGAACAAGGCGGTTCACGCACCCAAAAAGCAAAAAGGCCCGGGCTTGCGCCAGGGCCTTTTCGGATATCGGGGTGGTGGAGGGGGAAGGATTCGAACCTTCGAAGGCAGTGCCGTCAGATTTACAG
>ERZ650311.1438-NODE-1438-length-11776-cov-5.486733_pt1 | contig 11776 bp, 14 predicted proteins | sample MGYA00376247_ERZ650311 | MGnify/ENA primary metagenome ERZ650311 (study PRJEB26733, sample SAMN07839324) | wastewater metagenome | biome: small river; feature: stream; material: water | place: USA: North Carolina | collected 2016-07-28 ... | reverse complement strand
AGACTAGGTGCCCCTACCGCCACCCCCTGAACAGCACGAGAAGCAGATCGACGATGCCGGCTAGAATTCCCCGCTTTGCCACGGGGACGGGCGCTGGCGGCTTGGCAGGTTCCAAGTTTTCCTTGGAGACTGGCGGGATTGTCGGCTTCGGCTTCGGAGCCTGTCCGAGATACCCGGCTTCCCGCAGTGCGGTTTCAAAGCTCTGCGCATATCCGGCGATCAACTGCGCTTTGTCGGTGCCATTCACGATCCGCCGCGCGTTCACATAGTCCACATGCGGCGGGTCGATATAGTCAGACAGGCGCTTGCCGGTGAACATGCCCTTGAGCATGCCGTCGAACAGAGCTCGGAGCGCGATCGGCCATTCCATGAGCTGGCCCGGCTTCGTCGCTCCGAACTTGCGATGGTTGGTTTCCCAAGTGCACTGGATCAGCCCCTCGCCCACCCAAGGGTAATACGGCTTGGAGCGAAGGTACTTCTCCCCGCCGCGTTCCCTGATAGGCTGGATCGTGTGCGCCGTTTCCAGGTACACGGTAGCGAGGATATAGGCGAGATGGTAGATGCCGACGCCGCGGCGCTGGGCTTCGTCCAGAATGCGTTCGAGGCCGTCAACCTGCCCGGAGGACAGCGACTTTCCGAAGGCTTTGGACTTGGCCGAACGCAGGTGTGCATAGAACCTTGATCGGTCCATGTGTGGGTTCCTTCGGGCTTGGAATGTGCTAGAAGTGAAGTGTCGAGGGTTTGGGCCTATCGGTTCCAATCCAGTGGGGCGGGCCAGATCGTGACCCGCCCCACTCACATCAGGCGGTGATATGCTTTACCGCCCACATGACCGCTTCCTCGATCTTCGTTTTTGCCAGCGAGATTTCGCGGCTGTTGCCGAGACCAGAAACGAAGTCGTGGAAGGCGAGTCCCTGATCCTTGATAGACTGCATATTGGCCTTCTCGGCATCGGAGAGAACGCGGTAGGCGTGCCGCATCGTATTGTTGACGGTGCGGTCATCGGATGTGGAGTTTACGTGCGTCATTGTGCTGCCTTTCTAGGTTCAGCGAGAGCCGGAAACCCTCCGGCGGGGGTCCATGTTTCATTGCCTTTCGGGCTGGGATTTGGTAGGGAGAAAGTCGAGAGGCGGTTCCGAGGGATTGGGATTTCCCGGTCGCGAGGTAACCTGATCAGGCCGCCTCTCTCTCACTTCCCCAGATAGTCCCGGACATCCTTCTCCATCGGGATTGCCACGCCCATCGCCAGCAGCTCCTTCGCCGCAGGCACGATCGTGTTGATGAAGGCTTTCTGCACTTCCGTGCACAGCGACTTGTTGGCGATGAAGACCTGGCTTTCCAGCGGCCCCTTCATCATCTTGCGCGCTGAGGCAGGCTGCAGCCCGAGAGACGCGGCCTTGTAGAGCTTCCAGCCCTTTCCCAGCCAGTCCTTCATTTCGGTGCATCCCGGAACACCGCCGACCTTCACGGCCCCGGCAAGGCAGGCCACTTCATCGCGTAGTGAGACAGGGAAATCCTGGAGGCGGCGCTGATAAAGCGGATAATAGGCCGCGCGAACGGCGGCCAGAGTGTCGGACATGTTTTGCCTCATGCAGGAGTGATTGAAAGGGAGCCGTCAGCGACGTACCACGGCGCGATCTGGCTGGACCCGCTGGCAATCATCAGCCGATTGTTCGTAGTGTCCCAAACCGCCCGCCCGGCGTCCTTATCCGCTGTGTTGACCGCGTGGTTGCCGTCCGCGATCTGCGCGGCGGTAAAGGTCTGAAACCCGAATGTCGTTGCGATGAGGTCGGAGAAGTCGGCCATCGCAATGTGAACCATGCGGCCGGACTGGAACAGCACCGCGCGGGTGCGGGAAAAATCCGTGACGCCGGAGACAGACGGGATGTTATTGATTTCCATCATCGGGCTTTTCTTCCGTGGCTTCCGCTTCGAGTTGGGACTGGATTGCCGCGAAGAGCGGAGCCGCGACCTTGTAGGGCAATTCCTGAAGGGCGCGGGCGATGGTGGCGAGTTGCTGGTCGGTGAGTTCTAGCTTGTGCATAGGTGCCTCGTCAGCTTCCAAGCCCGTATGCGCGCCAGTCGTTGATGAGCGCATAGACGCGCTGGGCCAGTTCGGGGAGCGTCACGGTGGCCGTGTCAAAGGTGGTGCGGGTGATGGTGCCGGACGGAGCGGCAAGCGCGCCACGGGCCACCGGAGTGGCGCCAAAGAACCCGATGCCGGTAGTGTTGTACTTGAACTTCGATGCCCCGCCGCCGTCCTGCAAATCCCAGCCGCCGGTTCCCTTGCCGATCAGCACGCCGTTGATGTTGGTGGCAGAACCATCGGTGGAAATCCTTGGCTCTGCCGAGGTCGACGCGGTGAGCGTAATGTTACCGGTCAGTGACCCCGCGACTTTCGCGACCTTGAAGGCTGTAGTCGAACTGTCGTTCAATAGACTCAAGCCGTTATTGTCGGCATAAAACGTCTGCTTTGCGGTCGCGGCATCAACGATGGAGGTGAACGAGAACCCGACAAGCCCGGCGCCACCGTCGTCGTAGTACCAATCGAGCGTGTGCCCACGCGCGAACTTGATGGCCGAGCCGAAGCCCGTAACGCCGTCCGTTCCGGTAATGCCTTCCGCATCGAAAACGATGCCGGTGTTCCACGTCGAACTGTTCTTGTAGATGAGGATGGCGTGCGCGGAAGGGTTGGTCGCCGCCCCGCCAGTAGCCGCATCGCCGCCACCCGCGAAGCAGAGACCCATTGCGGTGGAGAACCGGTTGAACGGCGTCGTCGTCGGGTTCGTTGAAGACTGATTCTTGATTGCGAACTCGGCACCGAACGTTGAAGATGCCGTGGTGTTGACGGTTTCGACGTAAAGGCCCCAGGCCGACGTTCCATCGTCGGTAGAGTCCTGAATGGCAACGAAAGCCCCGGCAATCGGAACCATGTAGGTGTAGTCGATGAACTCAAGAGCGGCGGTACCGTTCGCGCTCGTGCCCGATGTGTGGACTGGCGGCGAACTGGAAAACGTCCCCGCCGTTGAAACCCTGTAGACCCTTCCCTGATAGGCCCGGCGGGTGTTGAGCGTGGCCGCGCCGCCCGAGGTCCACGGCGTCGGCGTGGCGCCAGCCACCTGGTTCGGGAATGACGTGTATTGGTCCGATGCGCGCGTTGCGAAAGCCCCGCCAATGCCACCACGTTGGGAATAGGAGGCAAAGGTCGCGGCGCGGTCGACGTAACCGACGCCGATGTCATCTGCCACGTAGGAGGTGCTTTCCGTGCTTTCCCCAGAGAAGTCCGTCGCCGCCTGCCCGACAAGAAAGCGGTCAGTGAACCGGCTAATGCGCGCGCCGTCCGTCTTCCAGAACTTGTCCGTTGCCGTCTGCTGAAACGATACGCCAGAGCCGCCGATAAGCTGCCATCCGCCGGCTGCTGAATTAAGTGCCGAGGCGTACATGACGAGGTAGACGGCACCGGCCCGGATTTCACCACCGGTCAATGCCGTGTCGCCGCTTGGCGTCACCAGCCGGACAGACTTCGCCCCGAGTGAATTGACGTTGATGTTGACGGCCCCGGTGTTGGTGTAGGCGGCGGTGAAGGCAACAACGCGACCGTTTGCAAGCGTAGTAAAAGCCGAGTTTGCGGTGACGACGATGCCGTTGGCCGTGCCAGTCGCGGTCACCGCGCCGGAAATGTCATCGCGGAACTCGGCACTGCGGGCCATCATGGCGCGGGCGGAATTGTTCACCGATCCCGGCGTCTGCCCTTCCGGCCACGCAATCGTGGTATCCGAGTTTCCATTAGAACCAGCTGATTTAGCCCAGTCGTATATGCTGCTCATGCCCATGGCCCCACGGCTGCGACAGTGTTGCTGCCGACCGGTTCAAGTTCGAAATAGCTGTCGATTGCCGTCTCGCATGTGCCGGTCGGGCCGGCGCTGAAAGTGACCTGCGGAATGATTGTCCCGGCGGCGTTTATCCGCATGGTTCCGTCGACAACGATGTTGGTTGTGGCCGCCGTCGAGGTAGCCGTGAGAACGGCTGCGGAAGCCGTAGCCACATGGCGCGTCTGCGGCGTAGCGAGAGTGTCAGCGGCCGAGCTTGTGGCGTGCGCGGTATAGGCGATGCTCGTGAACGTCGCGGTTCCGCCCAGCCCGAAGGCGGTCGTGTGCGTCGTTGTCCCGGTGTTGAACAGAAACCGGCCCCGGAACCGATAGGTGGTGGCCGCCACCACCGTCAGCGCGTCGTTGGCCGATGCAAAGATGTTCTGCGCCGAGGTCGAGCTGTTTGATAGGGAAACCGCCGAGCCTTGGACGGTGGCAATCCACTTCCCAAGCACTGCCGGGTTGATGAGTTGCCAGCCGCCGGAACTCGAATTGAGCGCGGTATTGTAGATGCAGAGGAACAGCCCGCCAGCCTGGATTTCACCGCCGGAGAGCGCAACGTCGCCGTTCCCGGTGATGATGCGGATTGACTTGGCCGTGAGGCTGTTGGCCGAGAGCGTGGCCGCCCCGGTGTTATCGGAAGCCGCGATGAAGGAGACAATCAGTCCATTTGCAAGCGCGAAAAAGGCGCTGTTGGCCGTGACGGCCAGAGCGTTTGCGGTACCGCCGGCCGTGACGGTTGCACCGAGGTCGCGGCGGAACTTGGCAATCTGCGCCATCATGGCGCGGGCAGAGTTGTTTACCGTGCCGGGGTTCTGGTTTTCTAGCCAGTTGATGGTCGTGTCGGCATCATCGTTGTTCGCCGCCGTCGTGTCCCAATCGTAGAGTGAGGCCATCAGCGGATACCTTGCAGGCGCTTTTTCAGCAGCATGTCAGCCGCCGTGGGAGCGTTGAGGGCTTCGAGCAGCATGTTTCCCGTGGAACGCGCATCGCCGCCGCCGCCGGAAATGCGCGGTGCTTCGGCAAAGCCCCAGTCGATGTTGTCGAACGGGTTGCCCCGCTGCTTCTTCTTTTGCAGGAGCGCCGCCATGTCGGCGGCTTCTTCGGGCGTCATGCCGAGGCCAGAGCCGAGATTGTCACTGCCGGCCCCGCCCATGAGGCTGTCAGAGCCGGGCGACGGCACGTTCGGCGAGCCGATGCCGGAGAGCGAGGAAGGCGGCATGTCGGAAGACTTCAGCGTCGACCCGGCAGGCAAGGAACGCGCAATCGCGCCGACACTTGCCGCGTAATTTGGATCAGTTGCATAGCCAGATTGGCCTAGCGCGGCCAATTGCGCATCAAGGCCCTTCGCTTGTCGAAGAGGCTGATAACGCGGGTTTTCGAGCATGAAGCTCGCATAGCCGGCGACGCTCTCCGCCGGGCTTCCAAATTGGCGGAAGCTATCGTTGATCTTGACGCGCTGGCCGTTGACGACTTCATGCGTAGTGAAGGTCTGGCCGCCGCTCTTGCCGTGGCTCTTGATGCCGAAATAGTTGTTTCCGGGCGCAGAGTTGCCCCAGCCGGTTTCTTGTGCCGCCTGTGCAACGATGATGCGCGGATCGATGCCTGTCGCCTGCGATGCCTGCAATGCGGCAGGCCAAAGCATGTTGACGAATGCAGCGCGTGATGCAGCCATCTTCAAGCCTCAACGGAAATGGTGTATTCAGCGGTCGATGCAGATCGACCACGATCCAAACGAGCCCAAGCCGGGCCGCCCTTCGGCAATCCAGCTATTTGTCTCAGCGGCTATATTGGGCGGCGGCTTGGTACTCTATCGCGCCGATTGGGATGCGCTCGCGGCAAGCAATGAACCGTCATACTGGGTAGTTCTCGGTATTCTCGGAGCCGTCGTCTACTTCCTGCTAATCCACTACCTGTTGAAAGGCTGGGATTGGCTATTGGCTCGCCTTACCGGCGGGGCGTCACGGTGATTTCGAGCGGGCGGCGCGTCTGCGGAGCCATCGAAAGCGCCTGCACGATTTCCTTGGCCCGCGCTGCCGTAATGTCGCCGCGCCTTTGAGCCGCCTGCACCATCTTGATTGTCCGGGTGAGCGCTTCCGGGTCTTTCGAGGTCAGGAGCCGCGCCAGTTCGGCATTCGTTGTGCCCTGCACCTGTTCGCGTGAGGATGATGCGAGCTTGTCGCCGATGCGAGCCACGAAGTCGCCGGGCTTGGACAGGTCGAAGTTGCGGATGATGCTGTCCCGCCCGCCGGGAGATATTTCCTTTATGGCTTGCCGGCGCGCCTCCGTCTCGGAATTACCCGTCACCACGTCGCGGGTTTTCGTGAAGGCGGTTTCCGCGTCAAGCGACTTCAGCAGTCGCCCGGCTTCATCCTCCCCAAGCAGAATGGCGAGCTTTTCCTTGTTGTAGCCCTTCTGAAACATCGAGCGGGCCGCGAGCGCATCGTTCCGCGCCGTGCCCATGATGTCGGCCACCTGAGCCCGCGCGCCCTGCACAAAGGCTTCCTTTTCGGCATCGCCCATCTTCATCATGCGGGTGCGCAGTTGGTTGGGCGTCATGGCGTCCTTGAACACCGCGCCGCCTTCTTCCATTGCGTCCTTTACCGCCGCCGGCCCGGCATAGGCCGCACGCGCCTGCTTGTATTCAGGAACCGCGTCGTCGATCATGCCGACGAGCCGATCCTTCATTTGCATGTAGATGCGCGCCTCGTTGTTGTTGCCGGCGCGCTTCGCCACGTCGATCATGTCGTCGAGCGCACGCTTGGTGAGATCGAGCTGGCGAACGTCCGGCGCCCCCTTGATCGACACCGCGCCATCATCGCTCACATCAGCGAACCATCCCGCCGGAACCTCCTGCGGCGCCGAGCCGTTTTCAAACAGATCGTCGGCAATGGCCTTTTCGAGAGCGGTTTCAGGATCCAGACCTTCCTCAACGTGTCGAGTGGCGCGCTGGAAAACATCGTCCGGGACCGAACCGCTCAATTCCTGTCCGATGCGATCGGCCGCAGTCCGCACGCCAGAGCGCATTTCATTCGCCGCTTCCCAGGCATCGAGATTGGCAACGTCGCCACCGGCCTCTTGCGCATAGATCGGCGTGCCGCGCACGTCATCTTCGAGCGCGCGGAGGAAGTCATCGACCGTCGCTCGACCGAACTCGTCATTGGTGTAGCCGCCCAAGTAGCCGGCTTCTTCCGCCGCCTCACGCATGTAGTCCAGCGACTTCTTGCCGTCATCGCGGACGAGCTTTCCGAATTTCGTCTTGACGCCGCCGGCTACCGCTGCGGCATCGCCGGCATGATCGACAATGCCGCCTTGCGCCGCCACGAATTCGGAAAGCCGCATCGGCTTCGCAGGGCGCTTGCCGGCCGAAGGTGCCAAGGCATTGACCGTGCGCCGTTCCTGTCCAGACACACGAGCGCGTAGCTTTTCGGTCGCTTGCTCGACAGTCAGAGACGGCTTGCCGCCCACGCTACGCGGCGCAGCCGTCGCCTTCGGCATCAGGCCTTCATCAGCCGCGAGGGACTGTGCCTTCTTGAGCGCCTTCCCCATCGTCGGACGGGAAAGCAATTCCCTCATTTCTGGCGTGAACGGCACAGGCTTGGAATAGGCCGTGTCGTAAAGCGGTTTTGCAGCAGCAGACTGGCGGGCGGAGATTTCGTCCGCGAGCGCCAGCGTATCGACGTTCTGCCCCAGCGTATCGTCCAGGGCGCCCGCTACACGCCCGCCCGCGCCCGCCTGCCGATCCGTGATCGCCTTGCGCACGACTTCCTGTCCGCGCCCCGGCGTAGCTGCAATGGCACCCGCTTGTCGCTGAAGGTTTGGCCCGAGGTCCATCGGCATGGCGTCCGGGCCAAGATTGTCGAGACTAGAGCCAACGTTATCCACATTATCGGCCGCCGCCGCGCGGGCGAAGTTCTGTTCTGCCGGTGTTCCTCCGCCGAAGTAGCTGGTGAACTTGCGCACGCCAGCTCCGATCAGGTCGCCGGCCGCCGGGCCGATAGCGCCAAGCGCACCACCGATTCCGGCGCCGCGCGCCATTGCCAGCGGGTCGAAATCGGAACGCACGCCAGCATCCGCGCCGCCGATTGCGGCACCAGAAAGCGCCGACATGCCCGTGCGTCCAAGGAGAGAACCGCCGCCGACACCGAACGCACCCGGAGCTGCGGCCATGGCCGGGAGAAGGCTGGCCGTCCCTACAAGAGCCCCGGCGCCCATGGTACTCCATGGATATTCCGCCTGCGACTGGTCGACCATGCCGCCCATTTCGCCGCGCACCTTGGCCGGGTCTTCGCCGGTCAGTTTCGAGCCGAGATAGGCTGCCGCATTCTCGACGCCGCTTTGCAGATACGGGCCAGCGATCGGGATGCCTTCCACACCGCCCGAAAGCATTGCTGTTGTGCGCGACGGCTGCGGTGCTGGCCCGGCGAACTCGGAATGCCCGGCCGTGTCGCGTTCGGCCGGCGGCTTGGCTGCACCGATGGCGCCGACTTCGCGCGGATACTTCTGCGCGATCAGGCCGCGGATTTGCGTGTCCGACATCGTGTCGGGAAACTCGACCTGCACGCCATCGGGCATTTCAACGATAGGCATCAGCGCTTGATCCACTCTTCCCAGGGAATGACCTTGCCGGGAATGCGTTGGCCGCCACCGGGAACGCGAGCGGCCGGCGGCGATGTGGGACGGGCGACTGGCGCGACCGGACTGCCCTGTGCGCCGGGGGCGACTGACGGAGGTGGAGGCGCGCCGACTTGTGGCAAATCCCGAAGCTGCGGCATTGGCGGGAGCATAAGCGTCTCGTCTAGCCCGTAGGCCTGCGCAATCTTACGATACTGGCCCAGATCGTTGTCGTACATGCCCTTGTAGGCATCGATGCGGGAGCGGGCTTCGCGGAGGATGGCAGCACGGGTTTCCGGCTGCAGTCGAGCACCGCCATTCACGCTTTGGATAGTGCCGATGAACCAGTCAGGCAGAGACGCGGTGTCCTTCACCATGATCATCTCGCCTTCGCGAACCACGGAACCCGGGTCGAAAATCTTGCCGAGGCCGTAGACGAGATTGAGGTCAGCTGCCTTGTTGTCACGAGACGACGCGTCAACCATCGTGTCATAAATCGGGGCCGCCTGTGCGAAGTTCTTGTAGCTCGGAAGGCCCTGGATTTCCTTGCGGATGTCCTGCGTTCGCCCGAAGCCAGCGTCCTGTTCGCGCGGCGTCACGGTCGGTTCGACCTTGCCATCCGGGCTCATCTGGTAAGAGCCGGGGGGGAGCCCCATTGCAGAGATTTCGGCAGCGGTCAGATTGCGCCACGGCTTCTTGTCTTCCTTCGGCGTGCTGAAGTCGCGGATCACCTCATACGTGTTCGGGTCCACGAGCCGGCCGTTGATCTCGATTGGCTTCTGTGGCTCCTGCGGCTTCATCTTCTGCTCCAAATACTTCTGGAGCACTTCAGGATTGCGCGCCATCAACGTGGCCGTGCCCTCGTCCACGCCGTTTCGGACGAGATAGCCGACCGTGGCATTGCCGGCTTGCTGGCGGCGGCCGAACAAATTGCCCAGAATGCCGCCTCCGGGGCTCGCTGGCGCGATTTGCGGCGCGGACGGTGCCGAGTAGCCGGCCGAAGCCTGCACTGGCGCTGGCGGGCTTGCCTGCGGCATGACGGGTCCGCCGCCCGTGTACTGGCCGCCCGGCCCGTAGCTGTAGCCGGCGCTTTCCGCGCGCGGCGACATGCCAACCGACGCAAGCCGGTTCTGCGGTGCCGCAGTGCCAAGCAGTCGGGCAAGCAGTTCTTCGAGCATGGCTTACCTCTGGCCGCCGCGCATCGGCGGGATATGGCCGGCATCAATCCACCGCTGCACGCCCTGCGGGTTGGCCTCATTCCAGCCGCGGAGCTTCGCCATCGCGTTGCCGGTGCCGTAGGGCGTATCGCCCATCTGCCCCATGAACTGGGCAGCCCAGTCGCCGGGAACCGGCGGACGGGCCGCAGCGGGATCAGGAGTTGGCGCTACTGGCGGAACCGGCGGCTGCGTCGGCAAGTCCTGCCATGCCGGGTTCGGGTTTGGCTGCGGCTGCATGATTGGTCCGGGCATGGACGGCGCCCCCGGAAACGGCATGCCGGGAGACGGAGCGCCGGACGCCGCCTGGTTGCCCATGAACATGCCGGCAAGCGGGGCAAGAGAGCCGAAAGTTGGCGTCATCTGTCCGCCCGAGCCCGGAGTTACGGCGCCGGGTGCCGAGGGCATCGGCGGCATTGCGCTGCCCTGCGATGGCGCGCTTGCGCCGGAGCCCATCATTCCGAGATTGCCGCCCATCTATTTGCCTCCGAACATGGCAGGATTGCCCGCGAGCGCTGACAGCGGGCTCATGAAGTTAAGTGGCTGGCGAGACTGCGCCACCTGCGTCCCATATGGACCCGCTGCGCCGGACGCGGCCGATTGCAACATGCCGAGGCGGGTCCACTGTTCGTTGTCGCGGGCATAGAATTTCGCGAGTTCGTCCTGAAGCAGCCGCCCCGCCTGCGTATCCATGATGCCGCCGGCAGAGAGCACGTCCTGTGCGCCCTGCCGCTCGTTGTTGAAATTCTGCTGATCCAACCCTGCCATGCGGTCGGCAGCCGTGGTAGCCTGTCCGACGCCTTGTCCGTAGAGCGCGCCCGCCGTGCCATATGCGCCGGCCTGCGTCCCCGCCGCGGAAAGCCGATTGCCGATGTTCTGCCCCTGCACCCCGGAAATCCCCGAGACGGCCTGAAGCATGTTGCCGGTGTTCGCATTCCGGCCGGCATCAATCATGCCGGTAGCGGCGAACTGGTTGGCCTGTTCGCGGTTCCAGTCGTTTTCGAGAGCACCGACGCGAGCCTGTGCAAGCCGGTCGGTCAGGACGCCCGTGTGAGCGCCCGAACCGAACCGGCCGGCCCCCGCCATGGAACTGTTCGTCAGTGCCGCCGTGTCGGCAAGCTCGCCTTCAAGCCGCTGGCGATAGAACGGATTGCCGTCGCCCTGGAGGTTGTCGCCGCGCGCGTATCCGGTAAGATATTGTTCCGCCGCCGAAGGCCCGCCAGCCCGTTCCAGGATGTTGCGATAGTCCGCTTCCGTGCCGATGCCGGTCGCGCCCGAGGCGATGTCCCCGACACTGCCGGCAACGTTGCCGAGAGCGCCAACCGCCGGGTTGGAAACCGCCGCCGCGCCGAGTTCGCCATACAAGGGCCGCGTGCCCGAGGTATCCCAGTTCTGCCCCGCCTGATACAGGCGATTGACGCCCTGCATGGTGGTATCGGAAAGCGGCGCAACAGTCGAGCCAGTGTAGGTTTGCCCGCCGACGCCGCTGTCATAGAGGCGCTGCGCATCTTGAGCCGAGGTTTCAAACAGCCCTTGCGCCCACGCCGGAGGCGAGTTCGTCTGTGTGGTTTTCGACGTGGTGCTCATGCGGCCTTACTCCAAAGCCGGGCAAATTCGCGATAGCCGCGCTTTTTCAGGATGACGCCCCAGCCGCCGCGCCCTTCGACGCGGAATAGATCGGCACCCTGTTCAACAGCCCATGTTTCCAGAGCCTCGCAAACCGCATCGGCCCATGTCTCCGGGTCTTCCCCGGCAAGGTCCATCAGAACCGCCGCTTTCTTCCCGGCAGCGGTCGGCCGGATTTGCGTCATGCAGATGGCCTTGAGGTCTTCCCCGTCCAAAACCAGCCAGAGAATGCGCTTGCCGGCGATGCATTCGCGCGCCAGCATTTCCGCCGTCACATCGTCGGGGAACTGTTCTTCCAGCTTGCGGAAAAGCGCGCTGATGCGTGCGGTGTAGGGCGAAATCTGTTCGAAGGGCCAAGAAGACGTGTTGACTACGTTCAAGGCCGTGGACACGCGCAATGTTGCGAAGTAAAATGGGCCATGTCTGAAAAGCCCCTAGTTGACGTATCCGGCT
>ERZ650311.1437-NODE-1437-length-11777-cov-5.025678_pt1 | contig 11777 bp, 7 predicted proteins | sample MGYA00376247_ERZ650311 | MGnify/ENA primary metagenome ERZ650311 (study PRJEB26733, sample SAMN07839324) | wastewater metagenome | biome: small river; feature: stream; material: water | place: USA: North Carolina | collected 2016-07-28 ... | reverse complement strand
GTATCGCTCCGCTTGCTGATCGCCAGTCGTCCACGCTATGCGGTCGAAGTCGTTCTCTGCCGCCCACTGGATAGCTCGCTTCATGGCGAGCATGGGCCACGACTTCTTGAATGGTGCGTTCGGGACAGCGTTGTAGTCCGCCTTGGGCGCAATCTCCCTCAGTCTCTCGCGCAAGGCATCCTGCCGTTCGTGGAGTTGCTTGCTCTCTTCGTAAGTGAGCGCGTTTTCTTGCCGCTTGTAGCGAATCGTCTGGTTGATTACCTCAATCTCGGTTTCCAGTTGCGTGCGCTTTGCCAGCAAGTCCGGGTGCTCTGGCGTTCTGTAGCCGCGCTTGCGGCCTGTCTGATGCCAGTCGGACTGCACTTCTTCAATGAATAGAATCTTCCTTCCGCTGTCATCTGTTCGCTCGTTGAAGCGAATGTGAGCAAGGACGTTAGGTTCATCGAAGTGGGAAGAACTAAACACCGGGTCAACGTATGACCCAACCCTGTCCGCCGCATCCCGCCCCTCGGGCGTGCTGAGGTCTTCTTTGGTGATGGGCGAGCCATCCATCCACTGGCGATTGGCGGGAAGCGTCAGTAGCAGTTCGCGGTAATTCTGCCCGCCAGGAATGACGTAGTTTGCAAATTTACTTTCTTGCTGGCTGCTGCGCGGTGACGGTGGGAGTTCGTGGTCTATCCACGCATCCAGGTCTTTTTGATATGCCTCAAGTTGCGGTTGCAGTCCGGCGGCGACGGCTTTCTTGTAAACGTCCGTACCGGGTCGGAGTAGAAAGCGGTTTGAGTCAAGCGGCATTCCCCTGTCGATAATTCCAGCATCAACGAGGGCTACTCGCAGGGCCTCGTAGGACTCCTGTTGCCGTTGCCCCAAGCGTTCTTGCTCCAGAATGGCCGCATTCCAATCCTCAACGTCTTTTGGGAGGGCCGCGCCCTTCACAACCTCTTCAACATCAACTCCTCCGTCAATCGCGTCGAGCACTTGCTGCTTGGTGACGCTGGCGGTATTGCCAAGCAATTCCTCCAGCCCCATCCACTCGATCTCTTCATCCTTGACGCCATTCTTGCGGAGCATCGCCAAGACTTGCTGGCCGGTCGCCTTGCCACCCATCTTCTCTTGGATGAGTTGGCGACTCTTTGTGTACCAGCGGGGGGTGTCGGCCTGCGCCAGCGTATCCGGTTTACCGCTAGCCAACTGCTTCAGGTACGCCGAGTCCGCACGGTCGGCCTTCGTGATGTCAGCGAGCCGCTTGCCAACATAGTCGTCAGTCGACTCCCCGGCTGCTTTAGCGCGGGCTTCGATGATAGTGTAGAGGGCGTCGCCTTCCTCTGGCGTCGTGGCGACTTCGCGGAGCTTTTGCTTGAGGTCGGCGGCGGTAAGCGTGGGTGGTGGGGTGCGCTTCTTGCCGATGGACTTCTTAGGGGGAGGGGGAGCGGGCTCCGGAGTGACAGGTGCTTGGCTTTCCGCTGCTGCGTCACGCTGCTTCTGTCGAGTCGCCTTGAAGTAATTGCGAGCCTCCCATGCCGACTGGAATCGCTCGCCTGGGAATACTTCGTTGCTCGTTCCGGTGTAGGCGAGCTTGTACGTTCCATCGGCCTGCTTCTGCGCCTGAACGGAACTCTCTTGAAGGCGAGAAACGTCGGGCACTTCCTGCTTTTGCTGGGCTTCCCGCAGTCGCTTGAATCCCTCTTGTTGATCCTTCCAGTCCTGTTGGTTCCTAGCAGTGCGTGCGTCCCGCTCCCCTTTTGTCCAGGTGACTCCAGCCTGCCCCTTCTTCGCTCCTTCAAGATACACGAACTCACGCATCCCATCGGGAGTGATGTTGCCGGTGTACTCAATCTGGTCGCCGTTGAAGTAGCCGGTTTCTTTGGCAGCGGAAGTGGCGGGCGGCGCTAGGTCCGGGTAGTCGGCGAGCACTTCTGCGGGGACGGGCTTGCCTTCGTCCATCGCCTCACGAACGCGATCCTTGTGAACGTCCAGCAAGCCCTGCTGATACTGCTCGACATTGGCGATGTTCTGCTTGGCGGTGTTCGACTGCGACTTGATGCGCCACGAAGCGAAGTTTTTCGTGGACTTCTGCTTGTTGATGTCGGCGCGTTCTTTCTTCGCAGCCTTAATGGCGTCCTTCTTGTCTTGCTCTAGTTCCTTTCGAGTTTTGGCCCAGATGTGCTTATTGCCCTGGGTGTCTCGGAGCGTGCGACGGTCGACCTCATCCCTGGATATCTTGTCGTCGAAGTACGCATTCCATATCGCGCGGTCGTAGTCTGCGTCGGTCGTTCTTTTGTCGTCCTTGCGACTGTCCAAAAACTCCTGCCGCGTCATCTGCCACGGCTCTTTGCCCACCCCCGAGTCCGCCGGAGCCTGAGAGGAAGCATCCGGCGGAGCATCGGGTGGCGCAACGAGAGTGGATTGGGTGGGAGCGGTTGGCTGGCTAATCGGTCGAGTAATGTCCGGCAACACGGGCGGTTGCTGTGATCGCTCCTGCCCTGAGTCGATGCGCTCGCCAGTCTTTGCATCCCACGATGGGTTTGTCTCACCGAACAGATACTCGTTCAGTGAGTCAATGGTCGCTTGCGGCAGACCGCTTCCCTTGGAGAGATTGCCGACCTTTTCGTTTCGCATCCACGACAGATTGAAGTCGTCGCCACGGGATTCGGCCTCGGCGATGCCTTGGTCTAATAGCCACTGAAGCTGGTTGCGAAGCTGGTTGGTGACTTGGCGGTTGTTGCTGCCAGTGAGTTGCGGGGGCGCCGGAATCTGGCGACCGGAACTGGTGGTGATTTGGACTGGCACAATCCGCTCCCCCAGCCGCTTCTTGCGCGGGGGTTCGGCGGGAGGGGCGGGCTCGGCTGGTGGGGCCGGCGGTGCTTCGGCAATGGGTGGCTCTGGCACAACCTCGGGCTGTGGAGCTTCGGCTACAGGCGGAGCTTCCACCGTCTGCTGTGGAGCCTCGCCATTCACTTCACTCCACGCCTGCTTCGCGAAGTCGGCGCCGGCTTGATCCTGGCCGGTGGTCATCTTCGCCGCTGCGGCTGCGGCAAGTGACTCGCGGTCGACTTGGGTGGGGGCGAGTTCTTCGGTGATGCCCGCTGCTTCGGCGTTCTTCTTCGTGGGGTTTGCAATGAACTCGGAGAAGCTAGAGATGCCGTGCATTCCACCGGCAGCCAAGAAACCTACGCCAAACGCTAGCGCCACTTCGCCGGGAGTCTCGTCGCCTACCAATTCGTCCTGCAATCCAACGACGTAATCGGCGAACTGCTGGACGATCTGTGCCCCGACTTCTTCGCCGCCTTCAATGGTGCCACCGCCAACTTTGGCTGCCATCTTTCCTAGCGGGCTTGTTGCCGCCTTGCCGCCAACGCCAAACGCCTCATCGGCGGCTTGTTGGATGAGTTTGCCAACCTTCGACGTAGGCGCGCTGCGGGCTGCTGTGCCCAGCGCCAGTTCCTCGAACGTCTTGGTCCCGAATCGTTCAGCGACACGTCCGCCCACTTTCGCGGTAGCGTACTCGACGCCAGCCAGTGCGATGGCACGTCCTGCGGACTCTGGCCCCGACAGTCCGTTGGCAACTCCGGTTTGGTAGTTCTCCAGCCCTGAAGGCCCCAGGAGAGCCGCCCATGCGAGCGCAGGGTTCTTGGTCACAGCACCCACGGCAGCAGCGCCCGCGAGTTGTGGCGCGGACTGAGAGGCAGCACGGGCCGTCTCGTTGACCCAGTTGGGAAGTGCTGACCGTTCGTCCTTGATGTCGGCAATGCCTTCACGCCACGCCGCCTGTTGCTGGCGGATGCGAGTGTTGAATGTGTCGTCGCCCGGCGGATCGGTGAGCACGTCGTAGATGTTGGCTGCCGAGTCCGATGCTTGATTGGCGAGTGCTTGGAGGTTGCGACCGAAGAATCCTTGCGGACCATCGCCAGCCTCCGCTTGCATCATGTAGCGCTGCGGGTCGGTGATGCCCGTGGCCTGCATGTTGGCGAGCGTATCGTCGATAGCCGACTGAAGCGTCTCGATGTTCTGCGGGTTCGTGTCGAGTAGCGGGCGCCCGGTCGCCAGTTCGTTCAAGCGTCGGTAGCGTGCGAACAAATCCTTGTCGGCACGCACGTCCTCAGAGATTGGGTAAGGGAGGTTGGTGTAGTAGTCGCTGATTAGCTTCTTGCGATACGCTGGCTCCAGCCGCTTGCTGCCGGTTTTGTAGGGCTCGTTGGGGTTGGGGCCGGTGAACGCGAAGAGCGTATCATCCTCGATCTGCTTTGCCGCCGCCTCTTCTTCGGCGCGCTTGCGAGCGTTGAAGTCCGAAATGGCCGATGGGGTGAGCGCCGCATTGGGAAGTTGGAACGTGTCGGGGAATGGGTTAGCTGGCCCTTCCGGCGCTGCAATCCTGTTGGGATTCAGCGGGTTCATCGACGGGTCGAGTTGCACCGGGTCAAGCGGCTCGAACGTCGGTTGATTGACGAACGGGACGCCCATGTCGACGGGGCTCTGCTGCGGTGCGAAGATTTCACCGAACGACAACTTCTGCTTCGGCGCGGCCGTACCCGCGAAGATATCTGCGAACGACAATGCCATTAGATAGGCTCCGCCTCTCCGGGTCCGGTGACTCGATACGCTTGGCCGTTGAAGATGAACGTCCCGCCAATGGGGACGCTGGCCGCCTCTGCCGGCGATGATACTTCCACGGCTTGCGTGGTTTCGGCTGGAGTCGGTTCGGCGGTCGCTGCGGTCCCGCCGGCAATCTCCGCCTTCAGTTCCTCTTCCAGTCGCTTCAGCTCAAGAGCACGCCGCTTGATCTCGGCAGGGTCAGCCTTGAACGCCGGCTTCGTTTCTGTGGGGTCAAGCTGGTACTCGGACTGCATCATCGACAGTGCGTCTTTGATGTATTTGCCCATGTCGACCGGCTTCTCTTTCGCGCCAGTAGTCGACTTCGGCGGAATGTGCTTCCAGTCCTGCTTCTCGGGATTCCATAACAGCACGCCCCCGTCTGGCGCCGGTACGCTGTCACGCTCGAACCGCTCGGCAATCGTTCCCGTCTCGGACGGCGGAATCGTGATCGTCTCCCACGAGTCCACGCCGTTGCGAGTCCCCTTGAGCGAGCGGTACGTTCCTGGAGGCAATGGCTGCCCCGGCACAATCTGCTGGCCCTGGAGCGGCACGAGGTTGTTGTAGACCTTCTCCTGTGCCGTGGGCTCGTGGACAACGTAGGCGTCGAGGTTCGCTTGGTCCAAGTCGCCAAGCCACTGCGAGAGGAACTGCTGGTACGCCTCGGGGCGATAGAAGCCCTTCTGCGACTGCACCTCGCGAAGCCGGCCCATCTTCTCGTTGAGGAGCCGCTTGCCCACGTCGTTGAGGTTGAGTTGCTGAACCGTCTTCATCCGGTCGGCAACCTGCTCATCGACACCCAACGCCGCCTTCTGCTGCCACTCGAACGCTTGGTTCTGTTGCTGGGCAATCAGGTCGGCCTGCTCGCGCATCGCCGTCTGCTCAAGCGCCGTCTGGCGGTTGAGATAGTTGTTGGCGGCAATCTGCTGCTGGCGTGCGTCTTGCATCGCCAAGTTGGTCTGCCACTGGCGCTGCTGGATGTCTTGGTCACGCACGCGCAGGGCCGCGTTCACGTCGAACTGGTCCCGTTGCTGCTGCAATCCCATCAGGAACCGCGCACGCTCTTCGTTGCGGTCCACCGCTCTGGTGGCCGCCTGGCCAGTGCCTAACGCTATAGCCAGCGGACCAAGCTCAGGACCGGGCGGCGAATGATCTACGACAATGCCCATTGATTAAGCCTTAGTACGGGATGGCAGGCATGAACGGATTGCCCGGTTGCTGGTAGCGCGGCGGACCATACGGACCAGCCGGCGAGAACTGGTTCTGCGGCATCGGCTGGCGCATGTACCCCCAGCCACTCGTGGCGGGCTGCTGCTGGTTCGTGCCGACCTGGAACATGCCACCGCCCTGCTTCCCGTAGGCTGCAAGGAACTGGTGCATGTTCGGCTGGTAAGGCATCTGTTGGCCCTGCTGCTGATAGGGCGGCATGGGCATCGGCTGTCCGGCGACTGGAGCGATGGGAGTCCCAGCAGTGGCGCGTCGGGGCGGCATGTAGCGGTTGAACTTCCCGATGTTGCCGGGCTGATTAGCGAACAGCGACGGCGGCAGGTTGCCGTTGTTGGCGAAGCTAGGTCGCGGTGCGATATTCGGCATCTTAGCGCCGTTGTCGTAGAGCATGGGGGTTGTCCTTTATTGGCGTTTATTTAGACGGGTTTTGTGTCCAGTATTTCGACCCAAGGTACTCGGCTGCTTTCCACATGCCTTGGCCGGCTTTCTCAATCCCGTTTAGTAATTCGTATGCCTTTGGGTGTGTCTCGACGGTATTCGTCGGTAGGTTGCGTCCGTCATACGATCTCAGCTTGTCACCAAGGCCGTAGTAGAATAAGTTGCCGACATTATCCGCCGCTTCCGCAAACCACGGCTTCGCGTTGTACGCCAGCCCCGCCAAGTTCGCTGCCATGCCAACTGGGTGACTGTTGCTGGTGATGCCGCCGCCTGACGCTTGCGGTTGCGGGCCTTGAGGTGCCTGCGGCGGAGCGTAGCCCCGTGGCGTGGGGTAGCGATTACTCCCAATGCCGGGTTGCATCGTCGCCCCCTGCCCGAAGAACATCTGCGCTGCCTGATAGGGGTTAGCGCCCATGAACATCGGCGAGACGCCTCCCTGGGGGCCGGGGATGGGCGGCAGGCGTACGTCACTGGCTCCCCGGCCCCCGGTTCCGCTGATCGCTTTCTCCAGTGCTGCGGTGCGAGCAGCCTGGGCCTGACGGTCAGCTTCAGCGCCAGATAGCTGAACGCCGATCTGGAACGCCTGATTCATGTCGGGGTACGGGTCTTGGCGACGCTCGATAAATCCTACCAGATTTCCGGTATCTTGGGCATAAGCGTCCGCCAAACGCGAGTCGCGCGCTTCACGCACTCGCTGTTGTTCTCGCGCTGCATCTCGCGACGCTCGCAAAATGTAGGCGTCGGGTTCATTTGAGTTGGCCAGTCCACGCGCCGCTGCTTTGGCACGCAGCGACTTGGCCGTCTCCGACAGCCGTTCGTCGATATCCTGTTGAGCGGCCTGACCGAAGTTGGCGTACAACTGCTGGCGGAAGTCGCGGACCCCGCCAAGCTCGCCCTTTCCTTCGGCGTAGCGACCTTCATTGGCCGCCTTGGCTTCCTTGTAGTCGGCCGTTCGACCCTCCATCCACTTGTTGTAGAGCGCCATCGCGTCGGATGGATTGCTCGCGGCGGCTTGGCCAGTGGGCGGACCATAGCCGGCAGTCGAGGGGGAGGGCATGGGCGAACCGCCGCCGTTGCCGCCAGAGGCTCCGCCCTTCATCTTCCGCATGATCGCCTGATATTCGGGCTGCTGCTGGACGAATTGCGTGATCTCGGCAGGGGTCGGCATCCGGCCTGCCTGAAAGCTCTGTCCCTGGTTGGGGTTGGCGTAGGGAGATCGCTGGTTGAGGTTAGCGCGGTTGAGTCCCTGAGCGAACGCGCGGGGGTTGCCGGGCTGGAGCGTTTGCGTGAGATAGTTACGCGCCTGCTCCCACAGTCGTTGGGCTTGGTCGGCGAGTTCTCGTTGGCTGGCCATGTTATTTCCTTCTGAAAGCGGCGAGTAATTTTACGCCGATAGATGCGATCTGTGGGTGGGCGGCGGATACCTTATTCAGCCATTCTTGGCGAGCTTCGCAGTCGCATACCGGAGGTAGTCCGTGCTCCTTCTTGAATGACCGATACCATTCTTTCGTGATGCCGTAGCTGGTTAAGAGGTCTTCGAGGGCGTCGCCGGCTAGTGGGGCTGCTTCCCTAATCCTTACCACTCTTTCATTGCGCCGCCGAAGCTCTTCGTCAAAAAGCCCGTTCCGGCGTCGGTGTTCAATCCTTCGCGGCTCTTTCATTGCGTCACCATGTAATGTGCGCTGTACACAAGGACGAGCAATAAGGTGTGTTCGCTCCATTCACCGCTCTATCCCACGGCAAGTCCCAGCTTCCATCGCATGGGTCTGACGTAGATTCTGTTGTCTTGTAAACCATGTAATAGTTTGAGGGTGTGAAAAAAGCGGTCCGCCAATACAGCTCAATGGTTCTCGTTCCACCCGCGCACGTAACAGTTAAAAACCCACTGTGATCGACATACGCACCAACGCCATTTCCGCATGATGGGCCATCGTACACATGTGCATTGCCTCCGAGTGCTGGGTCGCCAGTCTCAGCAAACACGCGCTCACAGTCACTTACTCCACCAGTCAGGTCAGCGTTGATCGTGTTCACGCCAGCCGTGCAAAAACACCTTCTTGTCGGGTCTGACGTCGGGAACGTGCAGCCCGAGAACGTCAGTGTCATCTCGTCTGGAAGCGCGCATCCACAACAGTATTCATAGCACCGCACTTCCATAACCGCCGAGTCGGTGCATCCAGCCGAGTCCGTTACCTCCAGTGTGATGTCGTCTCCATCTGCGTAAGAAACTCCGGTTGGGTTTTGCGATGTGCTAATCTCGGCGCCGTTTTTAAGCCATCTCCAGGACGTGATTGTTCCGCAGTTGCCTTCTGTCGACTCATCAAAAAGATTCAGTTCGCATGGATCATCGCCGGTTTGCTCGTATGAAAATGCGGCCGTTGGCGATCCTCCCGGTGCATTACAATCGCAGCAGCAGCAGTTTTCTTCTCGGCTTCTCCCGCCATCGGACCCTCGTATTCGTTGCCCTCCTCTCCTGATTCGTGGCATTACGGGCACTCCGTCGAGTCGTCTTGCCACTCGGTATCGCCGGCAGGATCGTGCCCAATGGACTGGTAGTTGCCAGAAACGTATCCGGCCAGCCAGTTCAGTACGTCGTCAACTTCATTCCACTCCACAGTGCCGGCGTCGGATGTGAGCACCATCTTCTTGGCTGCGTCGTAACTTGGCAGTGTCTTGAGCCAGTTGGCGACAGTTTTGTATTCCACGACCGGCTTCGATGAATCGCCGGTGGCGTGGCCAATCAGCATGTTCTCATCCAACGCGTAGTTGGCAATCTCATGCCAGAGAATGCCAATCTGCGCGTCGTCGGCAATTGAGTCATCGCCAGTGGTTGGATCGACAAGTCCGACGTGGCTGGCGTTGTGAACGTCGGCTTCGATGGAAAACTCGTTGCCGCCGTTGTCGAATACGATTCCCGGCCCGTCGACGCCCGTGTTCCACTCGAACGTCCCAGTGTCGTTGATGAGGAACTGGTACTTGGTAGCGTTGTAGTGAGCTACTTCTGTGAAGTCGACGGCAACGCCATTGCTGGTCACGTCGATGTATGTGTGGGCTTTGACGCGGACGTTTGCTGGCGAGCCGCCGTCAGACTCCAGGCCGTCGCCGTTGCGAAAGTCGAAGGTGATTACGTCAGACAGCGGAGTTGTGCGAATCTCGATCCCGAAGTCTTCGGCTAGAGTCAGCGTGTCGGCTGCAAGGTCGGCTACTACGTCCGATTGGGCGGCAGCTCCAGCGGCTGGGGTAATCGTGATCGTCTTGAATGCCTCAGTGACAGTTCCAGACGTATCGACAATTGTGACCGTAGCTGTGCCAGCAACGTCAGTGACCGTGACGTTAGCGCCAACGAAGTTCACCGTGCCCGATGAGAGAACCAGCGCCCCCTCTTCCTTCCAGTCGACGGTAGCCGAACCGGAAGCGGAGACGACGAGCGGTGTCGGGTTGGGCGGATCGGCTGGATTGCCGCCGTATAAGTTGTGAGCGCCACCGCCGTCGGGTTGCGCGTAGACCTGCATGTAGACAGGATCGCCGCTCTTGGCGGGACCGGGAGCGCCTGCACCGCCAATCGTCATGGCGAGCAGCTTCAATGCTTCGATGACAGCGGGGTCCGTGTCGGGACGGAACTTGCGGGCGTCGAACCAGCCGCGACCAAGCGTAAGCTCCGGCGTGTTCGCTGGTACGGGCATCAGCCAACCCTCCAGCGAGAGGAGCGGGTGACTTCAGCGACCACCCCCTCTAGCATCCACCGCTTTCCGGCAACGTCCCATATCTTGATATACGAGAACGCCCCGCCCGCACGCGGATGTTGCGTGTTGTTCAAGTAGCGGCTGCTCGTGTAGCTCCACTGTCCGCCCGCGAAATCGGGCGATGAGTGTGTCGAGTCAGCGACGGCTTTCTGGTACGCTTGCTCTGCTGAATCGCCCGTGTAAATGCCCCAGTCCACGTTCTCTGAATCTTTGGCAAGCGCCGCCGTAATGGAGTGAAAGATTCCTTCTTGCCCCGGTTCGCCGAGCGGAACTGGGATGAGAACGTAGCTGTCGAAAGTCTCATTTCCTGACCCCTGGGCCTCAGCGGAGTCGGGCTGATACATGCTTCCCGACGAATTGATTGGCAGGCCCGTGCCGCGACGATCCGTCTGCAACTGTGGGAACGTCGGAATCAAGGACACGGGAGTCGATGCGTAAGTGATCGGCCAGAACGCACCAGTCCGCACGTCGTAGGCGTACCCATAGTCGGAGCCGCTTTGCGGGTTGACCGCAATGAGGATCATCTTGAAGCGACCGTCGTAGCCAACAACGACCTCATCGCCGCTAGTTAAGTCGCCCGCGTTCGATGGCGTGCCGGGGTTGAGGCCCTTGAGGTCGCGGATGTTCGCCGCATCGGACAACTGCTGGAACTGAAGCGTCCCCTGGCGAATCACACCGAACCCGGCGCGGGTCATAATGTAAGTGTCATTGCTTCCGTTTGGCCCTTCGCCCTTGCACCACGCCCGATTGGTGAGCGGGCCAAGGGAGTCGTGAATCTTTGTGAGTCCGCCAATCTTCGGGTTGCCATTGGACGCCCAGATCGCATCCCGGCACCCCATGAACAACCAGTTGTCGTCATGGGAGATGGCGGCAATCACCGCGTCACTGAGGATGCTGCCTTCGGCGCCAGTCGACTCGAACGCTCCGCCCTCGGTGGGGTCGGCGTAGTCCCAGTCGAACATATCGCCCACCGCTGACGCGCGGACGCGGCTGGGGTTGTCGGTGTCGCCCATTAACCAGAGGCGGTCGGCGTGCGTGACGGTGACTCCGCATTTGGTTGGCGCGGTTCCTGACGTGGCCGTGAGGACCGTATCAGACCCGGACGGCAACTCCTTGTAGTAGGTGGTCGTTCCCCCGCGCGCGAGGACGAGATACTTCTGGTAGACGGCACACGACGAGAAGTTCGTGCTGACCGTCTGGGTGATCTTGGGCGGAGTGCCCCAATCAGCGCCAGTGAGCGAGATGCGGCAGCCGCCGTCGTAGACCACCGCAATGCCAGATTGCGTGACGCTAGAACCGTCGAGGTAGGTCGCCGGGCACCAGTGGAACGGTTCGCCTCCTACTGAGCCGATGGACTTGAAGACCGGACGCACGCCGCCGCGATAGCGGTCAGTTGACGGGTCTAAACTCGTGACGTTCAGCGCAAGTGGCGTGGTCCCCGGCTTCTGCTGGTCGTAGGGACCGCTTCGGTCGAGCCCGCCGGACGGGAATGGAATTGTGAAACGACTCTTTCTCGCGGCCATCCCAAGTCCCGTTGCTGAGGGCTGTTAGGGCGAAGGCTCTACAACCTGAAAAATTCCTCGGATTATCGTTGACTTTCCGGCAACGCATCGCCAAGCTAAACGGCGCCTTTTGCTCCTGTACTCTTACTCCGGTGAGGCGGATTATGAGACGCAGTGGGTTTACGCTCGTTGAGTTGCTTGTTGTATTTGCAATGCTGGGATTGCTGTTTGCACTGCTCTTGCCGGCAGTCCACGCAGCGCGGCGGGCTGCTCGCGA
>ERZ650311.1436-NODE-1436-length-11788-cov-2.195773_pt1 | contig 11788 bp, 10 predicted proteins | sample MGYA00376247_ERZ650311 | MGnify/ENA primary metagenome ERZ650311 (study PRJEB26733, sample SAMN07839324) | wastewater metagenome | biome: small river; feature: stream; material: water | place: USA: North Carolina | collected 2016-07-28 ... | reverse complement strand
GCTCTTCCGATCTACGCTGACCTCAATGCAGGGTTAATCCAACAAGATGAGGCTAAAGCACGCCGCGCTGATGTAGCGCAAGAAGCAGACTTCTTTGGCTCCATGGACGGTGCTTCCAAGTTTGTGCGTGGCGATGCTATGGCCGGCATCATGATTTTGGTCATCAACCTCATTGGTGGTTTGATGATTGGCGTATTGCAACACGGTATGGATTTTGGCAAAGCGCTCTCTACCTTTGCATCCTTAACCATTGGTGACGGCTTGGTTGCGCAAATTCCGGCGCTGGTGATTTCTACTGCTGCTGGTATCTTGGTTACCCGCGTTGCGACTGAAGATGACTTTTCTGGTCAGGTCTCTAAACAGTTTGAAGCCAATAGCAATGCACTAGGTGTTGTGGCTGCTGTTCTAGGAATTCTGGGTGTGTTACCTGGCATGCCGCACTTCATCTTCTTAGCTTTTGCCACCCTCTTTGGCACGCTAGCCTACATGACGCATCAGCGCATCAAGAAGGAGGCCGCTGAAGCGAAGATTGCTGCCGCGCAACCCGTCACGAATGAAGAGCTTGAGTGGAAAGATGTTCCGATTGTTGAGCCACTCTGCTTGGAGCTCGCCTATCGCCTGATTCCATTAGTAGATAAAGGTGACGATAGTGATTTAATCAAGCGTATTAAAGCGATTCGTCGTAAGTTTGTCACGCAGGTTGGCTTTCTGATTCCGTCAGTTCATATTCGCGATAACTTACAACTATCCGCAGAGAGTTATCGTGTATTACTCTACGGCGCAGAGATTGGTCGCGGCCAATGCTTGCCAGATCGTTTATTGGCGATTCAACAAAGTGGCACCGAAAAAATTCCAGGCATTGAAGTGAAGGACCCTACCTTTGGTATGCCTGCTGTTTGGATTGAGCGCCGTCAACGCGATGAGGCAATCGCTAAAGGTTATACCGTTGTTGAACCAGCAGTGGTAATTACTACCCACTTAGATCATCTCATTCATCAGCACGCCGCTGAACTCCTAGGTCGTCAAGAGACCCAAGATTTACTGGATCACTTCAAGATGAGTTATCCAAAATTGGTTGAAGATGTCATTCCGAAGATTGTGACCGTTGCGCAATTACAGCGCATCTTGCAGTTACTCTTAGAAGAAAATGTGCCGATCAAAGACCTGCGCACTATCTTAGAAGTCTCAAGTGAATATGCAGGCAAGTTAAACGATCCATTAGAAATACTGCCGCACATTCGTTACGCCTTACGTCGCACCATCGTGCAAGACTCATTAGGTGATGGCAATAACTTCAAAGTACTAGGCATCCAACCTGAATTTGAGCGCTTAATTGAGCAATCGATTGGTGCTGGCGCGATTGCTCCAGATGGCTTAATTGAACCCTCTTTGGCACGCATGTTTGGTGAAGAAGTGATCAAAGGGGTTCAGGAAATGGAGAATGAAAACCTACCCCCAGTGATTGTGAGCGGCACCCGCACCAGGGCTACGATTTCAAGGATTGCCCGCCGTGTTTGCCCTCAAGCGATCATTTTGGCCCTTAGCGAGCTGCCACCCACAGCAAATCTGGCTTTTTACAAGGTTCTTTGTTCCCAGACGGGCAAAAACCCCTAAAATCACTACTAGAAAGAATGATTCGGAGTTAACGCATGGGCCCCCAAAAATTTATAGCAGCCAATACCGCTGACGCCTTAAAGCTCATACGTGCTGAGATGGGTCCGGATGCTATGGTGCTCTCCACTAAAGATACCGATCAAGGTGTTGAAGTCATGGCAATTACTTCGGGTGACTTGGCAAACCTTTCTGCCCGCTCTGAAGCTTTAGATCCACAATTTGGTGAACCGAGTGCATTTTCTGAGCGCTCACTCAAGCAATCTGGCCTGACTGATAAATTTGCCAATGCCATTGCACGGCGCGCACCATCCGCATCTACTGCAACAAATGAGTCAGCCAAACCCAGAGTGCATCCTGATGTGCCTAATGGCATTTTGCGTCGTAACCCAGCCAGAGTAGAGCGCCCGATTCGTGCTCCTGGTGCTGAGGCTTTTTTGCCTACCTCATTCAATAATGCTGAACGCATCCCCAGAGGCTCTGCAAATGTTGTTAACCCATCCAATAACGATGCTATCTTTAGCGCTAGCCTTGCAGCCAATACCAAGGCAGCACAGGAAGCTGCTGCACTAAATGCCTTAAAAACAGCTGCGCAAAGTGCCGCTCAAAAAGTGCGTGCACCTAGTAACCAAACAGAGTCAGCTAATAACTTGTCAGGCAGCTTATCCAATATCTCAACAAGCAACACTACTCCTAGTGTTGCAGCTCAAGCGGAGAGCTCTCCTAAGGTAGAAAAACTGCTTTCTGAAATCAGTGAAGTGAAAAATCTCTTGCAGTCTCATGTTGCTGGTAGCTTTTGGGGCAACATTCAGCAAGGGAATGCGCAAATCACTGAGGTTGTAAAACACCTTCTCAATAGCGGCTTCTCACCAAAGCTGGTTGCAGAGATCGCCCAAAACCTGCCAGAAAATTTAAGCGTATTGCATTTACTCAAAAATGCCCGTGAGCAAGTTAAATGCATGCTTAAAACTTCTCGCGCATTTGATATTTTTGATCGTGGTGGTGTTTTTGCTTTTATCGGCCCAACTGGGGTTGGCAAGACCACTACTGTTGCCAAAATTGCAGCGCGTTGTGTACTGCGTTATGGTCGCAATCAAGTTGCATTGCTCACTACGGATACCTATCGTATTGGCGCCCAAGAGCAACTCAAGACTTTTGCCAAAATCTTAGGCTTATCGGTTACCGCTGTCAGAGATAGCGAAGATTTAGCCGCCAAAATTAAAGATTTTTCCAATCGCAAGATTATTTTGTTAGATACCGCTGGAGTGAGCCAGCGAGATACCTTGATGGTTGAACAATCTCACTTACTGGAGCATGGCTCTAGTAAAGCGCGCCGTATTTTGGTCATGAGCTCAACGACAGATTTGCGCACCCAAGAAGAAGTGATCAATTTGCATAATCAAGCCATGCAAAACACCAATGGCGAAAAATTGGATTCAGTAATCATTACTAAGATTGATGAGGCTGCTCATTTAGCCCCAGTGATTGATAGCGTCATTCGCCATGATTTGTCTATTTTGTTTGTCTCCAATGGCCAGCGAGTTCCAGAAGATTTAAGCCAGCCTGATGTCAATTACTTAAGCCATCGTGCCATGGCAATGCGTGCCTTTGCTGAAACATTCTCTTTGACTGATGAACAAGTTCCAGCCCTGCTCTCTGATCATTTGGGCGACTGGATTCGTAAAGTAAATCAATGAACACGGCAAGCACTGCTAGCGGCGTTGATCAGGCCGCAGGTTTACGTGATATTTTTGGCTCAGAGTTGTGCCGCGTTATTTGTATTGCAAGCACGCTAGACCCAGACTCTACGATTCACCTGGGTCACGGTACTGCTCATAACATCAAACAACTTGGTCATAGCGTCCTTCTGGTTGATGAAGTTCCTTTGGCCGATCGCAAAACCATGTCAGGGTTTTTATACCCCGTTCGCTATGACCTTGGCCAAGTGTTTTCAAACTCGATTGATTTATTAAGAACCATTAAGCAGATTGATGAGAACTTTTGGTACGCTACAAGCGCCAAGCTACGCCAGGAGATCACCAGCCGCTTTGCGAAATACCCCAAGTTAGATGAGCGCTTGGTAAAACACGAAATCAATATCGATTATGTTGTTTTCCCTACCATTGATCCACAAGCTAATCTGGTTGCCTACTTTGGTAGCAATATCAAACGCATTTTGGTTGCCTCGACTGAAGAATCTTGTTTGAAAAGAGCGATGGTGATGATTCGCCAGATGGCTGAATTACAGCTTGATGAGCCACTTTCAGTATTAATTGTTGGCGGTCATGATGAAGCCGCAGGAACTGCTGCTTTTGAAAAGTTACAAGATGCAGCGCAAAGGGCCCTCGAGCAAAACATTGAATCTCTGGGCTGGATTCAGGCCTTTACTGCTCAAAGGGTTGAAATTGATCTAGATGACATGAGCTTTAACCCGGTTACACATGGCACCCCTCATGAATTTGTTCTGCCTCATAATTTCTTTAAAGCAATATCTGCCAAAATCACGGCTTGATACAATTGCCTGAATTCCAATTGATATCCTTTTGCGCGAGTTGTGATTGAAACCTTCTAGTTATAACCAGTCCGTTGATATTGATCTCGCCATCAAAGAACATCTTCCTCTAGTTAAGCGTATTGCCCATCAAATCTGCTCGCGCCTGCCGCCCAATGTAGAAGTCGATGATTTAATCCAAGAGGGCTTAACAGGCCTATTGGATGCCTTAACTCGATATGAGCCTCAAGCCAATTTGAATTTTGAGGTTTATGCTCGCACTCGAATTCGTGGGGCGATCTATGATGCTTGTCGTAAGAACGATATTTTGCCGCGCAATCAACGTGATGAACTAGAGGGGCTTGAGAAAGTTACCCGCAAGCTTGAGCAAAATTTAGGGCGCCACCCTTCTGAAAAAGAAATTGCTGCTAGCGCTGAAATGACCATTGAGGCTTACCACGCCATTATGGCTAATATGGTTCACCTCATGCCGCTTGATGATTTATCAGATGATCTCTTGCCATCTGATACTGACTCTTCAGACCCCATGAGAGCTGTAGCAATGAGCCAGTTGGCTGAACGCATTGCCACCATCTTGGAAGGCCTTCCTGAAAATGAGCAGCTAGTATTTGCGCTTCACTACCAAGAAGATTTGTCTTATCGAGAAATCGCCCAAGTAATGAACATCACCCCAGGACGTATTAGCCAAATTCATACTCAGGGCATGATCCGCATTCGTGCCAAACTCAAAATTCAGTAAGCATTGGCTCTATTTTTATTTATAGGCTCTCATAGACATTTATAGAGTCTGCGCATGTTTTTAATTCTGCCGTATTGCAATTCAGCTTCATCAAACTCTTTATTAAAGTCACCTTTATTGGTGTGCTGAAAAATAATTAAGACTCGGTGCGCTTGCTCATGACCTGCCCAGGTTGCTAATACTAAGTAATAACAAGCTTTGCGGTGATCTTGGGGAATAAATTCCCCTTTCTCATAAAGACAGCCCAGTGTATAAGCCGCCTGACGACTGCCCTCTTCTGCGCCTTTGGCAAGATACTGAATTCCCTTATACATATTACGAGGAATGCCTTGCTCTTGAGCCAACCCTAATGCATAAATATTGCCGAGATTGCAATAAGCATCCACAACATCTTCCTTGATCGCCTTCTCGTAGTACTCAACAGCAGTTTTATAGTCCTGCTTAATTCCACCCATGCCCCGCTCATGCATGAGAGCAACGTTGAAATGTGCATAGCCATTACCAAGACTGCTGTTGGCATTTACCCATTCAAATAGTTTGGCAATTTGCTCAGCATCCAAATGGCCATCAAAGCACATTTTGGTGAGCGCAAATTGCGCTTCTTCATCCAGATCATGGACAGCTAATTCATAAAAGATTTCAAAGGCTGCTTGATAACGACCGCGGTTTAAGTTTTGCCTAGCAATATCTAGGCGAGCATTATCAAAAAATTGCATAACTTCCGAAATAGATAAAAATGTTCAATCTCGCTTACGAGCGATTATCTCTATTATGAACAAAAATGCTGAAAAATTCCTGGGGCGAAGTGCTAGAGATACAGCTAAATCTAGACCTTGCGTGAGAGTACGCCACCAACTGAACCAGGCACACCGCCTTCGCTGTCGTAAGTCGCACTAGGCGCTTGTTGTGCGATAAATGATTGCATTGCAGCACTGCGTTGCATCGCTAAGCGAATGAGATCGCCATTGATTTGATGATTAACCGATGCCTCATCCAATAAACTCATGAGACTTTTCTTTTGATCTTCTGGAAACTGCCCGATATCAACTTTGAGTTGTTCTGCGCCACCAGGATATTGATTGATTGCATCCAATGCTACATTCGTCAAATCTAGCGCAGCTGGCAGTCGATCCATATCATTCGCCTCTAATGCACTGCGTAAATCCAAAACAGCGCCAGCAATCTTATTTAAGAAAGCTTGCATCCCATCAAATGACATTGATGGGGATGGACCTGACATAAATTAGATGAAATTACTGAGGGTGAGACAAGTCTAAGATGAGCTTAGGCTTGCTTTGGCTTTTGACCAATCGCGGCAACCACATCTTTGAGCATTGCCTGAGAAATCTTTTTGTAATCGATCTTAAATTCGCCATTGGCAACTTGATTACGAAGCTTCTCAATCAAAGCCTCATCAGTAACCTTGTTCGCCTTGGAATCACTTTGTACTTCAGCCAACTTGGCTGTCAAACTGATATCTAAATTTACTGCTGGGCCAGCAACTGCGTCAGTAGCAACTTTATTGGCGCCTGGGTTTACAGAAGTCGAGTTCGAGCCAGAGTTAGTTTTATTAACCCCTGTATTCGGCGTAATGAGCGCCCCATTCTCGTTTACTTTCATCGCTTTCTCCTCTGTACTAGCAGCATTTTACTACCCTTGGCACCAATCTGGTGACTAATGCCTATATCTATTACTCTAACCCAAAAACTGGGTTTTTACATCCTTTGCTTCACTGTTACTCCACCGTCACTACAACCACTGACGGCCTTAAAACCTTTCCTTGCAGGACCTGGCCATCGGCTATCCGGACTCGGACCATATCGCCAATCATGCCAGCGGATTGGGCTACGCCCTCACCAGAAACCTCAAAATCCTTGCCTTTTAGAACAAGCCTTACGGGATCTCCTGCTTTTATTACGGATGATTCTTTTAAATCGTTTAGCCCAACTGGAGAACCCATTTGCAGGGAACGGCTCAAAATACGGTCATATGCCCCTTTTGGACTCCTCAAGACATCATCGGGCAAGGCGCTTAACTCCCCGTCAATCACCCGAACATCACTAGGCTCAATTTTTTGGCCTGCGGCAAGGTACTGACTGGCAACCACATAACTACCAAATACCCGAATATTGAAGGGAACATTCACCATCCAACCTGCCTTGGCGCATCGCAATTGAAGGGTTGTTCTACCCCAAACGCGCGCCCCAGGCTGGGTACTGATTTCAATATTGCCTCCCACGCAGGCGGGTACGGTGATATTGGGGTCAACTAACTCTGGCTGAACTCGCAAACCATTAACGGTTGGGCTTGATTGAATAAAACGCGTGATTTCTTTATCAAGATCAGGCGTCAATGCTGCTTGAGCATTTGTGCCTAATAAATAGGCAACTATGATGACTGCAATAAAACGCATTATCTGGTGTACCGGTCTAAAGCTATCCAAGAGTAAACATTATTAGCACCATCTAAAGCAACACCAGCCATCCAATAAGGTCGCTCTAGGGAGCTTGGAATATTTTGATGGACATTCATATTTTGAACGCCCAAGAATTCATGGGCATGAATCACATAATCATGATTACCTGCCCGCACATAAATATTGCGCGCTGGGTGAATGATCTCCCCTAGAAAGTCCACCTTAGAATCCACTGCTTTACTCAGCGGCTCTTCGCCGAGATACTGAATAGCTGAGACTGCATATTGCTCACCATGGCGAGTAAAGAAAGCCATAGGCATACGCAGCAAACTAGATGGGCAAGATAAACGCACCCCATCGTGATGAATCTCCAGCGATCCTCCGATCTCGGCCATCATATTGCTCACAGCTAAGAGATGTTCGTTAGATAAGGTTACATGATCCAAATCGACAAATATCATCAACTCTTGTTGAACCGCAAAGATACTTGGGCATGGCGGCAAAATACTGAGAATTGTTAAAAGTTGCTGAGCAATATCTGGATCAGCATATACCTCATCAATCAGCAATTCATCTGTGAGGTTCTCAAAGATGTGGCGCAATGATTGTTGGCCAGAGCGTACTAATTCATCTTGTTCGCGACCTAGTAAAAAGTCTACCTCTACTCCACTCCAGTTATCGCCCTTACCCACTAAGCTACGGGCTTTTTGCATGCGATTTAAGTTGGTAGAGCGATCTAATGTGTAATGCTTATCGAGATAGCGCGCCTTGCTTGAATATTCAAAAGCACTTTCACGATCAATTGGTTTTGTTAAATTCTCTGGCAATACAAATGGCTTAGGCTCTGGCGGGGTAAATAAGACTGGAGGCGATTCTTTTCTGGGGGCAAACAAATGATTGAGCTCACTCACAGCGCGATCTAATGTTTGCTCTAATGCCTGCTCACGTGAGATTGGCTCGGGTGAGACTGGTGCTGTAGTTTGCTCTGGGTTTTGGGTTTGCGCTTGAACCGAACCTTGCGCCGAAGGCTGATCTTCAGCTTCTGCTTTTTTGGTTTGTAAAGCGCGGAAGAGTTCTGGTGAGAACTCTTGATTCGGGAAAGCATCTTCAACCACTTCTTCAGCAGGCTTTGTTTGGGTTGCAGCTGGGGCCGTGTTTTGCTCTGCTTGCGCGGGCTGACTAGCTACCGCAATAGGCTCAACAGAAATTGGCTTGCCAGCTTTTAGCTGAGCCAATTTATTAGCAAAGCTTGTCTTAGCAGCATTTAACACCTCATCGGTGACAACTAAGTGAGTTGCTTCACCAGGGTGAATTTGGGTAACTCCCGCATTTGTTAATGCAACAAAGTCGTTTACGAGCAGTAGAGACTGCGCTTGATTTTGTTTGAATTGCCCTGCCAGCTCTTGTGCAAATCCAGAGAGATCTTCAAGTCCAGCGCCGTCAAGTGCGTTGGCTAGGTCAATGCAATGCATCACAATCGACTCAACCTGAATTGGGCTAGACGCGTTTTTAGGCGTGGCTGATAGCAATCCTTCGATTGCTCGATCAACGTCTATTAGAAATAGGGGTTTTTCTTCAGCCATGTTTACGTTGTGCTTAGTCGATGTTGCACTTCATCACGCTTTGATTTCATGCTTGAGGTCACCGAAGGCGCGATTTAGCCCATCAAATTCCTCTTGCCACAAATCTAGATCGCGCATCACCTGCTTTGCATCCATGCTAATGAGCTCAATGACTTCTGCTGAAACCTGAGGGGCAGAAGCTTGTGCATCAGCAGCTTGATCTAGAGCCTGCGCTAATGAAGTGCGCATTTTAGAAACGGTTGACTCAACACGCTCAACCAGCAAATTCAATTGCTCGGTTTCGATAGCTAACTGCTTACTCGAGTGATTATCCAAAATAGCCAAATACAAACGCACGCCTTGTTGCTTGAGCGCAAAAAATGCGTCTTGCAATTGCTCTAAAGGGCCGCCACGATTTGGGTTAGTGCCTGACCCATAAGCTCCATCAGACTGCCCATTAGAGCCAGAGCGCATTTGGGCACTTTTATCTTGCAAAGTGTTGACCGAGTGACGCAATTTATTACCGAGTTGGCTCAGCGTCTTCATGCGTGACTCAATGCCAACTACTTTGTCTTTTAAGTCATGGCTAAGTTCAGTGATGACATTCACCACTGTTTTGAGCTCTGACTTACTTGCGTCAGCCAAATCTCTGCGATCAATATCCTCTTTAATTGAATCTGAGGCTTTCGATTTGGACTCGGATGCAGTTTTTGCATCCTGAGCTTTGGCACTTCCAGATTTATTCAGTGCTAGATCAATTGAACCCAACAACTCATCTGCCTGGGCTGCAAGCTTGGTTGTGCGCCTGTCTTCAACCTCAGGAACACGAGTATTTTTCAATAACATCAAACCGCCTAATCCAGCACAGACCAAGCCGATGATGCTGACCAAAGTGAGCCCTAAGAATCCACCCGCAGCTGCAAAGTCAAAGAGACGAAGGCCATCTGAATTTTTCTGAGCTACCACTCTTAATGCTTCGTGGTCTGAAGCAAATTCACGTACAACCTGAATATTATTGACATACGCCTTGAGTGCTGAAGCACTCTCTTGTGGCAATTTGGTATGCCAAGGACTTTGATGCACCTTAGGCATCGCCTGCGTGAGACTCAAAGTGGATTTACCAGCAGTCTTCTTGCCTGCCTCGATTTCAATTAAGACTTTTTGATCAATTACTGCACCTAATGCTTTTTGCAGATCTGCTGATGCAGATGCACTAGTGATATTTTTTTGCCATGCTGCATTGGCTTTAATGTATTCAGCTAAGCTTTCAGCATACTTTCTTGCGGGAGAATCTGTAGCAATCTTATCTAACTCAAGCGGACCTTTAGAAGAAATCAGTGTCTCAGCAGATTTGGCCAATATATCCAAACCTGCTAAACCTTTCTCTTGAGCAAGCACCAATACAATCGATTGCTCAGCAGTTTTAGCCCCAATTAATACATCCTGAATATCTACCGCATTAATGGTTTTTTGCTCTGCTACTGCAGGACTCGCAGGAACATCTTCTTCCTTTTCTAGTTCAGCATATTTATCTGGCTTACCAAATAACAGCTTCATAATTTTTGCATCGAGCTTCTGGAAAAAAGCTAAGGCTGGATTATCTGAAAGTGTAGCGACTGGCCCTTCAGATACATTTTTACTTGCTGCAACACTCTTGCTAGTGTTAGGTATAGAAGTTGTTTTTTGTGAATTTGTAGCATTTACTGAGCTCGCCCCATTAGCGCCATCTGCAGGCATCTTCACATCATCGGTCATAGACCTGAGTAGTCTGTCCGCTTTTTTCATGTTGTTGAAAAAATCAGAATCTAGCGTATGGGTACCAGTCACTTGCTGCTGCAAATCTTTCAGCGCAGGAATCAGGCGCAAGACCTCGATTTGTTCAATATCAAGAGATTGGAGATAACGCCCATCAGTCAACCAGCTGCGGGCAGATAAATAAGCGCCAATGCTAGCTAGCAATGCAATCGCAAAAGAAATGGTGACCAACCACTGCCAAGGCTTGGTCGAGCGTTGAAAGACATGATTGTTATATATTTTGCGCATATTTAATTTCTAACTATAAGGTTTCGTGGTATGCCCAGCAACTTTATAAAACCTCTACCAAATGAAAATCTGACCCGTTGTAATGCAAAAACGCTGCCTCAGGAAAAGTAGATGAATGAAACGGTCCAACAATGTTATTCACTCGAAATCCCAAACCTTTATCCGCGCCATCTTTAAGCACAACCACCCATGGAGCCTGGTCTCTCTTTAAAACCTGCTGCCAATCAGCCATGCCATTGGCGCCAAGACTGGTTTTGAGTAACTGAAAATGATTGCGCAAATACACAGGCTCGCCCTCATGCACTACCACGCCGCTGATTTTTAAATCTTTAATCGACTGCTCTACTTCAGGACAAAGAAATACCGAATGCACCAAAGATGCTGGCAAGGCATAACGCTCGCCGTTGATGCGCAATCCAAGCCAGTACTCTTGATTCTCGAGTGAGCTCATGACTTTTTACTCGCAATCCGACGTTGATACCAATACAGAGCGCCAGCAATAACAAAAATTACCAGACTGCACACAAAGCCAACGACTGCATCACCCATACCCGTTAGATAGAAGGCATTTTTATTTTCAATTTTTCTTCTTTGAGAAAAGTAGGAATCAATCGCCTCTAATACTTTTTTATGCTGCCAATTAAGTACGTCTTTAGCTCGAATCTTGGCAGAGGATGGCCCGTTAGGATCAATCACACCTTTAGAAATTAAATTGAGGCGTTTTGCGCTTTGCATCAAATTATTAGCAGCTTCTGTGCGCCAATCTACCGAGATAGCAGGCAGCATTTCACGGCGATATTGATCAGCCATGCGCTTGCTATCTTGCTCGGTGAGATAGACTGCCTCAGGTGGAATAGCAAAGGCAATGCCACTATTACTGCCCGTGATTGGAGTACGCGCAGGAT
>ERZ650311.1435-NODE-1435-length-11803-cov-11.332057_pt1 | contig 11803 bp, 11 predicted proteins | sample MGYA00376247_ERZ650311 | MGnify/ENA primary metagenome ERZ650311 (study PRJEB26733, sample SAMN07839324) | wastewater metagenome | biome: small river; feature: stream; material: water | place: USA: North Carolina | collected 2016-07-28 ... | reverse complement strand
CGAGCGCGCGACTGAAAATCGTGAGGTCGACAGTTCGATCCTGTCCCGAGCCACTCTTAATCCCCAATCTATGCAAGGCTTTACCTATGAAGGCCGATAGCAGCTCCCACCTTCTTCTTCGTCAATTTACATCTCCAATTATCCTTATTCTCTTTCTCGCTACCTTGATTTCCATCTTGGTTGGTGACGTGATTGATGGGCTGATTATTCTGGCGATCATTATTCCGAGTGGCCTTTTAAGTTACTTTCAGGAAGCTCGTGCCGGAAAAATCATGGTGGGGCTACTTCGTCAATTAGTCACTGATGTACGAGTACTCCGAGACGGTGTTGAAAAATTGATTCCTTCCGAGAGCCTCGTACTAGGAGATCTTCTCGTGCTGAAGGCGGGAGATGTCATTCCAGCTGATGCGCGAATTGTTAGCTCAGATCAGTTGGCAGTTGATGAATCCGTTTTAACCGGCGAATCATTTCCAGTCGAGAAAGATTCTGGAGACTTATATTCAGGTACCCACGTTGTCTCAGGAACAGTCAACGCCACAGTTTATGCACTTGCTGGAGATACTCGCTTTGGAAAGCTAGAGAATGAGCTTAAGAAATCCCTGCCTAAGACTTCCTTTGAAATCGGAATTGAAAAATTTGGCCGATTAATTGCCAAAGCGATGGCGGTATTAGTTACTGCGATATTCGTTATCAATATCTACTTTGATCGCCCACTACTTGAATCACTCCTATTTTCACTGGCGCTAGCGGTCGGACTTACACCTCAATTACTACCGGCCATCATCAGTATCTCGCTGAGCTCTGGTGCTCGCCGAATGGCAAGTAAAAAGGTTTTAGTAAAGCGCTTAGATGTGATTGAAGATTTTGGTTCTATGACGGCGCTCTGTACTGACAAGACTGGAACATTGACGGTAGGGGTCGTAAATCTCAATGGAGCTGTTGACCTTTCTGGAAAAGAAAGTAGTGAGGTTCTTCGCCTTGCCTCATTAAATGCAGGTCTTCAGCGGAGTTTTCACAACCCTATAGATGACGCGATCCTTAACTCTGCACCACTTTCGAAAGGAATCACTGCGCAAGATGAGATCGCATATGACTTTGCTCGACGTCGCCTGACGATACTCACCTCAGCCGGTGAGGTAATTAGCAAAGGTGCAGTTCATTCGATTCTTGAGGTTTCATCTCATGCGGAAGTCGATGGCAAAGTTCTCCCTATTTCAGATGTGAGCACAAAGATTGATGAACTTTTCAAAGAACTCTCCACTCAAGGCGGCAGAGTAATTGCTATCGCAACAAAGGAATTTGCCGGAAGTTCAATTAGTGAAAGCGATGAAGGAGACTTAGTACTCCGCGGTTTCCTCATATTCATCGATCCACCTAAGGACGATGCGCTGCAGGCGGTAGAACAGATCAAGTCCCTTGGAATTGAACCTTTTCTTATAACTGGCGATAATCCATATGCAGCACATTACATCGGAGGCAAAGTCGGTCTTCTTTCTGACCGAGTGATTGATGGCAAAACTCTATCAACGATGAGTGACGACGCACTTGTCACTACGCTTGAGACAGTTCGGATTTTCGCCGAAGTCGACCCTCTGCAGAAAGAGCGGATTGTGAAGGCGTTGAAACGATTAGGCCATACCGTTGGCTTCTTCGGGGATGGAATTAATGATTGTGCGGCCATTAAGAGCGCAGACGTTGGCATATCGGTTAATAATGCGGTCGCTGTCGCTAAGAGTGCAGCCGCTGTCGTGCTTCTTGAGTCGGATCTCAAGGTATTGGCAGATGGTGTTCATATCGGCCGAAAGACCTTTCTCAACACGATGAAATACATTCAGGTGGGCCTGAGCGCGGCTTTCGGAAATATGCTTTCGATGGCGATCGCTTCGCTCTTTTTGCCTTTCTTACCGCTGCTACCAAGTCAGATTTTGCTACTAAATTTCCTCTCTGATTTTCCGGCATTAATGATTGCTGGCGATAATGCTGATCCTGAAGTCCTTCGCACTCCACGGCGTTGGGATATCCGTTATATTCGTAAATTCATGATTACCTTTGGATTGATTAGTTCATTCTTTGATTTAGCTACATTTTGGATATTGATCAATATATTTCACGCGGACGAAACTCTTTTTCGGAGCGCGTGGTTTATTGAATCAACTCTCACCGAGCTGGTTGTCATGCTCGTCCTTCGTACCCAGCGACCGTTCTGGCGAAGTAAGCCAGGTATGGGGCTCTGGATCTCAAGTCTTGCTCTGGCAACAGTGGTTATCTCGCTGCCATATTTGTGGATTGGTCCGCACCTTGCACTCGATGGTGTCCCAGCAAATCTCCTTATTGCGTTCGCATTCTTAATCGTTATATATGCAGCAGTAAATGAAACTGTAAAGCGAATATTCAACCGTAAATCAGTGTGAAGCCTGATAAATGCTCTCAATGGAGAGATCTAGTTGGTGGTTAAATTCTTCGTCGCTTTGATTCACATTTAACCCTTCGGTCAGGGCACGAGAGAAACTCGCAATGAGACCGTCGTTCTCTGCCAGCCTTCTATTTGCCTCTTCTCGTGAATATCCACCAGATAAAGCGGCAATTCGAAGGACTGCTGGATGGTCAAGCAGTTCCTTGTAGAGATTTCGCTCTTCCGGAAGAGTGAGCTTGAGCATTACCTTACTTGTGGCGGGCAATTGATTTAATCGGTCACGGATGCCAACAAGCAATAACTTCTCTGCCTCTGCTTTCTCAGGGCTAGTGATATCCACTTCCGGTTCAATTATTGGAATCAAATCCGCCTTCGAAATCCTGCTAGCCAACTCGAATTGTTGATCTAAGCAGGCGTTAATTCCCGCTGGGTCTGCCAATTTGATAACCGAACGCATCTTCGTTCCAATCACACCGTGTTCGCTTGCTAACTTCAACCGATTCTCAAGCTCGGGAGTCTCCTTCATTAGTTGAACACCTTGTGAGACCTCTAATAAACCATTATCAACCTTGAGAAATGAAGGGATTCCCTTTACCTTCCACAGGAACTCCGCAGTTCCATAAGAATCAATCTGCGACAGCATTGTGGTTTCAAAGAGGATTACCCCAAGAATTCGTTTGCTGGTGAAACTCGGGCTAGTGATAATTCGAGTTCGCATTTCATGAACTAGAGCAAACATCTGTGCTTCATTGGAATACTGCGACTCGTTGACTCCATAGAGACGCAGTGCCTTGGGCGTGCTTCCGCCACTTTGATCAAGGGCAGCGATAAAGCCGCGACCACTATGAATTCTGGCGATTTGTTCACTTCTCATTTAAAGAAGTTTAGGCTCCCCCATTAATACTTCAAGAGTTTCTTCAAGTTTTTTTAGGTCTCCTTCAACCAGCAATCGCTTATCGCGCCCAAGTTCGCCGTAGACAATGGTGAAATCGCGAGCACGCACATCAAATGCTTCTGCTAATTGTTTTATCACCGCTTGATTGGCTTTTCCATCAACAGCTGGCGCTTGCACCGCAACTATTAATCGAGGAGGTTCCCCAACGCTTCCGCCCACTTTGTTTCGTGACGAATTTGGCCTCACGCGAATTTCAAGTAAGAACGGCACTGCACAAGTTAAAAAGAATTAGCCTGCTGAACCAGAACCAGAAGGTCCTGCCTTGCGCTGCACCTGTGGTGCACCACCAGAGCGCTGTCCGCCCTTAATCTTTGAGCCAGACTCTGCATGATTCTGAGTGCCAGGCGCGCCCTTCTTATTCTTCTTTGCTTCAAGGGCAGCGAGCATCTTTGCTTTTACATCATCAGCTTGTGAGTTAGACATGTAAATAGTTTACCCCTCAGATGGAATACGAAGGAAGCCAATCAGCTTTGCCACCCAAGTAATTGCAGCAAGACCAATAATCCAATTTCCATGGGTATCTGGCCAGATATACAGAGCTAGCGCCAATCCGGCATAAAAGGCAGCGAGTGCCCAGAGCGAGATTGCAGTTGATTTACGGTGGAAGCCAATACGCATCAAACGATGTGAGAGATGATCGCGTCCACCTTGGAAAGGTGAGATTCCTCGATAGAGACGTGATGTAACTGCAACTGTTGTATCCAAGATCGGAATAGCCATTAAAAGCACTGGAATTGCTAGTGATTTATAGGTTGGAACGACACCTGGCGAAAGGCGAATAGTGAGCACCGAGATAATGATTCCCAGAAAGAGCGAACCAGCATCTCCCATGTAAATCTTTGCTGGATGGCGGTTCCAGATAAGGAATCCAGCAGTGGCTCCCGCGGTCACAATCGCAAGGGCGCTCACCAATACCTGCTGACGGTCGTACGCGATAAAGAATGTAAAGAAAGTAATGACCGCTACCGTGCCGGCGGCTCCGCCATCGTGGTTATCGAAGAAGTTAATGGAATTACAAACGCCCACAATCCAGAGCGTTGTGATTGCATAGTTAAGGAAAGTGTTTCCAAAGGCAACGCCGCTGGTATCAGTTGCAATCAAGATTGATGAGACCGCGATACCGGTAAATGTTTGTGCGATAAGCCGCGGCCATGGCTGCAATCCTCGTAAGTCATCCCACAGACCCATTGCACTGATGGCAATCGCTGGAACCAAGACAGTGCTTGCTAAACGAATTGTCTGCCAAGAGAAATCAACGGCGAGCATTGATCCATACGATGCGGCAACAACTCCAATAGCAATCGCAACGCCGCCCAAATAGGGAACGGGTTCCTTCTGAACTTTACGTTCTAGATTGGGGGCGTCAACTGCATTGAAGTGAAGTGCGACTTTACGAATCTGCGGAGTAATCAGACCTACTAATGTGAAAGTGAGAAATCCAAGGAGGGCAAATTGGGCAATTGAATAATTCATAGAGAAAAAATTTAGCTCTGGCTCTTAAAGTAATTTGCGCGGAGTTCATCAACTTCTGATTTGCGGTAACGACGATGGCCACCGAGTGTGCGAATCGACGTCAGCTTTCCCGCCTTTGCCCAACGTGTAACTGTTTTGGGATCGACGCCGAAAAGCTCAGCGACCTCACGAGGAGTAAGCAGGGTTTCAGCTTCAGGTATGCGATTCACTACAGCTAACCCCTCTCCAAGGAAATCTAATGTCCGAATTGCTCCGTTATGTCGGGAAGTATTGTGCAGAAGGGGGTGGATTGGCAATATCAATAATAGAAAATCTCAGCGTTACATCGCTGATTCAAGCCCCTGAACTGGGCGCCAACGGCTGACAAGGCGGTTATATCCCTCTCCCGCAATTGCACCATCACCAGAGGCAAGTCCGGCCAAACTAAAGATGACATCTTCAATCGAACCATCATCTTCAATTCCAGCAAGACCATCGAGCTTTAGAGTGCCATCGAGGTAATGAGCCAACCCTCCATAGTCGAGCTCAACCATCGATAGCGGATGGAAGAGTTCTAGCCATTCAATCAACTCTTCGATCTCTTGCTCAACAACACCCTGACCAAATGATTGCAAGACAACTTCATGAGAATGGTGCGCGCGCTCTAGCGCTTTTGCAATTGTGGTGCGGGCGATTGAGTATGCAATATCGTTTCGATATCCGCGTTCACGCTCTTGTGGTTGAAAGAGCGCCAACCACCGTGGTGGAACCATCCAGGTTTCAGTCAGAATATGTGGAACGCGATCTTCAACGCTCTCCATTCCAGAGGTAATTACTTCTTCTAAAGCGGCTGGAAGAAAGAATGGCGTGACGGTTGAAGGAAGTGACTCTTTAAAGTCATCGAGTGCTGACCAACAGCGAGTTGCAGTTGACCACGGTGAGATATAACGAACGCCATCGAGATCGAGAATATGAACTCCATCGGGACGAAGTGCTGGCGACTCTGGTGCAATCAATCTGCGGAGAGCGAGCGCTTGTTCTTCCTCTTTGGTATCAACATCTGCCGAGAGCGATTCCCAGCGAAGACGATCCGCGGCCGGGAAGGCGGAGATTGGTTCGTAGATACGAAGGGATGCAACGTAAGGAGTTGAACTCATGAGAGTTTCAATTGCGCAAAGAAATTAAGCGCGAGGGATGTAATTGCCCTCAGCGAACGGATCATCATCATCACGCTCTGGCTGGAGGGGTGCATCGCTGTGAAGCTCCTTGGCGAGACGTTCAATATCCATCTCTTGGGAGTTGTACTTCAAATCACGAGCGACTTTTGTCTGCTTTGCTTTTGCACGGCCGCGACCCATGGGCGAGACCTCCTCATCGGAAAATATGTGTGTGTCAGGGGGGTAGGTTATCGCGCCGAGCGCCTCCCCACCAAAGCAGAGGGTTTTACGCCTCTACTGCGACCTTAAATGAGCCTGTCTTTGCGCGATGGCGGAGGGCGTAGTAGCCAATGACCTGCAGAACCAGGCTCAGAGACATCGTCGGCAGACGGAATCGGTGGTCACCGATGGTCCCCATTCCGACCACCCAGGAGATGACAACTGGAGTGAAGGTCAGCCAGGCGAGGGTGCTGTAAATGCCCTTATGGGAACGGAGCCAGAAGAAGCCGATAAAAAAGAGGCTGATGCAGCCGAGCATCCAGGTCCAGGAAACAATCTTGCCGAATACGCCATAGACAAGGTCATGGCCCTGCTGGCTACCGCGAGCGATATTGAGAAGTGGATCGATCTTCAACCATGGGTTTCGCGCCATCGTTCCATTCACGATTGGGCCAGACCACGGAGACCAGTAGAAGAAACCCTTATTGATGAAGAGCTTGACTGCCTTCACCGGATTACCTGCGTACCACTTGATTACACACTTAACGACTTCGTTATCAGTAACAGTTGTTGCCGGTGGAACTGGATCACATGGAACATCTGGCCCCTTATGTGCGTAACCACCATCAGTTTCATCTCCGGCACCAAGGCGCATAGTGACACCGAGGTTGGTCGAGATAACAGAACCATTTCCAGCTTTCTGGTTACGCGCAATCAATGCAATAGGAGCAAGTGCCATGATGCCAACTACGCCAGCGAGAATCAGAGCTTGGGTCTTTCGATTCTTATGAAAGAGCGCCCAGATAATTGCAACAACAAGAGTTGTAAGTACCCAGCGTGGCTGCATAAATGAAGCGAGAGCGAAGAATCCACCGACACCGGCAACACGAATCCAGAATCGGCGATCCACTGGATTGAGCTGCGACTTAATAATCAAGCCGGTAATCATCAACATACATGCTGCGATTGGGCTCTCGTATCCCACTGCTAGTGAACTCAATGAGAGCGTTGGGTTTGCCGCAAGGATGAGCGCAATAAAGAATATGTATGGCTTGAGCTTTGTATCGCGCAGCTGGCGAGTGAAGTAGTAACTTGCATAACCATAGAACGCACTTTGAATAATCGAGATGACCCACAAGATATGTGCGATTGATATCTTGGTCATCAACCAGATAAGAATGGGATAACCAGCTGGCCAGTAGCCGAGGAGATGTTCCTTCGAGAAGAGGCCATCCTTCAAGATGCCATCGACGCCACCGAGGTAGTTCTCACCGTCAGCACCTAACCATCCGCCACCAGTGGCGTTGCTCATGACAATGAGTTTGATAAGGAAGGTGATTACTGGAATCGCAATGATCCAATAACCCAGACGCTGATCCTTCTTGTTCTGTTGAACCTTGACCTTCTTCGACTTACTTGCCATCACTGCGAGACCTCTTTTAGGTTGATTCTTACTTGTAGCTAGAAGCCAAGTATGAGCGAGGAGCGCCCATTTCCGCTGCTTTTTCGACCTTTCCAGCGATCCAAGCCTTCATTCCTCGCGCCGCAAGTGAGCGAACAATCAAATCTCCCACTGATGGATCCACAATCGCGCTCATACCGATACCTGCATTCCATGTGCGCTCTAAATCTGCTTGTGGCGTTCCAGCGAGATCCGCCAAGAACTTCATCTCCTGCGGAAGCGACCAGGTAGAACGATCGTAAACCGCGGTGAGTCCATCTGGAACAACGCGTGCAGTGTTATCGGCAAGACCTCCGCCAGTAATGTGGCTAAAGGTGCGAATGTTTGATTGTTGCGCTTTAATCAGTGCCAGGCAATCGAGTGTGTAAATCTCAGTAGGTGTCAGCAAAACTTCACCGAGTGACTTTTCGAAATCGTAATTGCGAGTGATATCTAACTCTTGCGTTGCCAGAATGTGGCGCACGAGCGAAAAACCATTGGCGTGAATTCCACTTGCCGGCATCGCAACAATGAGATCTCCGTCTTTGACTCGATGCGCGCCAAGTTGAAGGTCAGCATCGACTACACCAGTTGCGGCACCTGCAATATCAAACTCATCTTCTTTAAGCAGGCCTGGGTGTTCTGCAGTTTCACCACCGACCAGTGCAGTACCCGCTTTGATACATCCCTTAGCGATGCCAGAGACAATTGCGGCAATGCGCTCTGGAATAACTTTTCCAACCGCGATGTAATCGGTCATAAAGAGCGGTTCTGCGCCACAGACGACGAGATCATCTACAACCATCGCAACAAGATCTTCGCCGATGGTGTCGTATATACCCATCTGACGCGCAATCTCAGTCTTAGTACCAACGCCATCGGTAGAGGTAGCAAGCAGTGGCTGCTTCATCCCCTTCATTGCAGATGCATCGAAGAGTCCGGCAAAACCACCGATACCGCCCATGACCTCAGGGCGGGAGGCGCGAGCAACAGATGCCTTCATTAATTCCACGGCGCGATCTCCTGCATCGATATCCACGCCAGAGTCTTTATATGTAGCCATCGTTATACCTCAGTGATTTCTAGACGAGTCTTACCTTCAGATAAATCTGCTGGAATCGCAATCGGATATTTGCCCGAAAAACAGGCGGTACAGAGCTTATTTTCCGGCACTTTCGTCGCCTCGATCAGGCCTGCCTCCGAGACGAAGCCGAGTGAATCTGCGCCGATGGATTGGCGAATCTCTTCCACTGTCATCTCCGCGCCAATTAATTCAGCACGTGTTGCAAAGTCGATTCCATAGAAACATGGCCACTTCACCGGCGGCGATGAGATACGTACGTGAATCTCAAGTGCACCAGCTTCGCGCAGCATCTTCACAATCGCTCGCTGAGTGTTGCCGCGAACAATCGAGTCATCGACAACAACGATTCGCTTTCCTTCAATAATTTCGCGGAGCGGGTTGAGCTTGAGACGAATACCTAATTGGCGAATCGTTTGTGACGGCTGAATAAAAGTTCGACCGACATACGCATTCTTGACTAAGCCGAGTCCAAATGGAATTCCTGATTCTTTTGCAAAACCAATTGCGGCAGGCGTTCCAGATTCTGGAACTGGAATTACTAAATCCGCATTAACTGGTGATTCCACAGCAAGTTGTCGACCAATCGCACCACGTACTGCATGGATTCCCTGACCTGCAATTGTTGTATCTGGTCGAGCGAGATACACATATTCAAAGATGCAACCCTTTGGATTTGGAGTACCCCACATCTGAGAACGTACTCCATCTTCATCGATAGCGATAAATTCTCCGGGTTCAATCTCTCGCACAAATGTGGCACCGACAATATCTAGGGCTGCAGTCTCTGATGCAACCGCCCAGCCTTTATCGAGTTTTCCTAATACAAGTGGTCGCACACCATTAAGGTCGCGCGCTGCATAGAGCGTTGTCTCATCCATAATGACGAGCGAGAAAGCGCCTTTCAGCAACGGCAGAACCGCCACGATATTCTCTTCAATAGCTTCGTGATCTTGTAGACCAATCAGCGCGGTCATGATTTCAGTATCTGTAGTTGCACCGCGACCGAGCTTGGATGTTTCTGGTTCAAGTTCGCGCACTAAATCAAAGAGTTCAGCGGTATTGGTGAGATTTCCATTGTGGCCTAAAGCGATTGTGCCGTACTTAGTTGGGCGCAAAGTAGGTTGAGCATTGACCCAGGTACTTGAGCCAGTAGTGCTGTATCGACAGTGCCCTATAGCGATATCGCCCTTCAGTGAGGAGAGATCGCTCTCGGTAAATACCTGGGAGACAAGGCCCATATCTTTAAAGATAACGATGCGTTCGCCATCTGATGTTGCAATACCAGCCGACTCTTGGCCGCGATGTTGTAACGCGTAGAGTCCGTAGAACGTTAACTTCGCGACTTCTTCAGATGGTGCATAAACACCGAATACGCCACAGGCATCTTGGGGGCCTTTATCCTCATCGAGCAAGTTGTGATTGAGGTTGCCATCAGCTCTACGTCTCATGAGTTTCTCCGTAGCGGTAGAAGGTGAGTTAAATCTGCACGAACACCAGATGCAGTAATGAGTCCTTCGCTAAAAGCATCTGCCCAACTGCGCTTACCATCAACAAGTTGCAACCACGTATCTGCATCCATCTCAATCACATTCGGTGGTGTTCCGCGAGTGTGCTTAGGTCCATCGCCACATTGCACCGCAGCATATGGTGGGATGCGAACTTCGATTGCCTTCCCAGGGTAAGCCTGAGCAAGGAGTGCAAGTGTCTCCTTCACCTCATTCAGTACCTTAGGATCACGAGCCATCGTTATCCAAACAACTTCTTAAATGTCTCGGTATGAGCCTTGCGAAGTTCGCTCAATGGAATCGTTGCATCGTTAATAACAAGTGCATCTCCCCCAGTTGTTCCCAGCTTCGAAAGTGGAATTGAGTGCTTATCGGCAAGTGCTGATAGATCACCAGACTTCGCAGGATCGATTGCAACAATCACGCGACCCGGTGTCTCGCTCAGAAGTGCAATGCCAACGTTTTCAAGATTTACTGTCGCACCAACGTTATGACGCAAGACCATCTCGACCAGACTGATTGCCAATCCGCCCTGACTTAGGTCATGTGCTGCGGTAAAGAGCTTGCTCTTATTTCCCGTAACCAATAGTTCAATCAAGCGCATCTCTCGCTGAAGATCAGCAGTTGGCGCGATACCGCCACGGAGACCGTGTATGTAGGCCCATTCGCTGCCAGAGAGATTCTCATCGGTGGCACCAAGGAGATAGAGCTCTAAACCAGCGTCTTTAAAGGACATTGGGGTGCGTGTGCGAACATCTTCAATAACACCGAGCACGCCGATTACTGGCGTTGGAAGAATCGCAGTTGTTCCGGTCTGGTTGTAGAAGGAGACATTGCCACCAGTTACGGGTAGGCCCATCTCTAAACAACCGTCGGCAAGTCCACGAACAGATTCAGCAAACTGCCACATCACACCTGGATCTTCCGGCGAGCCAAAGTTGAGACAGTTTGTTACCGCCAGTGGCTTCGCGCCGGCAGTTGCAATATTGCGTGCAGCCTCCGCTAGTGCCAACTTTGCACCTTCGTATGGATTTAAGTAAGACCAGTTGGCGTTAGCATCTGTTGCAACTGCAACACCGAGATGTGTCTTCTCATCGATACGCACCATTCCAGAATCATCTGGCTGTGACTGAATTGTATTTCCTTGTACATAACGATCGTATTGATCAGTGACATAGGACTTATCCGCCAAGTTTGGCGTCGCTGCAACCTTAAGGATGGTCTCCTTAATTTCCGCCGCAGTTGTTGGAAGCGGTGGATTGATTACCTCTTTTGCAACTTGATCAATATAAGCCGGCTTTGCCAATGGACGGTTATAGACCGGGCCATCATGAGCCACTGTGCGAGGTGGAACATCGACAATCAGCTCGCCATTGAATGTGATCTCAAGGTGGGTTCCATCGGTAACTTCACCAATAACGGTGCAAGTGACATCCCACTTCTTACAAATTTCTAAGAAGCGATCAATCTTTGATGGTTCCACAATTGCACACATGCGCTCTTGTGACTCTGACATCAAGATTTCTTCAGGTGAAAGTGAGGGATCGCGCAAAGGAACTTTTTCTAGCTGCACCTTC